>Ga0056126_10000274_pt1 | contig 19659 bp, 19 predicted proteins | sample WorMetLIZAISLAND_FD_71117 | JGI IMG/M metagenome (GOLD analysis project Ga0056126, IMG submission 71117) | Marine gutless worms symbiont microbial communities from Max Planck institute for Marine Microbiology, Germany - Inanidrilus manae... ...
CCTCCGATATCGCAAGAAACCAAGGGCACAACTCCCGGTTTTCTGCAATTCGGAATACTTGGGAAAGCCGAAATCCGCCACCCAATCAGGACGTTAGGGGTTGTTCACGGACGACTCTCTAACGCCATGGCGGAAAGAACGTAAACGCCGCTTTGTCTCAAAAAGTGGACCAAACCCTTATTTCGGTCGTTTGACTACGCTCCCCGCTTTGCAGACGAAACCATCTCTCCGCCAACGATCGAATTATCGGTAGAGGCCAATAATCCGATCTATTGTGCCGTCCGCTTTCATTTCACGCAGTGCGATCTCCAATTCTTCTATAGATTGAGCCAGCTTAGACCGTTTAGAAACTGCGATGAAGGAAGGCTGTCCCGGCACTTTGAACGACGCTTTTCTCAAATCGTAGGATTTGGTCTTGTTCAAATAGTCGCCGAGCAGTTCGGGCATGATCGCTACCTCTATGCGGCCTTTTGAGACCATTCGAAGGGCGGTTGAATAATCGCCGACAGAGTATTTTCGCAGATTCTTGTCGTCGTCGAAGCGTTTGAAGTACTTAGCGCTACGTAAGACGCCAATGTATCTGGACACCAGTTCGCCATATTGCCTGATGTCGGGTGCTTCTGGTTGCAAATAGAAGGCTTTGCCTTCGCGGGTGAGTTCAACATCGAGGTAGGTCATATAGGATTCCCGTTCGGGCGTTCTGTTTGGCCCGGTCATAATGTCCGCTGCACCTTGTTCCATCAGGGCAAGAGCGCGGCGAAAGGGAACTTCGTGGAATAGCAAATTGAGATTTCGACGTTTGGCCAGTTCACGAACGAAATCTACATAAAAACCGGAGTAAGTCTTCACTCCTGTTTGTTCTTTTATAATGCGATAGGGGGTGCGTGGTTGATCACCACCTCGTAAGTATCGGCAGCGGCGCTCCGTGGCCACACACCACTTAATAGAGCCAAAACGAGGACACCAACCGAACGACTGCGAACCAAATAGACTCGTTTCGAACTTGCAATCATGGCTACCATTCGTGGGCTAAGGTGAAGCTAGGGGCTCCTCAGAGCGGCAAAGAACAACTCATAACATGAAAGAACCGGCACACATAACAACCAAGGATGATAAGCCGCCGCTCAGTAAAGATAAGGAGCGAGGAGGTTGTTCCAGAACCCTGAACTTCAATCGAAAGGATGGACTTCGCTGCTTTTTTGGTCAGTAGTATCTGGTCGAAGTAACGAGCACATCGGCGCATTCCTGACGACTGGCAGGGAGAATCGATACCTACTAGTGTCGGCGCTCGATGCAATCTCGTGACTTTCTTGATGGTGCCCGGAGAGAGTTTCTTTGATGTCTTTGAGCATAACGTGATCCTTTCCATTACGGCTTAGGTTACGCGTTTCGTTATGCGCATCTTCTCTTAACGGACCACGCAGCGCCCAAATTCTTCGGCCGATGCGATGGGGCATCCCGTGAATCAGACCATCGCGGTTCACGAAATGACTGTAATTGGATGTTCACTGGAAAGCGGCGTAAGCGGTTCGACACCCGTCATTTGGATCCGACAGACTTCCCGGTAAGCCGCTATCGAAGTCTCTTGTGCAGCACCAGCGGGCGTCTCAACCCAATGGTTCGAATGTTTGAAATCGGCTTACCTATGAACGGCCAGCCCCCAATGGCGCCGGCCTAAGCATTCTCCAGTTCACTAATCTTCTCGGCGATCCGTACCGCCGCGTCACCCTCGGTCAGCCCGCTGAACAAGCGCTCGCGATAGTCGCGGCGGCGCGCCGGGTCGTCGAGACCGCGCTGCACAGCAGCGGCCAGTTTATCCACGTCCTCGACCTCGTCGGCCATGTCCCGCCACTCCCACTCGGGCCCGCCGGAATCGTACAGGTGCTCGTCCTGGGCTCGTTTCGGGTTGGTGATCAGGACCAGGGGCCGGTCGAGGGCCAGGTACTGGAGGGCGACGCCGGAGGCGTCCGAGACCAACAGGTCGGAAGCCAGCATGTAAGGCGCGACGTCGATATGGGGCTCGGCGATGAAATGGACGCGCTTGTCCCCTCCGGCCGCCGCCGTCCAAAGGGCCAACATATCCGAACCGGTTTCCAGAAACTGGGGATGGGGTTTGATGATGACGTGCAGATCGTTCCGATCGCCGCGGATCCGCTCGACGACCCGATCGCCGAGCATCGCCGCCGAGGACATGTGCGGGCTGAAAGTCGGTGCGTAGAGGACGGCATCTTCGTCGACCGGGATATCCAGGTCCATGCCGGTCAGGTCGTGGCGGAACAGCGGGTCGCAGCCGGGATGTCCGGTCACCCACAACCGCTCCTCGCGGAAACCGCCCCGTTCGACTAGGTCTCGCGCCGCCCAGTCGCTGGTGACACAGATGAAATCGGCTACCGTCCGGACCCGTTTGAAAAAACGCTTGGTTGCCAGGCTGGGGCGGCAACTGACGAACCGGGTTGCCGGCAACAGCTTTTTGAGTGCACCGCAATCGTCCTCGCCAGTGATGACCACGTCCGGGTCGAATCCCTCGAGTTCGCGTCCGTCGCCGGTGATTAGCGGCCAGTGGCTCTCTTGAAGTGCCTTGAACAACGGCGCCAGCAGCGAATACTGGTGGGTTCGGTTCATGTGCAGGCCGACGCGCTTGGCACCATTAACCCGGGCGATCATACCGCGCCCCGCTGTTTCCGCCTTCAGGCTCATCATCGAGGCCCGGGCAAAGAGATTGGCGGGATCGATCTCGAGGGCGCGAACCAGCGTTTCCATAACGTCGTCCCGGCGGCTCAGAGACTTCTGGGCAAGCGCCAGGTGGGCCAGGGCGTCGGCCCGGGTCGGATTGGCGGCAATGGCCGTCTCCAGGTGGGCGACGGCCTGGTTGGCGCTGCCGGTGCGGCGATAGCTGGCGCCGAGCAGGTAGTGGGTTTCGCCGTCCTCTGGTGCGATGTCGAGGGCCTCTTCGAGAACCCGGATGCCTTCGGCCTCGTCGCCCTTGAGAAACAGAACCTTTCCAAGACTACGGCGCGCGGCAACGTATCCCGGCGCCTTTTCGACCGACCGGCCCAGGCAGACGGCGGCGTGGTCGAACTTTCCGGCCAGCGCGTTCAGTTCACCGAAGTGGAAATTGGCCTCGGCATCGGCCGGGTCCTCTTTGAGGGCCTTGACGAAATAACCAGCCGCCGCCTCCAACGCACCACGGCTGCGCGCGGCGACGCCGAGACTGACCAAGCGGCCGGCTTCCGTCTGCTTGGCGCCCGGCCCGGCCACGGACACGGTTCCAGGCGCTTCCGATCCGGGAACCAGCTTCACCAATCCCATCTTGGCAAGCCACGCCAGTGTGCGCGGCAAACGGAAGCGCACACCCTCGTCCAACGCTTCGGCCAGGTTGAGCACCGTGCAGGGGCCTCGTGTTTCGACCCCATTCAGAACGCGAACGAGGTTGTCGTCATCGAGCAACGTTTGCGCTGAAATGGTGTTCATCGAGGCCGCCTGGACCTGTTCGAGTCGCCGCGTCAGGTTGCGGTTGCCGCCGTCCTCCGCGGCCTCGCGCAACTGCACCACCGTATCGCCGTCGACGGTGTGGGAAGGATAGCCGGCAAACAGCGAAAACGGGTCGTCGCGCAGCGGGTGGGCCGGACGGCCGGATACCGGCTGCCCCGTCTCCAGGCTCCTCAGGCGGATGTTGGCGAGCTCCCGCCACAGGTCCTGGTAGGCATCGATGACGACCCGCCAATCGAAATGGTCTTCCGCCCGCCTTCTGGCCGCGTCTCCCATCTTGCGCCTGAGGTCCGGGTCGCTGGCGAGGGCCGAAAAGGCGTCAGTCGCGGCAACGACATCGACCGCGGTGCTCTGGCTGATGATGCCGCAATAGTGATTGTAGGCCCGGTCCTTGGACGCCGGATCCAAGGACGCCTCCAAGGACAGGCTCAGGTCGCTGCCCGACTCGGCGAGCGGCATCCAGGTCGGAACACGGAAACCGTCTTCGCCGTGGCGCACGGTGTCCTTGTAGCCGTTCCAGTCACTGACCACGGAGGGCAGGCCGGCGGCCATTGCCTCGATCGGGGTCAGGCCGAAGGTCTCCTGAATGTTGTCGGACAGCGATGTGAATATATCGGCTGCGAACCAGACGTTTGCCCGAACCGACGAGTCGCGCCCGTCGAGAAAGATGGCGTTGACCGACGGCGCGAATTGGTGAAGGCCAGCGCGAAACTCGCGTTCGATTCCTTCGTTGGAAAACCAGCCCGCCTGCAGCAGGTGGATGCGCTTGCCGGTACGCTGGACGGCCGCTTCCAGGGCCTGATACATGGGCAGCGGATGGGCCTTGGCATGAAAACTGAGCCGACCGAAAAAGAGAACGGCGATATCGTCGTCATCGATGCCCAACCCGCGGCGGATTGCAGCCCGCGAGGCCTCGGCCGCCTCCGTTCGATCGAAGCGCTGGCAATCGACGCCGAGCGGAATGACGGGCAGCTGAAACTCGGCTTTCAGCCGGCCGCCGGCTTTGCGCCCCAGTTATCGAGCAGTCGCTTGATCGCCGTTTTCGCCGCCTGAGACGTGCAGATCACCGCATCCCAGGGTTGCACTGGCGCGGTCAACAACTCGCCCAATCCATCCATGGCCGTATCAGACGAGATTGTATGGTTGAGACCGCAGATTGAGTAATTGCGGGCCGGACCGCTCAGGCGCCGGCCAAGCGTAAATCCCAAGGGATGGTCCCGGTATCCACAGTGTGTCCGGCACCTCGTCGAGGCTGCCGATGGCGCCGATGGAGACGGCTACACATTCGCGTTTGTCGGCGTCGATGGCGTTGACCCGCCGCGCGAAATCACGGGCATGTTCGTCCTCCAAGCTCTGGCAGAAAAACTTATCGACGCCGGAATGCTCAACGAATCCTTTGAGGAACCCTTCGCCCGCTGCATGACGCCCCATCAACGCCTCGCGGTCCGTGTCGACGGCATCCGGATGGTGAAAGATGACAGCGTTTTCGGGCGGCGATTTGTCACGTCGGGCCATAGTCTGATGCCGCCGATCAGTCCGTTGTATGGGGCAACGAGAGGAGCCGCATCAGAACATGTGCTGCCCGCCGGTGACCCAGATTTCGGTGCCGGTCACGTATCGGGAATCGTCGGAGCAGAAGTAATAGATGGTGCCGGCGACGTCGGCCGGCGAACCCATGCGATCGAGCGGTATTCTTGGGATCAACACCTCATATTCGGGCTGTACCATGTCGGTTTCGATCTCGCCCGGCGCCACGGCGTTGACGCGAACGTTCAGGGACGCGAACTCATTGGCCATCTCGCGGGTCAGGCCGGAAAGGGCTGTTTTCGAAATAGAATAGGCGGAACCGGCGAAGGGATGGATGAAGTGGCCGGCGATCGAGGTGATGTTGACGATGGCGCCCCCGCCACGGTGCAGGGCGGCGGCGAAACCCCGCGACAGCTTGAGGGGCGCGAAGAAATTGAGCTCGAAGACGCCACGCCAGGCCTCGAGGTCGCCGTTGAGGCAGCCGAGGCGTTCCTTGTAGGGTGTCTTCGGCGACATACCGGCGTTGTTGACAAGGCCATGTAAGGGGTCGTCACCGAGGGCCGCGTTGGCTTCCTTGATGAAGTTCTCCAGGCTGTCGGCATCGCCGAGATCAGTTGGGATGTGATGCGTCCAGTTCGTATCGCGCCCGCATTCGGGCGGCGCCTCCTCGCGCGAACAGGTAAGGATCCTCCAGCCGCGCTGCAGGAACAGCCGCGCCGTGTGGTGGCCGATGCCGCGGCTGGCCCCGGTAACGATTACCGTTTTCCGTTCTTCGATCATGGCCTGTGAAGTTAAGGCAAAGCCAGTGGCAATTCCAGTTGCTATGGCGCGCCTGCGCCCGTAGTACAATCCCGTCATGTGTTCACGCTTCGAATTGACCGTGCATCCCCGGGAAATGGCCATCCGTTTCGCCCTGCCCGAGCTCCCCGTCATGGCCAACCGGAGCGAGTTCCGGCCAACGGACCAAGCCCTGGTCGTTCAGGCCGGCGGCGTGAGCACATTCCTCGCCTGGGGGTTCGCCGTCGATTGGTCGAAAAGCCCGCTGATCAATGCACGGGCCGAGACCCTGGCCGAAAAGAAAACCTTCCAACCGGTGCTCGAGAACCGCTGCATCGTGCCAGCGACGGCCTATTTCGAATGGCGCAAGGACGGCTCCCGGCGCCTGAAAAACCGGATTTCGCTGGCGTCCGGCGATCTCTTCGCCATGGCCGGACTGACCGACGGTGATAGGTTCACTGTCGTTACCTGTCCGCCGGTCGGGTCCATTGACCATATCCATAACCGTATGCCGGTGATCCTGACACCGGCCGCGGAAGACCTGTGGCTCGATCCGTCGAGTTTATTCGCCGATGTCTCGGTTCACCTGAAGACTTTCGCCGGCGCCCTCAGGGCCGACGAGGAACTGCCGCCGGCGCCGGCCCAAGGCGATCTGTTCGGCTGACCTACAGATCGTCGTCATCTAGGTCCTGGAACGGGAAATCGCCCTCATCGAAGTCGCCGGAAAACCGGTAGACCTTACGCTCCCCGGTTTCGATTTCTCCGTCGTCGTACTTAGCCAAGGTCAGTTCGAGAATGCTGCTCACGAAATCATTTGCGAAATCGCGCATCGCTTCCGGGTCCTCGATGAAATCACGACTGTAAAGGACCTTGTTCAAGGCAAGGCGGTTGTCTTTTACGAACAGCAATAGCCGATTGATGAATTCCTTCTGCGGCAGGTAGGTCGGCAGGAACGGCAGCGCCTCGCGCAACACCGAGAAGATCAAATTGGGCGCCGTTTCCGTTCGCGGGTCTTCGCTCAGCTTTTCGACGATACCGGTGAAATAGCCGGCGCGCTCCTTGTCGAGCTTGGCGAGCACCGGGTCGATGATCTTTCTGTGGAGCATTCGATAGGTGTCGCCGAATAGGTCCTTGTTCTCGCGCCCAACCGTGAAGGCCTACCAGGCGACGGTCAGTGCGCCATCAGTACTGGAATCTTGGCGTTTTCCAGAACGTGGCGAGTTACGCCGCCCAATATCAACTGCCGGACGCGGCTGTGAGTATAGGCGCCCATGACCAGAAGATCGATGCCCGCATTTTCGACTTCCTTCAACAGTTCGACACCGACGGTGCCGCCGCTGCCGACGATTTCGCGGGTCGAGCAGCGCAGGCCGTGCCAGCCGAGATAGGCCGAGACCTCGCGGCTCTTCGACGATTGGGTGCGCGGGCTTTCGACGGAAAAGACCGTGACGTCTTCGGCACGTCTCAGAAACGGCAAGGCGGACGCGACGGCCCGCGAAGACTGGGCGCTGCCGTTCCAGGAAATGGCGACTTTCCTGCCCAACGCGTTGCCGCCTCCGGGCGGCACCACCAGGACTGGCCGACCAGTATCGAACAATGCGGCATTCAGGGCCAGAGTCAATGAAACGTCGGACTCGCCTGTCGGCTGCGGTGCGACGATCAGGTCGGCCAAACGACCGTAACGGGCAACCACATCGTCATCGCGCCCCCATTCCTCGCGCCATTCGGCGCTGGCGCCTCCGGTTTCCGGATCGCTGGTCACCGCGATACCGCGCTCGGACAGGCAGTCATCAAAATGAGCCCGCGCGTTTTTCCCCTTTTCCTCGGCTTCGGCCTCGGCGATGTGGACCATGTCCTCGATCATCGCGACCGACATACCCTCGCCGAGAAGCGGGATCGACTCCTTGGGATCAGTACGCACATGCAACGCTGTCACATGGGCCTCTAACTGGGCGCCGATGGCCACTGCCGTCTCCAAGGCCGGTTTCGACTCATCGGTTCCGTCGATAGGTGCAAGGATAATCCGGATCGTCATGGTCTTGCCTCCGAAACCTCTAGGTTCATCTCGGCGAACGCCTTTGAGAACAACCTATAATAACACGCCTTGCGGCACCGCCGCACCCCTTCGCGGCCGGTTCCGAATTGGAGAGAACCAATCGCGACAGGTCGAACCCGTTGGGATTTCGGATTAGGCTGGCGCCAGCCCCGGGGCCGCTTGGTCGCTTGGTGATTCAAGTTCAGCGACAATCACAAGCCTCGCAGGAGCAAGCGGAGAATTGCCATGAAAGACGCCTGGAAAGGCATTTTGGTTATCGCCGTCACGGTCGTTGCCGTGCCGTGGTATCTTGCCGACTTCAAGGTAGAAGGCTTGGGTTTCTGGTTCCGGGTGGCCTCGTCCCTGGTTCTCGGCGCTTTGATCGCGGCTCCCCTGGTGAACCTGATCCAGCGCCGGTTTGGCAAGCTTCTGGCGGTCTTGGTCGCCTTCATGGTGATCCCCGAGATCGTCTTGTTTCTTCATTTCATCCTGATACCCAGCATCACCGAATTCTTCATCCGTTGACAGGGCCGGCGCGCGTCGAGGAACACGTCGAACGGGAAACCATGCCATGATCTGTAACCGCGCCGTGCCGGTGGAAGGATCAGTTCTCCAGTAAGGCGCGAGCCAGCGTCGGACCGACACCTCAACCCGTCCACTTATTCCACGCCCAGTAGCGCCCTGCCGGCCCCAATGGTCTCGTCTCGGCGTCCCGAACTGTCGATCCGTGTCCATTCGATCGCGCCCAAGTCGTAGACCAATTGCTGGCGGACGATGTCGGCGGTGGCGTCCGAGACGTTGAATTTTCTTTTCGTCACCCGTTCGGCCATCACCTCGGGCGGCGCCTCGAGCCAGAGGCCGTCGAAGGGAACGCCGCATTTCCGAGCCAGGCCGGCGATGAAATCACGTTGCTCCGGCCGGGCGAAGACCGCATCGGCGATGACCGTCTGGCCTTCTGCAAGGGACGTTTCGATTTCACCGTAGAAGGCGGCGTAGGTCCTTTCGGTCATTTCCGCCGTATACCCCCCGTCTCCCAGACGGTCCTCAAGGGCGGCACCGGCCAGGCGTTTCCTGACGGCGTCGGTACGCACCACGCGGGCACCGGGTGCGGCGCCCAGGAGCGGCGCCAGTTCGCGGGCCATGCGCGACTTGCCGCTGCCCGACAGGCCGCCGACGGCAACCAGGCGCTTCGGCGCGGCATCGAGATACCCGATCGCCATGTCGAGGTACTTGCGCGCCTCATCCTGGCGCCGGACGCGCCGCTCTGGATCGCTCAAACCCCCGGCCTGGGCGCCGTCCACATGGGCACGGACAGCGGCCCGCATGGACAGGAATAACGGAAGCACGGAAAAGACCCCGGTTCCCTCGGCAACTATGCCGGTGGCGTCGAGATATCGGTTCAGGGTTATGTTGGCGAGGCGCCGGTTGCCGCGGAAATCGAGGTCCATGATCAGAAAGGCGAGATCGTAGAGCACATCGATATCGGAGAAGGTGCGGTTGAACTCGATGGCGTCGAACAGCGTCGGCTGGTCGCCATAGAGGCATATGTTCCGGAGATGCAGATCGCCATGGCAGTGGCGGACCAGGCCGACGTCGCGGCGTTTATCGAGGGTATCGCGGAGACTGTCGACCCGCAGCCGTGACGCCTCATTCAATCGCGTCACCATGGCCGCGTCGAGAACCTCCTCGGCGACCAGATCGAAACTGTCGGCGTTGCTTTCGATGATGGCCGACGTGCCGGCATGGCCACCGGCCTCTCCAGTCGCTTCCACCTTGCCATGGAATTTCGCGATCGCGTCGGCCGTACGTTCCATTAGGCGGCGCCTGATCTTGCCGTCGGCGGCCATGCGGTCGAAGAGGTCGTCCTGGTCGAAACGCCCCATTTCGACCAGCCACTCGACCGTCTCACCCACGCCCGACAATGCCAGGGTGCCGTCCGTCTCCCGCGTAACCGCAACGACGCCCTTGTAGAGATCGGGTGCCGTGCGCCGGTTGATGACGACCTCCGCCTCGCACGCCGTGCGCCTAGCCTCGAGGCTGGAGAAATCGAGGTAGGGAAAACAGACGGCTCGTTTCAGCTTGAAGACGCGCTCGCCACCGACAAAGACGAAAGACACGTGGGTCTCAAACTCGGCGACCTCAGTGACACCTGGCCCAAAGGTCCCAGGGCGGCGCAGGAAATCGATGACCGGCCTCTGGTCCCGGTTCGTGTTTCCGACGTTAGCGGAATTCAACGTGACCCTCGTCAAGGCCTTCCGGGTCTTCGTGGACGATGACCTCGGCGTTCGGGAATTCGGCTTCGATCTTGCGCTCGACGGCATCGGCGATCTCGTGGGCCTCGCTCAGGCGCATGTCGCCGTCGAGCTCCAGGTGCAGTTGGATGAAAACCTGAAGGCCGGACGAACGCGTTCGCAAGTCGTGCATGCCGAGCACACCTTCCTGGCCGAGCACGATGTCTTTGATCTTCTTTCGGTCGTCGTCCGGCAATTCTCGGTCCATAAGGATTTGAAAGGCCTCATGACCGATCTGCCAGGCCGAGTAGATGATGTAGGCGGCGATGCCGATGGCGAACGCCGGGTCGGCCCATTTGAGGTCGAGGCGGCTGACCAGGAACAGCGACAGGATGACGCTGAGGTTGACCAGGATGTCGGTCTGGTAGTGGAGTGAATCAGCGCTGATCGCTGTCGAGCCGGAGCTCGCCACGACGTATTTCTGGAAAATGACGAGACCCAGGGTGGCGACAATGGAAAAAACCATCACCGCGTAGCCGATGGTGGTGTTGTCGATCGATCGCGGATGCACGAAGCGTTCACTGGCCTCTAGGAACAGGAACACGGCGGAACCGAAGATGAAGGCCGATTGCGCCAGCCCGGCCAGGGCTTCGGCCTTGCCATGACCGAAGCGATGCTCACGGTCGGCGGGTTGAAGCGCGTGACGCACGGCGATCAAGTTGACCAAGCTGGCTGCTGCATCCAGGAAGGAGTCGATCAACGTCGACAGGATGCTGACCGAATCGGTCATCAGCCAAGCGACGAACTTGGTGATGATGAGAACGCCAGCGACAGTGACGGACGCGTAGGTGGCCCAGCGCATGAGGCGACCGACGGCGGCTTCCGGTATTGTCCCGTTGGCGGCCGACTTGACGGCATCCTTGGTGGCTTCGGCGGTCATGGAAACAGTTTTTCCACGGTCCAGATCTCCCCGTCGCGAAGATAAAGCGTACGGTCGTGCAGTCGGAACAGTTCCTCCTTCCAGAACTCGATCTTCTCCGGAACCACCCGGAACCCGGACCAGAATTCCGGGCGCGGCACCTCGCCGACGTTGAACTTGATCGTGTATTCGGCGATCCGCTTTTCGAGCACGAAACGGCCTTCCATGGGCTGAGACTGTTTCGATGCCCAAGCACCAATGCGGCTGTCCCACGGGCGGCTGGCAAAGTACTCATCGGCTTCGGCATCGCTGACCGGCTCGACGGCACCGTCGATGCGAATTTGACGTTTAATACTTTTCCAATGAAAACAAAGTGATGCCCTGGGATTTTCAATCAATTCCTTAGCTTTTTGACTGCCCAGGTTGGTATAGAATACGAAACCGCGCTCATCGACCCCCTTCATCAGAACCATGCGCACCGACGGCGCCCCGGACGCGTCCGCGGTCGCCAAGGCCATGGTGTTCGGGTATTCAGGTTCGGACGCCTCGGCGTCACGGAACCACTCATCGAACTTGGCCAGAATTTCGCTGGTGGTGATCGTCGTCACAGAATGCTCACGGATGTCGCCCTAATATCTTCACAATGTGGGCCTAGGAATCGAATTCACAATCTGTTGTCTATCCTGTCGCACCCAGTGGGTCCATACTTGGACTCGCGAGCGGCCTTCAATCGGACTAAATTTAACGTTAGGTACCGTCTTTCCAAATTAAATGACGTCGTAGAAGTTAAAGAGGAAACGGAAATGTCTCGACAACCTTTGATCAAGGGCGTCGCACTGGCTTCGCTGTTAGCCGTGTCACTGTCTGCATGCCAAACGGATGTGCAGAACAACCCGAAACAAACCGTGGGGACGCTTCTGGGCGCCGGCCTCGGTGCATTGGCGGGCTCGCAGATCGGCGGCGGCAAAGGCCAGTTGGCGGCGGTCGCTATTGGTGCCCTCGGCGGCGCCTATATCGGCAGCGAGATCGGCAAGAGCCTGGATGCAGCCGACAAGACGATGATGCAGAAGAACGCCCAAGACAGCCTCGAATACGCGCAGACAGGCACGACGACAGCCTGGCGCAACCCGGATTCGGGACATTCGGGCACCTTTACGCCGACCAGCACATACCAAACGGCCAGCGGAGATAACTGCCGGGAGTTTGAAACGACGGTCTATGTCGACGGCAAGGAGGAAACCGGAACCGGCCGCGCCTGTCGCCAGGCCGATGGCACCTGGAAGATCGTCGGCTGAGAAAACCGACCAGGCTGATTTTATGGGGCTCGCTTGGAGCGCGCCCGGCCCTGTGGCATAGTGCAGGACCGAGCCTCCCCAGCTAGCGCGCGTGTATGAGAGACCCTTACCATATCCTCGGCATCCCCAAGTCGGCGAGCCTCAGCGAGATCAAGGCGGCCTACCGCAAGCTGGCCCGCCAGAGTCACCCGGACGTGCACGGCTCTGATCCGCGGGCCGAGGAGGATTTCAAGGAAATCTCGGCGGCCTACGATATTCTCTCCAACAGCCGCACCAGGGCCCAGTTCGACCGCGGCGAGATCGACGCTTCGGGGGCCAAAAGAGCGGCCGCCGCCTATTCGAAACGCCAGGGATCGGCGAGCCGGCCAAGCCGCTCAAAGCCGAAGAACACCATCAAGATCAACGGTGCCGACGTCGAGTATTCTCTCAAGGTCGGTTTCCTCGAGGCCCTCAAAGGTGGTGTCAAGCACATCAGCACGACCAATGGCAAAAGGCTCCGCGTCACTGTGTCGCCGGTATCGCTGACGGCAAAATCCTGCGCCTCAAAGGCCAGGGCATGGCCGGTTTCGGCGGCGGCAAGGCCGGCGATCCGCTGGTCGAAATTCTCGTCATTCCGGACCCGATGTTTCAGTGCGAGGGCCACGACATTCGCCTCGAGCTGCCGGTCAGCCTGCCTGAAGCGGTGCTCGGCGCCAAGGTCGAGGTACCGACGATCAACGGCTCGGTGTCGCTGACCATACCGCCCGGCTCCAACACCGGCTCCATCCTCAGGCTCAAAGGCAAGGGCCTGGCCGTCGAGGGAAGCCAAGGCAAAGAACGCGGCGACCAATACGTGGTGCTCCGGGTCCTGCTGCCGAAAAAGCCGGACGAAGAGTTCGTCGCGTTCGTCAAATCCTGGTCCGCGCGCAATCCTTACGAAGTAGCGAGGAATAAGGGCAGTTCCGACTGACGGTGCGGCCCCTCTATGCCTAATTCCTGTTTAACCACATCGCTACCGCCTGAGCCGCCATGACGAACCGCCAGCACGTTGTATCTGAAACGGCTCTCAACCTCTGCTCTTTCAAAGCAGGGGCTTTTTTTACAATATTGGGATAATTCTACCGAGACGAGAATACGGAATGTGGCGGCGACGGGAGCATCGCCCGGGTGACATGAAGCACAGCGCCCGGACCGTGATTACGGCGTTGTCGTGCCTGGCCATCGGCATCGGCGCGACAGTCAATCTCGCCCGTCATTTAGACCGCGAGGCCGAGGCCACGTGGCTTCGACAGGCCCATCACGACACCTTGATGGCAACCGACTCCCTCGAACGCTGGATGTCGGAAATCGGCCTCATCCTACGGGCTGTGTCGACCATTTTCAGCAGCCGGCATCCGGTCGATTCTAAAGCCTTCGATGATGTCGTCGAAGAATCCGAATACTGGACTTTCGGCCCCTCCTTTGACGCGATTTCATTTGCCGGGCGCGTCCCTCGCTCGCGGCGATTTAGTTACGAGGCGTCCGCCGGTACGGTCATTAAGGTCGCCGGCAACCCCAAGAAACGGGCACCGGACACCTATGAAAGCTTCGTCGTCGAACTGAGCTCCATCGAAGAAGGCTTGCTGGCCAGGGGCGGTGATTTGACAACCCATGAAGCGCTCCAACCGGTCGTTGCAACAGCCCATCGCGTTCCCAACACGCTGATTATGGGGCCGACGTTCGAGGCCGAAGGTAAACCTCTTTTGGTCGGCGCCGGGCTCAAGATCAATGACGGTGGCGCGGAAGGAGTCTTGGTTGGCATTACTGATGTCACCGCCCTGATCGAAAACCTGGAACCCAACGTCCTGCCGCCGGGCATGCAGCTCCGCCTCGCCGAACGGGACACGGAAGCCCGTGCCACGGCGTTGATCAAGACCATCTACGGGCCGACGGAACCGCCGGAAACCGCGATCAAGACCTTCACCGTTCGGTTGACGGAGGGCCAGGCACGATGGGAAATCTATTGGGACATCCTGCCAACCTATCGAGGTGGGCCGGAGATGCGAACCTCTCGGATCGTCATGGTTTCCGGAATTGCGATCACCATCCTGATTTCGACGTTAATCACATTCCTGCTGTCACAGAACACGATCATCCAGAAGCGGATCGCCGAACGAACCGAACAGATCCGTTTGGCCAGGGATGAGGCGGAGACCGCCAACCGTTCGAAATCCGAATTCTTGGCCAACATGAGCCACGAGTTGAGAACACCGCTCAACGCAATCATCGGGTTTTCGCAAATGATGTCAGACCAAGTCTTCGGCAAGATTAACAATCCGAAGTATTTGGAGTATGCCGATGACATCCAGGTGTCCGCCCACCATCTTTTGGCCGTGATCGGCGACATCCTCGATCTCTCGAAAATCGAGGCTCTCCAGGGGGCGGTCGACATCGACGACCGTGAAATAGACATTTCGAACGTCCTTCACGACTCGATCATGATCGTCGGAACGCGGGTCAGAATGAAAGACCAGGTGGTTGAACTGGCCATACCGCCAGACATGCCGCGGCTATATGCCGACGGTCGACTGTTACGACAGATCATTATCAATCTGCTTTCGAACGCCAACAAATACACCCCCAAAGGCGGCCAAGTCATCGTTCATGCCGGCGTCGACGGCTTTGAACGCGTCGCCATTTCGATCAAGGACGACGGCGTCGGGATAGCGCCGGATGACATCCCGCGGGTCCTTGAACCGTTCGGGCAGGTGCGCCATTCCTCTCATTTATCCCACGAAGGTACGGGAATCGGATTGTCCCTGTCCAAGAGATTGATGGAACTCCATGGCGGGACGTTGACAGTCCATAGCGAGCTTGGAAAAGGTACGACCGTGACCTTGGTCTTCCCGCGGGAGCGAACCCGGACCGGAAAAGCGACCGCCTAAGGATCGTTTTAATCCCTCAATCTCTCCCGGTTTCCGATTGTGTCGCCCAAGCGTTACGCGGCGGATAGGTTCGTCGCCGCAAAACGCGGATAGATTTCGGCAACGTCGTCGCCAATGTTCCCGAGCAGGAGATTGCGTTCCTCGGCTGTTGGCGACCGGGTCTCCGGGGTGTCACAATCGACGTCGAGATCGAATCCGGTGTTGTCGAGGACTTCCTCGACGCTAAAGCCGGGATGCACACTGGCGAGCCGGAAGCGCCGGCGTCCGGCATCGAAGGCGAGATGCGCCATACGGGTGATCAGCGCAGTCGGACCGCCGCGGCTGAACACACCGTCCGGTGCCGTCCCCGGAGCGCTGACAAAGTCGACCTTATCGACCAGCACCCGGCGGCTGTGTTCATCGCGATAAAGGATCACCTTGGGTACCAGGTGGTAGAGGAAAGCGGAACCGAAGGATCCCGGAAAACGCAGTTTGCTCGCCGGGTAATCGCCAACACCGACCAGATTGATATTGGCCGCCCCGTCGATCTGCCCACCGCCCAGGAAAAAAGCATCCATGCGCCCTTGCGCGGCGCAATCGAATAGCTCACGGCCACCCTCGGTGAAGGGGTTGTACTTGCGGCTGCCGAGCACGCTGACCAGGCCAGGACCGCCTCGCGCCCGGGCCAGGAGCGCGCCGGCCATGGGCACGGGCGAATTGACGCCGACGACGACATGGCCGTCGCCCGCCACCAGGTCGGAAAGCAACGTGGCGACGACGAGCGTATTGTCCTGGTTCACTCGGCCGCCTCCTGGGCCCGTATGACGAACTCTTCGAGGTAGGAGTCAAAACCCTCTTCCGTCCGCGCCTGCACGACGTAGCGTTCCATGTGGGCGACATCGGTCTCGTATTCGCCGGGGAATGCGAGGGGCCAACAGCCCCGCTCCTGCACCGAGACCGCGTCCACGTAGAGGCTGGGCAGCGTCCCCGGCGCCAGTAGCGAGTCGGACAACAGGTTGCCGTCGTATAGACGCTCGACGGTGACCAGCGTCCTCTTCGAGGCGTGCGCCATGGTCATGATCTCGCGCCGGAGGCCGACCCAGACGTTGCCCTCGCTGTCCGCCATGGGCGCATGGGCGAGCGCGGCGTCAGGCTCGATTGCGCTAACCAGCAGGATCGGCTCCGAGTCTCCCAAGGGGTTGTCGATGACCGTCCAGTCGTCGCGATGGCACGTCAGGTCTGAGCCGATGATGCCGCGGATCGGCATGAACGGCACCCCCTTCTCGGCCGCCTGCAGGCCGGCGTGGATGGCTGGACAGGTGGCGTCCTTGATATGCACGGTTCCGTTCGCCACGGCGTCGCGAAACCGAGGCGCCAGACCAAACTCGCCGAGACCCAGCCCTGCCGTCTCCACCGTCTGCACGCATCCGGCGCCGATCAGGAGATCGGCGGCGAGGCCGAATTGCGGCGCGCCGATGAGATGCAGGTCGCGGATCTTGCAGCGGATCAGGGCTCGGACCGCGGCTAAGGGGGCGCCGGCGTAATCGGGTGCCATCACCAGCTTGGCGCCGTCTTCGATACCCTGGACCAGCTCCTCGGTGTCGACGATGCGAGTCGGTTCGACCATATGCGCCCGCCCTCAACCGGCCTTGCGAACCGGGGCATCGGTGACGCCGGTGCCGAGAAGCCGCGCTTCACCTTCGATCAGTTCCCGGAGCGACACGTCCGTGGCGCCCAGTTGCGCGGCCTTAAGATCACGCAGGTGCCCGGCCAATCGCTGGTGCCACCCGTCGCCTCCATCGCAGGCCAGATCCACGTCCTCATCGCGCAGCCCCAGCTTCAGCGCCTGGTAGAGGTCGTATAGCGTGACGCTTGCGAGGTCGCGAGTCAGCACCCAACCGCCGCGCTGGGTGCGCTCGACAAAACCGTTGTCGCGCAATTGAACGAGAACCGTTTCCATGGCCCTTTCGCTGATGCCGATCTGCCGCAAGAGATCGCGCCGCGCGACCTTGGCACCCGTTTGACTTGAACCGAACAACAGCGCCAGGATGCGGATCGCCGACACCAAGCGCGGCCCAGTACCGAGCACACCCTCGACCGGCTTGCCGCCGGAGCTTTTCCACTCACCGAGAGAGGCCGTCAGCACCGCACCCAAAAGCACCACCGTCCATGAGAGGTACATCCAAACCAGAAAGATTGGCACCACGGAAAGGGCGCCATAGATATTCTGGTAGGTCGGGAAAGTCGCCACGTACCAGCCGAACCCCTTCCTGAGCGACGCGAACAGTAATCCGGCAACGATGCCACCGACGAGTGATTCGCGTACACCGACTGGGCGGTTGGGTATGGTGAAATAGAAGACCGCCAGCAAAACGATAATGATTACTGTCGGCACCGATTGGGTGAGCAGGCTCAAGGGTCCCGTGAACGGGTCGATGCCAAGCCACTCGGTAGCGGCGAAGAAGTAGGTCGACAGAGAGAAACTCGCTCCCAGCAACAGCGGTCCCAGCGTAATCATCGCCCAGAAGACCAGGAGCCTGGGTGCCAGGGCACGCGGCCGTTCGACCCGGAAGATGGAATTGAGATCGGCCTCGATGGTGCCGAGCAGCAATACGGCGGTGGCGGCGAGTGCAATAATTCCGACCGCCGAAAGCCCGGCCGTATTCTTAACGAAGCCGTCGAAATAGTCGCGCATGGCAGCAGCCGAATCGGGCAGCAGGTTGGCGAAGACGGCATTCTGGAACTGGTCCTTTACGCTCTCGAACACGGGAAACGCTGCCAGCATGGAAAATGCGATGGCGGTCAGCGGCACGACGGCAAGGAGCGATGTGTAGCTCAAACCGGCAGCCATGCGCCAACCGCGGTCCTCTGCGAAACGCCGCCAGACGTATCCGGCAAAAGGCCTGAGCCCGCGCAGGGCGCGGTCCACCTGCAACCAGTCAGGGCCACTCCGGGACTCGCTTTCCGGCACCCGATTTCTCCGCTTGTGTTCCAGCAACCGCCTATACTACAAGGCACCCGGCCTTTTTGGCAAAAGCCCCAATCGATCCGTCGCCCGTTTTCGTGGTGCAGCCGTTACAATCGGCAACATAACGTGATCACCGGGCCTTTTGCCATTTCCGGGGCTTTGTGTACGATCCAATCGCCGCGGTCGCGCGGGTCGGATTTGAGGGCGCGGGTGCGGCGCCAAAAAAAACGAGACGAGTGAGGGGAAAGAATGACGGCTGCGGGTTCGATTATGGCGGGCAAGAAGGGCCTGGTCATGGGTGTCGCCAACGACCGCTCCATCGCCTGGGGCATTGCCAAAGCGGCGCACGAACAAGGGGCCGAGCTCGCCTTCACCTTCCAGGGCGACGCGCTGAAAAAGCGCGTCGAACCCCTGGCCGCCTCCGTCGGTTCGTCGATCGTTCTTCCCTGCGACGTCACCGACACGGCCAGTATGGACGCCGTGTTCACGGAAATCGAAAGGCAGTGGGGAAAGCTCGATTTCCTGGTCCATGCCATTGCTTACTCCGACAAGGAGGAGTTGAAGGGTCAATACATCGACACCTCACCCGACAATTTCCAGCAGACCATGCACATCAGCTGCTATTCCTTTACCGCCCTTTGCCAGCGGGCCCGCAAACTGATGGGTGACGGCGGCAGCCTGCTGACGCTCACCTACTTCGGCGCCGAGCGGGTGATGCCGCATTACAACGTCATGGGTGTCGCCAAGGCGGCGCTGGAGGCCAGCGTCAGGTATCTCGCCGAAGACCTCGGCAAGGAGAACATCCGCGTCAACGCCCTTTCGGCCGGCCCCATGAAGACCCTGGCCGCCTCCGGCATCGGCGATTTCCGCTATATCCTCAAGTGGAACGAGTACAATTCGCCCTTGCGCCGCAACGTCAACCTGGGCGACATCGGCGGCGCCGGGCTCTACCTCTTGTCCGACCTCTCGAGCGGTGTCACCGGCGAGACCCATCACGTCGACTGCGGCTATCACTTGGTCGGTATGAAAGCGGTGGACGCGCCGGATATTTCGGTGGTGTAGAAAACGCCCTTTTTACCCAGCTCAGATACTCTCCTCGTCGGTTCCGCAAACGCGGGAAACGGCCTTTATACGTATCTTTAACTCCGGTCCCTCGTAGCGTGCCGCCCGATAGAACAGGTGCTGATCGACACCAGTTTGAGAATGGCGGCGGATTTTAGGAGAACCTGGCGGTTCTGCGCCACTCGACGCACCGCACAACGTATCTTGTTTCGGAACCGAACGCGGCCGGTGGATTCGACCAATGCGGACCTTCAGGGTGCGTGTTTTCTGGACCGCTTAGTCCCGTGGCCGTGGAAAACTCGGTGACAGTTCGTGGGTTTGATCTGCCATTGAAGCTTTATGGTCTTTGGGCGACGATTTTGCGGTCCTGGAATTGAGACGAAGGAAGCCGTCACGCCTGGATGGCGGCGATCAGCGGTTTGACGCCCAATAGGGCGATCATGCGCTTGAGGTTGTAGGCGAGGACACAGAGGC
>Ga0056126_10000275_pt1 | contig 19594 bp, 21 predicted proteins | sample WorMetLIZAISLAND_FD_71117 | JGI IMG/M metagenome (GOLD analysis project Ga0056126, IMG submission 71117) | Marine gutless worms symbiont microbial communities from Max Planck institute for Marine Microbiology, Germany - Inanidrilus manae... ...
TCCTCAAATGGCTGGCGGATCTGTTGCGTGAAATCATGGAAACATTCTGGACGTCAATCAGCCCAAGACCCCGCGAAATTAGGGCTTCTTAACGGACGACGTTGTAACAGAGAACGAGCCGCCCGCCCGGCTCGAGGACGCGGCGGAACTCCGCCAGGCGACCGCCGATTTCGGGCCAGAAGTAGATGCCGTTGACGGCGCAGGCCTTAGTGAAGGCGGCGTCGGCGAAGGGCAGCGCCGTTTCGCCGCATAGCGCCAGTTGCAGCCGATCGGCTACCGCGGTGTAGCGTTTGCGGGCCCTCGACAGGGCCACTTCGGAGACGTCGGTTCCGGCGACCCGCGCGGCCCCGCTCGCCAGTAACTGGCCTAAGAGGGCGCCGCCGCCGAAGCCGACTTCCAGGATGCGGTCGTCCGCCTCAGGCGCCAGGGCTTCGAGCGTAAAGTCGTTCATGCCGCCGTTGACCCGGTCGAGGCGCCACAGCACCAGGCGGCCCAAGAAACCCTGGGGATGGCCCAATTGGCGGCGAATGAAGGGCGGCGGGGTCAGTCATCTTTCATCTTCTTGAACTGCTGGCGCAGTTCGAACTCGTCCGAGGTGACTTCCTTTTCCATGCGCTGGGCGCGCTCCTCCAGGTCCTTGAACTTGCGCCGAAGGTCGTCGAAGAACGGGTCCTTCTGCTCGCCGGTTTCCGGCTTCGATTCCGTGTGGGGCTCCGATTGGCGTTCCCGCTTTGGCTCCGGTTCGTCGTAGGCGGCGTCGGCGGCCGTCGGACCAGCGGCCGGGTGCGGCGAAGTCTTGAAGGGCTCCTTCAGTTGAAACCACCAGCGTTCCATCTTCTCGGGATGATCGGCCCAAAACCAGGCGACCAGGAACAGGAGGATGGTGAGCGGCAGATGGACGATCAAGGCCACGATGAAGCCGATGACGACCCATCTTTTCTCGAGACCAAAGCGCTCGGCGACGGTGTTCATCACCTTGTGAAAAGTGCGGCTAACCGGCCCGTGACCGCAGCTCCAGCCGCGGTGGTGATGGCGGTGCCCGTGGTCTTTGCGGTTGCGTGGGCTACAGGGATGGCATCTCATTTTTCTCTCCAGCCGGGGGCGTCGGCATCCAGCAGTTTCTCCAGATTGGCCAGGCGCTCATTGAGCTTGTCAGCGGTGTCGCGTATGGCCTCGAGATCGGCCTTATCGACCACGACCTTCCCTTCCTCCGGCTCATCATCCTTGGCGTCGCTCCACTTGGTGATGTAGTGAAACACGATCCACAAGGGAGCGACGACCACCAGGAAGAGGGCCATCAGGATGAAGAAGAAGAAGGGGCCGGGAAACATCGTGGGTTACCGTTGTCTTGGGGTTGGTCCTTAGAGGTTTGTCCGTAAGGGGTGAAGAAGTCCGTTATTTGGACTTCTTCTTTTCGACCTTTTTCTTCAGAGCCTCAAGTTCGTCCTCTACGCCGCTTTCCGCTTCCAGGTCGGCGAATTCCTGTTCCAGGGACTTCGGCTGCTCCTTGCCGAGGTCAAAGGCTTCGGCGTCGGCTTCGATTTCGGAAATGCGCCGTTCCATGCTTTCGAAACGCGACAAGGCTTCGTCGGCCCGGCCGTCGTGGAGTGTTCTGCGCATCTTAACGCGTTTCTGCGCCGTCTTCATGCGGATTTCGACGGATTTGCGCTTGGCTTTGGCTTCCGCCAGCTTGGCTTGCAGCTTGCCCATGTCCTCATCGTACTTGGCGAGCGAGTCCTCGATGGCATCGAGCTCGATCTTGAGGGCACTGGCCTGATCGGTCAGCTTGCGCTTGGCCAGCAAGGCGCCCTTGGCCAGGTCTTCGCGACCCTTGGAGACGGCGTATTCGGCCTTCGCGGCCCATTCCTTCTGGCCGGCTTCGAGACGATCCAGCTGGCGGACGACCTCCTTCTTGTCGGCGATCGACTTGACGGCGGCCGAGCGCACCTCGACCAGCGTGTCTTCCATTTCCTGGATCATCAGGCGCGCCATCTTTTCCGGGTCTTCGGCCCGGTCGAGAAGTGCGTTGATGTTGGCGTTCATGATGTCTGTTGCGCGGGAGAAGATACCCATTGTCTTAGTCCTCAGTTGGTGTGGTTTCTGCCCAGTTATTTGCATCAGCTGTGCCAATTTTTTAAACCATTGAAATTAAACGATCTTCAAAATCATCTATTGAATTAATTAGCGGTTTTTACTATTTTATGACCTAAGTCGTTAGCGAAATACGATATTTTATGGACGATATTCAGGCGATCATCGGCGAGGACCGGACCTTCCTGGGCATGCTCGAGCATGTCTCCCAGCTGGCACCCATGGACAAACCCTGCCTGGTCATCGGCGAGCGTGGCTCGGGCAAGGAACTGATCGCGGCCCGCCTACACTATCTCTCCAAGCGCTGGCAGGGGCCACTGGTCCAGGTCAATTGCGCGACCCTGACGGAAAGCCTGTTGGAATCGGAGCTCTTCGGTCACGAGGCCGGCGCCTTCACCGGTGCCCAGGCCCGCCATGTGGGACGTTTCGAACGGGCCGATGGCGGCACGCTGGTCCTGGACGAGATCGCCACGGCGGCGGCGGCGACTCAGGAGAAGATCCTGCGCGTCATCGAATACGGCGAAATCGAGCGGGTTGGCGGCTCGGAGGTGATCAAGTTGGATGTCCGCGTCGTCGGCGTCACCAACGTCGACCTGCCGGAACTGGCACGACAGGGAAGGTTCCGGGCCGATCTCCTGGACCGCCTCGCCTTCGACGTGGTCACCGTGCCGCCCTTAAGGGCTCGGCCCGTAGACATTCCCCTGCTGGCGCATGCGTTCGCCCTCGACATGACCCGCGAGCTCGGCCGCGACCTCTTCGCCGGGTTCGAGCCGAAAACCGAACAGGCGCTGCTCGCCCACCCATGGCCCGGCAACGTGCGCGAATTGAAGAACGTCATCGAGCGCAGCGTCTATCGCATGAGGCCGGTCGAAGAACCCTTGAGCGAGATCGCCTTCGATCCCTTCGCCAGCCCGTGGCGGCCCGGCGCCCGGGTCGAAGAAACATCGAACCAAACTCCCGCCCCGGCCGACGAGCCGGCAGTCAAGGACTTCACGGCCGCCGTCGCCGATTTTGAACGGCGCCTGTTGAGCCGGGCCATGGCCGCCAATCGCCACAACCAAACGGAGGCGGCCCTGAGCCTCGGCCTCGGCTACCATCAGTTCCGCAGGTTGATCAAGAAGCACGGCGTTCAGTGAGCAGGAAGTTCCTGAGGCCCGTCGACCCGATAGGTCAGATCCGTCTTCTTCTTCGTCCGGTTGGACCACATCAGGCAATAGCCGCGGTCCGCGTCGGCGACAAACCTGTCCGAGGCCTCCCGGACACTATCCAATCTCACGGGATACTCGACCGCCGAGCCTTCGTGATAGTGAACGTTGAAGGCGACGGGTCGGTCCGAGGTGAACTGATATCCGACCGCTTGGCCGGTCGCCATTTTGAGGCAGACTTCCTTATGCTTTCCGGGCTCCAGGGACACCGTTTGCGAAGGCATATCGGCATCACCAGCGGCAACCTTGGCCGTAAACATGATCGCCATTGAAAAAGCGGTTACGGTGATGCCGGGGAAACGGCGTTGAGATAGAATTTCCATCGGCCTTCTATATTCTCTTCGTCAGTTTACGCAAAGCGGATCAGCCCGTCGACGGCGACAACGCCCTCGCCTTCCCCTCGCACCAGTAGCGGATTGATCTCCGCTTCGGCGACGGCCGGCTCGGCTAAGGCCAGGGTCGAGAGCGCCGCAACGGCGCGAGCCAGCGCATCCAGGTCGCCTCGCGGCGCACCGCGATAACCGCGGAGCGGCGCCAAACCCTTGACCTCGTCGATCATCTCTCGGGCCGTTGCCGCGCCGACGGGAGCCAAACGCACGGCCACGTCTTCGTAGATCTCGGTGAGCGCCCCCCCAGTGCCGACGACGGTGACCGGGCCGACCTCAGGGTCGCGGCGGAAACCGACCAGAACTTTCTGTAGGGCCGTCTCCATGGCCTGAACCAGATACCCGTTAATCCGCGCTTGCGGAACCGTTTCGCCGACGGTGGCTCGGATGTCGGCGACGGCCCCCCTGACTTCATCCGCATTGCCGACACCGAGCGCCTCAAAAACCCGCGAAGCGCCCAGCTCGTCGGTCGCGTCTTGACGCAATAAAGCACCGATATCCGGCGGTTTGGTGCCGGCGGTCTCCGCTGGCAGCCGCCAGGTCAGTGCCGCGTGGACGGCGTCGGCACAGGCTTCCGGCGTACGGAAACAGGCCTTGCCGGCGGCGCTCAGGCGGCGAAGGCTTCCGGGGCTTCGGGAGCGATGAAGGCGGCCAGGAATTTACCGCCCGGATCAGCCTCAACGATGGGCGCCACGGCCAGTTCCGGATGGAACTGCCCGGAGGAACCGACCACGGCGACGACGGCATCGCAGTCGTCCCCCGCGAGCAGGGTCTGTAGGGCCGCGGCGTAAACTTCCTTGCGGGTGCCGGCCATGGTTAGGTCGACCAACGGGCCGCCGCCGAGATCGACGCCCAGTCCGGAGAGCCGTTTGCGCAAAATCTCGCCCGGCCCCGCGAGATCGAGGCCGAGGGCGCCCAGGCGGTCGGCGACGGTGGCCGCGCCGCCACCCGTAGTGGTCACCACCGAGACGCGCCGCCCCCTAGCGGGCCGGCGCCCGGCGACCAGGAACGGCATTTCGAATAGAGTTTCCAGCATGTCGGTGCGCAGGATGCCGTGATGGCGGAAATAGGCGTCGACGGAGCGATCGCCGCCGGCGATGGCGCCGGAGTGAGATTGGGCCAGTTGCCGACCTGCTTTGGAGCGACCGAGCTTGTATGCGATTACCGGTTTTCCCGCTTCATGGGCGCGCCGGGCTGCCTCACCCAGTGTCTCGGCATCGCGGATGCCCTCGAGAAAGAGCGCCACGGCGTCCGTCTTGGAGTCGTCAACCATGAGATCGACGATCTCGCCCACGCCCAAATCGCATTCGTTACCGACGGAAACCATGTGCGAGAACCCGATGCCGCGCGCCGCGCCGCGGGAAATCAACGTTCCCAGGATGGTGCCGCTCTGCGAGACAACACCGATACGTCCGGGAACCAGTCGTTCCATTTCGAGCACCGCGTTGACCGACAAGGTCAGCCGATTGATCGGCGAGATGATGCCCATGGAATTGGGACCAATCAGGCGGACGCCGCCGGACCGGGCGATGTCCACGATCGCGCGCTGTCGTTCGACGCCGTCGGCGCCGCTTTCAGCGAACCCGTCACTGTAAATGGTGGCGATGGCGACACCTTTGTCGGCGCATTGCCGGATGACCTCTGGCACGGCCGGCGCCGGCACCATGACAAAGGCGTGATCGACAGTATCGGGCGCCGACGCAAGGTCGGGATAAGCCGGGACTCCCTGGACGCGGTCGCGCCTGGCGTTGACCGGCACCACGGTGCCGGTGAACCCGTGTTTGCCAAGGTAGCGTTGCGGGCGCCCGGTATCCTTGGCCAGGTCGTCGGAAGCGCCGATCAGAGCCACGCCCTGCGGCCGGAACAAGGCAGCGGCGAGGCCTTCCGATGATGCTCTCGATGTCGTTGACAAGACCGGCTCTCCGTCTGTTTACGGCAACCGGCCGCAACGGCGACCGGCATTCTCATTGAACAGGGGTCGGACTGTGCGGACAAGGGGTCGGCGGGGCGGAAGTCTGGATATTAGGAAATCTTTGCGATATTATCGTCATCAGAATTTAAATCAAAAGTAACATTTCTGCCGTATGATCCGTGAAAATCGGAACCGGCGGGAGTTCATGGCCCCGACACAACTACCTGGCCCGAGAACGCTCAAACAGGCCGACAGGACTACTACCAATTCGGGGGACGGCGTGCTGTTCGAAAATGACGTGAACCTGAACAAACTTCGCGTCCTGATCGTCGACGATCAGGTGGCGGTGAGGCGTCTGTTATCGAGCATTCTCTCGCAACTGGGCGTGGGTAAGATCGACGAGGCGCCGCAGGGCAAGGAGGCGCTCGTCAAGGCAAACGATTTGCCGCCTGACATCATCATCACCGACTATCTGATGAACCCCGTCAACGGTGTCGAACTGGTGCACAGCGTGCGCTCGGGCGACGCCCAACTCGACCCCTACACGCCGATTATCATGATTTCCGGCAAGGCGGGCATGGACGACGTCAAGAGAGCCCGAGACGCCGGCACCGACGAATTCTTGGTCAAACCTTTTTCGGCGACGTTGGTGGCGCGCCGGCTCAACAGCGTCATCAACCACCCGCGACCCTACATCAAGAGCGAGGATTTCTTCGGCCCCGACCGGCGACGGCGCAAGATCAAACCGGGCCGCGACCGGCGGAAAAAGCCTTACCGCTACAATGAAAGGCTGCGCGTGGCCGAGCGTTAAAGGGAAGACAGTTCTCGGCCGTCAGAAGACTTTCGGGACATAAAGCTCCTCGGGCAGCGCGCTGCGCTCATAATCCGGATTGAACACGCGATTGGGCAGGGTCACCGTATCGGACGGCACCTCGTCGTATGGGATCTGTTGCAACAGGTGGTGGATGGTGTTGAGCCGGGCCCGCTTCTTGTCGTTGCCCTCGACGATGAACCACGGCGCTTCCGGGATGTTGGTGCGTTCGAACATGTCTTCCTTGGCTCGGGTGTAGTCCTCCCAGCGCTTGCGCGATTCCAGATCCATAGGACTCAACTTCCACTGCTTCATGGGGTCATGAATGCGCATCAGGAAGCGCAGCTGCTGTTCCTGGTCGGTGATCGAGAACCAGTACTTGATAACTTTGATGTCGGAACGCACCAGGTTGCGTTCGAATTCCGGGACGTCGCGGAAAAAATCCTCGACCTGCTTTTCCGTGGCGAAACCCATAACCCGCTCGACGCCGGCCCGGTTGTACCAGGAGCGATCGAGCAGCACCATCTGACCACCGGACGGCAGGTGCGGCACGTAACGTTGGAAGTACCACTGGGTTTTCTCAAGATCGGTCGGCGCCGGCAGGGCAACCGTGCGGCAGACCCGGGGGTCGAGGCGCTGGGTGATGCGCTTGATGACGCCGCCCTTACCAGCGGCGTCGCGCCCCTCGAAGATGACCAGCAGCTTGTATTTCGTGTGCACCACCCAGTCCTGGAGTTTGACCAATTCCGTCTGCAGGCGCAGCAGTTCATGGAAATAGAAGCGTCGCGACAGGGCCGACTTGTGCTGCAGGTCGGTGATCGTCTTCAGCTCCTGGGCAATACGAAGATCGTCGATCTCCATTTCGAGCTCTTCGTCGAAACTGTCCTGGAGCTCGGCGTCGATCCAACTGGTGTCCACGGTTTTCGGGTCGGTGTCGGGCATACTGGTATTCCTTGTCGAAAGTCGGATCGGTTCCTGTCGGTCCTTGGGATTATTGGTTAACGCGGAAGCCTGAACTTTTTGTGTCACTTGCCGTGTTCATCGTTGCATCACGAGGGTCCGGACGGCTTCGGTAGGCGCTGCGAAAAACGCTGTTCGAACACGGCTTCCGCAATGCGGTTCTGCATCATCTCCAGCGACCCGCCGGCGATCATCCAACCGCGCGTGCGCCTAAAGCAGTATTCGACCAAGGTCTCCTCGCTGTAACCGGTGGCGCCCATGACTTGCAGGGCGGTGTCTGCAGCCTCGAAACCGGCCCGGTTGCAAGCCAGTTTGGCGATCGCCGTTTCATCGGCGCTGGGTAAACCCCCTTGGGGTTGAGAGTCCGCGTTGACGGCGGCCCGGTAAAGCAGCAGCCGGGCCGCATCGAGGGCGACCCGGACGTCGGCCATCTTCCATTGCAGGCCCTGGAATTCGGACAAGGCCCATGTGGCCGAGCGGGTCGCCGTTTTGATCGAACGGGCATTCGCAATTACGTGGGAGAATTCAAGGAGGAATCCGACGCAATAGGGCGTGATTATTGCCGGAAAAATGGCCCGGAAGGAGGCCAATGGGGCGTCGGTGGCGGCCGGCGCGGCATCCGGGTCAAGCCGCCTTGCGGTCGATGCCGATATCGGTGCCGGTTTCAGGTGTCGCCAGTGTTTCCAGTGTTTCCGACCCCTTGACCGATTCATCGGGAACGTCGGCGCGTAGGTTTTGGACCATAACCGACTCGATCTTCGCGGCCTTCATCAAACTGTCGAACCAGGCGAAAGCGCCGGCCTTTTCGGCCGATTTCCTCAAGGCGCCGATGCCGGCCCCCATGGCCTCCATGAGGCCGTATTCATTCTGTGGACGTCTCGCCGTAAACATCTGACCGTTCAATGTGGGCATGTCGTTTCTCCTTTTTCATGGATGAGAGGAAACAACAAACCCGCGTCGATTTGATTTCAGTTTGGTGAAGGTTTCATGACGGCCAGCCCGAAGTTGGGAGCGGTCATTTCAGGGAAAGGTAATAGGCCTCGATGGCTTCCGCCGCAATTCGGTCGAGGCTGCCATCGGCATCCATCGCCTCCAATATCTTTGCAAGCCGATGGGCAAGATCGCCGTGGCGTTTATGAATGTAGGTATAAATGCCGACCTCATAGAGTATGCCGGCGCGACCGATGGCCGATAACTCGGGGCGGTTGCGGATCAGGGACTCCGCCGCGGCTTCGTTCATGGCAGCGAAAGCGACCCGGCCCTTGGCGACTAGGCGTAACGCCGTTTCGTCGTCGCCAGTGGTGACGATCGTCGCCCCCTTGGCGTGTTCGGCGAGACGCGATTCCAAGGCCTTGCGCCCGCGTTTGTGGGCAACCCGCTGGCCGACCAAGTCTGCCCAGCCGCCGATGCTACTCCCCTCCGCCCCATAAGCGCCGATGACGACGGTCATAACGGGAAAATCGACGCGCCTGAGGTTCGGATACTGGCCTTTGGTGATCGTGTGGAACTCACGGACCCGTCCCAACTCGCCATCCGTTAAACCCGCATTCGCGAGATCAAGCGACCGTAGGCTCGGATAGGCCACCGCCTCGAACTCAATACCTAATCGGCGGAAGGCTTCCGTTAGGATCGGCACGACGACTCGGCCCTGGTATAGATGCAGGGGTTGACCGGAAGAAAAGGTGATGGGCTCGGCACCGGTGGCCGGGCGCAACGTTGGCGGCACCAGCGAACCGATCGCCAGGACCACCGCAAGAACCGGGATCAGTTTCCGCATCGGCCTTACCGCCAACCACTAGGGCTCGCCATCTTGCCCAGCGCGGGCCAGTCCGGCAATCATCGGCGTTGGTGCATCAATGTTGGGTTTGGTCTTTCAAGAGCCCGGCGGGCCTCTTCGCCCGGCCGGTGGGAACCCGTCATTTGTGCGGCAGACCCTCCATGCCGACGTATCCAGGCAGCGCTTCGACCCGTTCCAGCCAGGCACGAACGGCACTATAGGGTTCGAGGGACACGTCGCCTTCCCACACCAGGCCGGCGTAGGGATAACACGCGATATCGGCAATCGTGGGGCGGCCGAGGGTGAGCCAGTTCTTGGCACTCAATTGCCTTTCTAGGATGCCAAGTGCGTCGCGGGCCAGGACCTGGGCCCCGGCGAGGTCACCCTCACGCTTGAACTTGATAAGGGCCCGCGCCATGGCCGGACCGGCGAACATCTCGTTGACGGCGAAGGCCAGCCATTGTGTAACCTGGGCCTGGCCGGCTGCATCTGCCGGCCACCAATCGGGGCTGCCGAACTTGGCGCCGAGGTAGACGAGGATGGCCTGCGAATCCCAGATCACCAGATCGCCGTCCTCCAGGGCGGGAACCTTGCCGAGGGGATGGCGGGCCAGATGCTCCGTCGTCTTCTGTTCCTTCTCCAATAGGTTCATCGGCACGGTCTCGTATTCGATTCCGAGGATCGACAAGAAAAGCCGAACCTTGTGGCAGTTCCCGGAAACGGCGTTATCGTACAGCTTCATCAGGCTCCTCCCCCAAAACCCTCGTTCGTTTCAACTACGGTGGCCAAGACTAATCGCCGCACACCCGGCTTGCACAGGCAAGAATGGCATCGAGCGACATTTCGACATCGTCATCGGTGGTCGCCCAGGACGACACACTGATTCGCATTGCCGTACGGCCCTGCCAGACGGTGCCCCCACACCAGCATGTGCCGTCTTCCTGCACCGCCCAGATGACCCGTTCCGTGGTCTCGGACGGACCGAATGACACCATGACCTGGTTGAGGACAACGTCGTTGAGGATCTCGAATCCAGCCGCCGCCAACCCCTCGGCAAAACGCGCCGCCTGTCGGCAATTGCTTTCGATCATATCAGCGAGCCCGGCGCGGCCGAGGGACTTGAGCGCTGCCCATACCTCGAGACCGCGCATGCGCCGGCTGCATTCGGGCGTGAAGTCGAAGGGATCGCGATCCGCGTTCTCATGGAGATAGGCGGCCTTGATCGACATCGCTGCCGCCAGCGCATCCGGGTGGCGGGTCAGGACGATGCCACCGTCGTAGGGGACATTGAGCCATTTGTGGGCGTCCGTCGCCCACGAATCGGCGTCCATATATTCGTCCATCATATGGGTGCGGTCCGGCGTCGTAGCGGCCCATATACCAAACGCCCCGTCGACATGAACCCAAGCACCGGCGTCGTGGGCCCGCGGTATGATCTCGGAAGCCGGATCGAAAGCCCCGGTGTTCACGTTGCCGGCTTGCAGGCAGACAATGGCCGGTCCGCTGATCTCGGGAAAGCCGGCCGGATCCATGCGGCCCTGGCCGTCGGCATCCACGCGGACAACCCGCTCGCGCCCGAAGCCGAGCATGACCAGCGCCTTAAACAGTGAGGCATGGGCCTCGGAACCGACGACGACGGTGACCGGTGGCGCGCCGAACAGACCATCGGCCTCCACCGACCAGCCAACCTCCGCCAGCACCTTGTGCCGGGCCGCAGCGAGGCCGGAGAAATTGGCCATGGTGGCGCCGGTAACGAAGGCACCGCCGGCGTCTTCAGGTAAACCGAAGAGGTCGAGCAGCCAGGAAAGCGCGACGCTTTCGATGCGCGCCGCCGCCGGTGACGTAACCGAAGTAGCGCGGGCCGGCGCTGGCGACGGTGGCCGGACCGGCGTTTTCATCGAGCAGGCGTAAGATCTCTTCCGCCGTCGTCGCGTCGTTCGGCAAAGATTCCACGAAGCTGTCCAGGCCGGCCTCGTCCACCGCAGCCGGCGCAACGCGGCGGCCCTTCAATCCGTCGAGATAATCGGCCGACCGTTCGGCCGCATCGGAAAGCAGTGATTTCATGGGATGTCCTCCAACAACACCCATCCCAAAATAGCGAGGGTAACGGGCGGCCGACAATGAAGGCATTGTCACGGTGACAATTCCAGGTTCGCCGTCGGCAGAATTGGGGTGGCAACGGTTTGCCGTGCGGCTAGGATCGGTCCATGCATATGTTGCTGCCCGACACTGCGACGCTGGCGTTGTTCGTCACCGCCTCACTGGCCCTCTACATTTCGCCAGGGCCCGACATGCTCTACATCGCGTCCAGGAGCATCGCCCAAGGACGCGCCGCCGGTGTCGCCTCGGCATTCGGCGTCTTTGCCGGATTGCTGGTTCACATGCTGGCCGCCTCCCTCGGGCTCGCCGCCGTCCTCGTCGTCTGGCCGCTCGCCTATCTGGTCGTCAAATGGCTGGGGGTTCTCTACCTGGCCTATCTCGGCATCAAGGTTCTTCTCGACAGAAACGGTGGCATCTCGCTTCCGCGTGGTAGCAGCGCCGACGGCCCCGATTACCGGCGCCTTTTCCGCCAGGGATTGCTCGTCAATTTGCTAAACCCCAAGATCGCTCTGCTCTTCATGGCCTTTCTGCCGCAATTCGTCACCTCGGAAAACGGCAGCATTCCGCTGCAGATGCTCTTTTTCGGTTCGCTGTTCAACGCCGGCGGCCTGCTCTGGGTGCTGTTCGTGGCCATCCTGTTCGGCACCATCGGAAACCGCATCGCCAACCGGCCTGGCTTTTGGGGTTGGCAGCGTTGGATTACCGGATCCGTGCTGCTGGCCCTGGCAGCCAATCTGGCGTTGAGCGAGCGCGATTGACCGATTGATCAATTCCCTTCGGTTCGCTCCGCGGGCAAAAAAATCAGGTCCCCTTCGACGGTACAATCGATGGGTACGAGCCTGCCGTCCTCATCGCTACGACCAGCGTGACAGACGTAACGGTGATCGGCCATGAACGAACAGAAGTCCGAAACACTGTCGCCAGCCCGGGCGAGGGACGTTTCGTTGACCTCCAACAGGATCACTGGGCGGTAGCGCCCGATCGCCGTTGCGGCGCCGCGCAGGCCGCGCAACTCAAAACCCTCGGTGTCCAGTTTGATCAGGTCGAGGCGACCGAGGTCGAGGATTTCCACGACTCTGTCCAGGGTGGTTACCGGGACAACGTCGTATCCAATGTCATATCGCTCAGCGAGGTCGGACGCCGCGCCCAGGTGCGAGAGGCCGAAGCCGACGGCGCCTGATTTTTTTATCGGAACACTCAAAAGATCGATTCCTTCGACGTCGCCGAGCGCCAGGGGCAATACCGTGACATTCTTACATCGATTGAAAAACAAACCGGTCCTGAGAACCGCGCGAGCGTATAGCGCTGGTTCGAAGGCCAACACGTGGCCGCGCTGGGCGAGCTTGGAATACAGCTTGGTGTACTGCCCGGAATGGGCACCGACATCGATGACTACCCCATCGGGCGGAATCAGGTGCCAAAGGTGGTCTAGGGCGTATTTGTGGTGTTGGCGAAAGGCGGCCTTGAAGGCGTGGGCGAGAAAGCTGCCGGTAAATCGAAATCGATTGAGTTGTTTCAACGAGACGTTCCCGAGTGACGCGGAACGGGCCGCGATAGTAGCTGAAGCACCAAGGCCCTGGGAGGCGCGCCGCCGACGTCAAGGCATCCGGACCGAAAAGGCTTCGTCAAAGGTCTTTCTTTGCTTGCTCGATGACCTGAAACAATCCTTCGCCCGGTGCTTCACTGGGTTTATGCAGGTCCAGGTAGTGTTCGAGAAAACGGATGAACTCCTCGACCGTGTTGTTCGGGTCCTTGGGCAGACTGTCGTCGCGGAAAAAGGCGTAGGCCGAGAAGTTCGCCGCCGCATGACGCAGCCCCGAGGCGATAACCTGGACGTCGCTACCGTTCTGGATATGGGTATTCGCCATATCGATGAACTGATTGGCGATCTGGACGCTGGGGCTGCTTTCGGTTGTTTCGGATTCTGCCATTTGAACACCCTTACTGACTGGAATTGCTTTAATAGAGACCGCCGATGCCGGTCGCCGGGCTGGCCGAGGCCGCACCACCCGGGGCCCAGCTCTCGCCTTCAAGAACGAAAGATTCACCGGCCGGCTCGCTGCCGGGTTTGAAGGCTTCGAAGATAATGTTCTCGTCACCCGGTTCGGCGAGGCGACCGCTTCTCGCGTTGATTCGCACGATCCGCACGCTGGGCGGAATGCGGAACGGTATGGACGCCTCGTCTTTCAGAGCAAGTGCCATGAAATCACGGAAAATGGGCGCGGCGACCGAGGAACCGGTTTCGCGCTTGCCGAGCGGCAAGGGTGTGTCGAATGCGGCGAAGACGCCAACTGCCAGATCCGGCGAGAATCCTATGAACCAGGTATCCCGCTCTTGATTCGTCGTACCGGTTTTGCCGGCCAATGGCTTGCCGACGGCCTTGATTCGCCGGCCGGTGCCGCGATCGACCACGCCCTTGAGTATGGAGACGATCTGATAGGCGCTGCCCGGATCGGTGATTTGCTGGCGCGTGTCGGGAACGGCGGGCGGCGGCTGGTTGGTCCAGAAGCTGGCCCGGCATCCTTTACAGCCCCGCCGGTCGTGTCGGAATACCGTGACCCCGTGCCGGTCCTGGATGCGGTCTATGAAGGTCGGGAAGATGCGTTTGCCCCCGTTGACCAGCATGGCGTAGGCCGCGGTGATCCGCATCAAGGTGGTCTCGCTGGCGCCAAGAGACATGGCCAGCGTCGGTGTCAACTTGTCGACGATACGGAAACGCTTGGCATATTCCGATACCTTCTCCATGCCGATGGTCTGGGCCAAACGCACGGTCATAAGGTTGCGGCTTTTTTCGATACCCAAGCGCATCGTCGAAGGTCCGTAGAATTTCTTGGTGTAGTTGGCCGGCCGCCACTTGGGTAGCCCTGGCCCCTGGTCGATGACGAATGGTGCGTCGAGGATCAGGGTCGAAGGCGTATAGCCCTCGTCCAATGCCGCCAAATAGACGAACGGCTTGAATGCGGAACCCGGTTGACGCAGTGCCTGGGTGACACGATTAAACTGGCTCAGATCGTAGTCATAACCGCCGACCATGGCGAGGACTCGGCCCGTGTGCGGGTCAAGGGCGACGATGCCACCGTTGATCTCGGGGATCTGGCGCAACCCATAAAACCCCGGCGGGTAGGGATTGCCCTCAGAATCAGCGAACACCGGTTCCACGGCGATGATTTGACCCCTCTGCAGCACGTCCGACGGCGCCTTTACTTTGGGTCCCCGTTTCTGCCCTTCCTGCCAGGCCCGGGCCCAGGTCAACTCGGCCAAGGGGACCTTGCCTGCCGTACCATCCTCGACACCGATCTGGGCCGTCTCTGTATCGGTCCCGAGAACCACCGCCAAGGACCAGCCATGCAGCGCGCCCGGCCGCCCGACTGATTTGATGGCCCGCTTCCAGTCACCCGGCAGGTCGAGCCGTGCGTTGTCGTCGAGGGCAAACAGGGGGCCGCGCCAACCGTGACGCCGGTCGTAGGCGATGAGGCCCTCGCGCAGGGTCTTCTCGGCAATGCCCTGGAGTTTGGGGTCGATCGTCGTGCGGACCGAAAGCCCGCCCTTGTAGAGTTCCTCTTCGCCGTATCGCTGAGCCAGTTCACGGCGTACTTCCTCGGCGAAATAAGGCGCCGACACGTATTCGGTCTCGTCCCGACTGTAGACGGTCAGCGGCTGGGCCTTGGCGGCTTCGGCATCAACGGCATTGATGTGACCTTCGATCAGCATCCGCTCGACGACCCAGTTGCGCCGAGCGATGGCCGCTTTCGGTTTTTTGATCGGGTGGTAGTTGTTGGGGGCTTTCGGCAGAGCGGCGAGGAAAGCCGTCTCTTCGATGGATAGCTGGTCGAGAGATTTGTTGAAGTAATTGAGGGCCGCTGCGGCGACACCGTAAGATCCGTAGCCGAGGTAGATTTCGTTAAGGTAGAGCTCGAGAATCCGGTCCTTGGTCAGGGCCCGCTCGATGCGAAAAGCCAGGATCGCTTCCTTGATCTTGCGTGCCCAGGAGACCTCGTTGGTCAAAAGGAAGTTCTTGGCGACCTGCTGGGTGATTGTCGATGCGCCGACCGGGCGGCGATTGCGCCCCAAGTTCTTGACGTTGACGACGACGGCGCGGACGACGCCGAGGAAATCGATTCCGGGGTGTTGGTAGAAATTCTTATCCTCGGCGGCCAGAAACGCCTGGATGACACCCCTGGGCATGGCCCGGATCGGCACGAACACCCGTTTCTCCACCGCATACTCGGCGAGCAACCGCCCGTCGCCGGCATGGACCCGAGTCATCACCGGCGGCTCGTAATCGGCCAGTTGCCGGTATTCGGGCAGATCGCGGCCGAATTTATTGAACACGTACACAGCCCCGCCGGCACCGATAGCGGCGAGAAGGAAAAGGGTGCCAAGGGTCATCAGTAGGGCTCGGATCATTTTGTCACGTCAGGGCGGTCACGGTCGGGCGGTCACGGTCGGGACGCTGTGCGGATTCCAGGGGCTGCCAGCTCGTGACGATGCCCATCGCCCGTAAACCAATAACCTTTAACATATGAGCGGCGCTGCGTAATCGTTTATCGGTAGATTATGGCCGCCTTGTGGCGCCATACAATGGGTAAAATCGCTATAGGTCGGATTAACGCCGGCTCGCTTCCTCGACCTGGCTGAAATAGCCGTCAACGGCGCGGGTAACGGCGATGGCGAGCTTGTTCCGATAGGCACGGGTGCGCAAGGCGCGTTCGTCTTCGCGGTTTGAGAGGAAACCCATTTCCACGAGCACCGACGGAATATCCGGTGCCTTCAACACAGCGAATCCGGCGAAACGGTGTGAATTACGAAGCAGTTTGGTTTGCTTTTTCAACTGCGGAAGCAAGTTGGTGGCGAACCGAACCGACTGGTTGGTCGATTCACGTTGTGCCAAATCGATCAGGATGTTGGCGATCTCTGGGCTTTCGTGGGTCAGGTCGACTCCGGCGATCACGTCCGCCTTGTTCTCTTTCTCAGCCAACGCCGCCGCTTCCTTGTCGGAGGCCGTCTCGGAAAGCGTATAAACGGACGGTCCCCTGATCTTGCGGTTTTTGACCGTGTCCGCATGCAGGGAAATGAACAGCTCGCCGCCAGCGTCGCGGGCGATCTGAACACGGTCGCGCAACCGGATGAAAATGTCGCGGTCGCGAGTCAAAACAACTTTGTAACGCCCGGTCGCCTCGAGTTTGTCACGTAGCGTCCGGGCCATGGCCAGCGTGATATGTTTTTCGTAGGAACCCGAAAGGCCAATGGTTCCGGGATCCGGGCCACCATGACCCGGGTCGATAACGACGACGCGTTTTGCTTTGTCTGGACGGAGTGCCGGTTTCCGCGGCGCCAAACGGAATGACGAAGCCGTCGCCCGCTGAACTGTGCTCGACGAAACCGTTACCTTTTTTGGCGGTGACGGATTCTTGACGCTCGCGACGGTTCGATTGGTACTAGCCGGAACGTTACGCATCGTAATCGCTACCTTCGGCGCTTTCGTTGGGGCCACGACCGGTTTCGCGACGGCCCCGGGCTGGTCAGGTTTCACCTCAATCGGCGCCGTCTTCAGGAATTTGGCGAATTGCTGGTTCATCGCCGGGTTCAGGTCGACGACGATGCGGTGACCGTGGGTGCCGGACGGCCCCATCAGGAAGGCCTTGCCGATGACCGCAGGCGACTGCAAGTCGACGACAACACGGGAATTGCCCGGTTTATATAGACCGTACCGCAGGGTCTCGAATACGCCGACCCGCTGCGGAAGCGGCCGCGGCGGCAACCGCCACCCGACCTCTGGGAGGTCGATGACCACGCGGTTGGGGTTCCCGAGCATGAAGATGCGATACGGAACCAGGCGGCTGACCTCAAAGACAACGCGCGTCGCCTTGGCATGAGGGCCGACCCGTACGTCCGTGACGATCGCCTCGGCTGCCCCGACCGTCGTCGGCACCGCCGCCATGATCGCCGCCGCAATCAAAACGAGCATCGAAACGGCGGAGAACCATCGCCAAAGCTTAAATCGCATTACCCCCAACATTTTGGGCAATCCCTCCTAAACTCGACCAAATATACGGTGAATTCCGTCAGACCTTCAATCATCATCACCGCAAGGCCGGTCGGCCGGACTGGAACGAGTTTTCGATCGAGCCGATTCCCCTGAACAAAGATGATTGTCGAACCAAATTCCTACGGTTAGATTAACTAAAGTGACGATTTAAAAACCGCCCGCAACGGCTCCTGCAGCGACTGACGGGTTCGAGGCTGGCGGGGAGATCGTTACTGATGGTTTTGTCCCGGTTTGGGGCCATTTTCCGAATACGTGACCTGTATCGGGGGCCGCGGGACTTGAAATGAGGTTCGAGGTTGGGCCTCGGGAGTTTTTTTCAGTGTCGGTAAGAGCAGCGCGAGATATTCACACCTCCCCATCACCGGTAAATCCGGGGATGGGCCTGATCGCAAGCGCCTCCGGCACGATCGAAACAAGCGGTGACGGATCCGAAGGCCTGTCGGCCCGTGGAAATGTCGCGCTTTGGAGTTACACACCACATGACTACCCAACGTATGCTAATCGACGCATCCCATCCGGAAGAGACCCGGGTGGTCGTCGTCAAGGGAAACCGCCTGGAAGATTTCGACGTCGAAGTCGAATCACGTAGGCAACTCAAGGGAAACATCTATCTGGCCAAGGTGACGCGTGTCGAACCGTCACTGCAGGCGGCGTTCGTCGATTATGGCGGCAATCGCCATGGATTCCTGGCGTTCAATGAAATCCACCCGGACTACTACCAGATTCCCGTCGCCGACCGCGAGGCACTGTTGGCCGAACAAAAGGCCGATACGACGGAAGACGGCGATGAAGACGGCGGCACCGGCGAGGGCAGCGTCGAAACGCTGGGCGGTGACGATCTGGAAGAGGTCGAAGCCCGGCGCCCGGCGAAATTGAGGCGCCATTACAAGATCCAGGAAGTCATCAAGCGCCGCCAGATCCTGTTGGTGCAGGTGGTCAAGGAAGAGCGTGGCACCAAAGGCGCGGCCTTGACGACCTACCTTTCGCTGGCCGGCCGCTACTGCGTGCTGATGCCGAACACGGCACGAGGCGGCGGCATTTCCAGAAAAATCAGCAACGCCAACGACCGTAAACGCCTGAAATCAATCGTCGGCGATCTGGGTACTCAGGAGGGTATGGCCGTCATCGTCCGCACGGCCGGTGCCAAACGCTCCAAATCCGAAATCAAGCGTGATTACGAGTACCTTCTCAGGCTCTGGCACCGGGTCCGGGAACTGACCTTGGAATCGATCGCGCCCTGCCTTGTCCATGAGGAAGGCGACCTGATCAAACGGTCGATCCGCGATCTCTACAACAAAGACATCGACGAAGTCATCGTATCTGGCGAAGACGGATACCGGCGCGCCAAGGACTTCATGAAGCTGCTGATACCGAGCCACGCCAAGTGCGTGCAGCCCGATAAGGAATCGGGCGTTCCCCTGATGCAGCGCTACCAGGTGGAAAATCAACTGGCCGCCATACACTCACCCGAGGTGCAGCTGAAATCGGGTGGATACATCGTCATCAATCCAACCGAAGCGCTGGTGTCGATCGACGTCAACTCGGGCAAGGCAACGCGCGAAAGAAACATCGAGGAGATGGCGCTCAAGACCAACCTGGAAGCCGCCGAGGAAATTGCGCGGCAACTCAAATTGCGCGATCTGGCCGGCTTGATCGTCGTCGATTTTATCGACATGGAGGTCAACAGGAACCAAAGCCGGGTCGAACGCCAGTTGATGGACGCCATGCGCTCCGATCGGGCGCGCATCCAGATCGGGCGCATCAGCCCGTTCGGCTTGCTCGAACTGTCGCGCCAGCGGCTGCGTCCGAGCCTGATCGAAACGAGTTCCGAGCCCTGCCCGCATTGCGCCGGTACGGGCATCCGCCGGTCGACGGATTCGACGGCCCTTCATGTCCTAAGGGGCATCGAAGAAGAGTGCATGAAACGCAAGGCCGAGACCTTTACTTGTTTCGTGCCAACGGCAGTTGCCCTCTACCTCCTCAATCAAAAACGAACGGCCTTGGCGGAGATCGAGCAGCGATACGAAACGACGATCCTGATCGAGAGCGATGACTCCTTGATCCCACCTGACTTCCGGATCGAACGCGACGGCGATGTCGGTGAACGGGCACCATCGGGCCGCGGTGCGGAAGCTCCGGAACGCGAAAGCTCAGAAGAAGAAGGCGGTAAACGCCGGCGGCGGCGCGGACGGCGGCGGCGGCGTGGCGAATCCGATCAGGTGAGCGAAGAGGCGTCGCAAGAGGAGAGTGCGGCCGCTTCCGAGGACGGCAGCGCCGAAAAAACCGACGACGCCGACGAGGAG
>Ga0056126_10000278_pt1 | contig 19314 bp, 16 predicted proteins | sample WorMetLIZAISLAND_FD_71117 | JGI IMG/M metagenome (GOLD analysis project Ga0056126, IMG submission 71117) | Marine gutless worms symbiont microbial communities from Max Planck institute for Marine Microbiology, Germany - Inanidrilus manae... ...
ATCCGCCACCCAATCAGGACGTTAGGGGTTGTTCACGGACGACAAACTAAGGTTGCTGCCGGCGGCGGCAGTTCAGTCGGGCCAGCGATTATGCAGCCATAACCATTGGCTTGGGTTGGCCCTGACCCAAGTTTCGATCCTCGTATTGACTGCCGTCATTAGGGCCAGAACGTCGTCTTGCCGGTTGCCGCTTTTGACGACCGTTAGGGGCTCCTCGACGATCAGGCGAAACCGCGAACCATTCAAGCGTACGACCCGGGCCGGTACGACGGGGCAGTCGAAACGCAATGCCAACTCTGCGAGGGCCGGTGCCGTCATGGCATCGCGCCCGAAGAACGGCACGGGAATACCATCGTTCATCTTCTGATCAACCAGTAGTCCCAGATGTTTCCCCTCCTTGAGCGCCTTCAACAAATGCCTGGCGCCTTTCGGGCCCTTGGGGATCAACGCACCGTCGACCGCCGACCGGCCCTGTCGAAAAAGCCATTCGACAAGCGGGTTGTTGGCGGCCCGGTACACCCGGTCCAAGGGAAGGCCTCTTTGTGTCGCACCCAGGGAAACAATTTCCCAGTTCGCAATGTGGGCGGAGAAGAAGATCCCTGGTTTACCGTCATCGCGCAGTTGATCGACGAACTCGACACCGACGATCTCGACAGGACCTCCAGCCGCATAGACGTCGACGCGTGACAGGTGCGGATACTCTCCCGCCAATCGCCCGAGGTTCTCCCACATGCCAGAGACGATAGCAGCGATTTTCGTGGGCCCTTTTTCGGGAAAGGCGCGCTGAAGATTGCGCACCGCCCTTTGCGAAACGGCCAGACGGGGTCCGATGGACCGTGCGATCCAGCCCCCGACCGAAGAAGCGATGTCGAAGGGAAGCAGGCGGAAGGAGGAAAAGACCAGGATCGCTGTCAGCGCCTGAATAGGATGGAAAAGGTACCGGTTCAATATCGATGGAGGAAAGACCATGAGGCAGCTAGCCGGTAAGCTTGCCAAGCATTGCGTTCAGTTCAGCTTCGTTCTCCCACCGCAAACTGATTGAAACGACCTCGATTCCGTCCCGCCGGTCCGCCGGCAGGCGGGCGATGTCTTTTTCCGTCGTCACCAACAACGCGTTCTCCCGCATCGCCTCGTTCTTTAGTCGTGTGATTTCTTCTGGAGAGTAAGCGTGGTGATCCGCGAACTCGTGCGTCCGAAAAACCTCCCAACCGGACTCTTGGAGTGTGTAAGCAAACTTCTCCGGCATTCCAATTCCGGAAAAGGCGATTGCTCGTTTTCCCTTTTCTTTTGCCACTTGGCTTTCGGAATGGATACTTGCTTTCAGCATCGGCAAGTCGACGGACCACCGCATCAACGCCGTTTCGACGTCTGCTTCATCTGGCCCGAGAACAACGGCGGCTCCGGCGCGCGCCAGCGCGGGGCCGGCGAACTCGCGAAGCGGTCCCGCCGGAATTAGGCGTCCGTTTCCGAAACCGTAGCGACCATCGATGACGACAACTGAAAGGTCCTTTGCGAGGCCGGGATTCTGGAAACCGTCATCCATGACGATCATACCGGCACCCTTTTCGAGCGCGGCACGCGCGCCTTCCGCACGGTTCCGCGAAACCCATGTCGGCGCCGTCCGGGCGAGAAGCAGAGGTTCGTCACCGACCCGTTCCGCCGGGTCTTCCCGCGGATTGACCAAGTACGGTCCCTGTTCCCGTCCACCGTAACCACGGCTAAGGAAGTGAGGGTTGTGCCCCATCTCTTTAAGACGCTCTGCGATGTCGACAGCGACCGGCGTTTTGCCAGCGCCACCCGCAACAAGATTGCCAATACAAACAACGGGTACCGGGGCCTTCCACGCGGTCGTGAACCTCATTCGGCACCATCCCGCCAAACCATAGGCCCAGCCAACCGGAGCAAGGACAGCCGGCGCCAGGCCAACACTGTCCCGTTTCCAGAACTCAGGCGCTTTCACGGACTTGTTCCCTGGTCGTCAGTTTGTCGAGATAGGGGGCCAGCTCTCCCATCACGCGCTCTAGAGCGCCGGCTTCCGATTCTGCGAATTGACGGGCCGCCGTGGCGAGTCGTTTGCGCTCGTTTTCATCGGCAAAGAGCTGAGCGAGGACTCTCACGAGGGCGTCACCGTCTTCGACGCACCTGATCGCATCCGCTTCTGTCATACGATTGACCGCATCCTCAAAATTCCACATGTGTGGGCCGTGGAGAATGGCGCATTCGAGAAGCGCCGCTTCGATCAAATTCTGTCCACCCAGATTGACCAGAGACTTCCCCATAAACGCGATTGCGGAGAGCCGATAGAAGAGGCCGAGTTCACCCATGGTATCGGCTAGATAGATCTGAGTGTCCTCCATTATCGGCTCTTCGCGTGAGCGCATTGCCAACCGGGCGCCGGAAACCCGCAACTCGGCCGCGATGGCCTCTCCTCGATCGGCGTGCCGCGGTACAATGATCGTCAACAGTCCCGGGTAGTCCTTCTCGACGTCTTCGTGAACCCAACGGGCGACCATCTCCTCTCCTGCGTGGGTGCTCGCGGCAAGCCAAAGCGGGCGGTCGCCAATCACGGATTTAAGGTGGTCGACTACCTTTCCATCAGCGGGCAGCGGCGGAGCGGCAAACTTCAGATTGCCAACACATTTCGCTTTTTTTGCTCCGAGAGAGTGGAGACGTTCCACATCGATCGGCGTCTGTCCTAGGCACAAGGAAAACGTCGACAGCAACTTTCCCGCCAATCCCTTGAAATGGTGCCAACTGCGGTACGATTTCGGTGATATTCGGCCATTAACTAGGACAACCGGGATATCGCGGGACGATGTTTCCAGGAGTAAGTTCGGCCAAAATTCCGACTCGGCCCATAGCGTGAGGTCGGGTTGCCAGTAGTCGAGAAAACGACGAACACAGGCGAGCCGATCAATGGGGATAAACTGATGAATAACCCGGCTCGGGAGGCGCTCGGCCATGATCTGAGCCGATGTCACCGTTCCCGTGGTTAACAGAACATGGATTCCTTTACGTTCCTCGATCAATCGTTCGATCAGAGGAAGCAGGGACAGGGATTCGCCGACACTCGCCGCGTGAATCCAGACCAAGGGCCCGGTTGGCCGCGCTATTCCTGGGACGCCGAATCGTTCGTCGAATCGCTCAGCATCTTCCTTTCCCCGATCACGCCGACGGGTCAGGATACGCCGGACAACAGGCGCTCCCACCGTGCCGGCCAGTCGGTAAAGTGAGAGGATCATAGGGCCCTCTCCGGTTTTCCCGCCAGTGGTGCAACATCCATCTGATCCGGTTCAACAGGCGAACGTCCGACGAGTTCGTCGGCTTCGCGTGTTATGGCGTTCAACGCCTCCTCGATGCCCAAGCGGTAAGATTCGATTGCTGCCTCATCGGCATCACGCGGGACGGTGATCGGCTTTCCCCATACAATCGCACCCCGGCCGAACGGCCAGGCGACCAGAAATCGATCCCAACTGCCGAGAATCCGCCCAGGCGAAGAACTGTAGGTTGCCGGCACGACGGGAACACCGGACAATCTCGCAACGTGGACGATGCCGTCGCTGGCCCGCATACGTGGGCCGCGGGGACCGTCGGGCGTGATGCCAACGTATTCCCCGGCGGCGAGGGCTTTGACCATAGCGCGAAGCGCTTTCGCGCCGCCGCGGCTGCTTGAGCCGGCCGCGGTCTTGATTCCGAAATGACCGACCGTCCTAGCGATCAATTGCCCGTCACGGTGTTCGGATATGAGCATGTGGATCGTTTTCGAAAGGTCCCAACAATAGGGCATCATCAACAGACGCCCGTGCCAGAAACAAAGAATAAACGGCTTCCCTGAGTTCCAGAATTCCGCCGGAATATCTCCTCTCACGACTTGCCATTTACCGGTTGCGTGAACGATTCGGATATACAAAGAACCGATCCAGCAAACAGCTTTGCGGAATGTGTCGGATTTGAGGATTGCCTTTATCGCCTTCACCGGCCGTGGTCCCGTCGTTACCCGGCCTCCAAGGCACGGATTTCGATTGTGGCTTCTTCGTCTCCGGCGAATTGCAGTTCATAAAGGTTCTTGTATGCGCCACCGCGCGCCAGCAATTCACTATGTGTACCACTCTCGACGATACGACCCTCATCGACAACGAATATGACGTCAGCGTCGATGACTGTCGACAATCGGTGAGCGATGACGATCGTCGTCCGCCCACGCATAAGCTCGTGCAAGGCCGCCTGGACTTTTCGTTCCGATTCCGTGTCCAACGATGACGTTGCTTCATCAAGCAACAGGATCGGCGCGTTCTTCAGCATCGCCCGAGCAATGGCCAGTCTCTGGCGTTGGCCGCCAGACAACTTGACTCCTTGTTCGCCAACCAAAGTGTCGTATCCCAAGGGTAGTTGCGAGATAAAATCGTGGGCGGCCGCATGACGAGCGGCGTTCTGCACGTCTTTCAGCGATGCACCTCCGCGACCGTAGGCTATGTTTGCGGCGACAGTGTCGTCGAACAGCGTAATCTCTTGACTGACCAGCGCGATGTTGGCGTGCAACGAAGCCATGGTCGTGTCGCGGATATCAACACCGTCGATCGAGACGCAGCCCGACGTCACATCGTAGAACCGGGGAATGAGATTGAGGATGGTTGACTTCCCCGCTCCGGACGCGCCGACGAGAGCGGCGGTTCGGCCCTCCGCCACAGCGAAGGATACATCGTCGAGTGTGGTTTTTTCGCCCGTGTAGGCGAAATGCACACAATCAAACTCGACCCGCCCTGCGACGTCCTCGAGCGACACAGCCTCGGGTTTGTCCCTTACGGAAGGCTCTCTATCGAGAACGTCATACAATCGTTGTGCTCCGGCTAGGCCCTGCTGGATGCTAGCGTTAAGGTTGGCTAAACGTTTCATCGGATCGTACGCTTTGAGCAGGGCTGTTATGAACGCGAAAAACGCACCTGGGGTCGTCGTTTCCTGGATGACCTGAGTTCCGCCGTAAATAATAACGACGAAAACCGCCGCGCCTCCCAAAGTTTCCATAATCGGTCGCGACAATTCGCGAGTCCGGGCAGCCTTCATGTTCAACCGAAAGATTCGGTCAACCAGTCCCGCGATACGCGACCCTTCGTAAGCTTGCATACCAAACGCCTTGACGATGCGGATACCTTGGAAGGTCTGGTTGAGTACGGTCATGAATGTTCCGAGTTCTTCTTGCGTATTGGCCGTCACTTTGCGCATACGACGGCCAATCCGGACGATCGGAAAAACGGCGACCGGGAAAACGAAGAACGAGATTGCCGCTAACTGCCAATTCATGCTGAACATGAGGGCGACGAGAAAGATCAGACTGAGAAGGTCCTTGCCAAAACCGGTCAGGCCATTGGACACGGCGACCTTCATCATGTGGATGTCTTGGGTGAACCTCGAAATCAATGTTCCCGTTGGATTGTCGTGAAAAAACTGAAGGTCCATTCTCGTTAGGTGGGCGAACAGCCGGTTTTGCATATCAGCTATGATTTTCAGACCCACAAAGTTCATGACCATTGACTGGCCGTAATTGGCGAGTCCCATCATCAGGAAAGTCCCAATCACCAACAGGCCCACCGGCCACAACATGTCTTCGTTCTTGGCAAAGAAGACATCATCGACGATCGGTTTCATCAAATAGGCGGTAAAGACGTTGGCCGCCGCCATGATCGCCATCAGCAATATGGCGAGGAAGATCCACCCTAAATAATGGTGAATGCTATCGCGCCACAGCCGACCCATGAGATGGGCCGTGGATTGCGGCGTCCCCGCGGACGATTCAAGTCGCTGACTCAAGGTGTTACGATCCGTTCTTGAACTGCCGCACCATACCATGGGTGCGCCCGCGAACCAATGCGTGCAATCGGTCCTTCCGATGCACGGTTGGCTTCACTTACCGGCGACGGTCAATCCATCGACACGCAGCGTCGGTGAATTTGTACCGTAACAAAACTCCAGATCATCGGCCGGCGTAATGTTGAGGAACATTTCCTTTAGATTGCCAGCAATGGTGACTTCGCTTACCGGATCGCCGATAACACCATCTTCGATCCAGAAACCGCTGGCGCCCCGGCTGTAATCACCGGTGACGCCGTTGACGCCCATCCCGATCAATTCAGTGACGTAGAGGCCCTTGGCAACCGACGAAACAAGGGTGTCTCGGGTCTGATCGCCCGGCGCCATGAACAGGTTTGTAGTCGACGGAGAGGGCGGTGACGAAGTACCACGTGCCGCGTGACCCGTGGTTTCAAGACCCAACTGCCGCGAAGAGCGCATGTCGAGTATCCACGACTGCAAGACGCCGCCATTTATGATATCGAGCGGGCAGCAAGCGACGCCTTCCCCATCGAACGGTTTCGATCGCAAACCCCGGCGCCTAAGAGGGTCGTCAGTAACAATAATCCCGTCGGGGAAGATCCTCTCCCCCATTTTATCTTTTAGGAAGCTTGTGCCGCGGGCCACCGAGGAACCGTTGACGGCCCCAGCCAGGTGATTGAGCAAACTATTGGCGACCCGCGGATCATAGATGACCGGCACTTGAGCCGTTTCGACCTTCCGCGGGTTCAATCGCCGTACGGCTTTTTCGCCAGCCGAACCACCCAGTTCTTCGGCGTCGCGAAGGTCTTCGCCGTGGGCCGCTGTCGCATAATCATAATCCCGCTCCATGGCTGTCCCTTCGCCGGCCAAAACGGAAACAGCGATCACGTGGTTCGAAGACTCGCGAATCCGGGCGAATCCATTGGAGGCAGCGATAGTGACGCGACTTCGGCTCCATCCGGCCTCTGCCCCTTCGGAGTTGGTCACGCCATTGACGGAAAGGGCCGCCTTTTCGGCCCGGGCAGCCTGGGTCTCCAATGCATCTGTCGTCGGTTCGATTGGATCGCATCCGTCGAGATCAGGCACCTCGCGGGCCAATTTATTTTCCGGCGCCAGACCGCAATACGGATCCTCCGGCACGGTCTTCGCCATGGCGATCACGCGATCGACCAATTCTTCGAGCGCCGGCGACGAAAAGTCCGACGATGAAACAATCGCCTGGCGTTTTCCGATGATCGCGCGCAATCCCAGATCCCGCCCTTCGGATCGTTCGAGTTTCTCTTGCGCCCCATTTCGCCACGCGACCGATAGTGACGTTCCATCGACATATACTGCATCGGCGGCATCCGCGCCCTTTCGCGTTGCACGTTTGACAAGGTCCGTGACGAGTTCGAGCGGTTCCTGGTTGGCGGTCATTTCATATCCCTTGTATTTCGCTAAGTTGGCCGTTTACAAAAATAAATAACCACAAATTTATTATGCGTTCACGAATCTTTATTTAAGTTATTCGAATATAAATAAATCCCTTCTTTAATATTTCAATGACGGCAAAAGACACTATATTTCATCCGCCATTCATGGAGGTTCATGTTCGGCCGCCGCTCCAACGGCGCATTTTCGATGATTTTCTCGGGAACACAATGGTGGCGACGGCGGCAACTTTACGAGGCGCTCCGAACCGGACGAGACGGCAAAGTTTGGAATCCGCTGTCGTGCGGTTCGGCGGCGATTCCGGCGACGGTATGCAAATTATCGGCGGACAGTTTACCGAAACGGTCGCGCTCGCCGGAAACAACCTCGCCACGTTTCCGGATTTCCCAGCGGAAATCCGCGCCCCAACCGGAACGACTTTTGGCGTTTCTTCTTACCAGATCAATTTTGGCGCACGGCCGATCAAGACGTCCGGGGATGCTTTCGATGTTTTGATCGCAATGAACCCGGCGGCCCTCAAAATGGAGATCGATGGGCTGCGCACGGGTGGGATTCTCGTCGTTGACAAGGGTGCTTTTTCCGAACGCAATCTCCGTAAAGCGGGATACGACGCCAATCCGTTGGGGGACGGCAGCCTGGATGCCTACCGGGTTACTGAAATCGATATATCCCATTTGACCTTGGACTCAGTAAACGATTTCAGCCTGACCAAAAAGGAAGGGCTTCGGTGCAAGAATTTCTGGGCTCTCGGATACGTCTACTGGACGTTTGCTCATGACCGTCAATCAACGGTCGATTGGTTGCGCGAGAAGTTTGCCAAGAAACCCGAGACCGCCGATGCCAACATTGCGGCTCTCAATGCCGGGCACGCGTTTGCGGAGACCGCTGAAACAGCGGAGGGTTTTCATGGGTATTCCGTTCCGCAGGCGCCTGGAATCAAACCAGGGCTTTATCGGACGGTTACCGGCGGACAGGCTCTGGCTTGGGGATTGGCCGCCGGTGCCCAGCTCGCCGGATTGAAGTTGGTATTCTGTTCCTACCCGATTACGCCAGCCTCACCCGTACTTCATACGCTCTCAAACATGGCCAACCACAACGTGACGACCTTCCAAGCGGAAGATGAAATCGCCGCCGCGTGCGGAGCGATTGGTGCATCGTACGCAGGGTCATTGGGCGTCACATCGAGTTCAGGGCCGGGTGTCGCATTGAAAATGGAAGCGATCGGTTTGGCTGTCAGCACCGAATTGCCTTTGGTTGTCCTCAATTCACAGCGGGCCGGGCCCTCAACGGGGTTACCGACCAAGACCGAACAATCGGATCTTCTCCAAGCGGTTTATGGCCGCAATGGCGAGAGCCCCGTTGCAGTCCTGGCGGCACGCTCGCCTTCGGACTGCTTTGATGTGGCCATCGAAGCCATCCGTATCGCCTTGAAATTCATGACACCGGTGATCCTGCTATCGGACGGCTACATCGGTAATGCTTCCGAGCCCTGGCTCATTCCAGATATCGATACCATGCCAAGGATTCCAGCCGATTTTACAACGCCGGTAGAGGATTTTCATCCCTACCTTCGCAACGAAAGGACTTTATCCCGACCTTGGGCTGTTCCGGGAATACCAGGACTCGAACACCGGATCGGCGGCATCGAAAAGGACTATTCCACAGGCCATATTTCCTACGACCCGGACAACCACCAGCGGATGACCGAAACCCGCGCCGCGAAAATCGCGGGCATCGCCGAAGACTTACCAGAACAAGGGATTGAAGCTGGTCCCGATCGCGGGCGGCTGGCCGTCGTTGGGTGGGGGTCGACCTACGGTCCGATCAGCAGAGCCGTTGCAGATATGCAGGAAGACGAATTTAGAGTGAGCCACATTCATCTCCGCCACCTGTGGCCATTGCCGCGTAATCTCGGCGAACTCCTCAACGGTTTCGACAAAGTGGTCGTGCCCGAGATGAACATGGGGCAATTGACGACCCTACTTAGGAGCCAATTGCTCATCGACGCCCAAGGCCTGACCAAAACGTCGGGTCAACCATTCAAAATTCAGGAACTGGAAGAAGCCATCTTGGCCGAGTTGGAGCTGTGAAAATCGACCCCCTTCCCTCCGGCGCTAACCTCTCGCCAAAAGACTTTGCCTCCGACCAGGAAGTCCGGTGGTGCCCCGGGTGCGGCGACTACGCGATATTGAGAGCCGTCCAGAAGACCCTCGCCGACGTCGGCGCGCGCAAGGAAAATACGGTTTTCATATCGGGGATCGGGTGCGCTTCACGCTTCCCTTATTATGTGTCGACTTACGGGTTCCACACGATTCACGGGCGCGCACCGGCGGTGGCGACGGGTGTCAAATTGGCGAACCCGAATCTCGATGTGTGGGTGATCTCAGGAGATGGCGACGCCCTTTCGATTGGTGGCAACCACTTGCTGCATGTGCTTCGCCGCAACGTCAACATTCAATTTCTGCTGTTCAACAACGAAATCTACGGTTTGACGAAGGGTCAGTATTCGCCAACGTCCCGGGCCGGAACCCGGTCACCTTCAAGCCCCATGGGATCGTTCGAGCGTCCAGTGTCGGGAACGCGGTTCGCGTTGGGCGCTCGCGGGCGGTTTGTCGCCCGTTCCATTGACAGCATGCAAAAACACTTGCCGGAAATCCTGGCGCGAACCCATGCCTTCGAGGGCGCGTCTTTCGTTGAAATTTTCCAGAATTGTATCGTCTACAATGATGGGGCCTTCGCCGACGTGACGGATCGTGACACCGGGGGCAGATCATCAGATCTTGGTCGATCACGGTAAACCGCTCCTTTTCGGCAGAGAGAACCAAAAAGGCCTCCGCCTGAATCCGAAGAAGCTGAGATTGGAGGTTATCACCTTGGGGGAAGACGGCATCACGGAAGACGATATCGCCATCCATGATGAGACGAACCTCTCTTTGGCAGAGCTACTTGCCGGCATGGAACGCCCGGAGTTTCCTGTCGCATTCGGCGTTTTATACTGCAACCCTTATCCAAGTTTCGAATCTGACGTCGAACGGTTGACCGACAAAGCGTCAATCGACAAAGGTACAGAAGATTTGAACGCTCTCTTGCGCCAAGGGCATACTTGGACGGTCGAGAATTGATGATTGTGGCGCTGGGTGGTGAGCGAACATGTTTGACGGATCCTATGCTGGAGATATTACTCCGGAGGAATGCTGGGAACTCTTGGAGACCGAGCGGGACGCGTTATTGATCGACGTCCGGACGGATGCCGAAATGGCTTACGTCGGGGCGCCCGATATTTCCTCAATGGGAAAACAACTGATCTGGCTCCCGTGGAAGGTGTTTCCCGCCATGTCGACCAATTCCGAGTTCGTGCCGACGATTGAAAGTCAAATCGCCGATAAGGCTCGGCCACTTCTGTTCATCTGTCGATCGGGCGTCCGCTCCAAGCACGCTGCACAGGCTCTAACGGCGGCCGGCTTCACCCGGTGTTACAATGTTAGTGGCGGATTCGAGGGTGATCGTGATCCCGGCGGTCATCGCGGTAAAGTTAATGGCTGGAAAGTCGCCGGCTTGCCCTGGGGACAAAGCTAATCACGCGACGCCTGGGTCGTTTACATCATTTTGTCGCTGCCAACCCCCGATCAACGTCTTCGATCAGGTCGTCTGCATCCTCCAATCCAACGGATAGGCGGATGAGGCCCGATGATATACCCAATTCGGCTCGTTGTTCGTAGCTCAGGCGCTGGTGAGTCGTCGTCGCTGGATGCGTGGCCAGGCTTTTAGCATCGCCAAGGTTGTTGGATATATCGATGGTTCGCAACGCATTGAGAAAACGGAAAGCGGCATCTTTACCACCCGCCAGGTCGATGGCCAGCACGGTGCCGCCCGCCTGCATCTGCGTTTTTACCAAGCCGTGTTGCGGGTGACTGTGATGTCCGGGATAGAGTAAGCGAACGATACCGGGATGATCGACGAAAGCGTCGGCGATTGCCGAAGCATTCTGGCAATGCCGATGGATCCGGAGTTCCAGGGTTTCCAGCCCCTTTAACAGTGTCCAGGCGTTAAACGGGCTGAGAGCCGGACCGGTGTGTTTTAAAAACGGTTCGACCATCTCTTCAATGTACGCTACGTCGTCACTGAGGATGGCGCCGCCCATGGACCGGCCTTGGCCATCGATGTGCTTGGTCGCGGAATACATGACGACGTCGGCCCCCAGGTCCAACGGCCGCTGCAACACCGGGGTCGCAAAAACATTGTCGACGACCAAACGCGCACCAGCGTTATGGGCCAGTTCGGCAACTCTCGGAATGTCGATGACTTCCAGGGTCGGGTTTGACGGCGTCTCGAGGAAGACGGCCTTCGCGGGTTTGCTCAAGGCCCGTTCCCATTGACCGTAGTCGATCCCGTCGACAAGTTCCGTTTCGACGCCGAACTTGGGCAACTGTTCGGCAATGACGTACTCGCAAGAACCGAATAGAGCGCGGGAAGCAACGACGCGGTCCCCGGCCTCGACCATCGAGGCGAGTGACGCGAACATGGCAGCCATTCCGGATGAAGTTCCGCGACAGAAGCGGGCACCATCCTGAAGGGCTAATCGTTCCTCAAACATACGGACCGTGGGATTAGCGTAACGAGAATAGACAAAGCGAGACTTTTCGCCGTTGAAGGCCGCTTCCGCTTCCTCAGCAGATTCGTAGACGTATCCCGACGTCATGAAAATGCTCTCGCTGGTTTCGTCGAACGCCGAACGCCGGGTTCCGCCACGCACCAGCCGGGTGGCGCTCCGCCACGATTTCGAACCGAATCCATTGCTGCCCATGAGGTCCTCCTTGTTTTCGACCTCGGCCACAAAAAAACCCCAACCGCGCGGGTCAGGGCTGAATTCGCTCCGACCTTTTAGCGCTGTTGTTTTACGTGGCCGCAAGCCGGTCGACCAAATCACCACGATGGTCGGCACAATAGCGACGCCGCCTAAAAATTCAAGAGCAAGTTTTCGCGAAAAAGGTTGCTCCTTTGCGCCGTCATTTCGGCGGGTCCGAGCTTTAGTCGATTTTGGTGGTCGATCCGCGCGTTTTTTCAACCTATATAAAGGCGGTAGCGGTAGAGAATACAGGAGGACCGAACATGAGCGACCTAGCGCGTACTGACGTCATGTTTTTCGAAAAGACCGGATTGGACGCAACGCGCGTAGAGAGCATCGTCGATGATGCTTTGGGTAAGGCTGATGATGGTGAACTGTTTCTCGAATTCCGCCAATCCGAAAGCGTCGTTTTCGATGACGGCAAGGTCAAGAACGCTGCCTTCGATACGACCCAGGGCTTCGGACTGCGATCCGTCGTCGGCGAGGCCTCCGGTTACTCCCACTCTTCTGAGCTTTCGGAAGACGCATTGAGACGCGCCGCCGACACCGTGAAGGCGGTGACACATGGGCATGCAGGCGCGATGAGCGAAGCGCCAGTCGGCACCAATCGTAGTCTGTATAGCGACGATAACCCCCTTACCTCTCTTGGCTTCGAAGACAAGGTTTCCCTGCTGGAAAGTATGGATGCCTATGCCCGCGGAAAGGATGACCAGGTCAAACAGGTCACCGCGTCGATCACAGGGGAATGGCAGGCTGTCCAAATCGTGAGAGTTGGCGGTCAGAGAGTTGCTGATATCAGGCCACTGGTAAGGCTCAATGTATCCGTCGTCGTCGAACGGGACGGCCGTATGGAATCGGGTAGCCATGGCATCGGCGGGAGGACGGCATATGGCCCCTACGTCGAGAGCAACGCCTGGCAATCCGCCGTCGATGAGGCTTTGCGCCAGGCTCTTGTTAATCTGGAATCCGTGCCCGCCCCGGCAGGGGAAGTGCCTGTGGTCCTCGGTCCCGGATGGCCGGGGATCTTATTGCATGAAGCCATCGGTCACGGTCTGGAGGGCGATTTCAATCGCAAGGGAACGTCGGCCTTTGCCGGCTTAATGGGTGAAGCGATTGCATCGAAGGGCGTCACGGTTATCGACGACGGCGTCATCGACGACCGTCGCGGGTCCTTGACCATCGATGACGAAGGCACGCCGACGGAAAAGACGGTACTTATTGAGGACGGCATCCTGACCGGTTACATGCAGGACCGCATGAATTCGCGATTGATGGGCTCCCGATCGACGGGCAATGGACGCCGCCAAAGTTTCGCCCACGCGCCTATCCCGCGTATGACTAACACCTATATGTTGAACGGTGAGCACGACCCCGAAGAAATTCTGGGCTCGGTCAAGGACGGCGTCTACGCGGTCAGCTTCGGGGGCGGGCAGGTCGACATCACGTCGGGCAAGTTCGTTTTCTCGTGCACGGAGGCCTACAAGATTCGCGACGGCAAGGTTGGCGAACCCTTGAAAGGGGCGACCATCATTGGCAACGGCCCAGATGTCCTGACGAAGGTTGCAATGGTCGGTAATGATCTCAAGCTCGATCCAGGAATCGGCACCTGCGGCAAGGACGGCCAGGGCGTGCCTGTCGGAGTCGGTCAACCAACCCTGCTGATCGACACCATCACGGTCGGTGGAACAGCGGTCTGAACCGCCGTTCCGGTACCGTGTTGGGCGTATTCACCGTCTCTTGTCGGTTTACGCGGCTTGCGGGCTCACTTGGGAGATGCCTTTCAGGTAGGCAAGCATGGTGTCGGCATCCGACACTTCGAAGGGGTCGGTCGGGCAATTGTCGCCGAAATCCGGCTCGACGAAGACTTTCTCGATTTCGCCGTTGTCTACGACCATCGAATAGCGCCAGCTCCGCATACCGAAACCGAGATTCGATTTGTCGACTAGCATGCCCATTTTACGGGAGAATTCGCCATTGCCGTCGGGTAGCAGGAATACTTTATCCGCGCCCAGTTGTTTGCCCCACTGGAACATGGTGAAGGCATCGTTGACCGAGAGACAGATTACCTGGTCGACGCCTTGGGCCGCGATCTCTTCGTGAAGCTCCTCATAACGCGGCAGGTGGGTCGAGGAACAGGTTGGCGTGAATGCACCGGGAAGCGCGAAGAGCACGACGCGTTTGCCTTTGAATATCTCGTCTGTGGTGAGGTCCTTCCATTCAAAGGGATTGGGCCCGCCAAGGGCCTCGTTGCGGACGCGGGTCTTGAAGACGACGGAAGGTACTGTTTGAGCCATTTCTATTCTCCATAAACGAATGTTGTCTCGAAGCGCATCGGCGCTGGGGAGAAAATGGCGAAATCAAGGCTGATAGTGAAATTGATTTATTTTTTCATTTTAATCGAAATTTTTTATTAACTGCCGGGGAGATACCGGACACTCGAATTGAAGATCTACTTCCATATGGGTTTGCCGGAGACCGGGAGGCCGTAGGCCTCCCATTTGCGCGTGACTTCGTCAATGATGTCATCAGTCATGCGGATTTTGCGTCCCCATTCGCGTCTGGTCTCGGGAGGAACTTTCGTCGTGGCGTCGATACCCATTTTCGATCCGAGGCCGGATTCGGGGGACGCAAAATCCAGGTAATCGATCGGCGTTCCTTCGATCAAGGTCACGTCGCGGGCCGGATCCACGTTTGTCGAAAGGGCCCAAATGACATCGTTCCAGTCGCGTGCATTGATATCGTCGTCAACGACGATGACGAATTTGGTGTAGGTGAATTGGCGGAGATATGACCAGACCCCCATCATCACGCGTCTGGCGTGACCGGCGTAGGCCTTTTTCATGGAGACAACGGCGACGCGATAAGAGCACGCCTCGGGTGGCAACCAGAAGTCCGTTACCTCGGGGAATTGTTGGGTGAAAAGCGGCACAAAGACGTCGTTCAGAGCCTCTCCCAGAACCGACGGCTCGTCGGGTGGCCGACCGGTAAACGTGGAAAGATAAATGGGGTCCTTGCGCATGGTAACGGTACTAACGGTGAACACCGGAAACTGTTCGACGGCATTGTAGTAGCCGGTGTGATCGCCGTAGGGTCCCTCATCACCATAGTCATCGAGGGCGACGTGGCCCTCAATGACGATTTCCGCCTGCGCCGGGACTTTCAATGGGATCGTTTTGCAAGGAACCAATTCCAATTTGCCGCCGCGCAAGAGACCAGAAAACTGATATTCGGAGAGCGTGTCCGGCACCGGCGTGACGGCAGCAAGGATGGTTGCAGGGTCGGCGCCGATGACCACAGCGGCGGGAAGCGGTTCCGCCTTCTCGTTCTTCCAGCGCGCATGATGCTGGGCGCCGCCGCGGTGTTTCAACCAACGCATCAGGGTCGTTTTGCGACCGGTCACCTGCATGCGGTAGATCCCGAGGTTATAGTCGTCGCGTTTGTCACCATCAGGCGATCGAGCGCTTGGGCCTTGCGTGACAACCAGCGGCCAAGTGATCAAAGGCGCCGGCTCGCCCGGCCAACAGGTCTGGATCGGCAACCGCGAAAGGTCGATGTCCTCGCCCTGCCAGACGATTTCCTGGCAAGGTCCGCTCGAAACCGTTTTCGGTTTCATGGACATCACGGTTTTGGCCAGCGGCAACATTTCAAGGGCTTCGCGCCACCCACCCGGTGGTTCCGGCTGTCTCAGGAACGCCAGGGTTTCCCCGACTTCCCTCAATTGTCCGGGTTCCCGGTCCATGCCCCAGGCGACGCGCTCGACCGTGCCGAAGAGGTTGACCACAACCGGCATTTCGCTCCGGCGCCCATCGGTCCGAACGACATTCTCGAAGAGTACGGCGGGACCTCCTTCCGCAAGTAGACGGGTCTGGATTTCTGTCATTTCCAGGTTCGTCGAAACTTCTTCGCGGACCCGGACCAGGTTTCCGGACGGTTCCAAACGCTGAAAAAGAAAGTCACGGAGCGATGAATAGGCCATACGGGCTTTCCAGGCGGGTTTGCGGCTCCATTGCACAGAACACCAGCCCATGCGTCAAGCCCGCACTATTCGCGCGGTTGTGTTCGTAAGAAAAGATCGATACCCTTTTGTTCAAAGGCTTTTTTGGGGTGGGAAATGGCTGACGGGAACGGCGCCACCAGTTTCGAACGACTCATCGAGATCGGAATCGCTCTTTCGGCGGAACGCAATATAAACCGCCTAATGGAGATGATTCTTCTCGAGGCGAAGGCACTGACCAATGCGGATGGCGGGACCCTGTACATTCGCGGCGAATCGAAAACCGACCCAATGACCGGTTCGGCGATGTTCGAGCCTACGCTGGAGGGAACGCGCCTGAAGTTCGAGATCATGCGCACCGATTCCCTCAACATCGCGATGGGCGGTACGACGGGTAAGGAGATTTCCTTTCCACCGGTCAACATGTTCGACCCGGAAACGGGCGACAAGAACATGAAACAGGTGGCCAGCGCCGCCGCGTCGGTTAATATCCCTGATGCCTATGAAGCCGACGACTTCGATTTCTCCGGGACGAAGAAATTCGACGAACAGACCGGCTATCGCTCGAAATCGTTCCTGACGGTTCCTCTGAAAAACAGCCAGGAAGAAGTCATCGGGGTCCTGCAGCTGTTGAATGCTCAGGATTCGGAAACCAACGACGTCATTCCCTTCTCCGCGGAAATCCAGCCCCTAATTGAAGCTCTGGCCTCGCAGGCGGCCGTCGCCCTTGATAACCAACAACTTTTAGAAGGCCAGAAGAAACTACTCGATTCGTTCATTGAGTTGATCGCTTCGGCCATCGACGCCAAGTCACCCTACACCGGTGGCCACTGTCAACGCGTTCCAGAACTAACCAAGATGCTGGCGCGTGCCGCGTGCGAATCCGAGGACCCGCCTTTCGCCGGTTTTGACCTCACCGAAGACGAGATGTACGAACTGCACATCGGAGCGTGGTTGCACGATTGCGGTAAAGTGACGACGCCGGAATATGTGGTCGACAAAGCGACCAAGCTGGAGACCATATACGATCGCGTCCACGAAGTGCGTACGCGGTTCGAAGTCGTCAAACGCGACGCCGTCATCGATTACTTGAAAGCGCTGATTGACAATAAGGGTGATCCGGAATCACTGCGATCCGAGCTCGAGGAGCGGCTCGCTAAACTGGACGACGACTTCGCCTTTATCGCCGAATGCAACCTTGGCGGTGAATTTATGGCTCCGGAACGCATCGAACGCCTTAATGAAATTGCCGCCATACAGTGGACTCGGACGCTAGACGACCGAATTGGAATTTCCCACGAGGAATCGAAACGTAAGGAAAGAACGCCGAAACCTGAACTGCCGGTCGTCGAGAATTTGTTAGCCGACCGTGATGACCACATCATTTACCGCGAAGCCCCGGAACCCGCTGCCTCCGAAGACAACGCGTTCGGCTTCAAACTTGACGTCCCGGAACACAAGCTCAACTTGGGCGAAGTCCGCAACCTTGCGATTGGTCGAGGGACCTTGACCGATGAGGAGCGATTCAAGATCAACGATCACATCGTGCAGACGATCATAATGTTGGAGCAGTTGCCGTTCCCGAAACATCTGAAGAAGGTTCCGGAATATGCGGGCGGGCATCACGAAAAGATGGACGGCACCGGGTATCCGCGAAAATTGAAGAACGAAGACATGTCGATACCGGCCAAGATCATGGCCATCGCTGACATCTTCGAAGCCCTGACCGCAGCCGACCGGCCTTACAAACCGGCCAAGCCCTTGAGCGCCTGCGTGAAAATCATGTCCTTCATGAAGAAAGACGCGCACATCGATGGCGATCTATTCGAGCTGTTTTTGAAATCCGGCATCTATCAGGAATACGCGGACCGTTTTCTTGACCCGTCGCAGATCGATGAAGTCGATGTATCCCAGTACCTCTCTGGCGAAGGGGATTGACGGATATCGGTGATGGCCAAGATCGAGGTCGACCTCGTACGCGCCACGTCCTACCCCTATCGAATCCCGGACCATTCTTATGTCTATCAGGATGGCGGCATCGAGCCATTGACGACGGCGATCGAACGGTTCGACTACAGGGGGCGAACACCCGTCCTGGCGGTCGGTTCCAACCAGTCACCGGAGCAGCTGTCGCGAAAATACGTCGGCGATGAATGGGGGTTGATTCCCGTTGTCCGCACCAAACTGAAAGATTTCGACGTCGTCTATTCCGCACACATCACCGCTTATGGGTCTGTCGCGGCGACCCTCCATCATGCGCCCGGCGTAACGGTCAGCCTATTCGTCAACTGGCTCGACGATCGCCAACTTGACCGTATGCACGAGACGGAACTGCCGAACGAAAACTATGAGTACGGTCGATTGACGGGGATCGAACTGATCCCGGAGGCCGGTCCTGCCATCGACGATCTATACCTCTATAACAGCCGGCGGGGTGTTTTTGCACCGGACGGAGAACCGATCGCGCTCAACGAAGTGAGCGCCCGGAACCGGTATTGGCCGTCAAAAAGTCAACCGGAAATCCAGGCCCTGGTTCGCGATCACATTGACCCGGAAAAGCCGATCGAGGAGTTTATCGGCGAGTCCGTAGCGGACGGTAAAACGCGCCAGGAACGGTCTACAAGAATGGCTGGTGGCGCCCTCAGCTTCTCTTTCAGCGGTTACGTACCAAGCGGTTTCTGACGAATTCGATCTGGAAAATCCGTTTACCCCTACCCTGCGTGGGTGTAACATTTTTTTCATTAGACAGTACGTTTGGCGCATTTCGAGGCATCGAAAGTTGCCTCGGAGGGATACTGCGTCCGCATCACGGGAGGGAGTAAATGATCAAGATTAGAAGCCTCGTTTCTGCCCTGACCGCCTTCGGTATGGCCTGGGCCCTACAATCAACCACCGCAGGTGCCGCCGACTGCCCGCGCGGCGATCTCGACAAACGGTTCTGCGACTGGAACAACGATTTGGTCGCCGACACGCCTGCCGACGGCAGCCAATGGATCGATCCGGACACTCTGGTGTTTTCTTACACGCCGGTTGAAGACCCGTCGGTCTATGAGAATGTCTTTACCGAGTTCATGGACTATATGGCCAAGCGCACCAGCTCGTGGCGCATGTTGATGATCTGATCCAGGCGCGAGCGGAAAAGGTCCCCCGATCCGCTTGGCTCCGGTGTTTTCGGCCGCATCGTTCCCTCCTGACAACACGGCCATGGCATCACGCC
>Ga0056126_10000279_pt1 | contig 19271 bp, 19 predicted proteins | sample WorMetLIZAISLAND_FD_71117 | JGI IMG/M metagenome (GOLD analysis project Ga0056126, IMG submission 71117) | Marine gutless worms symbiont microbial communities from Max Planck institute for Marine Microbiology, Germany - Inanidrilus manae... ...
TGACGGCTTCCTTCGTCTCAATTCCAGGACCGCAAAATCGCCGAAAAAAAGCGCACAACAGCAACCGCAGATCAAATCCGACAACCTGACACCGCGTTTTTACACGGCCACGGGATGACGCCGAAGCCCAGAAACGCGGTTTCCTGCGCAACGGCGTGATCGCCGGGCAAACCTGGGACGGCCCGACCCGCAAGTTGAAGAGCGAAGGCCAGGCGGTGAAATTCCGTATTCCCCGCGAGGGCGGATTGGCCTGGCTCGACGGCCTGTCCATACCGGCAGGCGCCCAGAATCTGGAACAGGTCTATGCGTTCCTCGACTATATCTACCGCCCCGAAACAGGCGGCTTGATCGCCTCCGAGACCGGCTGCGACCCGGTGCAGATCGGGGCCGAGGACCATATGACCGAGCAAGCGCGCCAGGACTATCGAGAGATTTATGGCGACCTGAAATCGTGCGATCTTTGGTGGTGGCCGCCCGAACCCGCGTGGTACGCGGCGGCGCGGGCCGGATACGAAGACAGGTTCATCGCCGGCTGACTTTTGCTTATTCCGCCTTTCCGCTAAGCTCCGCTGGATTTCGGGCTTGCGGAAAGGGGGATAGGTGATGTCCGTAAGAACGACAACAATCGGGGCTTTCCCGAAACCGGACTTTCTCGATGTCGCGGACTGGTTCGACCAGGACTCCGGCGGTCCCGATTCCACGGATCCGACGCAACGCTATAGCGAAGACCTGGAGAGGCTAGGCGACGAGACCGAGGCCCTGTTTGTCCATGCCGCCGACGCCGTCATCCGCGATCAGTCCGATGCCGGCATCGATATCGTCACCGATGGCGAAGTCCGCCGTGAGAATTACATCCACTATCATTGCCGCCATCTCGATGGCATCGATTTCGAGACGCTGACCGATAAGGTGCTACGCGGCGGTGCCTACAATGCCCGATTGCCGACCATCGTGGGGCCAGTCAAGACCCGCGAGCCCTTTCTGCCACATGACTGGAAAGCGGCCCAGGCACTGACGGACAAGCCTGTGAAGACGACTTTGCCGGGGCCGATGACCATCGGCGACACGGTCGCCGACAACCACTACGCTGATTCGAAGACCCGCGGCGCCGATCTTGCCGATGCACTAAACCGGGAGATTCTCGCACTGGCCGATGCCGGCTGCCAATTCATCCAGATCGACGAACCGCTATTTGCCAGAAAGGTGCCGGAGGCCCTGGATTACGGGTTCGAGCAGATCGAACGCTGTTTCCACAAGGTGCCGGATAGCGTTGTCCGAACCGTTCATATGTGCTGCGGGTATCCCGACCGATTGGACAACCCCGACTATCCGAAAGCACCGAAGACAAGTTATTTCGACCTGGCACCGGCGATCGAGGCATCATGCATCCAGGCCGTTTCCATCGAGGATGCCCACCGCAACAACGATCTCGGCCTTTTGGAGAGTTTCGAAACGACGACCGTCATTTTCGGTGTGGTCGCGATTGCCAAGAGCCGTGTTGAGAGCGTCGATGAGATTAGGGAGCGGCTGTCGGCTGCGCTAAATCATATTGATTCGGACCGTCTGATCGCCGCACCGGATTGCGGTCTGGGTCTATTGAGTCGCGAGCTTGCTGTTGCAAAGTTGAAAAACCTCTGCGACGCGGCGAAGTCCGTTGGGTGACGTCCGTCACATTTATGAATTCCACCATTGATTTATTTGCCAGCATCTGGAGTCTATTAGGCAGAGGCTTCAAAGGTAGTCGGGGATGGTTAGTAGAAGGAAATTCCAAACAGCGGTATTCGCGGCCGTTTTCGCCGAATGCTGCACGAATATTTTGCCTTTGAGGGCATCGCCAAATGGGCGCTCGGGCGGTATTGGCGTCGCGCAAGCAAGGACGAACGCGACGAGTTTCTGACGTTGTTCGAGGAACTCATGGTGGTGACCTATGCCGATCGGTTCGAGTGGTACTCCGGCGAAACGCTGTCGGTCCTCAAGGCTGAAGTCCGCGGCGGTAAAGACGCGCTCGTACACACGAGGCTCATCCGGCCCGGCGGATTGAAGCCGGTCGATGTCTCCTGGCGCGTAAGGCGCAAAGGCGACGACTACAAGATCGTCGACGTCATGGTCGAAGGTTTGAGCATGGGTTTGACCCAGCAAAAGGAATTCGCATCGGTTATTCGCCAGAACGGTGGCAAGGTGCAAAGCCTGCTCGACGAATTGCGCAAACGCCTCGCAGCCTCGACCTGAGCCGTCCCCGCAGTAAAGGTGGTCGGCCGCCCCCCGTCATGAGCAGTACGTCGCGCGTAGAAACACCATCAGGCAAGGATGCGGCCTACGAGAATTTTCCCGTCGGTTCGTGGTTGCTACCGGTCGAACTGCGTCCGCACATCGCGGTCTTCTATCGTTTCGCTCGCGCCATCGACGACATTGCCGATAATCCGGAATTGGCTCCCGGGGCCAAGGTCGCGAGACTCGAGGGATTCGAACAGGCGCTCGACGGCTCCAATACCGACGACCTGGCCTTCGAAACCGGGCACCGCATGCGCCGGAGCCTTCTTGAAACGGGCGTACCCGCGCGGCATTGCGTCGAGTTGATTACCGCATTCAAACAGGACGCCGTCAAATCGCGCTATGACGATTGGGAAGACCTGATGGGCTATTGCCGACTTTCCGCGGCGCCAGTCGGGCGCTATCTGCTCGACCTGCATGGCGGGTCGGTTGACGGCTACGGGCCGTCGGACGCGCTTTGCATGGCATTGCAGGTGATCAACCACCTGCAGGATTGCAAGGACGATTTTCGACAGTTGAACCGGGTATACCTTCCCGGCGATTGGATGATGGCTGAAGGCGTTAGCGTCGATGATCTTGACAAAGAAGTCTCAAGTGGCGGCCTGCGCCGGGTCTTGGATCGAACACTGGCATCGACAGTAGAATTACTCGACGGGGCAAGGCCGCTGCCGAGCGGTCTGAAGAGCCGCCGACTAGCGATGGAATCGGCGGCCATCATCGCCATCGCCGATCGGCTGATCGATCTATTGCGACGGTGCGACCCGCTCGGACCGCGGGTCGAATTGAGTAAGCCCGGGTATTTGTGGTGCTGTCTTCGCGGCGTTGTCCAGTCCACCTTCGAAAGCCGCCGTTGATGTTCGTTTCTTTCGTGACCGGACTATGCGCTCTCTCTCGCAATTTGGCTGTTTTTGGCTTTCTTCCGCGGTCGGTTCTGGAAGTCTGACCAACGCTTGGCGACCGCCGGTGAACGGGTAAACTGGCCGGAGGTCGCGGCGGTTATTCCAGCGCGAAACGAGGTGCTTACGATCGGCCGAACGGTCGCTTCCCTGCTCGGACAGGACTACCCGGGGCGTTTTCAAGTGATCGTCGTCGACGACAATTCTGAAGACGGGACGGTCGAGGCCGCCCGCGACGCCGTCAGGCAGCAGGAACGGCTGCACGTCATACAGGGCAAACCCCTCGAGGCCGGATGGTCGGGAAAGCTCTGGGCCGTGCAACAGGGAATCGAGGCGATTTCCTATCGCGCACCCGATGCCACATACGTTCTCCTGACTGACGCTGACATCGAACACGGGCCGGAAAATCTTCGCGAACTGGTGTGGAAGGCGGAGACGGAAAAGCGCGATTTGGTGTCTCTGATGGTGCTTCTGCGCGCCACGGGCTTCTGGGAAAAACTGCTGATCCCGGCCTTCGTCTTCTTCTTCCAAAAGCTGTATCCATTTGCCCACGTCAATGACCCCGCCAAGAGGACCGCCGCCGCTGCCGGTGGGTGCATGCTGGTACGCCGGGATGCGCTAGACCGGGCCGGTGGCATTGCACGTATCCGCAATCGGCTGATCGACGATTGCGCTTTGGCCGCCGCCATCAAGCACAATGGTGCGATCTGGCTCGGATTGACCGACCGGACGAAAAGCCTCAGAGCCTACGATCATTTATCTGAAATATGGAACATGGTTGCTCGCACGGCTTTCGTCCAACTGGATCACTCGATCGTCAACCTTGCCGGCACGCTGGTCGGGATGGCTGTCCTCTATTTGGCACCTCCGAGCGCGTTGGTTTTCGGCTTCGCCGGCGGCGCGGAGGGCGGCCTTAGTTTTTTGATCGGTCTTCTCGGAGCGACAGCATGGGGATTAATGGCGTTCCTCTATTGGCCGACCCTGAAGCTCTACCGAATGCACCCATTATGGAGCCCAACTCTTCCTCTTAGCGGTTTATTGTATTCGCTTATGACCTTGTCGTCGGCGATTCGTCACTGGCGCGGGAGCGGAGGAGCCTGGAAAGGGCGAAGTTACTCCGCCGCCGGCTCGGTTGACGGGTGACGCCCGGCGTCGCCTCGTGTATCCATAGCGCCATGATGGTCGAACCCAAAACGAAGACAGAGGCAGAATCTCCGCATACCGATGCCACACGACAAACCCAGGACATCGTGCGGCAGTCGGGCACCTCTTTCTATTGGGCGATGCGCCGATTGCCGGAAGAGAAACGCAACGCCATGTATGCGATCTACGCCTTTTGCCGGGAAGTCGATGATATCGCTGATGGATCCGCCGACGTGGAGACGAAACGATCGCGCCTCGGGGAATGGCGAGGAGAGGTCGAACGTCTTTACGGTAAACGGCCACGGCATGGTATCGCAAAGGCGCTGCTCGAGCCGGTTGATCGCTTCGCACTTCATAAGGAAGATTTCCGTGCGGTTATCGATGGGATGGAGATGGACGCGGCGCCGAAGTTGCGGATTGCCGATATGGCCGAATTGGAACTCTATTGCGACCGGGTTGCATGCGCCGTCGGCCGCTTGTCGGTCAAGGTATTCGGACTTCCCAATGACATCGGTGTCCGTCTTGCCTTTGCCCAAGGGCAAGCATTGCAGCTGACGAATATTCTCCGCGACATTGATGAAGATGCGGTACGTGACCGGCTCTATTTACCGCAAGATCTTTTGCACGTCCACGGAATTGGCGGAGAAGATCTGTCGACGGTTCTCAGCGATCCGGCACTCGAAAAGGTTTGCGAACTATTATACGACGTGGCCAAACGGCGGTACGGAGAAGCTCGAGCGCTCGTCAACCTGTGTGAGCGTACAGATGCGCGGCCCGCTGTGATGATGCTCGACGTTTACGAGAAGATTTTAGGAAAACTTGGGCGTCGCGGCTGGCGGAACCTCAAAGAACCGGTCGGTCTAAGCACCTTGGAGAAGATCTGGGCGGCGTTGCTGCACGGGTTGTTCTGAAGCGGCGGCGTTCATGACGAGGACGGTCCACATCATTGGCGCCGGTCTGGCGGGTTTGTCGGCAGCCGTGCATCTGGTAAATGCCGGTCGGCGGGTTATCGTTTACGAAAGCGCAGGACACGCCGGTGGGCGGTGTCGGTCGTTCTACGACGCGCACCTGGGCCGTTCGATCGACAACGGAAACCATCTTATCCTCAGTGGTAACCGGTCGGCCGAACGCTATCTCCAGATAACCGGAAGGACAGACGGCTTCGCGACGCCGGATTTTGCAGAATACCCCTTCGTCGACCTGGTAACAGGGGAGCGTTGGACCGTGCGGCCCGACCGCGGCGCCATTCCCTGGTCGCTACTGTTCCAACGAAATCGAATCCCGGGTAGCCGTCTGGTCGATTACCTTCGAGGTATTCGATTGTCCGGCGCGCCGGGGCACGCGACGGTTAAAGATTGCCTCGGAGATAGCCGGGTTCTGTATGACAGGTTCTGGGAACCTCTTGCGGTCTCCGTTTTGAATACGCCCGCGGATGAAGCTTCGGCAGCTTTGTTGTGGCCAGTCATTCGCGAAACTTTCGGACGGGGTGAGGCAGCCTGTCGGCCAATGATCGCCCGTCAGGGCTTGAGCGATGCCCTTGTCGAACCCGGAATCTCGTTCATAGGAGATCGCGGGGGCGACATAAGGTTCAACGAACGCGTGACCGGTTTGAAATGGGGAAACGACGCAGTAAGTGCCGTGGTGACTCAAAGTGGGGAGTTCGATGTTGATGACGGCGAGGCGGTCATCATCGCCGTGCCGACTGCTGCTGCGGCCAGTCTTTTGCCGGGCCTCGTCGTACCGGACGCCTACGAGCCCATCGTCAACGGCCATTTCTTGCTTCCTGAACCGGCTGATTCGTTAAGTTACCTTGGACTCGTCGGCGGTACGTGCCATTGGCTGTTCGTTCGTGGTGATGTCGCTTCGGTAACGGTCAGCGCGGCACGCGAACTGGCCGCATTTTCGAACGACAAGATCGCGTCGCGAATGTGGTCCGAAGTCTGCTCCGCCCTTGACCTCGGCCCGACACCTCTTGGACCGTTCCGAATCATCAAAGAAAAGCGGGCGACATTCTCGCAAACTCCTGCGCAGGTCGCCCGCAGACCTGGGCACCGGACGTCTTTTCGGAACGTGTTGATTGCCGGTGATTGGACGAATACCGGGTTGCCTGCGACGATCGAGGGCAGTATTCGATCGGGAGAAACGGTTGCCAATATGGTCAAAGAATGCACGTGAGCGCTTGCATATAACGAATATTTTTGCCAAAAAACCGTCATATTTGAGAGATTATGGAGCCGCCACCGGAGTAGTTTTCTGTTCTGGTAAGCGGCTAGATTCTTGGGACAAGACATGGTGATGCTCGACAAAGCCGGCGTCCCGTCGAACGAACTCAAGGCGTCAGACGAACGCGAGATCGACGGGGTCATCGAGGAAGCAAAGACATGGTTACTCGAGCGCCAGGCGGCCGATGGCCATTGGGCGTTCGAGCTTGAGGCGGACGCCACGATTCCGGCCGAGTACATTCTCCTGAATCATTTTTTGGGCGATATCAACGATCCGGTCGAGGCCAAACTCGCGGTTTACCTTCGCTCGATTCAAGAGAAACACGGCGGATGGCCGCTTTATCATGATGGCGATTTCAACATCAGCGCCTCGGTCAAAGCCTATTTCGCTTTGAAACTGGTTGGCGATGATCCGCAATCCCCTCACATGGTTCGCGCCCGCGAAGCGATCCTCAAATTTGGCGGCGCTGCGAAGGCCAATGTGTTTACACGCATTGCGTTGGCGCTGTTCGAACAGGTGCCGTGGACGGCCGTGCCGGTCATGCGGGTCGAGGCAATGCTGCTGCCGAAGTGGTTCCCGTTTCATATCGACAAAGTGGCTTACTGGTCTCGTACGGTCATGGTGCCGCTGTTTATTCTCGCCGTTCTCAAACCGAAGGCGGCCAACCCGCTAAACGTCGATATCCGCGAATTGTTCGTAACGCCACCGGAAGTTGAGACCAACTACATGGTCAACCCGACGGGCCACTGGATCGGCTCCGCCTTGATTCAGTTGGACCGCCTTATGCACCTCGTCGAACCCTTGTTTCCAAAATCGATGGAACAGAAAGCCATCGATAAGGCGCTTGCCTTTGTCAAGGAACGCCTCAATGGCGACGATGGTCTCGGCGCGATTTTTCCAGCGATGGCCAACGCTGTAATGGCCTACCGTGCGCTCGGCTATCCCGATGATCACCCGGATTACGTGATTGCCCGCCAGTCGATCGAAAATCTCTTGATACTCGATGACGAAAGCGACACAGGGTATTGCCAGCCATGCCTGTCGCCGGTCTGGGACACCGGACTCGTCGGCCATGCGCTGTTGGAGGCGGGGCTGTCGGACGGCGACGGAGAGATCGACCGTGCCGCCGAATGGCTTGTCGGCCGCCAGATCCTTGATGTCAAAGGTGACTGGAAAGCGAACAAGGGCCACGTTCGGCCCGGCGGCTGGGCTTTCCAGTATTGGAACGACCACTACCCCGACGTCGATGATACGGCCGTCGTTGTTATGGCGCTGGACCGGGCCAACCCGGATAAATACAAAGAAGCGATCGATCGCGGTGTTGAGTGGATCATCGGCATGCAGAGCAAAAACGGTGGCTGGGGCGCCTTCGATGCCGATAACGAGCACTATTTCCTGCAGCACATACCGTTCGCCGACCACGGAACCCTTCTCGACCCGCCGACAGCAGACGTGACAGCGCGCTGCATTAGTATGTTGGCCCAGGTCGGCTATGACAACACGCACCCGGCGGTGGCGAAGGGGCTCGAGTACCTGCGACAGGATCAGGAGGACGACGGATCGTGGTTCGGGCGCTGGGGCAACAATTACGTTTATGGAACCTGGTCCGTACTGTGCGCCCTCAACGCTGCCGGCGAAGACATGAATGCGACGTACGTGCGCAAGGCCGTCGACTGGCTCAAGGGGCGGCAGCGATCGGATGGCGGTTGGGGCGAGGATTGTGCCAGTTACTGGCAGCACCGCCGCGACGAGGTCAAGTCGTCGACGCCGTCGCAGACGTCATGGGCCGTACTCGGATTGATGGCGGCCGGCGAAGTGGATAGCGTCGCCGTTAAGGGCGGCATCGATTACCTTCTCCGCGAGCCGCGAAATGGCGGCAAATGGGAGGAGGAGTATTTCAATGCAGTTGGGTTCCCGCGTGTGTTCTACCTCCGCTACCACGGTTACAGCGCCTTCTTCCCCCTGTGGACTCTGGCTCGGTACCGTGATCTGCAGAACCGCAACAACCCGTTTCCCCGCCACGGAATGTGACGCGTCCGGATGAAGCTCGGCGTCGTCACCGGGCTGAAGCGCGAAGCCGCTTGTTTGTCCATTCAGACTGAACCGAATGGCCTGTCGGTCCTGTGTTCTGGTGCCGATTCCGGCCGCGCCGAAAAGCATGCGCGCCGTCTCCTCGAGCAGGGATGCCGCGCGTTGGTCAGTTTTGGCGTCGCCGGCGGATTGGCAGAGGATCTGTCGGCCGGCGATCTCGTGATCCCTGGGGTTGTGGTCACAAGTGACGGCTCGAGTTTCTCACCCGCGACCAATTGGCGAACCCGTCTGATCGAGGCCCTACCGAAAAACGGAATGGTGTCGCAAGGGGCATTGTTCGGTTCCGAAGCGCTGATATCAAGCGCTGCCGAAAAATCCTCGTTACACTTAGAAACCGGGGCCGTCGCCGTCGACATGGAAAGCCATCGCGTCGCCCGCATCGCCGCCGAAGCCGGGGTTCCGTTTTTATGTCTTCGAGCAATTTCGGACGACGCCTCAGCGGTCTTGCCGGATTGGGTGGTCGGTACTGTCGATGCCGACGGTTCGACCCGCTATGCCACGGTTCTCAAGCGTATTCTGCTCAATCCAAGAGAGATCGGGAAACTGATCCGCCTGTCGAGGGACAGCGAAGCCGCGTTCGCAACCCTACGCCGCGTTGCTGGCCTTGCCGGACCCCTGCTGTGTTTCGCTTAGGCGCTGTTCTTCTTCGCGTCGTTCGGTCAGGGTCTTGACCAAGCCTTCGAAGACGAACTCCGCCGGCCGTTGATTGTCGAGAGAAATTTCCGGCGCCATCGGCTTTTCCGTATCGATACCTTTGAGAAAGACACCGAGCGCCTTGAGCGGATGGGCGACCGTATCGGCAACGGCGCTGGCCTCATAACCGCAGTGGACCATGCAGTTGGCGCATTTCTCGTATTTTCCCGTCCCGTATGCATCCCAATCGGTCTCTTCCATGAGCTCTCGGAAGGACCGTGCGTAGCCCTCGGCGATCAAATAGCAAGGTTTCTGCCATCCGAACACGTTGCGTGTCGGATTACCCCAGGGCGTGCAGTGGTAGGTTTGATTGCCGGCCAGGAAATCCATGAACAGGGTCGATTGCGAAAAGCGCCATTTCCGCTTGCCTTCAAGGCGAAAGATATCGCGGAACAACTCCTTGGTCTTGCGCCGCGTCAGGAAATGCTCCTGATCGGGTGCGCGTTCATAAGCATAACCCGGCGATATCGTGATGCCTTCAACTCCCAGGTCTTCAATACAAAAGGTGAAAAACTCAGCCGCTTCTTTTGCCGTCATTTGGTCGAACAGCGTGCAGTTGACGTTGACGCGGAAACCCTTGTCTTTGGCCAACCTGATGGCAGAGACGGCCTTGTCGAACACTCCGTCCTGATCGACCGCCCGGTCATGATGTTCTCTCATGCCGTCGAGATGCACAGAGAACGTCAAATAGGGGGTTGGCGTAAAGAGGTCGAGTTTCTTTTCAAGCAACAGTCCGTTTGTGCAGAGATAAACAAACTTCTTTCGTGCAACGATACCGTCGACGATGTCCTTTATGTTCTTAAGGATCAACGGTTCGCCGCCAGGTATGGAAACCACCGGGACGCCACTCTCATCGACGGCTTCCATGCATTCCTCGACACTTAGCCGTTGGTTCAGAACGCTATCTTCATAGTCGATCTTTCCGCAACCTGGGCAGGCCAGATTGCAACGGAACAATGGTTCCAACATCAAGACCAGAGGGTATTTGTCGACGCCCTTGAGTCGCTGTTTGACGATATAGGCGCCTACTCTCAATTGCTGAATCAGGGGAACGGCCATGGTCAGGACCCTCCCGTGCCGGGTGCTGTCGCCGGGTGGGTAATCTCTCGCGGTAACTTGAAGACGATGTTCTCCACCGTGCCGATGAGCGGTTCCACTTCGATTTCACCATAATCGCCGAGCTTGGTGATAACGCCCTGAACCAGTTCCTCAGGTGCGGATGCCCCGGCGGTGATGCCAACATTCTCGACTCCATCGAGCCATTCGGATTCAAGGGCCAGGGCGTCGGCGATCAAATAGCTGGGCACGCCCATTTCGGCGCCCAAATCACGCAGGCGATTGGAATTGGAGCTATTCGAGGCGCCGACGACGAGCAGAAGATCGACCTGTTGCGCCAATTCGCGGACGGCCTGCTGCCGGTTTTGCGTCGCGTAGCATATATCCTTGACGTCCGGCCCTTGGATATTCGGGAACCGTTTCTTCAGAGCATCAATAACCTCTCGAGTGTCATCGACGCTCAAAGTTGTCTGCGTGACGTAGGCCAGCTTTTCGGGATCGCGGACGTCGAACGTATCAACGTCCTGCGGTGTCGTAATCAACAAAACACCGCCGGGTATCCGGCCCTGCGTACCTTCGACTTCGGGGTGACCGGCGTGGCCGATGAGGATGACCTGGCGATCCTTGGCCGCATGATTTCGGCCTTCCTTGTGGACTTTTGAGACCAGTGGGCAGGTGGCGTCGATGACGGAGAGGCCGCGATCGCGTGCCGCTTCTTCGACAGCATCCGAAACCCCATGGGCGCTGAAGATGGAGTTGGCGCCTTCGGGAATGTCATCCACTTCCTCGACAAACACGGCACCCTTCTCGCGAAGCGAATCGACAACGTGTTTGTTGTGGACGATTTCGTGGCGCACGTAGACCGGCGGCCCAAACAAATCGAGAGCCCGCTCGACGATTTCTATGGCCCGTTCCACACCAGCGCAAAAGCCGCGCGGGCTTGCCAGCAATACCTTGATTTGTCTGCTCATTGGTTTTCCGTCTGCAAATGGCCACGGGCGCGTTCGTCGCGACGCATGCCATTGAAAATAGGTACGAACCTGCTAAAGGTGAAGACGCAATGGCGCGATTTTTACCGAATGCGATGGCGATTGGCCAGCCCCATGAATGGGTCAGGGCAACCCTGCGTCGGCTGAAGTCCCGGCTTGGACAGGCCCGATGATCCTTGTAACCGGCGCAACAGGGTTTGTTGGGTCGGCCATCGTCAGGCGTCTGCTCGACAATGGCGAGAAGGTCCGTGTCTTGGCGCGGCCCAAAAGCGACCGGCGAAACCTTGACGGGCTCTCAGTTGACGTCGCGGAAGGTGATCTGTTAAAGCCGGAAACGCTCGTCGACGCCGTCGCCGGCTGCGACGGCCTTTTCCACGTGGCCGCCGATTACCGCCTTTGGACACGCGATCCCGGCGCCATGTTCCGCGCCAACGTCGAAGGCACCCGTCAAATCCTCCTCGCGGCCGGTAATGCCGGAGTCGAACGTATCGTTTACACCAGTAGTGTAGCGACACTCGGAATCGTCCCCGGCGGTGTCGCCAATGAAGACACGGAAGTGACTTACGATGACATGATTGGTGTCTACAAGCAGTCGAAATTCCGGGCCGAAGAAGCGGCCAAGCAGGTCATCGCCGAAATGTCATTACCGGCGGTCATCGTCAATCCATCGACGCCGATCGGCCCCCGAGACATCAAGCCAACACCGACCGGACGCATGGTCGTCGAGGCGGCGGCCGGACGCATGCCGGCTTACGTCGATACTGGTCTCAACATCGTGCATGTCGACGATGTCGCCAATGGGCACTTGCTGGCCTACGAGAAGGGGCGGACTGGAGAGCGATACGTTCTTGGGGGAGAAAACCTCGAATTGGGCGACATCCTTGGCCGAATTGCTGAAATCTGCGGGCGAAAACCGCCGGGCGTTCGGATTCCGCATGGTCTGATCATGCCGATCGCTCACCTAGCCGAGTTGTGGACGCGGTTGACGGGCGGTAGCGAACCGTTCGTCACCGTCGACGGTGTGAGAATGGCAAAGAAGAAAATGTTTTTCTCCTCGGCGAAAGCCGAAAACGAACTGGGCTACACGGCAAGGCCGGCTGGCGCGGCATTACGGGATGCCGTCGATTGGTTTGGTGAGAACGGGTACTTGGCTTGATCACGGTGAGATCCGGCCTGAGCTGTTCAATCCGCTTGCCCTTACCCTTATTGGCGGCTAGTTAATCACCCTTCCGAAGGCAACGAGTGCAACAGCCATGAAAGCACTGATGTTGGCTGCCGGCGTTGGGCGCCGGCTCTATGGTGACGAGAACGACGAATTGCCGAAAGCGTTATTGCGCTTCGACGGTGAATCGCTCCTTGCGCGCCACATCAAATTCCTGGTCGAGTTCGGTGTCGACGAATTGGTCATGGTCGTCGGCCACCGAAAGGAAGACCTGCTGGCTGAAGCGATGAGCGTCGCGCCGCCGGGGTTCATACGCGCCGTTGAAAATCCGCGCTACAAGGAAGGCCCTGTCATTTCGCTTTCCCTGGGTGAATCGGTCTTGAAGAGTGGTGACAGCGTCGTCTTCATGGATGCCGACGTCCTTTATCATCCGATTGTGCTCGAACGTCTGATCCGTTCCGAACATCGCACATGTTTTATTGTTGACCGTGATTTTGAACCGGGCGAGGAGCCGGTGAAACTGTGTATCCGGGACGGTTTGGTCGTTGATTTCGGCAAGCAGGTCTCCGAGCCATACGATACGGTCGGGGAATGGCCCGGGTTTTTCAAAATGGCGCCGGAGATCGCGACGCGTATTGCTGACTCGGCGCTTGAATACGTGGCAAGAAACGACGTCGACGGTGCCTACGAGGACTCGATGTGTGATGTCCTCAAATCGGAACCCCCCGGCACTTTCGGGTATGAGGATGTCACGGGGTTGCCGTGGATAGAGATCGATTTTCCCTCAGACTTGATTCGCGCCGAAAGGATCATTCTTCCCAGGGTATCCGAGCCGGTGATCGAGGCTTCCAGCGGGGGGACCAAAGCCAGCGGCGGCTGAGGGAAATGCGCCCGCCTCAAAGCGAGCGACTGGCCTGAAGCAAGACCACTCCAAAAGCGACAAACGTGGCGGCGGCGATACGCCGCGAGCCGAAGAGTTCACCGAAGTGGCGGCTGCCGATCCAGGCGGCAAGCACAACACTGGTTTCGCGCAGTGCGGACACATAGGTCAGCGGCGTTATCGACATCGCCCAAATCACCATACCGTAGGCAACGAACGCGAAAACACCGCCCATGAATCCCTTGGCGATGTGCCGCCGTTTCTCATCGATGGGGACGTTGCGGGTTAGAAATAAGACCAACAGAGTGAAAGGCAGGACCTCGAGCGCCGATATCCAGGCAATATAGCCGAAAACGTCTCCCGACAGACGGCCGCCCTGACCGTCGACGATCGTATATAGCGCGATCAGCACCCCGGTTGTCAGGGCGATCGAGACGGCGCGGCCGTTTCGAATTCGCGTGCCACTAAAAGCCAAACTGAGGATAGCGCCACTGATCAACGCGACAGCGATTGCTCCCTGCGGGTTTAGCGTTTCGCCGATAAAAAGGTAAGCGCCAATGGCGACCAGGAGCGGCGCCACGCCCCGTTGAATGGGATAGACCTGAGACAGGTCACCAAACCGGTAGCCGAGGCAAACCGTGACAAAATAGACTTGATGAATGGCGACGGAGGCCAAAATAAACGGCCATGAAGCCGGGTCCGGAAACGGAAACAACGGCGCCATCGCCAGACCGCAGAAGCCGCTGACCGCGATGGCGGTCCCCATGCGAACCCAGGGATTGCCTCCGCTCTTGACCAGAGCATTCCAGCAGGCATGGAGAACGGCGGCCGCAAGGACGAGTATGAGGACCAATGGCTCCAGTGAGGGTGCCTCCTGGCTGGTGGGCCGTTGGGCCTAGACCCGGTAGACGTATTCCTTATTCGGTTGGCGGTCGATGTCGGGCGGATAACTCTCGAACTTGTCGGCATAGTACTGCTCGAGATGGTTGCCGGCCGAAAGCCGATTGAACGTCGCGAAATAAATACGGCGGATTCTGTCGCTCATGTTCGGTTGGGACTGATGGGGGGCGTAACAGTCGAAAAAAAATGAGATCGCCTGGGTCCGTCGGCACCGATACAAAATCCATGTCTGTCATGTCCTCTTCCGTCAGTGGTTGCCACGACGTGTAGAGGCCTCGTTTGTGATGCCCGGCGCAAATTTGTAGGCAACCGTTCTCCTCGGTTGCCGCATCGATCGTTACCAGAACACTAATGAAGAAATCGGCGTAGCAATCCCAACCGGCCTGGCTGTCCTGGTGTGGTTTGAAACCGCCACCGCCCGGCATCTTGAAATTAATCTTCTCCTTGAAAAGCACGGCCTCCTCGCCGAGCAACTGGCCGACAGGAGCCTTGAGTGCCTCGGATAGCTCAAGGAACCCCGCGTGAAAGGGGCCGATTTTCTCGATCCGATTGACCAGGTCCTCGCCATCATTTTTCAAGCTGGGCTCGCGATAAACCCAGTGTTTGCCGGACTCTTCAGGCATCGCCAGGAGTTCGTCGGTCCATGAGGCGATCGAGTTCATCTGATCTGATGGGAAGGCGCCACGGACGATCAAATAGCCGTCGCGTTCGAAATGTGAGACATCACTGTCGGTGAGTTTGGGAACGTTCAACATCGTGTGAGCTTTCGGGAATTGAAGACCGGGTGCCGACGGAGCCGCAGTCTACGCATTCGCTTCGGCGGCTTCAACTACTGGCATCAGCCGAATAGTCGAGGTTTTATGCCCGGTTTTGCGGTATGAAGTGGCATGAAATGCCGGAAATCCTGTGCTATACGCTCGCCAATATTATCGATTCACGACAATTTGGAGATGGAACATGGGGGCGGTTAGCCTTGATGCCGCGCAGGCCGTGGACGTGCCGCAATCGAAGGCGGCGAAACTTCGCGAACTGGTCGATTCGGACCAACTCGAATTCCTGATGGAGGCCCACGACGGACTTTCGGCCAAGATCGTCGAAGAAACCGGGTTCAAGGGAATCTGGGCGTCCGGACTGTCGATGTCAGCAGCCTTGGGTGTTCGCGACAACAACGAGGCGTCGTGGACGCAGATACTGGAGGTTCTGGAGTTTATGTCCGACGCCACCTCCATCCCGATTCTGGTCGATGGCGATACCGGGTGGGGCAACTTCAACAACATGCGCCGCGCCGTCATGAAGTTGTGCCAGCGAGGTGTCGCGGGAATTTGTATTGAAGACAAGATCTTCCCCAAAACCAACTCGTTTATAGGTGAGGGCCAGCCACTGGCCGACATCGACGAATTCTGCGGCAAGATCAAGGCTGGCAAAGACAGTCAAACCGATCCGGACTTCGTGATCATCGCCAGGATCGAGGCCCTGATTTCCGGTTGGGGCATGGACGAAGCGCTGAAACGGGCCGAGGCCTACCACGACGCCGGTGCCGATGCGGTGCTCATCCATTCTAAAAAATCGGATGCCGACGAAGTGCTGGCGTTTTCCCGCGAATGGGCCGGACGCTGTCCCGTGGTCGTCGTTCCGACGAAATATCCGGACACGCCGACCTCCGTCTTTGAGGAGGCGGGCGTTTCCGTGGCGATTTGGGCCAACCACAACCTGAGAGCAGCGATCACTTCAATGCGTGATGTATCCCGGCGGATTTTCAGGGATCATTCCATCGCTGGTGTCGAACGTGATGTGGTTAGCGTCAGCGACGTCTTTGAGTTGGCCGGCAATGACGAACTGGCTGACGCTGAACGGCGCTACTTGCCATCGACGTCTGACGGAACGCGCGCGGTGGTTCTGGCGGCTTCGCGGGGCGCCGCACTTGGTGAGCTCACCGCCGAACGCCCCAAATGCATGATCGACGTTCGCGGTGAACCCCTTCTCCGGAGGCTCGTTCGGACGTTCAAGAACTCGGGTGTGCGTGACGTCACGGTCGTCCGTGGATACCGCAAGGAGCAGATCAACCTCCCGTCGATCAAGACGGTCGACAACGATCTGTACGCGACCACCGGCGAGCCTGGCCTGCGCGATCGACCAAATCAAGGGAGATTGTGTCATTGCCTACGGCGACGTGCTGTTCCGGCAGTATTACCTGGACCAATTGCTGGCAGTCGACGATGACATCGTCATCGCTGCCGACGCCTTGTGGCGTGACCGGGATTCGGACGCCGAAGATTGGGTCCGCGACTTCGTCTCCTGTTCGCGACCGTTTTCCGGCGACTATCTAGCCGACGATCCCGTGTCGCTTGGCGCCATCGGACCCAACGTCGTAGAGGCGGGGGTTCATGGGGAATGGATAGGATTGGCCAGATTGAGTGCGAGGGGCAGCGAGTTCGTCCGCGAAGAGCTTGTGGCCATGATCGAGGAGGGCGGGTTGCAAAAGGCCAGCTTGATCGATTTGTTCAATAGGCTTGTCAAGAAGGGCCACAACGTACGGGTCGTCTACGTTCCCGGCCAGTGGCTCGACGTCGACGACGCTACCGATCTGTTGGCGGCGGGGCGCTTCCTTTGATCGACGCCGACGCCTTCCTGGAGCCGGCGCGGGGCCGGGGGGTCGACTTCTATTGCGGGGTTCCCTGTTCTTTCCTGACACCGATCATCAATCGGGTTATCGGTGATCCGGCCCTCGACTACGTAGCGGCCGCCAGCGAAGGGGAGGCCGTGGCCATCGCCGCCGGCGCTTGGCTCGCCGGGCGCGGGACCTCGGTCATGTGCCAGAACTCCGGCCTGGGCAACGCCGTTAATCCGTTGACGTCGCTGAATTTCCCGTTCCGCATTCCGACCTTGCTGATCACCACCTGGCGCGGCGGGCCCAGGGTTCAGGACGAACCGCAGCACGAATTGATGGGCGAGATCACGCCCGACCTGCTCGACCTCATGCGCATTCGGCGTCGGCCATTTCCGAAGTCCGTCGACGATGTTTCGAACGCCCTCACGGAAGCCTTGGCCCATATGGAGGAGACTGGCCTGCCATATGCCATGATCATGGAAAAAGGTGACGTGGCGGCGGGTGACCTGGACGCCGAAGCGGTCAACGCGGCGGGTCCCGGCGAAACTTTGGACATGAAAGGCGGTGCCACACCGACCCGAATGGACGCTATGGCAGCCTTAATGGATCGTTTGCCGAATGACGCCGCGGTCATCGCAACGACCGGCAAATGCGGCCGCGAACTGTTTACCTTGGCCGACCGCGAACAACACCTTTATCAAGTCGGGTCCATGGGATGTGCCGCGGCAATGGGGTTGGGTGTGGCGCTTAATGCGTCCAATCCGATCATCGTCCTCGACGGCGATGGTGCTCTGCTGATGAAATTGGGCACCTTGGCGACGGTTGGCGCCTACGCGCCCGCCAATCTAATCCATATCGTTCTCGACAATGGGACATACGACTCGACGGGTGGGCAGCCGACGGTATCCGGCGGTGTCGACTTTGCCACCGCTGCGTGCGCGGCCGGGTACCGCAGAGGGATCCGCTGCCGCGGGGGAGACGGTTTTGTCGATGCGATCGGATTGGCATTGCATAACACCGGTCCGACCCTTATCCATATGCCGGTTCTTCCCGGATCCGCCAAAAACCTCGGTCGTCCAACGGTGAAACCGCAGGATGTCGCTAGGCGTTTCAAAGGGTTCCTGGAACTGCAGAATTCCGAATAGGGCGCCGCCCCGATGAGCCACAATACTTGGATCCACAAGGTCGCACGGTTGACGGTTTCGAAACCCCTGGCGGCGACCCGCATCACCCCCAATCAGGTGACGACGGCGCGCCTTACGCTCGGCCTGACCGCCGCCGGATTCCTCGCTCTTGGTGATGACACCTGGCGGAGCATCGGCGCCGGGATTTTCGTCGTCGCCATGATACTCGACAGGGCCGACGGCGACCTTGCGCGGCTGACGGGACGCACCAGCCCCGACGGGCATATATTCGACCTCGTGTCCGATTCAATTTGCAACGCCATCATTTTCGTCGGCCTTGGCATCGGATTGCGTGATGGTGAATACGGCCTGTTGTCGGTCCCCATGGGACTGCTTGCCGGAGCGGCCGTAGCGACCATCCTATGGCTGGTCATCCGCATCGAGGAGTTGGACGGAGCCCGCGCCGCCGAACTGGGCAGTTTCGCCGGGTTCGACCCCGACGACGCGATTATTGCCGTGCCGATACTGATCTGGCTGGGAATGGCGGACGGTCTTCTGCTGGCGGCCTCGATCGGGGCTCCGCTATTCGCCGCTTTCTTCTTCTGGTTCTTCCGCCATAAAATGCGAAAGCAGACAACGACATCGGCCTGAAAGGCCAGCCAGTCATGAACGATCCAACCGAAGAGGCGGTCCCGGGGTGGGATGGCGTCGACCGTCGAAAGGGAGACCGAAGAGCGGCCCGACCGTCAGGCGATTCCACCAATGTCGAGCGACGTGAAAGTTCGGACCGTCGTCGGGCCCAATACTGTCACCGCTGCGGCGGTATTTTTAAGCCGAAGACCACAGGGGGAACGGTGTGCCCCTCTTGCCGGATGAATGCCTTGCGCATGGGCCAAGGGACCGGGCGTTGGGGGTTCTGAGGCGCGGTTTCAATTGACCGCCGTCTTGCGGCGTAATTTGAACAGAGTCCAACACGTCCACAGGCAATAGATGCCAGCTCCGGTGCCGGCGGCGATGAAAAAGGGCTCGAGCCAACCGTAACCGACAGGGGGCTTGTTATCGTTCATGGTGCCGGCGGCGATGAAAAAGGGCTCGAGCCAACCGAGCCAGGTAATCGGTCGTCCGTGAACAACCCCTAACGTCCTGATTGGGTGGCGGATTTCGGCTTTCCCAAGTATTCCGAATTGCAGAAAACCGGGAGTTGTGCCCTTGGTTTCTTGCGATATCGGAGGCGT
>Ga0056126_10000292_pt1 | contig 18509 bp, 22 predicted proteins | sample WorMetLIZAISLAND_FD_71117 | JGI IMG/M metagenome (GOLD analysis project Ga0056126, IMG submission 71117) | Marine gutless worms symbiont microbial communities from Max Planck institute for Marine Microbiology, Germany - Inanidrilus manae... ...
CCATCCTCGCCGCCGCCGGCTACAACTTCCGGCTCATCCTCAAGTGGATCAGGCTTCTTTGTGTCTGGATCACGGTTCTTTTTTCCGAGAAATACAAACGTCCAGCGCCGCTCAGCGCAGTTTGACGTGGATTCTTCACGGTCGACCTTCTAGCGTTCCATAAGGTCACGAAAAGAGCCTCACGGAAGCCGTGTTGCCGGTTCGGCTCCGGCCGGCGTCGATCGTTTATTATCTAGGCCGAAACCTCACTTGCGTCCGGCGTCGACGATATAGCTCTGCGCCGTGCAGGCGCCGCCGTCGTCGGCGGCCAGGAACAGGACCATCTGGTTGAACTCTTCGGGGTAGACCCGTTTCTTCAGGCACTGCATAGCCATGCATTCGTCTTCGCCTTCCTGCGACCACCATTTGTCCAATTGGCGGTCGGTGGCGACCCAGCCGGGAACGACCGAGTTGACGCGGATGTTGTCGACGCCGAGCGTCCGGGCCAGGGTCCGGGTCAGGCCCTCAACCGATGATTTGGCGACGGCGTAGGCGGGGAAGAAGTCCTCCTTGATCATCCACGATGAACTGCCGATGTTGATGATCGAGCCGCCGCCCGCCTCGCGCATGATCGGCGCCACCTTCTGGATGGCGAAAAACTGATGGCGCAGGTTGACGGCGAAACGGTCGTCCCAGTATTCGGGCGTGACCTCGCCGAAGGTGTGCCGGTCATCGTCGGCGGCATTGTTGACGAGCACCTGTATCGAGCCCAGTTGTCCGGCCGCCTCGTCGATGGCCGCTTCGAGCCGGGCGATATCGCGGAGATCGCATTCGACGAAGTGCGGGTCATGGGCGTATCCTTGTTCGCGGCACCGCCGAACGTTCTCCTGTGCGAGGTCTGGGTTGATGTCGACAAAGGCGACCTTCGCCCCTTGTTTGGCGAATTGGCGGACCATGTCGCCACCGATACCGGTGGCACCGCCCGTAATGAGGACAGTACGGTCACTTAGACTCGGGTATGTGGCGTATTCGGGCATGGGATTTCTCGATCGTTTGTCGTGTGAAGGGGCAGGTGGGCAGAAATGCCCGCAAGCATCAGCCTAGGACGATTCAATCCGAATGCAAAGATGCGCCGGACGGGCGGTGGGCAGGCATAAACACTGATGGAACCATCAGGCCGTCACGCGAACGTGTAGTCCCTTGAATTGCGGCCGGGGTTTCAGCCACACTATTTATGGCCTATTCGTTTGTCAGGTTCTATCTGGAGGCCACCATGCCAACTCTCCCAAAGACAATATCCCGGTTTACAATCTCCCTGCTTACGGCCTGGGCGATTATCCTGCTGTCCGGCACCATCGCGGCTGCTGGAGAAGTCAACGCCTCCGGCTGGAGCGGCGCGGCCATCGACGGCACCGACCCGGTCGCCTACTTCACCAAGGGTCGTGCCGTCGAGGGGTCCAAGGAATTCACCATGAAATGGCGCGGCGCCACGTGGCGGTTTGCCAGCGCCGAGAACCTCGCGGCCTTCAAGGCCGCTCCCGAAGAATACGCGCCGCAATATGGCGGTTATTGTGCCTGGGCCGTGAGCCAGGGGTATTCGGCCAAAATCGACCCGGACGCCTGGAAGATCGTCGATGGCAAACTTTACCTCAACTACTCGAAAGGCGTGCAACAACGTTGGCAAGCGGATATGGCCGGCAATATCGTCAAGGGTGACGCCAACTGGCCGAAAGTCCGCGCCAGCCTCAATTGACCGAGGGTCGGATGAACCGGTTATCGTTGATCGCGTCCATCCTAATCGTGCTTTGCGCCGCGCGTGCAGTTGATGCCGAGGCCTGCGGTCCGCGGGCGGAGGTTCGGTTCGTCGACGACGCCGGCGGTGACTTGTTCCAGATCGAAAACACCAGTCACGAATCCTGGTCGATCAAGTCGTTGACCATCGTTTTGACCGGTTCGCGCGGGCGCCTGGTTTTCGACACGGCGGCCGGCGGTGAAGGCGCGTCCATGCATACGCCGTTCGCGGTCATCGGCGGCGAAGGTGTCGGCTATATCGGCGCAACCTTGGTCGATGACGGGTCCGACGCCGTGACCCTTACGTTCTCCGATTTCCGTCCGGGCCGGAGCTTCGACTTCATTGTCGACGTCGACGACCGGCTGGCGGATTCGGACCTCGGACAAGCCTATGTCACCGGCCGCGAGATCGAAGGCGCCCAGGCCAACGCCGACATGGTGACGCCAACAGGCCGGCGGGCGCAGGTGCGTGGTGAATTCAGGGTCGACGGTGACGCGTCACTTGGTGACGGCGGCCTTTGTGCGTAGCCGGAGAACAGCGTCCCGGGCGTGATCTGAACGGGTGACTGGCGGCTGAATCCCACGCGGACTTCGGTTCTCTATTCGATCCTGGCCGTCAATATATTTACGCCCGCCGTTCCGAAGGCAACCGCGAAGAGCGTCTCGAACCCGCGCCTCAGGCGTAAATATCCGACCTTCACCGTTCCCGGACGAAACGCCGAGCGCGCCGATTTGAATGCCAGGCAGAGGAGATAAGCGGCACCGAAGTCGCGCATGGCTTGGAAGGTCGAGGCATTGGCCAGCATGATTGCAGCGATGCCGAACGCCGCGGTTATCGACCCGGTCCGCGAACCGGTGATGATTCCGGACGCAAGGGCCAGCCCGTAGGGCCGTCAGAACCCGTCGAGGTGGCGGCCATGGCGAGCGCGGCCGGGCCCGGGCTCGCAGCGCCGATCCGGGCGGCGCCGAGGATAAGCGCTAGATTGATTTCATTCATTTCGGGATCCGATCCAGCTTCGGATTGCCTGTATATGGTCAGGCTGTTCCAAACTAAGCGGGGGAGGGCGGGCGATCAATTCAAACGCGGGGACGGGAGACCCTGGATTTCCCATTCCGCGTCTTGGCCGAACGGGATATTCTGGCAAAGTTGGAAAAAGCTTGTTTTCACGCGTTGGGATGAGGCTTTGATACTGACCGTTCCGAGCCTAATCATCGGGGTGCTGTTCTTGGCCACCCCGGCCTTGGCCGAAAAGACCTGGCGGCCAAAGCCGATCTTCACCGATGCCATCTGTTCTAAGGAATTGGCCAACGCCAGGCCGGCATTCAATAAGAAGATCGAAGACCTGAAGATCGAGGTTCCCAAATCCAACCGCGACGACCCCGAAATCGTCGCGATCTACGAAAAGTTCCTCGAAAGGACGGACCGGGAAACCGAGCAGCGGGCCATAGCTCAGGAATCGGCGGCCGGCAAGTGGAAGGGCAAGACACGCTACGAAATTCTGCGCTGGCGCAAGAAAAACGATATCGCCGACACCAAGTACCGGATCGGTTCATGTCAGGTCGCCAAGAAGAAGATCCCGCTCAATCGGGCGCTTGCCGTCGCCACGGCCGCTTCCGAAGCGACGGAAGCCGACAAAGAATTGGCCAAGACCATCAGAAGCTACATCGCCATGAAAAAGGAGCGCGAGACTTGCCGCACTCTGAGGCCGTGGAAGAAGGCGCGGAGTTGCCTAAAGCGTACGGCCAAGTTCGACTGGCTCGACCGCTATCACCTGACGGACTCGGCCGACGATCAAACACGCCGGGGGCGCGGTTCCTGACGGGAACCGTCAAGCCGTCTTGTCGGTCCCGGGTGTCTGGGTTTGCGGTTTCTCTCCGTTCTTTTCGCTGCCGCGCCGCTGAAATCGTCGGTGCGCCTGGATACTGAATGGAAAGGTGAGGATGTAGAGAATGAGGATGGCCGACAGGGTCATCCACGGTACGCTGACGGCAAAGGCGGCCAAACCGGCGACGATCAGCATGGTCGGCAGGATCCACCGATTGGTGACTTTCAAGCGCTTGAAGGAAAAGGTCGGCACGGCACTGACCGTCAGGCCGCCGACGACGAACAGGAAGAATGAAACGACCCAGGGATCGCGGAAGAACTCCGGTGCCCATTGAAAGGACAGAACCATCGGCAAAAGGACCAATCCGGCGCCGGCCGGTGCCGGAACGCCGGTGAAGAAATGGGCTTTCCAGGCCGGCGCATCCTCGTCATCGAGGGCGACGTTGAAACGGGCCAGCCTCAGTCCCATGCACATGGCGAACAGCATCACCAAAATCCAGCCGGGCCGTCCGGCGTTTTGCATGGCCCACAGGTAGAGGATCATCGCCGGGGCGACGCCGAAACAGACGAAATCGGACAGCGAATCGAGCTCGGCCCCGAACTTGCTGGCGCCTTTGAGCAATCTCGCGACGCGGCCGTCCAGCGCGTCGAGGATGGCCGCGATGACAATGGCGAATACTGCCAGTTCCCAACGTTCGTGAAGGGCGAAACGCATCGACGTCAAACCGGCGGCGACGGCCAGCAGGGTCAGGATGTTGGGGATCATCTTATTGAACGACAAGCCCTTGAGGCGCCGGCGGCGGGGTTGATCGCTTTCCGTCTTCGCCATGGACTTGCCCTTCGCCTATCGGATTTCGCCCATCCGGGCTGTTTCCTGGGCCCGTATGTCGCCGATGACGGTCTCGCCGGCGACCGCCGTCTGGCCGACCGACACCAGGGGTTCCACATGGTCCGGCATGTAAATGTCGACGCGGCTGCCAAAACGGATCATACCGAACCGTTCGCCAGTGCGGATGGGGTCGCCTTTCCGGACATCGCACAGAATGCGCCTGGCGACGAGCCCGGCGATCTGAACAAAGGCGACTTCGGTGCCGTCCTCGCTGCGGACCTTTAGGCTTTGGCGTTCGTTGAACTCGCTGGCTTTGTCGAGAGAGGCGTTGAGAAACTTGCCAGGACGGTAGCTGGCGCCGGTGATGGTTCCGCCGATCGGTGCCCGGTTCACATGGACGTTGAATACGTTCATGAAGACGGCGACTCGGTTGAGCGGTTGGTCACCCATTTCCAGCTCCGGCGGTGGTGATGCCCGGTCGATCATCTGCACGACGCCATCCGCCGGAGAAACGATCAAGCCGTCACGGACCGGCGTCACTCGGTCTGGGTCCCTGAAAAAGTAGACGCACCACAGGGTGAGGATACAGCCGACGACGCCCAATGGCTCGAACAACAACCATAACGCCACGGTCGCCAGGGCGAACAACGTTATGAAAGGCCAACCGGCCCTGTGCACCGGGACGAAGGCCGTCTTCAACATACGCCGAGCGCTCCTTTCCGAAGCAGGTTTGTTACAGGGATCGCCATCAATCTCAACCCATTTCATCAGCTGCCGCACCGGATTCGTCGCCGGTAAACAGGGGCTTGTGGATCCGGCCCGTTGTACAATCGGCTTTGTTCAGAAGGGTTTATACCCGTTAAGGTCCATGATAGGCTCGGCGCCATCGTATTGCGAGGAGACACCGCGTGAACGATCGTCCGGCGGAAAAAACACGGCAACTTCTAAAGGCCATGAGCGATGTGGCGCCGGAACCGCTCGGCCTCGGCAAAGCCGGAGAATTGGCCGGACGCGGGGCGCAATTCGATTTCTCGTTCGAATATCTGGGATTCCTGTTTGCGGTCAAGGCGAGTTCCCTGGAACAGCGCACGAACATGCGTTTCCACGCCAATCTCGGCTATCTTCCCTATACGGCCGAAGATCCGAAACGGCGAATGGAGGCCATGCGGATTCTGTTTACGGCCGGCAAACTCCTCGGCGGGCGGGTTCATCTGAGCCGCGAGCAGCGAATCCTGCTCACCGAATCGTTGTGGTTCGACGAACCGTTGACCCCGGTGGTGCTGATTTCCCGTACGACGCAACTGCTCGTCCAAGCCAAGCCGGTGCTGGAACTGTTATCCGAATCGGTTGTTTTGCCAGCCCAGCGGCTCGCATTTTCGCGCTCTTAGGAGAGTCAATTGGTCGCCGGCAGGGCGAAAACCTGGCCGGGGAAGATCAAGTCGGGATCACTGATTTGCTCGCGGTTGGCTTCGTAAATCGTCGTATAGGCGAATCCTGATCCGTAAGCCCGTCTCGCCAGCCGCCACAAACTGTTACCGGGTTGTACGACGACCAGTGGCTCGGGCGGCATATCACCGTTCAACGGTTCGGCGCGGAAAAACGGCATGGATACCCGCGCTGTCACCCCTCCGTCCGCGCCTACCTGATCGGCGCGGAGCTGGTAGGGCCCCGGCTTGACCGGGTTGAGCGGGCGAAGGCGCCAGCCGCCGTTCTCGTCCGTGTCCGCCTTCCCGATGAAAGCATTATTGAGATAAACCTGCACACGACTGCTCTTGACGGCACGGCCGCTGATATTGAGGCGCCCGTCGTCGTCGTAGTCGACGGTATCGACATTGAGGTCCATGGCCGGCTCGTCGCGCCCGGGTTTCTGCAGCACCGTGCTGGCGCCTCCGGCCTTCGGAAACTTCAATGCCAGGGCGCCAGCCGGTTTTTCCGCTTTCTGTCCGGCAATGTCCTTCTTAGGCTCCGGAACAACGAGCACGACGACGTCCTTTGATGGCACCGGTTGCCCGCTTTTTTTCTGCGTTTCCAGCGTCAATTGCCGGCTGCCCGGCTGGAACGGTTTGTCAGGGACGAACACCCATTCACCGCGGTCGTCCGCCTCGACTTCGCCGAGGACTCGGCCGTTATCGATAATCCGCACATTGGTCTTCGGATCGGCGCGGCCGGCCATCACCGCGTCACCCTTGGGATTGACGCGCACCACGTCAAAACTGGGCGCCTGCGGCCCGGGCTTCGTCGCCTCGGTTGTGGCGGGTGCACTGGCGACTTGCTGTTCCGCTTCAGGCGCTTTCGCCGGCTCGGCCGCCGTGGATTGGTCGCCTTGTTGCATGGGGGTCGGCGGAGGCGTCACTTCGTCCTCCCACAAGACGACGTTGATGCCGATCGCCGTGGCGACGGCGGCTCCCCCGATCATGGCGATGATTGTGGTGTTGTTAATCATGTTTCAACAGACACAATCATAGCACGTATCCGCGCGAGTCAAGACTGCCGAGTTCTGCGGTCAACGAATTGATCGAATTTTAGCCTTGGTTACTGCTGCGTTCGGCGCCGAGGCCGGGAATTGGCAAATGGAAACGGCTTACCAATCGTTGCCGGAATTGGATTGGGTCTTGGTCTTGACGGCGTTGTTGATCGGCGGCAGGGCCTTGAGGTAAACGCTTATCGCTTTGATATCATTGTCGTTTAGGCGGCTGCCAGAATTTTCGACGAACTCCGCCATGCCTTCGCCGACGAAATCGCCGTCCGGCAACATGCCGATCTTAAGGGCGTTGGCGAGGTCGTTGTCGGTCCAAGCCCCGATGCCGGTCGCCTTATCTGGCGTGATGTTGGGTACCATGCCGCCTTCCGGTCCCGTCTTGGTGCCGGCGAGCCACATGTCGCGTTCCAGGCCGCCGAATCGGTTGCGAGGCGTATGACATTCGGCGCAATGGCCAAGGGCCTCGACCAGATAGGCACCCCGGTTCCATTCGGGCGACCGCGCGGGGTCGGGTTCGAACGGGCCGGTCTGGAAGAACAGAAGTTTCCATCCGGTCATCACGAACCGCCAGCTGAACGGGAATTCGAGATCGTGTGGGCGATTGGGTTTGGCGATGGACGGTGTCGAGAACAGGTAGGCCTTGATGTCGACAATGTCGTCGAGGGCCATGCCGGTGTAGGACGCATAGGGGAAGACCGGGTAGTAGTGCTCCCTGTCCGGCGATACCCCGTTGCGAATGGCGCGCACGAAATCATCATCGCTCCAGTTGCCGATCCCGGTTTTCCGGTCGGGCGTTATGTTGGGGCTATAGAAGGTCCCGAACGGTGTTTTGAAGGCGCGCCCGCCAGCGAGCGGTTTGCCCTTGTTCTTGGTGTCTGTGTGGCAGCCGAGGCAGCCGGCGGCGTCGAACAGGTATTTACCGCGCTCCGGATTCCCGGAATCAGCAAACGCGTTATCGGTTGCTATGATAAAGGCGACGGCAAAGGCCGCTGAAAGAACAAGCCGGCGCCATTGACGCCGGTCGCCGGCTTGAAATCCCTTCATTGTCGGTTCGGCCCCGCCGATCGCCTACTTCTTGACCCGGAAGCCCTCGTGGCAGGCCTTGCAGGAGCCTTTGCCGAGGGCACCCATGGCCGCACCGATCTGACCTTTGTCACCGCTTTCCGCGGCCTTGGCGAGAGCCCCTGCGTTGCTCGCGAATGCCGTCAATACCTTCTTGAATTCCGCCGGCTGATCCCAGATTTCGTTCTTGGCCCCGGTGTTGCCGGCCATCTGGTCGGAGCCTTCGGGGAAAATGTTCTGGGAAATCTTGGCCAATTCCGCCATGGCGTGGGCATGCCCTTTGAAATCCGCCATGTTGCCGCCAGCGCCACCGAGGATTGTCGCCATGGCACCCATGTGCCCGCCGACGGCCTTCATCACGGCCTGACGGTATTTAATGGCGCCGGCACCGCCGTGGCTGTCGGCTTGAGCCATCGGGGCAATCGCAACCGATAGTGCGAAGACTGTGAGACAAAGACCTTTGCGGACACTCAACATGGTGGTTCCTCCTCTGTGTGGTAATTGCGTTTCGGATATTCTAAACAGCTAATCGCAGAAATTATTCCAGTTAACAGCAATTTGATGACTCTTTTTGTTAATGCGCCGCTGCATTTTCGATTTGCGTAGGCGCATAGCGGTTTTCAACGATAATCTTCCATAAGGCTTCCGACATGTCCGACATTCGATCCATCTGCGTATTTTGCGGCTCCAAGACCGGCGCCGACCCGGCCTACGAGGCGGCGGCGCTGAAACTGGGCGACATGATCGCCGAGCGTGGCATTCGCCTGGTCTACGGCGGCGGGTGCATCGGTCTCATGGGCCTGGTCGCCGAACGGGTCGCGGCCGGCGGCGGCGAGGTGATCGGCGTCATTCCGGATTTCCTGATGAAACTCGAGGTCGGCAACGAGAAGGTCGGCGAGTTGATCATCACCGACAGTATGCACAGCCGCAAGCGGCGTATGTTTGAGCTTTCGGACGGGTTCGTCAGTCTGCCGGGCGGTCTTGGCACATTGGACGAGACCTTCGAGATCATCACCTGGAAACAGCTGCAGCTTCATGCCAAGCCGATCGTCGTTCTTGATGTCGCTGGTTACTGGAACGGTCTCGGTCGTCTCGTCGAGGACACGATCGAAGGCGGGTTCGCCCATGCCAAGGTGCGCGACCTCTATTCCGCGGTCAGCACGCCGGAGGCCGTGTTCGCAGCCCTCGAGGCAGCGCCGGAGCCGGACCGGGAGGTGCTGACCAGCCATCTTTGAGAGGCGGCCCAATGCCAGCGGCGCCGGTTACCGTTTTTTGCGGCGCTCGACTTTGGCGGCGCCTTCGAGTTGTCGCGGCGACAACAGCTCCATGGGATCATCTACGCCCTTCAACCGTTTGGTCCCCAGCTTTTCCCAGTCGCCGTCGGCGTTGTCGGCGAACGCCCGGCTGACGATGATGCGCCGTTTCAGGAGTTTGGTCTGGCCTTCGAGCCGGGCGGCTTCGTTGGCGGCCGAGCCAATGACGGAAAACTCGAGCCGTTCGGGAACGCCGATGTTGCCATAGAGCACGTCGCCGACATGCAGGCCCAAGCCCCGATTGATCTGGGGAAGGCCATCCGACTTGCGCTCGACGTTGGCGGCCTCGACGCGCTTTTCCGCCTCGAAGGCGGCTTTCAGTGCTTTTCTACAGGCCCGTGCCGTCGCCGTTTTGCCACCGCCGATGGGAAAGATGGCGAGCACCGCGTCGCCGATGAAGCGTAACACCTCGCCGCCGGCATCCATGACGGCGCCGGCCGTGCATTCGAAGTATCGGTTGACCATAGCGAAGAACTGGTCCGTTTCCAGGGCTTCGGCGAGCGGCGTCGAATCGCGCATGTCCGAATACCAAATGACGGCATGAATGTGTTCGTGATCGCCGCGCCGGATCTGGCCGTCGAGCACGCGGCTGCCGGCTCCTGGTCCCAGATAGGCATGCAGAACATTGTCGGTGATCTGGCGGTTGATCAGAACCTTGGCCGTAACGGCAAGGCGCTTTTGGACTCGGATAAGGGCGTTGATGTCGTCGTCGGTGAATCCGCTCTTTCGATCGGTCAACCAACCACTCATAAGGCCGTTCCTGAGCCGCGTCTCGCCCGGACGCTGCGGTTGGAAGCGAAACGCAAAGGCCAGGTAATCGGTACCGCCTTCCTCGTCCCGCAGCTCCTTGAGTACCGGGAAATCCAAGAGCGCGTTGTCTCCGGTCAACCGCCTTCGTACGTGAGGGAGCCCGTTGGCGACGAGGTAGTAGTAGGCGCTCGCCTCCCAACCCCTGCCGAGTTGCACGCTCTCATGGGTAATGTTCGACGAAACGGCGCCGGTATCCGGTCGCCATAGGTAGGCGACGGCGGCGAACAGAGGGTGCAGGGTGCGAAACGCGATATGAACACGGGCGATGGGGACGGCGGCGGCCAGCAACCGATGGCAGGCACCATCTACGACGGCCTGCACGTCGGATCCGCCTGTCAGCGCAACTTCCATCAGCCAATCGGCGATGCTGTCGTAGAGCAAAGAACCACCGCGGGTCACTTGTCGCTCGGCCATTCGTGCCTCCAATCCAGTCGTTTCGCCACGATTAGATCATGCTCGACTGGGCGGCGGCAACGCCTTGCCTTGGCCGGGGTGTGCTCCTATTTTGCCGCCGTCCGTGCGATACTTCGCCAAGAACCGGGGCGCACCCCGGCGGATGCCTTTCAAATGGCATCTTTCGAATGCGGAGGAACAACTTGCCGAAAATCAAGGTCAAGAACCCGATCGTCGAACTGGACGGCGACGAGATGACGCGCATCATCTGGGCCTTCATCAAGGACAAACTGATCACGCCCTATCTCGACGTCGACCTCAAATACTACGACCTCGGCATCCAAAAGCGCGACGAGACCCATGACCAGATCACCGTCGATGCGGCCAACGCCATCAATGAGCACTGGGTCGGCGTCAAATGCGCGACAATCACGCCGGACGAGGAGCGGGTCAAGGAGTTCGATCTCAAGGAGATGTGGCGTTCGCCCAACGGCACCATCCGCAACATCCTCGGCGGTACCGTTTTCCGCCAGCCGATCATCTGCAAGAACGTGCCGCGCTTGGTGCCGGGTTGGACCAAGCCGATCGTCATCGGGCGCCATGCCTTCGGCGACCAGTACCGGGCCACCGACTTCCTGTTCCCAGGCAAGGGCAAGCTTACCATGCGCTTCGAGCCCGAAGACGGCGACGAGGTCATCGAGCGTGAGGTCTTCGATGCGCCGGCGGCCGGCGTCGCCATGGGCATGTACAACCTGGATGACTCGATCCGCGGTTTCGCCCGGGCCTGCATGAACTATGCGCTGGGCCTCGAATGGCCTTTGTACCTGTCGACCAAGAACACCATCCTCAAGGCCTACGACGGACGCTTCAGGGATCTCTTCGAGGAAGTCTTCGAGAACGAGTTCAAGGTGCAATTCGACGCCAAACGCCTGACCTACCAGCACCGCCTGATCGACGACATGGTCGCTTGCGCGATGAAGTGGGACGGCGGTTTCGTCTGGGCCTGCAAGAACTACGACGGCGACGTGCAGTCGGACACGGTGGCCCAAGGCTTCGGTTCGTTGGGCCTGATGACGTCGGTTCTGATGACGCCCGACGGGCGTACGGTCGAGGCGGAAGCGGCGCACGGCACGGTGACGCGCCACTACCGCCAGCACCAGGACGGCAAACAGACCTCGACCAACCCGATCGCGTCCATCTTCGCCTGGACCCGGGCACTCCACTACCGGGGTGACTTCGACGATACGCCGGAAGTGGTCACCTTCGCCGATACCTTGGAGCGGGTTTGTATCGAGACCGTCGAGTCCGGTTTCATGACCAAGGACCTGGCGCTCCTCATCGGGCCCGATCAGGGCTGGCTCAATACCCAAGGTTTTCTCGACAAGCTGGACGAGAACCTTAAGGCGGCGATGGGGCGTTGATCAGGCGACCGGACGTTTGCGGAGCAATGCGACCAGGGCGACCAGGGCGACCAGGGCCAATCCGGCGAACGCCGCCATTTGTAGTTGCGGGCTGCTTTTCCGCAAACCGTGAACCTCGTTGACCAGATGCTCGCAGTTGTCGGTAAAGAGCGCGTAGGGATCGCCGACTTGGTCTTTCGCCGCCTGGACGACCGTTTCCCGCGACCGCCGGCCGGGAAACCCCTCGTTTTTCAGGCGCTTGCCCTCGCTGAACGCTTCGAGGGTCTGATTGACCACGCAGCGATGGTCGCGGGACGCCGCGACCCTCGCCGACGTATATCCCCTTGTGCCGATAGAACCCGTTCCAAACGGAGAGGACATCGCCGGGACGGAGGGATTGACCCTCATCAGCCTTGTCAATCATAATCAACAATTCGATTCTGAAATTTGACATCAATATGACATATACATTCAATATGAATAACAGACAGGCATTCGAATGTCAAAGGAAGGCGTCACCTATTCGATGATCGTCGCGCAATTGCTTCTCGACCGGGTCCGCGAACGTGGCCTGACCCTGAAGCAGTTTTTCGAGGAGAGCGGCATCAGCCAGGCGACCTGGTCGCGCATCAACCGCGGCCAGACGGATTTCAGTCTCGACGATATGCGATCGGCGAGCACCGTCGTCGGCCTTAAGTTGCAGGATCTGATTGCGAAAGCCGACACGGTTTCGGACGAGTTGCCGAATATGGATGTGGAAGTCCTCGACGATACGAAAGGAATGGATGGCCAGTCCGTGGCGACGATGGTCATCGCCGGGGCCGCGCTGGCCTTTCTAATATCGCGGATTTTCCGTAAATAACCGATCCCAGACCGTTACCCGACGGTCATGGATCACGACCCTTCCCGTTCCGGCTACTCCGCCGCATCCGCGCCGGGCACGATCTCCAAGTGCTTGTTGTTATCCGGAGATAGCACGCGCCTGAGCATCGGCTCGAAGTGCTCGAGCGGCAGAGTGTCGTAGTCCGGATCGAAAGCGTTCTGGTCATAGTTCTGGCAGAAATATACGCAGTCGGCGTAGTAGGGGTGGTCCTTATGGACGTCCCGCGCGTTGCGGTCGCCGCCCAGGTGGTGGAAGTAGAAATAGCCCTGAAACAGGCCGTGGTGCTCGACGATCCAGTGGACGCGCTCCGAGACATAGGGTTTGAGGACGGCGGCTGCCAATTGCGAATGGTTGTAGGGCGCCAGGATGTCGCCGATATCATGCAGCAGCGCGGCAACGATCATTTCTTCGTCGGCACCGTCGCGCTCGGCCAGGGTCGCCGATTGCAGGGAATGCTCGTAGCGGGTCACCTGGTAACCGCCCCAGTCGACATCGAGCGTTTTCAAATGCGCCATCAGTCGATCGACGAGATCGGCGTTGAAGGTGGCTTCGACCTCATCGAGCAGGGCCCAGTCCTCGGCCGTGCCGTCTTCCATTCGGGTCCAGGCCACACGGCGGGTATCGTCTTCCATGGCACACCTCGCGGGTTCGTAGATCCTAGGAACACCGGAGAATACAATTTGTTTTGACCTTGGGGGCAAAAGTTTTCTATGAAAACCGCAATGTCCGCAATGGCGGTAATCAAGGAAGAAGCGAGACAGCGGATGATTGTCTACAACGTTCAATGCTCGAAAGGCCACGTCTTCGAGGAATGGTTCACCACCAGCGCCGAATACGATGAGAAATCGGCGGCCCACGACATCGCCTGTCCCGACTGCGGCGACACCGATGTCGCAAAGGCCATCATGGCGCCCAACGTGGCGACCGGCGCCCAGGCACCGGCCGGCCCCTGCGGCCAGCCCATGTGCCAGACGGGGTGTGCGTACGCCGGTGATTAGGCGGAGCGTCATTCGGCCCTTTCACCCTTGACGCAACGGCCCGTGTGGCCTAAAAACCGGCCATCTCGGGGCGCGACTGATGTGCGCCCCGGCACTGTTTTCAGAAGGATTGAGAGCCATGTCGCGACGTTGCGATCTCACCGGCAAAGGCGTATTGACCGGCAACAACGTGTCCCACGCCCACAACAAGACCCGCAGGCGGTTTCTGCCCAACCTGCAAAAGACGTCGCTGTTAAGCGAAACGCTGGGCACCACATTCCAACTGCGCCTGTCGGCCTCGGCCCTGCGCTCGGTCGAGCACAAGGGCGGTCTCGATGCTTTTCTGCTCGACACCCGCGACGAAGATCTGACGACGGAAATCCGGCGCATCAAGAAACGCGTCAAGAAGGCGGCTTCGGCGCAGGCGGCCTGACGCCAGTTCCGATCGGTTACGAGGGGCCCGCTTCCGGCGGGCCCTTTTCGTTGGCGGGCGATGTCCTGATCAGCGGGTCTTGAATAGTATGATCCTATGATTATGGGTGTCCGAAACCCAGAAATAGCGCCCGGCCACGTCGACACCTTCGGGGCCGTTCAGGCCATTGGGACCATCCGCTCTTTTGCCGGTACCGATGAGGCCGATGCGGTGGAAACCGGAATCGAAGATCTTGATCTGATGGTTGTATTCGTCGGCCAGGAATAACGTTCCGTCCTCGTCGGTCGCCACGTACTTTGGTTCGTTGAAGGCGTAGTCGGGCTTTTTCAGTTCCCGCAGAATATTGAGGTCGCGGTCGAAGACCAGGATCCGGTGGTTCCCTGAGTCGGCGAGAAAAACCTGGCCCTTGGGACCGACGTGGATATCGTGTGGGCGGGCGAGGGATTGGCCGGCGGCCTCGTCGACTGTCTTGATGATGCGGCCGGCCTCAAGGGCGACAATGGATCCGCTGCCTGTGTTGGCGACGTAGACCCGGCCTTTGCTGCCTTCGGCGACTCCCTCCGGCGAGACGATTCCCTGTGTGTAGGTTTCGATGTGTTCGACATTGGCGCTGCCGTCACGGAAAACGCCCTTGAATTTGTAGACCATGATGCGGTCGTTTCCCGTGTCTGCGACGAAAACCCTTTCGCCGCTGGCGAACGATACATCGTGCGGACTGGACAACTCGCCCTTGCCGAAGGCGCTCAGCACCTTCAGGCTGCCGGGGTCGAGGACCTTGACGACATCGTTGCCAAGGTCGGCGACCAGCAGGTAGAGGCCCGTCGGCGCAATGGCAACGTCATGCGGCCGGGAGAAGGACCGTTCCGATTCGCCGATGAAGACGGGTTTGATCTCTTCCGCCAGAGGGTTGCTGGAAAAGATCAAGATCGCCGCGGTCAATGTGGAAACCAGTTTCAACATGGTCATTGCCTAGCATTTTCGGCCGTGGCGGAAAAGAATCAAGCGGAGACGGCGACACCGAGGGCCGCCAAGCGAGGTATTTCAGCGGATCGGCCGGAGGCTCCAGAGACGATTCGGCGGACAGGACCTGGCTCACGGTGTAGCCGTTATCGGACAGCGGGAAGCGGATCAGCACCGTTTCCATGAACCGGCTAGTGCATCGCGATGGTCTGGCGTTGGATACAGGTTTAGGGCATGTCGAGAACCTGCGGGTCTTGTTTGATTATCAGGCCGCGTCAAGGCGACAGCTCCGTGCGTCGGAGACCATGGGTACGGTTGTCGTCGACCGTCAAGGCGCAATCGACTCAACGCCGGTATGTGGCCATCCAGCGGGCGACCCGGCCAAGGACATCGCTACGCTGACGGGGAGACAGGCGCTGCTCGAGCCTGCCGGCACGTCCCGCCGCGACCTCGGAACCGTGTCGGGCGGCGAGTTTGTACCAGAAAAACGCGTCCCTATCATTGCGGGGGCTACCGACGCCCTTTTCGGCCATCTCGCCCAGTGCCTGCTGCGCCGCCGGGTACCCGTATTCCGCCGATTTTTGGAACCAGTCGCGCGCCCTTTTGACGTCCTTGTCGACGCCGATACCGTGAAGATATTTCTGGGCGACCACATAAAGGTTGGCCGGTTCTTTGTCGCGTTCGGCCTTTCTGGCGAATTCGACAAACGCCCGTTGCCGCTTATCGGCAGAAGCGGTCACGGCACGACCCGCTTCGCCGGTGGCACGGAGGTGGCCGAGATAAGCTTCGAATACGCTTAGGAGTTCAGGAACATTTGGCGTGCCGAAGTTCCACAATGCCATCGACTGCGGGTCTTGGCGGCGCATGAACAGGCGAAAATCTGCGCACCAGTTGCGTACCATGTCTTCACGGAAGCGGATCATGTCCGGCGTTGCGCGGGGCAGCTGAAGATCCTGGTAGGCGGCTTCTTCGTACAGGCGAGCTTCACATTCCCGATCGATCTTTCGGTCGCGGCCCGTGCGTCCCCGGAGATGTTGAAGTCCATGGCCGACCAGCTCGTGAACAATAACGGCGGCAAGTTTGTCGCGCGGCCACTTGATCCCGTAGCGCCCGACAACGACGACAAAATCCTTCATATCACCCTGGTGTTGGTAATAGTCGGGAAAAAACGCCGCAATCGTGACTGACGCCATGCGTTCCCTGGGGAACGCCGGGTCGTAGATCAATACGACCCTGCCGTTGCGTTTCAACAACTCGATTTTCGAAGCACTTAAGGTCGATCCGCCGTAGATCCGGTCGAGGGCATTCGAGATACGAGCCAACGCCTCTTCGGGCGCGACCGAATGGGCTGGGTCAACGGCTGGGGTGCTGGCGATGCCGTTGGGAACCGCTTCAATTCGGATACCCCGGTGTTCGATGACAATCGGCGCCGCCATTGCGGCGGCCGGGACAATATCCGCAGCGATCAGCAGGAGCGACAAACCGATCCAAAGAAAAACCCGCGCCCGAACGCCAACGGCGGCGGTGTCTCGAACCTCACGCACGGTCTCTTCCGTTATGCATTGCCCTACACGGTCGGCGTCGAACTGCCACCCGGAACCATCGCACTTATCTTTTCGATTGTCCCGATTTTTCCATTTCCCCCGCCAGGGCGAAGCAATTGCTATTTTCCATGGGTGCCATAAAATCCGATTGAGGGAGCGGGTTTGTAGAGTTGGGAAATACCGAAAACATGGACCGTCACCAATCCCGAACCGATCGCTCCGATCCATTCGCCGATTGTTTTGATTCCCTCAACCACGTGCTCGCAACCTGTGCAGGGAACCGCATCACTGACATTAATGCGGCCGGCGAAAGGTTGTTCGGCGTCCCCAAAAACGACCTCATCGGAAACAAGATCACCGATTACTTTTCGCAAGAATACGCAAGGATCTCAGACGAAGATTTCGACCTCCTCGCGGATGAGGCGGAGGGTTTTCCCCTCAAACTCACGACGGCCGCTGGAGAGAACGTCGACGCCACACTCTGGGTGCACCGGTTGAACAATGGTAACCGAAGCGGAACTGAGTACCTTGTCGAAATTTATGACATATCAGGTCACATGCGGGCCGCCAAAATCCTGCGTGAGCGGGAGCAGAAACTAAACCAGATCATAGCCACGGTCGCCGACGGAATCGTCACCATCGATGAAAATCAACGGATTACGACGTTCAACCCGGCGGCCGAGCAGATTTTCGGCAAGACAGCGGACGAGGTACTCGGCACGCCGATCGTCGATCTGGTTCCCGATCTCGCGGCTATGCTGGCAAAGGATAACCCGGCCGACTCGGACGGCTTGATGCGCGAGACCTACATCGAACGCGGAAATGAAAAAGTGGTTCTCGCTGAATTCGTCGGCCGCCGGCTGGATAACCGCCGAGGCCAGACGTTTACTTGGGTGGTCCGTGACATCACGACGCGCAAGCAATTGGAGGAGCAAAAGGACAGGTTCCTTCTGGACGCCGAGATGCAGCGGGCACGGCTCGAAGAAGAGGCCATGACCATGGTCGAGCTCGCCGAGGACTTCTATGTACTGAAGGACAAGGCCGAGGCCGCCGATCGCTTGAAGAGCCAGTTCCTCGCCAATATGAGCCATGAGCTCCGCACGCCGCTGAACGCCATCATCGGGTTCTCGGAGGTGATGAAGGAACAGATGTTCGGCGGGCTGGGGAACCAGGATTACGTGCAGTATGCGGCCGATATCCATGGATCTGGAACCCATCTCCTGCGTCTGATCAACAACATCCTCGACCTTTCAAAAGTTGAGGCCGGGGCCCAGGAGTTGTTCGAGGAGGAAGTCGATTTTTCCGATGTCGTGCGCGAGTCCATGGAGATGGTCCGCGAGCGCGCGAGCCGGGCCTCCGTCGCCGTCGTCGCCAGGCTGCCGGAGACCTTTCCCAAGGTCGTCGTCGATCATATCCGGGTCAAACAGATACTGCTCAACCTGTTGACCAACGCGATCAAGTTTTCCGAGCCGAGCGGAAACGTCGACATCGTTCTCAAGGAAGAACCGCGAGGGGTGACGGTTCGAGTCACCGATGACGGCATCGGCATCGCACCGGAGGACCTCGATACCGTGTTGAAACCGTTCGGATAGGTCACCGACATGATGACTCGGGGCAAGGAAGGGACCGGCCTCGGCTTGCCATTATGTAAGTCGTTGATGGAGTTACACAGCGGTCGCCTGGAACTCGAGAGCCATGTCGGCGAGGGAACCAGTCGTCCGTGAACAACCCCTAACGTCCTGATTGGGTGGCGGATTTCGGCTTTCCCAAGTATTCCGAATTGCAGAAAACCGGGAGTTGTGCCCTTGGTTTCTTGCGATATCGGAGGCGT
>Ga0056126_10000306_pt1 | contig 18180 bp, 19 predicted proteins | sample WorMetLIZAISLAND_FD_71117 | JGI IMG/M metagenome (GOLD analysis project Ga0056126, IMG submission 71117) | Marine gutless worms symbiont microbial communities from Max Planck institute for Marine Microbiology, Germany - Inanidrilus manae... ...
GACGGCTTCCTTCGTCTCAATTCCAGGACCGCAAAATCGCCGAAAAAAAGCGCACAACAGCAACCGCAGATCAAATCCGACAACCTGACACCGCGTTTTTACACGGCCACGGGATTATCCAGACTCGCCACCAAGCGAACTACCCGGCCCGCCAATCCGTTACCCCCCATCCACCGGCTCCAACTGGATCAGGCGCCCGTCGCCGGAGTCAGTCAACACATAGAGATACCCGTCTGGCCCGTCGCGCACGTCGCGGATGCGCTCGCCGAGGTCTGCGAGCAGTTCCTCCTGGCCTAAAACGGTCTCGCCCTGGAGGCGGACGCGGCGGAGGTGTGTGCCCCGGAGCGCACCGACGAAGAGGTCGCCCTTCCATTTGGGGAACTTATCACCGGTATAGAAGGCCATGCCGCTGGGCGCGATGGAGGGCACCCAGTAGAGGAGCGGCTGTTCCATGCCGGGGAGCGCCGTATGCTCCGAAACCTTGCCGCCGCCGTATTCCTCGCCATAGGTGATCTGGGGCCAGCCGTAATTGGCGCCCTTCCTAATGATATTGACTTCGTCGCCGCCCTGCGGCCCGTGTTCGTGAGCCCAGAGCACGCCGGTTTCGGGGTGAAGCGCCGCGCCCTGCGCGTTGCGGTGGCCGTAGCTGTAGAACTCGGGCCGAGCGCCGGGCTGGCCGGTGAAGGGGTTGTCCGCCGGCACCTGGCCGTCGTCCGTGAAGCGAAAGATCCCGCCTTGGTGGACGGCGAGATCCTGGGCGTCGTAGCGCCCGCCGCGGTCGCCGTAGGTCACGTACAAATATCCCGAGCGGTCGAAAACCATGCGCGAACCGAAATGGCGACCGCCCCGGGTTTTCGGCTCGGCCCTAAACAGGACCTCAAGGTCCTCGAAGGCGCGGCCGTTGAAGCGGGCCCGGGCCAGTTCCGTTCCGACGCCACCGATGCCGCGCCCCGTATAGGTGAAATACACGAGCCCGTTGTTGTCGAAATCGGGATGAAGCGCGATGTCCATGAGGCCACCCTGGCCGCTCTCCACGGATTTGGGGCCGCCGCGGACGGCACCCGGCAGTAATCGTCCGCGATAGAGCCGGATACGGCCCGACTTCTCGGTGATCAGGATGCCTTGGGCTCGGGGCAGGAAGGCCATGCCCCAGGGCTGATCGAGACCACGGGCCAGGGTCACTGCCCTGTAGGCGTGGTCCTTGGAGCGGAACACGTCTTCGGCCGCCGCCGGAACATCCGGGAACGCCGTGAACAGGGCGGCGAGCACCGTCGCGAGGAACCAAGGTCGAAATTGCGTTCGGGACATGGGGCCATCTCCTGGAGTCCGGGCGTGATCCTGAGCAACTATCCCTAAATTGGTGGGCAGCCGTCCAATGACAATGACGAGATCGCCGGTCGGTCCCGGAGTGGAGAGTCCGGTTACTGAGCCGCCGCGGCGGCCGGCAACGACCAAGTCAGCTTTTGCGGCGCCAGGGCCTGAGCCCGCAATTCGCGTTCCGCCTCCGGTAGCACGTCCATGTTGGACCAGAGGCCGTCGGTCAGGGTCTTGGCATAGGCCTCGGCAAGGCCTTCGTCCCGCATGCGCCGGGCCGCGGCTTCGTGGTCGTAATCGAGGGGGCGGATGGCGACGGTGATGCCAGCGTTACGCGGTTCGACCACCGTGCACCAGGTGCGCGGTGTGCCGTCGTTGGCCGGCATGCCGATGACGCCGGCGTTGAGCCACAGTTGATCACCCATGTCATCGACGAAGGGCAGGCCGCAATGGCCGGTAACCACCAGATCAACGGAGCCGTCTTCTTGAAGGCGTTCGATCTCTTCGTATTTTTCCGAAGCCGGAGAGGAGCGGAACAACCAGCGCGCGATGTCCTCGGTGCCGCCGTGGATGACCGCCGCCGCGACGCCGCCGATGGTCAGGCGGATCTGCCGTGGCAGGGCCCGCATCCAGGCTTTCTGTTGCGGTCTCAAGCGCCGCCGCGCGTATTCGAACCACTGTTTGGAGGGCACGTCGCAGGCGCTGTCCTCGCCGAAGCCGCAGCCGCAGTCGTCGGCGTCGAAACCGAGCGATTCTTCGCAATTGCCCATGACCACGGGGCAACCGGCATCCATGAGCATATCGACGCAGGCGGCCGGGTCGGCCGCATAGGCGACCACGTCACCGGTGCAGATCATACGCTCGGGCGGGATGCCGATTTCGGCGGCCTCGGCGAACAGCGCCTCGGTCGCCTGGTGGTTGGAATAGGGGCCGCCGAAAAACAGGACCGGGGCGTCGATGGCGCCGAGGTCGAGCACCCGGTCGCTGGTCGTGGGTACGGTATCGCTCACCGGTCTAGTCGGGGCTGCAGGACGCGCCACCGAGAACGCAGAAACGCGCGCAGTGCGGGTGGTTGAGTTGCACCGTGGTCGCCGATTGCGACAGCCTCTCGCCCAGTTCGAACTCGGCGTCATACGGCAGCAGCGTACAGGGAACGACCACCGGGCCGTCGCCGTCACGGCGCTTGATGACCATGCGCGAGGTGGCGCACATCATGGTTTCCGGCTTGATACCAAGGATGTCCCAGCAATTGACGGTGATCTCGGGAACGTCGAGCCCGGAGTCCATTTCCGGGAACAACACCAGCTTGGCCGGATCGTCTGCATCGACGGGAATGCCCTCGCGGACAAAGAGCGCCTTATATCCGGCGCGCGCCTGGTCTTCCGTTTCGCTCCAACAGGTGCGCCCAGCGATAGTGAGGGTGAAACCGTTCTCAACCAGCCAGTCGAGGCCTTTGATGACCGGTTCCCAGGTGTCTTCGCCACGCTCCTCTTCGTGACGCTCGGGCGTGTGGTGGTCCATGGATACGCGGAGCGTCAGGGCCGCGCCGTAAGTGTCGCGAAGGGCGAGCAGTCGGTCGCGTTTGTTCCACAGCGGTTTCATGGCGTTTGTCAGGACCAGTGTCCGATAACCGCGGGCCAGGACGTCTTCCAGGATATCCGGCAGGTCCCGGTTCATGAACGGCTCGCCGCCGGTAAAGGCGATCTCGTCGACGGGATAACCTTCGGCGTCGATCTCGTCGAGATAGCGCCTCACGTCGTCCCGCGTCAAATAGGCGAGCGCGTCGTTCTTCGGACTGCTCTCCATATAGCAGTTCTTGCACGTGATGTTGCAGAGGCTGCCGGTGTTGAACCAGAGCGTGCGCAGGTGCGTCAGCGCGACCACGGCGCGTCGCTCGCCCTTGGCAGTGACGTAGGGATCGCGGAACTTGTCCGGATCGAGCAGGGGGGCTTCGGTCGTCAAGCCGGTCGGCATTGTTGTTTCTTCCCTCAAATATCTGGCGGTGGTTCTTTCAGGCCACGAACTCACCGATGTTTTAGGAACAAGGGAAGCGGGTTGCCAATCAAAAATAGTTTACGAGTGGAAAGGTAAGGCCTCCGGCGTCCTGTGAATCATGGTGTTTAGGCGCTGCCGGCGATGGGCAGAGTCACCGTGACCCGCAAACCGCCGCCATCGCGGTTGACGGCTTCGATGTCGCCGCCGTGGCCATGGACGATCGAGCGGGTGATGGCGAGGCCCATGCCGATACCACCGGTTTCGCGGCTGCGCGACGTTTCGATGCGGACGAAGGGCTCGAAGATCCGTTCCAACTGGTCTTCCGGAATGCCCGGTCCGTCGTCGTCGATGGTGATACTGACACCGTCCTCGGTCACCGTCATTTCGATACGCGCCCGTTCGCCGTAATTGACGGCGTTTTCCATGAGGTTGCGCAAGGCCCGTTTGAGGGCGATGGGGCGGCAATCGAGGACCAGGCGATCCGGCGTCGTCAGGGACACGTCGCGGCCCATGTCCTCGAAATCACCGGCCAGGCTTTCGATGAGAGCGGCGACGTCGGTTGGCCGGTTCTCCTCCTTTTGCGCCTCCTCACGGGCGAACAACAGCGTCGCCTCGGTGATCGTCTGCATCTCGTCGAGCATTTCCAGAACCTTGCCGCGCAACTCCTCGTCCTCGATGAACTCGGCGCGGATGCGTAGCGCGGTGATCGGCGTCCTCAGGTCGTGGGAGACGGCGGCCAGCAGGTTGGTCCGGTCTTCGATGAAACGCTGCTGGCGGGCGCGCATCAGATTGAAGGCGCGGATGGTGTCGCGTACGTCCCTCGGACCCGCTTCGGCGACGTCATCGACCGTTTCGCCACGCCCAACCGAGTCGGCCGCGTGGGCCAGTTCTCCCAAGGGGCGGGTCACCCGGCGCACGATGAAGATGACGGCGATGACGATGGCGACGGCGGTCAGGGCCACCGCGATCAACGATTGCGCCGCCCAAGGCGGGCGCGGGAAGGCGACGCCGGGCACCGTCTCGATCCACGGCGTTTCCGGTATCTTGACAGCGATCCTTAACCCCAAGCTGCGGTATAGACTGGGATAACGGTCGACGTCCCCACCTTTATAGTCGTCATCATCATCGTCGTCATCAAACCAGCGATCGTGGCGATGCCCGCCGCGCCGTTCCTGCCACGGGCCGCGCCGCCAGAACGGCCGCCACGGGTCGCGAAAGGCGATCCGGATGTCAGCATCGTCGACGGCGAGGGGGTCGGCCAGACGCGCGGCCAGACGCCGCTCGTGACGACTGGCCGGTTCGGGAAGCCCGGGGTCGGCCTCGTGCAGGGTCACCGTCAGGATGTCCGAGCTGAGACTCCTGGCGATGATCGGTCGCAACGGGGCAGGGGTCGCCGCCAGCGTTTTGACCACGGCCGCCGTCCGCGACACCACCTGATCGCGGGTCGCCTGGCGAACCGCTTCGCGACGTTCATCGGCGAAGATGGCGATGGCGGCGACATGGCCAGCGACCAGGGCCAGCATCAAGAGCGCCACCATCTGGCCGGCCAGGCTTTTCGGCACCAGCCATTTCATGATTGCCCCGGCTTTTGGATGGTCGCCGTGAACCGGTAGCCGCCGCCCCACACGGTCTTGATGATCTCGGGTTGGCGCGGGTTCTTCTCCAGTTTCTTGCGCAGACGGCTGATCTGGTTGTCGATGCTGCGGTCGAAGACGTCGGCGGCGCGGGACTGGGTGATGTCGAGGAGCTGCTCGCGGCTCAGCACCCGGTCGGGCCGGGCGACGAGGGCGCTTAGCAGGTTGAACTCGCCGGTACTCAAGGGCACGGTGACGCCGTCCTCGTCGACCAATTCTCTGCGCCGAACATCGAGGATCCAGCGATCGAAGGCGATCCTCTCCTCATCCAGTTCGTCCGCCGCTGGCGGTAAGCTGGTGACCCGGCGCAGCACGGCCTTGATGCGGGCGACCAGTTCGCGCGGATTGAAGGGTTTGGTTACGTAGTCGTCGGCGCCGACCTCGAGACCAATTATACGGTCCGTGTCCTCGGCCATGGCGGTCAGCAGGATCACCGGCGTGCCGGCGGTCTCGCGGAGATGCCGACACAACGACAAGCCGTCCTCGCCCGGCATCATGATGTCGAGAACGACCAGATCGACCTTGCTGTCCTTGAGCACGTGACGCGCCGCCGCCGCGTCCTCGGCGGAAGACGTGCGGAAACCGTGCTGGGCCAGAAACTTGCTCAGCGAATCGCGGATCTCGCGGTGGTCGTCGACGACCAGGATATGGGCGGAGGTGTTCATCTTCTCAGTTCCGGAACTCCCTCGATTGTCGCTCCGGTGGCGACGGCCGGCCATAGGTAAATTGTAACCAAGTGTCCCAAACCCGGCGCCTGCCAAGGTTTGCGACCAAAAACCCGCCGACCGGCAAAGTTCTGCGACGGATGGGTGGGACTATGGCTCCTGTGGAACGACACCGTTCCCGGAAGAAATGAAACGACACGTTTCCCGGCCGGATGTAAATCCGGTCTCCCAGGTTTCCAAGATTGATCGAACGAGAGGTATATCATGAATAGCAGAACCAAATTGATCGTCGGCGGTCTGGTCGCCGCTTTCGGTGTCGCCGCCATCAGCGCCGCCGTCGTCGCCAAGGGCCCGAACAGCAACTGGTGCCCCCGCGGCGGCTATGGCAACGCCGGTTACGGCGGCTATGGCCAGATGATCGGCGGCCGCGGCATGGGTCGTCACGGCGGCATGATGGGCCCGGGCGCTAGCATGTTCCGGCAGGCCGACACGCTCTTCAAGCAATTCGACGCCGACAAGGATGATGCCGTCAGCAAACAGGAGCTCGATGCCGGTTTCGCCGCCATGCACGCGAAGACCGACGTCAACGGCGACGGTAAGATCAGTGTCGACGAGTTCGGCGGCCTGTGGACCCAGTTCACGCGCGGACGCATGGTCGACAGGTTTCAGATGCTCGACGACGACGGCGACGCCGCCATCACGTCGGACGAGTTCAAGACACCCTTCGAATACGCCTTCAGGCGCCACGACCTCAACGACGACGGCAAGCTGACCCGCGATGAGTTCTGGCAGCGTGGACAAGGGCGGTGGCAGAAGTGGCGCTACTACGACGATGATGACGATAAGGACGACGACGACAAGCGTAAGAACTGACCAAGACCCGACGAGGAACCAAACAGGCCGGGCCTCAAGCCCTCCGGGGCCCGGCCGCTCTCCCCTGTCTCTCCCCGGGGGCTCTCCCCCAGTCTCTCCTCACTCTCGGCACCTCACCCGCCGCACTCGTTGCACCCACCGCAGCGGCTTGCACGGCTTCAGGGCTTCCCCTATATCTGGAGCCGTGCGGGCGGGTGTAGTTCAATGGCAGAACATCAGCTTCCCAAGCTGAATACGGGGGTTCGATTCCCCTCACCCGCTCCAGCTTTTACCGTGATACAGATTGCCGGACTTGCGCGGGCCGGATTTTAGCGAATCAGCGCTTGTCCCAGGCCGCTCGCACCTGATCGGCCAAGGTCATCGGATCGAATGGTTTAGCGATGACGTCGATGGCGCCCATTTCCTTGAACGCCTCCATCTCGCTCGGCATCACCTTGGCGGTCAGGAAGACGGCGGGCACGTCCTTGAGGCTGTCGATGGCACGGAGCGCGGCGAGCGTCGCCGGGCCATCCATGCCCGGCATCATGACGTCGAGCAAAAGCAGGTCCGGTTCGTAGGGCGCCGCCTTTTCGATGGCCTCAGCGCCGGAACTGCAGATCAGCACCTCCAGGTCGCCAACCGTCTCAAGCGCCAGTTTTGCGACTTTCTGGATGTCCGGTTCGTCCTCGACGTACAGGACTCGCTTCAGTTCTTGCGCCATGATGATTTGATCTCCAGGTGCCTTTTTACCGGTTTACCGACAAACAGTGAACCAGGACAAGGGAAAAACGAGCCGCGGTCGAAGCCGCCATTAACCTCCCGTCCTCGCGCCGGCCTCGGCAATGCTCGGTAGAACCACCTCGAAACGATGCTGCCAGGTTTGGCCGGCGGCGACCGTTCAATCCGGTTCCACCTCTGGTCCGGCTTCCGGTTCCGCCCTGGGGTCGAGTTCGCTGACCATGGGCGAGGTGCGCGGCACCGGCTGGAAGTCGGTCTGTTCATCGACCGGCAGGGCTTCGCGTTTCAACATACGGAAACCGGTGAGGATGGCGAAGGCCAGGGTGATAAGCCCGCAGAACAGGAACAAACCGCCCGGGCCCACCAGGTCCATCAGCCAGGAACTGCCAAGCGGGCCCAGGGACGCGCCGATGCCATAGGCGACCAGCAGCCCGGCACTGACCGGCACGATCTGGTCGGGTTCCGCGTAGTCGTTTGTATAGGCGACGCAGACCGGGTAAAGCGCGAACGAGATGCCGCCGAACAACATGCCGAGCCCGAGCAGGCCGAACCCGTTGGCCGCCGTTTTGTTCATGATCGTCAAACAGACGATGAAGGTGGCCAGAGAAATGACGAGAATGACGATGCGGCGGTCGATGCGGTCCGAGAACTTGCCGATCGGCCACTGCAGCAACAACCCGCCGATGATGACCGCCCCCATGAACCGTGTCGTCTCCGCCAGGTTTAGGCCGACCTGCTGGGCGAACAGCGGGCCGAGGCCATAGATGGCACCCAAGAGCGCGCCGGCGACGGCAGAGCCGAACATGCCGGTCGGCGAGATGCGATAGAGTTCGCGCAAGTTGAGGCGAACCGGTTTCGGCAGTTGCGGGGCCGGCACCCGGGTCATGACGATCGGCACCACGGCCAACGACACCAGGACCGAGGTCAGGATGAAGAGCCCGAAGCCGGTCTCGTCGGGTAGGTTAAGCAGGAACTGGGCGCCGCCCTGGAAGAGGAAGATCGTCACCTGGTAGACGGCCAGCATCTCGCCGCGGAAACGGTTCTCGGTCTTCTCGTTGAGCCAACTCTCCGTGCACATGTACATGCCGACCAGGCAGAAACTCTGGATAAAGCGGAGCCCGGCCCAGAACCAGGGATCAATCCAAAAGGGGTGCGCGAGCGCTGCTGCCGACATTACCGAACCGAAGGCGGCAAAGGCCCGGATGTGGCCGATACCGGCGATCAGGCGGTGGGTGTAGATGGCCCCCAAAGAGACGCCCAGGAAGTAGGCGGCCATGATCCAGCCCAAGGTCGTCGAACTGAAGCCGGCGTCGCCCATGCGCAGCGAAATCAGCGTCGTCAGGGCGCCGCTGCCGAGCATCAGGAACGCCATGCCGATCAACAGCGACAGAACGGACCGTAAATTCTGGACCACGGCGGACCCCCTCAACAAGTGGCAGCGCAAGCCGCTGGCCGACCCAAAAAAGCGGGCCGGTTTAAACTCGATTGGGAACGTGCGCAAGCGAGAAATACTCGACCGCGGCCGAGGATTTCTAGGGCTCGAAAAACGGTGTTATATCAGGGCGTTGGTTGGCCACTGCCCAGGTAGTCGCGGACCAGGCGGACGACCAGCAGGATGGGTAGCGCGGCGTGGAAGAACATGTCGAAGATGTCGATCGGCCGGGTCAGGGTACCATTGGCCAGCATCTTCAGCTTTTCCCACAAATGGGGCTCCGGCGTGAACGGCGCCAAACCGAGCAGCAGGGCGTCGATGACGAGTACGCCCAGGGGCATGTTGTCCAACCATTCCATGGCCTCTTAGCTAGGCCGCTGAAGCGGGCGATGCAAGCAAAACAGTTTCGTTTATTCGAATGTGTGGTCGAACCGCCTTTCGTGATGGGATAGGGTGGCGCGCGCCTGATATAGGATGGGAAATCGTCTTGAAAGGGGGGACAGGGGATGACCGCCGTCGCCATCGTCACGCTACCGGAATTCAACGAAATCGACAGTTTCGTCGCGCTCCACATGCTGAACCGGGCCGAGGGCGTTACCGCGTACCTGGCCGGCCCCGACCCGGAGGTGGTGTCCATGAACGGCGTCGTCACCGGTGTTTCGGCAACGCTGGTCGATGCCGCCGGCGCCGACGCGGTGATCGTCGGCAGCGGCCGCCTGACCCGGCAGTTCGCGGAAGACACGGCTTTCCTCGACGACCTGCGGCTCGACCCCTTCCGCCAGTTGGTGGCATCACAATGTTCCGGCGCCCTGATCCTGGCCAGGAAGGGCCTGCTCGACGGCCTGCCGATCTGCACCGACAACAAGACCCGGCGCTGGATCGAGGATTTGGGACTGACCGTCACCGGCGCGTCGCTCTCGGTTTCCGGGAACATCGCCACCGCCGGCGGCTGTCTTTCGGCACAATACCTGGCGACTTGGCTGCTGCTCAGACTTGCCGGCGATGCGGAAACGCGCCGGGCCCTCGCCTACGTGGCGCCGGTGGGCGCGGGGGAGGCCTATATCGAGGAGCTGGTCGGTGTCGCCAGGGGTGCGGATCCGACGTTCCATGAGGATCCAAATGTCGCCCTTTCGGCACAGGCTTAGTCTCCCAGCCTCTCCGCATGAAACCTCAGATGATCGCCGATGAAGCTGGCGATGAAGTAATACGAGTGGTCATAGCCTTCCTGCAGGCGCAGTTCCAAGGACTGCCCGGCCTCCCGGCAGGTGTCGCCGAAGATCTCGGGCTTCAGTTCGCGTTCCAGGAATTCGTCGGCCGTGCCGTGGTCGACGAGGATGGTGCCGGGGAAGCGCTTGCCGGAGAGGATCAGTTCGCTGGCGTCGTAGGGGCGCCAGGTTTTGGGATCGTCGCCCAGGTAACCGGTGAAGGCCTTTTGGCCCCAGGGCACCTGCGAGGGTGACGAGATCGGCGAGAAGGCGGAAACGGAGCGGTAGGTCTCCGGGTTCTTGAGCGCGATGGTCAGCGCCCCATGGCCGCCCATGGAATGGCCGGAGAGGGCCTGGCGGTCGGCGCGGGCCGGGAAGTGCTTGAAGAGAAGCGCCGGCAGCTCGCCGGTGATGTAGGAATACTCTGGTAGTTGGCCGACCAGGGATCCTCGGTGGCGTCGAGATAGAAACCGGCGCCGGACCCGAAATCATAGGCCTCGTCCTCGCCGGGAATATCGAGGCCGCGCGGGCTGGTGTCCGGTGCGACGACCATCAGGCCGAGCTCGGCGGCGTAACGCTGGGCGCCGGCCTTGACCGTGAAATTCTCCTCAGTGCAGGTCAGGCCCGACAGCCACCAGACGACGGGCATCGGCTCCGTTTCCGCCTGCGGCGGCCGGAACACGGAAAAGCGCATGGCGCAACCCAGCTGTTCCGATTGGTGGCGGTAGATGCCCTGCACCCCGCCGAAGCACTTGTTTTCGGAAACGGTCTCGACGGTCATCGGCTCCCTCCCTCGTCCAAACAACCGGCCGATCAATAGCGGGGGCCGGGTGCCGGTGCAAGGCAGGCTTCCCCGCTCGCGCCCATGCGGCTAGGCTGGTTTGTCGCAGCGAGGAGATGAAGGCGAATGCGCAAATACGTCGCGCTGATAACGGTCCTCTTATTGGCGGCCTGGATCACCGGCGCAGTACCGGTAGTGGCCCAGGCCGCCGCCAAGCTGGTCTACGAACGGGCGCCGTCCGTCGCTCGATGAAGGACAGCGCCCTATTCGAGGCGGCGGTTGGCCAGTTAAACCGTACTTTACGCCTGCCGGGCACTCTCACCATCCGCGTCGGTGCCGAGGAGGGACCGCTCTACGATGCCGACCTCCGCGAGATTTGGATTCCCTATGATTTCCAGTTGGAGATGGAGGATCTGTTCGCCGCCGCCGGGGCCCATCCGGACGACGTGCAGTCGCTGGCTCTCGACGTCGTCGAACACGCGCTCTACCACGAGATCGGCCACGCCCTCATCGATCTCCTCGACCTGCCGGTGACCGGCCGCGAGGAGGACGCTGTCGACGCGCTGGCCACGGTCATGGTCATCGATCACTTCGAGGACGGCGCCGAGGTCGCCATCAGCGCCGCCGACGCCTTCCGCCTGCAGGGCGAATTTGATGTGGAGGAAGGCGCCGAGCCCGACTTCTGGGGCGAGCACAGCCTCGATGAGCAGCGCTTCGTCGCCATCCTGTGTCTGACCTACGGCAGCGCCCCCAAACGCTACAAGGCCGAGATGCCGCCGGAAATCACGGAGGACGGCGCGCGCTGCGAGGACGACTGGGATCGGCAATCACGGACCTGGCGGCGCTTGCTGAAGCCGCACCGGAAGTGACGGGTTCTCAATCGTTGTCCGAGCCGACCGTTGTATAGGTCGGCAGGTCGTCGTCCAGGTGAATCCAAGATAATTGCTCGTCCACATGGACGTGGCATTCGGGCGTCACTGCCTCCGGATCGTCGAGGGTGGTGAGCAGGATATGGATTTCTCCGGGCCAGCGGCCCGAGCGGTAGGTCAGGGTTGAGCCGCAGGTTTCGCAGAAATGGCGCTCGGTGCCGGGGACCTTGGCGTAGACCTTGGGGTCGTCAGACGTGAAGGCGAAGTTGGCGGTTTCGTATCCGGCATAGGTGACGACCGGCGCGCCGGCAGTTCTCACAGTGGCAATGGGCCGACCACTTGGGCTCGCCGGTGACCCGGTAACGAACGGCGCCGCAGAGGCAGCCGCCTTCCAATGTACCCGCCGTCATGGCGTCGGCTCCTCGGCGTGGAAGATGTAGCCCAAAAAGGCCATCAGCAGCTGGGCGGCGAGGAAGGCCGTGTTGTCGGTCGGGTCGTAATGGGGCGCCACCTCGACAAGGTCGATGCCGGCGATGGAGCCCTTCTCCGTCAGCCCCTGCAGGATCTCCAGGACCTCGTAATAGAGAAAACCGCCGTGGCTCGGCGTGCCGGTACCGGGCGCGATGGAGGGGTCGAAACCGTCGATGTCGATGGTGCAGTAATAGCGAACGCCGTCGGGGATACGATCCAACGTACCCTCGGTGCCGAGCTTGCGGACGTCGCGCACGGATAGGATGTCCGAGCCGGCAGCCCGGGCCGCCTCGTAGTCCTGCTTGTTCGACGACGAGACGAAGCGGATGCCCATCTGGGTCATGCCGGTGACGTGTTTCATCTCGGAAGCGCGGCGCAGCGGATTGCCGTGGCCGTAGAGCACACCGTGACGCGAGTCGACGAAGTCCAAATGCGCATCGATATGAATGATGTGCACCGGTTCCTGGTCGTCGAAGGCCCGGATGCAGGGGATGTGCACGGAATGATCGCCGCCGAGGACGACGGGCAGGGCGTCTGATGCCAGGATCTTGCGGACGCCCAGCTCGATGTTGGCGTGGCTCTTGACGGTGTCCGTATGAATGATGTCGGCATCGCCGATGTCGACCATACGCACCTGACCGGCGGGCAGATAGGTGACGTCGTCCTCGAAGTCGTAGACGCCCGAATGCCCGAAGGAAAACAGCGTCGACGCCTCGCGGATGGCCCTGGGCCCGAACCGCGCCCCGGCCCTGTATTGCGTGCCCATGTCGAAGGGCGCGCCCAATATGGCGACGTCGGCATCGATAGCCTCCCAGTCGCTGCACGGCGGCTGCTTGCCGAATGTGCAATGGCCGACGAAGGGCAGGTTCAGGCGGCCTTCCTCGTAGCCGTGATCGGCCATGGCCGGGACTCCCTCGCCGCTTCTAGTACTCCACCACCGCCCGGATGCTCTCGCCGGCGTGCATCAGATCGAAACCTTGGTTGATGTCGTCGAGGCTGAGCTTGTGGGTGATTATGTCGTCGATGTTGATCTTGCCGTCCATGTACCAATCGACGATCTTTGGCACGTCGGTGCGGCCCTTGGCGCCGCCGAACGCCGTGCCGCGCCAGACGCGGCCGGTGACCAGCTGGAAGGGCCGCGTCGAAATCTCCTCGCCGGCGCCGGCAACGCCGATGATGGTGCTCTCGCCCCAGCCCTTGTGGCAGCACTCCAAGGCCTGGCGCATGGTCGACACATTGCCGATGCACTCGAAGCTGTGATCGGCGCCGCCCTTGGTGAGGTCGACCAGATAGGGCACCAGGTCGCCCTCGACCTCCTTCGGATTGACGAAGTGGGTCATGCCGAAGGTCTCGGCGATGCCTTTCCGGGCCGGGTTGATGTCGACGCCGACGATCATGTCGGCACCGACCAGGCGCGCGCCCTGAATGACGTTGAGGCCGATACCGCCGAGCCCGAAGACGATGACGTTGTCGCCGGGCTGCACCTTGGCCGTGTTGATCACGGCGCCGATACCGGTGGTGACGCCGCAGCCGATGTAGCAGACTTTGTCAAACGGCGCGTCCTCCCTGATCTTGGCGAGCGCGATCTCGGGGACGACGGTGTAGTTGGAAAACGTCGAAGTGCCCATGTAGTGGAAGACCTTGTCTTGGCCCAGTGAGAACCGGGACGAGCCGTCCGGCATCAGGCCCTGGCCTTGCGTCTCGCGGATGGCCTGACAGAGGTTGGTGCGCCCCGACGTGCAGTAATCGCACTGGCGGCATTCCGGCGTATAGAGCGGGATCACGTGATCGCCCTTCTTCAAGGACGTCACGCCGGGCCCGGTGTCGACGATGACGCCGGCCCCCTCGTGGCCGAGGATGGCCGGGAACAGGCCTTCCGGATCGGCGCCCGACCGCGTGAACTCGTCCGTGTGGCAGATGCCCGTCGCCTTAATCTCGACCAGGCACTCGCCCTCGCGCGGCCCCTCCAATTCGACGGTTTCAATGGAAAGCGGCTTGCCCGCCTCGAACGCCACCGCGGCCCGTGTCTGCATGATGGTTCCCCCCTGTCTCGGCCGCCCACCCGGCGGCGGTTTCGATCGCTGGTGACGACTATGCCAAAGGGAAGGGAGGGGAGGCAACCGGGGAGCGACGGGAATTGTTCCCGTTGGGCCAGGGCGAAAAGCAGCTTCGGAAGACTGGACACAAAAACTGCCGAGTGACTGGAAAGTGGCAACTGGCCGAATTACACTTTCGACCGAATGGCGAAGAAGAACTAAATCAGGGATTGAGGGTAAAGGGGGGCCCATCGATGGCCGAGGCGAACGGAGTCGACCTCGTCATATTCTACGACAAGATCGACGAGAGCACGGCAACCTCGCTGCAATCGGCACTGCAGTCCCTGTGGAGTTTCGCGGAAACGCACGATCAGGGTCTCATCAGTGCGATCAAACGCACCGAAGACCCGGAAGAGGTGGTCGGCAGGATCGATGGCGCGGGCCCGGGCTTGATGCTGATACCGATTGCGTCCCAAACGTCGAAGCTGTTGGTCGAGACCGTCCTTCTCAATCACCGGCCGGCGGAGAGCGATGACAATCTCGCCTTTTCCGTGCACTGGGTGGTGCTTCCGGATCTCGGGGATGAGATGCTGAGCGTGCTTGTCGACAGCAAACTCCCAATGGTTCGGTTGGACCCCGCTGTCGACGACGCCATCGAGCGAGCGGCACGGGAGATCTACAACGGGATTGCCGCCGATTCGCTCCAGGGTTTACCTCAGCATCCGGATGCCTACTGGGACCTGCCGCCAGCGATCGCAGAGGTTTTCATCGAGGCCAGTGTATCGCCGTCGCCGGCCCTGATCCGGTTGCTGATGCACGCCGTCGAGAGCCTTCCCAGGAAGAATATCGCACAGGACAAACTGTCGTCCTCGACGCTTTATTTCGCTCTCATGGCGCAAGCTCAACACGCAATCGATCCCGACCAGGCGAGTTGGGTCCTGTCAAATCGGCTCCTGGATGAAAACCCGGACGGCGTCGAAGCCTTCGAAGCGGATTTCTTCCGCGTGCCGTTTGGCGCGGCCGAAGGGTAGCCATGGACGCGTCCTTCCACCTGACCGGCAATGCGGATAAGGCGCTGCGCGACGCGATCGCCGCGGCGGTGAGCGAGCAGGGGCCGGGCGCCGTCGTCCAGCCCTGGCATCTGATTGGTCCGCTGCTCGGCAATCCTGACAGCGATCTGCCCGACAACTTCAAGGATTTCGATTTGCCAGACCCGGCGATCGTCACCAGCGACGTCGATGCCGCGTTGGCGCGCCTGCCCGTGGTCGACATCGGGGTGGAATTGCCGGTCGACGGAGATCTTTTGTTCTGCTCGGTCTTCGGCGGTGCGGCGGCCGGGGAAAGCGCCGAGGCCGTGCTCAAAACCGGGGGATGGGACGCCGACCAATTCCAACCCGTCGAACCGAAGATCGGGTTTTCTTTTTTCGGCGATATCGGAGTTGGACAGGGGCGTGATCGCGGATCACAGCGCCCGGTGATGATCGTTGCCTCCCATGCCCAGCGTCAACGAGCGAACAAGGCGTTGCCGGAAAACCTGACGAAAGCGATTGAGAGTTTGCCCGCGCTACCCGACGGGTTCTCGCTATGGCTGCCGCTTATGGGCTCCGGCGCCGGTGGACTCTCGCCCATTGAGTCTCTCCACATCACCGTCGCCGCCCTGCGCGAGGGGGGACTGTTCGACAAGATGAACGGCGGGCGGGTCACCTTCTCCCTCGGCGCCAATCAGGCCGACGCCCTGCCGGAGCTTCAGGCCTACTTGAAGGACATCTTCCCGACCTACCGGGATATCGATGAGGCGGCCGCCGAGCAGCGGGCGTTAATGGCCCAGGAGCTGTGCAACGACCAGCCCTCGGCGATCGACCACTTCGGGCACGAACCGCTTGTCCGGGCGCTGGCCGAGTTCATCAGCACGCCGGGCACCAAGCCGCCTTTGGTTATCGGCATCGACGCGCCCTGGGGCGCCGGCAAGTCGTCGGTCATGAAGATGCTGCAAAACCGACTCAAGCCCGGAACCGAGGACAGAGTCGAAGATCAGGCCCGCAAGCGCAGCCGACCTCTCAATTGGAACGATATCGCAGATTTGCAGCGCTTGGCCAAGCGAGAACCGGAGGAAAAGGGAGATGGCACGGGAGCGCCGAAGCGGGTTTTCGAGACCGTCTATTTCAACGCCTGGCGGCACGGCAGCGGCGAGCGGCTAACGGCGAGCCTGGTCAATGCGGTGATTCAATTCGTGACCGCGTCGCGGGGCTCTACTTTCTGGGTGCGCTTGAACCTGAACCGCATCGATACGGACGAGATCAAGCAGCAGCTGTTCACCAAGTTCATCGCCGCGACGGTTCCGCGTTTGGTGGGCTTGGTCGGCCTGGGCGCCGTGGCGGTCATCGGATTGTTGTTGATACCCGTGGTCGACGGCTGGTGGGGCGAAGGAACAATTCTGTCTGCCCTTGTCGGTTACGGCGTTTTCTTCAGGTTGATATGGAAGAAGTTCAAGGACTCGCCGCTGGAGCTCGGCGTCGAGAAGTACTTCCGCGTCCCCGACTACAACGCCCTGATGGGACCCTTGAGCGAGATCGAGCAGGATTTCCGCCTGGTCCTGGAAGCGCTCCGGGACGAGGACGGGCGCAAGAAAGAGGAGACCATCCTGGTCATCTTCATCGACGACCTGGACCGCTGCGGCCCGGGCGCCACGGCCAAGATCGTCGAGACCATCAACGTCTTCTTCGGCCAGGAAACGGAGAACTGCATTTTCATCCTCGGCATGCACAAACACATGGTCGCGGCCAGCCTCGAAATGGCCTACGAGAAGCTGACCGAACACGCGAAGAACGATCCGACGTTGGCCGAGGAACTTCCCTTCGGGCGGCGCTTTCTGGAGAAGATCGTGCAGTTCCACGTCCGCATCCCGGACCCGGACGACCGGGTCATCGAACGCTATCTGGCTCATCTCACCGGCGCGCGAACCGCCGACATGCTGAGCTTCGAGGAACGGGCCGAGATCCGCGTTCAGGTCGATGCCCAGGGCAATCCCCCGAGCGACGATGAAGCGGTGGAGAAAAGGACGGAGGCCGTGCTGGAGGCCGTCGCGCCGGCGGCGGAAGGTAACGAGGCCTCTGTCAGCGCCGAAAAACAAGAGGCGATCCGCGAACAGATCGAGGGCGAGATGCGTCTCCAGCGCGCGCTCCGTTTCGACGAGAAGGACCCGGACGTGCTCCGCGTCTTCCAGACTGTGCAGTTCGCGCTCAGGCGCAATCCGCGCCAGTACGTGCGTTTCCTCAACGCGCTCCGCTTTGCCAACTTCCTCGACAGTTTCGATCACCGGGACCGTTCGGGAACGGCCGCCGAGCAGATCCTTGATCTCGCCAAGCGCGAGGTGCTGGGCCTGGAGTGGCCGGACGTTCACATGAATTTAGTCGCCCTGGGTGCCGACTTCGAGGAATTCTTCAGGGAGTTCCACGGGCGTTTCGCGACACAGGATTTGCTCAGAAAGTACCTGGACGAAACCCTCTCGCTCGACAAAAACCGCCTCGACGCCCTGGTCGAGGACACCGTCCTCGCGGGTCTGGCTGCCGCCAAACTGGCATAAAAAACGCGTCGGCCTACCCTGGCCGTGAGAGGGGCCGCCCGGATTACCGGTCGAAATCCACAGCCGTCGTGTTCCCGCCACTAATGACGACGCCCACCCGTTCGTCCGGTTGCGGCCGATAGGCGCCCGATAACAGTCCGGCGAAAGCCGCCGAACCGCCGGGTTCGGCAACAATCCGGAGCACCTCCCAGAGTGCGGATTGCGCGTTGCGGATGGCCTCGTCACTGACCAATACGGCGTGATCCACATGGCGTTGGGCGATCGGAAAGACCCTTTCTCCGACGCGGCGGGGCGCCAGGGAGTCGGCCGCCAGTCCGGCCGCCTCGGCATCGACCGGGCGATCCGCCTGCAGAGCCTTGGAGAGCGTCGGCGAGCCGTCCGGCTCGACCCCGACGACCCGGATCCGGCTTTCAACCAACCGGCGATGCCGGCGATCAATCCGCCGACGGAGACGAGCACCGTGTCGATGTCCGGCGCCTGATCCTCAAACTCCAATCCGACGGTTCCCTGGCCGAGCATGGTTTCGACTTGATCGAAGGCATGGACCGGCAAAGCGCCGGACCGTTCCAGCCATCGCTCGCTGGCAGCCAACGCGTCTGCGTAAC
>Ga0056126_10000317_pt1 | contig 17831 bp, 19 predicted proteins | sample WorMetLIZAISLAND_FD_71117 | JGI IMG/M metagenome (GOLD analysis project Ga0056126, IMG submission 71117) | Marine gutless worms symbiont microbial communities from Max Planck institute for Marine Microbiology, Germany - Inanidrilus manae... ...
CTGCAATTCGGAATACTTGGGAAAGCCGAAATCCGCCACCCAATCAGGACATTAGGGGTTGTTCACGGACGACGAGATAGGTTTCGGGCTTGGCCGTCATGATGCGCCCCCGCCGACGTGATTCGGCTTGCACGATGCCGATGACGCGGCCGCGTTCGTCGATGACGGCGCCGCCGCTTAAGCCGCCCAGCGACTTGAAGCGCGCCGGGATGCGGGAACGTTCGGCCCAGGCATAGACCCTTTCGCGGTACCCGCCACGGCCCTTGTGACGCATGGTCATCTCACCCAGTAGACGACCATGGACGGCGCCCGGCTAACCTTTCGGAAATCCAATGGAATAGGAATCGCGCGACCCACCGAGGCGGTCAGCGACAGGTAACCCCTCGGGTGCGCTTTTGGTGATCAAGAGCGCCACGTCGGCCTGGGGGTGGATGACCGTCCGGCGAACCTTAGCGCCTTTTCTGTCACCCCACTGGATGATCGTTGTACGGCAACCTTCGGCAACATGGCGTGCCGTTAGCCAATAGCCTTCATTGGAGACGGAAAAGGCGGACCCGGTCGAGGGCGCCTTTTTGCCACCCGGTTCGATGATCCCTTCTATGGGCAGCGGGGCCATGGCCGGGATCTCGTTGCGGCTCTTCGTCGGGCCCTGACTGAGCCAGTCACGCGTCTCTTGGTCCCAATACTGAGGCGCGAACATCTCAGCCGGCGGCCGGCGCGGGTTGCGCTGGTCGGGGACGTCCTCACCGAATCCGGAGAAACGTCCGCCGACGGCAAGAACGACCAGAAGTAAAACAACCGCCCAATCGAACCTGCGCATGGCGCCACCCTGCCCGCGCCGTCAGCCGGTGACGGCGGCGGCGTTGATTGCGGCAACTCCGAGCTTGACCGAAACCAGGAAGATGGCCGGACCCATTTCACCGGCCTGGATCCGTGTCGGCAGGTCACGCAGCAGCAGATCGGTACCCCGGTAGGCAATCAGCTGCAGGGCCAGGGTCACTGGGCCCCAGATCAGCACCTCCCAGACGCTGACACTACTGGCCATGGTGAAGGCGAGCGGAATGGCGAGCCCGATAACGGCGCCGCCCAGCGACACAGCGGCGGCCAGGTTACCGCCGCGGATCAGATCGAATTCGTCGTAGGGCGTGATCTTAGTGTAGATCCAAACACCAGCGACCAGCATGGCAATCGTCACGGCGAAATGCAGAAGGAGGACGGGGAACCCGGCGAGGAAAGCCTGCAAGACCGCTTCCATATCGTTCTCCTGGGCTTAAGCCTGTTTCTCGTCAATGACGCCGCGGCGGATGGCGCGCGTCCGGGTAAAGACGTCTTCCAAGGTATCGGCCTCGCCGCGGCGGATGGCCCGTCTCAGGGCCGTCAGGTCCTCCGAGAACTGGCTGAGGATGTCGAGAACCGCATCCCGGTTCTTGAGGAAGACGTCGCGCCACATGACCGGGTCGGAGGCGGCGATGCGCGTGAAGTCGCGGAACCCGCCGGCCGAGAACTTGATCACCTCGCGTTGCAGCGAATCTTCGAGATTGGTCGCCGTATCGACGATACTGTAGGCGATCAGGTGCGGCAAATGGGACGTAATGGCGAGAACCTGGTCGTGATGTTCGGCGTCCATGACTTCGGTCATGCTGCCGAGCTTCTGCCAGAACGCCGCGACCTTTTCGACCGCCGCCGCGTCGGTGCCCGCGGGCGGCGTGATGACGCACCAGCGGCCCTCGAACAATTCGGGGAAACCGGCATCCGGGCCCGAGTGTTCGGTACCGGCAATGGGGTGGGCCGGCACCAGGTGGGCATGGGCCGGCACGTACGGTGCCATATCTTCGATCACCGAGCATTTGCACGACCCGACGTCGCTGACGATGGCGCCGTCCTTCAGGGACCCGGCGATACGTTCGGCTACCGGTCCGCAAGCACCCAAGGGCGTGCAGACGATTACGAAGTCGGCACCCTCGGCGACGTCCGCCGCGTCGATCGAATAGGCGTCGCCGAGGCCCAACTCCCGAGCCCGGTCGAGGGTCTCCTGGGAACGTGTGGATATTGCGATTTCATCGACCAGGCCATCGCGTTTCGCGGCCCGGGCAATCGATGACCCGATCAGCCCAATACCGACGAGCGCAAGGCGTCCGAACATCACGGGCCCCGCCGTCATTCGTTCCTCCCCATGAAGCGGCCGAGGGCGTCGACGACGGCCCGCATTTCGTCCTCCAGACCGATCGTGATGCGCAGGCAATTGGGCAAGCCATAGGACGCCATGCGCCTTACGATGATGCCATTGTCCTTGAGAAAGGCGTCGGCCGCGTCGGCGCCGCGTTCGCTGTCGTCGCCGAAGCAGACAAGCAGGAAATTACCAACGCTGTCGGTGACGCCAAGTCCCAAACCGATCAGTCTTTCCCGCGTCCAGGCCAGCCATTTATCGTTGTGGAGGCGAGACTTCTCGGTGAACACCTCATCACGCATCGCCGCCGCGCCCGCCGCCAGCGAAGCCGCTCCGACGTTGAAGGGGCCACGGACCCGGTTGAGTACGTCGACAACACCGGGTGGTCCGTATAGCCAGCCAAGGCGCAGCCCGCCGAGGCCGTAGATCTTCGAGAAGGTGCGGGTCATGACCACGTTGTCGTAAGCGTCGACCAAGGCAACACCGCTTTCGTAGTCCGCCTTGGAGACGTATTCGGCGTAGGCCGCATCGATAACGAGCAGGACGTCGTCGGCCAGTTTCCGGCGCAGGCGTGCCACTTCGTCAGCTGGCAGATAGGTGCCGGTCGGGTTGTTTGGATTGGCAAGAAACAGGATCCGCGTCTTGTCGGTTACGGCGGCGAGCAAAGCATCGACGTCAGCCGTCAGGTCCGCTTCCGGGGCGCTGATCGGTATCGCGCCGACGGTTCGCGCCGCGATCGGATACATCAGGAAGCCATACTGGCTGTGCAGGATTTCGTCACCGACGCCGGCGTAGGCCTGGCAGAGGAGCGAGATCAGCTCGTCCGAGCCGGCGCCGCAGACGATGCGCCCGGGATCAAGCGCGTTGATTTCGCCGATGGTCCGGCGCAATTCGTGGGCGCCGCCGTCAGGATAGCGGTGGATGTCGTCGACAATGGTCCGGTAGGCATCGCGCGCCGCCGGGCTCGCGCCGAACGGTCCTTCGTTGGAACTCAGCTTGATAACCTCGTCCTGCCCCTCGAGAGCGGACTCCCCGCCAATGTAAGGCGAAATCTCGAGGATTCCCGGTTGTGGTTTCAAGGCGTTCACGGCTCAGGCCCCGCTAACGCTGGGCGCCAGATCGTTGTCGCTGAGAGGAACCGCGTAGCCTCCGATGTGGACGATGCGTACCACATCCTTGCCAAGCGACTCCTTGAGGCGTTTCACTGCCTGGCCTCCGGGCTCGACGAAGCCAAACACCTCGACGAGATAAGTCCAGCCCGGCGGTCGGTTCGGGTCGTGCCACATCTGATTGAAGGCCGGGGAAAATCCGACTTGCGACAACGCCGCCTCGATGACATTGAAGCCGATATCGCTTTCCGCCTCGATGGCAAGGTAGGAACGGTCGCGGCCGGTTTGCTCCTGCTCGATGGGGCAGACGACCAAGGCTTCAGAGCCCGCGTTGCGCGCGTTGCCCTGACCAATGAACGGGAGGCGGGCGATGACGCGCGGCGTACCAGGCCGGTCATCGACCAGATGGCGCCACCAGTTCTCGTGTTCATCGTGGCGCGGCAGCGGAACGATCCCGACGGTCGCATCGCCGTTGCGCACGGCCTCGACGACGCGCCGGGGTGCGGTGTGCCGGGTCATCGGCGTGAACGACCCGTATTGGTCACGGGCCATATCCCAGAATCCGGGTTCTTCTTCGATGTAGTAAACAGCTGCCGAAAACGGACCTTCGAAACTGAGCGTCGCCACGATCAGCTCGCGCCAAATTCGTGCCATTTCGCGTTTCGGAAAAGACCCGCCGTGGCGTTCCATCAAGCGATAGAAGATCTCGGCTTCACGGGCCGGACGGATCTTGATCTCGGACCCTTCTTTTTCCTTCACCGCGCGTACGCCTTCGACGACCCGGGTACGCTCCATCAATAGGTCCTGGATGCGGTTGTCGATATCGTCAATTCTTCCGCGCAGGTCCTTCAGTTTTTCGTTTTCGGTCGTCATCGTCGTTCGCGCCCCGCGAATGTGGTTCCGGCGGCTCGGCTCACCCCTCCGCTACTTTGTCGGCGCAGCCTCGCAGGCGGTGTTCCTCGCAGTCGGAAAATGGGGCCTAGTGATAGTCGCCCGCAAGGCCAAAATCAAAGAAAACAATGTAACTATTCGGCATTTCGAGGGTTGGAATTGCCTTTTTGCTCACCCATCAGCCCCGCGACGATGCGCCCGGATTGCGGTTGGGAATGGGCAGAACGCCGCGCCGGGCATCCCGTTGTGCTGCCGGTTGGGCGGCATAGATCTGCTTGACCGCTTCCATGACGATAACACCCGAAAACGTCGAGAAAATTCGGCCGCCGATCTTTTCCCAGGCCGGCGCCGAAGACAGCACCATGTGCGAACGCGACGGCGGCACGTAAAGCGCCGTTTGGTGCTCGATCGGTGTGAACATGTTGTCGCGCAAAAGCCACGAAAGCTGTGCGATTGAATAAGGCTGGCCATGGCCGAAGGGCGTGCGTTCGAGGCGCGCCCAAACGCCGCGACGGTTGGGGACGACAACCACCAAGCGGCCGCTGCCATCCATCACCCGCCACACCTCGCGCAACATCGGACGCAGATGTTCGGCGCACTCCAAACCGTGGACGAGCAGCACTTTGTCGAAGGACAGGTCATCGAACGGGAGTTCGAGCTCATCGACAAGGGTTGTCCGCCCCTTGGCATCGACCGGCCAATGCAACACGCCTTGTGCCGCCGGCATAGCGGCAACGACGCGTTGCCCCTCGTCCAGGAAGCTCCTTAGGTAAGGCGTCGCGTAACCGAGGCCGAGAACGCTTTGAGCGGTCACGTCCGGCCATAGGGCACGGATCCGCCGCCGGATCATGCGCCTGGCCACCTGCCCCAGTGCGGTCGCGTAAAAATCTCTTATATCAACGACATCGGTCCACATAGGACGAGCATATATCACGAAACACCGCTTTGACACGCCGCGGCAGGTGCGCCGGCGCCATCCAAGTGCTAGGGTCCGCGGGCAATTCGCGAAACCAATCGGATCCCCAATATGAAACTACGTTATTCACCGACTTCGCCCTATGTCAGAAAAGTCAGTATCGTCGCCATAGAAACCGGTTTGGATTCCAGGATCGAACACGTCGAGACCAATGTTTGGGATCCGCAAACGGATATCGGCGGTACCAATCCGCTGGGCAAAGTTCCAACCTTGATTCTCGATGACGGTACCGCGCTCTTCGATTCCCCGGTCGTCTGTGAATACCTGGACAGCCTTCACGACGGGCCGAGATTGTTCCCCGCCGCGGGCGATGCCCGCTGGCAGACACTCCGCCTCCAGGCCCTCGGTGACGGTGTTCTCGACGCCGCCGTCCATGTCGTCGTCGAAAGCCGGCGCGAGGAATCACTCCGCTCACAAGGTTGGATCGAACGCCAGAAAACGGTCATCGGCCGGGCCTTAGATGTCCTCGAAGAGGATATCGAAGCACTGCAGGGTGACCTTTCGATCGGATTGATCAGCGTCGGTTGCGCCCTCGGCTACCTCGATTTCCGGCTGCCGGACGAACCGTGGCGGCGCGATCACCCGGCCCTCGCCGACTGGTTCGAGGCCTTCTCGGAGCGACCATCAATGGCCTCGACGATCCCGGCCGACCCGTCTTGATCGCAATGGTGGGCCGAGACATCAACGGCGTGACAGCGGACGCGGTAATCGACCGGCTCGGGCTCGCAGCTCATCCGGAAGGTGGCCACTTTCGCGAGGTCTATCGACATCGGCCGGGCGGTGGCGAACGCGGGTGGGTGACGACGATCTATTACCTGTTGGCCGCAGGAGAGATTTCGCATTGGCACCGTATCGACGCGGATGAGGTCTGGCATTTCTATGCCGGCGCGCCCCTGACGCTATCCATTTGTGGGCCGGAAAACGAAGTCCGACCAACCGTCCTCGGAACCGACCTGCAACGGGACGAGCGCCCCGTGTCCGTGGTCCCGGCCGGATACTGGCAATCGGCCCAATCACTCGGCGAATGGTCGCTGGTGGGCTGCACCGTCGCCCCGGCCTTCGAGTTCGACGGTTTCGAACTAGCGCCACCGGACTGGGCACCAAGCGGGGAACCCTGATGAACCGGAAAGACAGGCGCCGCGAAAAGGCGAAGAAACGCGCCGGAAGGGACCGCGGTCCGGTAAACTGGCCCAATTTCGATCCGCAGGCCGTGTTCGAGGCTGCAATCGCCGACCGCAAGGCAGGCCGCCTGGACGCCGCTGAAGACGGATACCGCCAAATCCTCTCGGTCTTTCCCGAAAACGCAGGCGTCAACGTCAATCTGGCCATCGTGCTTCGCGAACGGGGGAGGATCGAGGAAGCCGCCGAACGATACGATGAGGCGATCGCCGATTGTCGGCGTGCAATCGAATTGGCGCCGGGCATGGTCGAAGCGCTCAACACCCTTGGCGCCATTCACCAGGCGGCAGGTGATCTAGAAGCCGCCGAGCGTGCTTACCAGGAAGCCCTGGCGGAAACATCCTCCCACGCGGAAGTCTTGACAAACCTAGGCTCGCTAGAAGCCAGGCGCGGCAACTTCGAGGTAGCGATCCAATGGTATGGCAAGGCCCTGGCCGTCGACCCCGCATACGGAGAGGCACACCTGAACCGCGGCATCGCGCTTCGCGAATTGGAACGCTTTGAGGAGGCCGCGGCGGCTTTCCGCCGTGTTGTTGAGATCGATCCGCATCACGCCGGCGCCCAAGTCAATTTGGGAACCGCGTTAGCAGCCATGTGCCGGACCGAAGCGGCGCTCGCCTGTTATGAGGAGGCCCTGGCCCTCGCCCCCAACCTCGCGGAAGCCCACTTGAACCGTGGCAACGCGCTCCGTGACCTCGGCCGCCTGGAAGGGAGTATCGCTTCTTACCGGGAAGCCTTGGCGTACCAGCCGGAATCCGTCGATGCCCATTTCAATCTCGCCTTAGCTTTGCTCGCAGCCGGCGACTTCGAAGCCGGCTGGAAGGAACATGAGTGGCGCTGGCGGACTGAAAACCTGAAACCTATTGCCCGGGATTTCGACAAACCGCAGTGGGATGGCTCGCCGCTCGGCGCAAAGTCGGTGTTGGTCTGGAACGAACAAGGCATAGGCGACGAGATCATGTACTCCCTTTGCCTGACTGACATGTTGGCTGAAAACCCGGAAGCTCGTTTGCTCCTTGAGTGTGACGGTCGTCTTGCCGGGATGTTTCGGCGAACTTACCCACGGCTGACCGTACTTGGACGCGACCGTTCCGACACACGAGGCAACGGCGTGGCGAGACCGGACTTCGACTTCCACATCCCATTGGGCAGCCTGCAACAACATTTCCGTAACAAATGCGATGACTTTCCCGCGGTCATCACCCGTTTACGGCCGGACCCGGAAAAGCTGGCGTTCTGGCGTCAGCGACTTGACCAACTCGGAGACGGGCTCAAGGTGGGTATCGCCTGGCGCGGTGGCGTCCTACTTAGCATGAAACAGCAGAAATCTGTGCCTCTCGAGATCCTTAACCCCATTCTCAACGTTTCCGGTATTCAGTTCGTCAACCTGCAGTACGGCGACTGCGCCGACGATTTGGCTGCAACGGAACGGACATTCGGCATCACCATCCATGACTGGCCGGATCTCGACCCGATCGAGGACATCGAGAGCCAAGCCGCTTTGATCGCCAATCTCGATCTGGTCATCCAGACGAGCAATGCTTCGGCCCACCTCGCCGGTGCATTGAATGTTCCCGTCTGGATTCTGGTTTCGGCCGCCCCGAATTGGCGCTGGGGGACAACCGGAGAAACTTGCCTTTGGTACCCGTCCATGCGTGTTTTCCGCCAACCAACGGCGGGCGACTGGAAGGGACTCGCCCAAGAGGTCACCGCCGCGCTACGATCGTGGGTGAGTGCCGAGGAAGCCTGAACTGCGGGAGGACCGACCGGTGGTACCAAGACTAGTGGCGATCGCCCTCGTTGTATTTTCCGCCGGACGCACCGTTGCCGCCGATCCGCCGATCGTGCTCGGTATCATCTCACACGAGCCCTACTTACATTTAAATCACACGGGAACATACGTCGGAGACGGTGCCGAAAAATTGCGCCAACTGTTCTTCGCCGTGGGCAAACGGCTGGTCTTCCGAGCCCTGCGGCGCCCAGATGCGATCGCCCTTGCGGCAAATGGCAGTATCGACGGTGTCGCCTCCGTATCAGGAGCACTCGATAGTGAAACGGGCCTTTACTATTCTATGCCCCTGTTCTGCCAGCATCACGTGTTCTTGTTTCGCAAGGGCGAAGGGTTGGATTGGATGGATCCCTCGGGGCTCACTGGCAAGCGGACCGTACTCCTCGAGGGCCGCGCCCAAACCGATGCTGTCGAGCAGTTGATCGGTCTGGCGGCGCTCTCGAAGATTGAAACCGCTGAGGTGGGACTGGTCTTTCCGATGCTAGCGCATGAACAGGCTGACATGGCAATCCTTCTTGATCGGGAGGCCAGGGCTGGGTTCCATCTCGACAATCGATGGCGCGACGTGATCGAACAGTCGCCGCAATCCGTGAGCGTCACAGCGCTGCATCTCGGGTTATCGAAACGACGCCATGCATCGGGGTTCTTCGACCGCGTCAACGAAACCATCCGCCGCCTCGGTATCGGCGGCAAATGCTGAACCCGGCCGCGACATCGCTTTAAGGCCCCGCCACGGCTTTTTTCGGCTCCCACATGTCCTTCGACGCGATCACGGCGCCGCCGACGATCAGCCCGCAGGCGGCAGCAACCGCCCATGTCGCTTCGCCCTTGTCAAAGGCGATCAGCAGCACGGTCGAAATCAACGGTGCGGAATAGGCGAAGGCGCCCAGCACCTGGATGTTGCCGTGTTTGGTCCCATGGTCCCAGGCGAAGAAGGCAGCACCCACCGGCAGCAATCCGAGCCCGGCGACGGCCAGCCACTGGCCCAGGTCTGCCGGCCACACGGTCGTTTCGAAGGCGACGTGGCAGAACCCGGCGAGCAGCGCCGTCACCGCGCAAAAGCCGCCGACCGTGTCCGTCGGCACCTGGTCGAAACGGCGGTTGGTGACCGAATAAGTCGACCAGGTCAGCGCGCAGGCCCCGGCCATGACGTATCCCAGCGTATGCTCGGCCTTGAGCCCAGTAATCCCCTTGCCGCCTGTGACCAGGATGACCGTTCCCGCGAGCCCGGCGACGGCACCAGCGACATGCCACCAGCGGAGCCGCTCGCCCGGAAGCAAGGCCGAAAAAAACACGATCAACAACGGCCACAGGTAGGCGATGAGGCCGGCCTCTACGGGCGGCGCGTTACGCAAGGCCATGAAATAAAAGAAGTGATAGCCGAAGAGACCGCTCACCCCGAGCAACCAGGCGCCCCGCGGCTGCGTCAGCAGGTCTTTGACATCGTCTCCGGCAACGACCCATTTGACGGCGACAAGCGCCGTCGCCACGCTGAAGGCCATGACCGTCAACAGGAAGGGCGGCACCTGGCCGGTCAGCGTCGTTAGCAGGGCCAACAGGCCCCACATGAGGACGGCTGTACCACCGATGAATGTGGCGCGCAGGCGCCGGGTTCCGGTGTCCGTCATGGCCGGAAGGCAATCACGTTGAGACTGCGATCGGCGTCGCCATAGATGATCTCGTCATCGCCATCGCCGTCAAGGTCGGCGGCAAGGACCGCCGTCGTCAGCCGTCCGACAAGAGGCCACTGGACCAGTTCGCGAAAGTTGCCCCGGGCGAAGGTCACGGCCGACAGGTTTTGGCGCCCGGCATCCGGAATGACGATGTCCACCACATTATCGCCATTGACGTCGGTGACGGCAGCCAGCCCGAGCTCGCGGGATCCCATGGCGTGGTTGGAGAAACCGAATTGAGCGTGATCCTCGATCAGTTTATCGGCGCGCCATTCGTAAAGTTTCAAGGTGCCGCCGATATGCGGTGTGATGACGGCCGCCGCCTCGAGCTGGCCGTCGCCATCGAAATCTGCGACGCCGACCGGATTGAGCCAGCGGTTCGCCATACCGATGGCCGGCGCCTCGGCGACGGGGACGAGTTCACCGCCCCTCACCGCCAAGAGCGCCAGAGCGGCACCGACGGAAAGGGACGATTTGACGACCAGGATTTCGTCGCTGCCGTCTCCGTCCATGTCGACGATGCGGGCCACGCGGTCCTCGAAAACGGCATCATCACCGAGATCGTAACGGGCCGTCGTCCCGTCGGTGAGTTTTGCGACGACGGCACCGGCCTCAATGGCATCGCCGAGGACGCCATGGTCGTATCGTTCCGTTGGCGCCGCCAGCCACGCCGAGCGGATCATGCCGGGCCCTCGCGTGATCTCCGTGTCCGGCAGAGCATCGGCAGCCCCGGATTGGCCGCTATCGGGAGTCCCGGGCTCGAAGGACAGGCGTCCGTTCGCCAACAAGACGCGGTATGCCGGACCACTGGCGATCTCGACGAAAACCGCGTCATCGCGTTCGACGAGGTCGTAGGCCGCGGCACGCAGAGTGTGACGCATAGTCTCAATTTCGACCGCCAGGGCGGGTGCCGCCGACAGTGCGGCTCCGAGAAAAGTCAGCAGGGACCGAAGACGCACGGCGTCCTCCTAGCGCAAAAGAAAACCCCCTTCCCGTAGGGGAAGGGGGCTCGGAATGCAAGGACCGACGGCGCGTCAGATCATATACTGGCCGCCGTTGACGGAAAGCGTCGAACCGGTGATGAAGCCAGCCTGTTCATCGGCCAGGAAGACAACGCAGCGTGCGACTTCTTCCGGTTCGCCCAAGCGGCCGACCGGGATAAACGGCAGGATATGCTTGTTGAGGACATCCTCGGGCACGGCCTTGACCATCTCGGTGGCGACGTAACCCGGCGCAATGACGTTGCAAGTGATGCCTTTCGAAGCACCCTCGAGAGCGATCGACTTGGAGAACCCGATCATGCCGGCCTTGGCGGCGGCGTAGTTGGATTGGCCGAACTGCCCCTTCTGACCGTTCAGTGAGCTGATGTTGATAATCCGTCCATAGCCGCGCTCACGCATGCCGGGAAAGACGATGTGGGTCAGGTTGAAGACGCTTTCGAGGTTGGTTCGCATCACCGCTTCCCATTCCTCGACGCTCATCTTGTGGACGGGTCGGTCGCGGGTAATGCCGGCGTTGTTGACGAGGATGTCGATGGTGTCGTGGTCCTTTTCGAGTTCCTCGACAGCCTTCTCGCAGGACTCGTAGTCGCCGGCATCGAATTTGACGGCCGGGATGCCGGTCTCGTCGGTAAACGCCTTGGCCGCTTCGTCGTTGCCGCCGTAGCTGGCGATGACGTCGTGGCCCGCCTCTTTCAAGGCAATGGAAATGGCTCGGCCGATGCCGCGCGAGCCGCCGGTCACAAGTGCAGTATGGGTCATGGTTGCCTCCGTCTGTCGCAGCAGGCCGGACGCGCTCTTACGGCGCGCCCGCCTACCATGACGGTCATGTTAGTGAGTTGGTTGAGGAGATCAACCGCGTTCGACACACATGGCTATGCCCATGCCGCCGCCGACACATGCGGTCGCCAGGCCTTTTTTCGCATCCCGCTTGGCCATTTCGTGGAGCAGGGTGAGCAGAATTCGGCAACCGGAAGCACCAACCGGGTGTCCGAGGGCAATAGCACCGCCGTTGACGTTCACCTTATCCAAATCCCAACCCATTTCCTTGTTGACGGCAATAGCCTGGGCGGCGAAGGCCTCGTTGGCCTCGATCAGATCGAGGTCACCGATGCTCCAACCGGCGCGTTCCAGTGCCTTGCGGCTGGCCGGAATGGGGCCTGTGCCCATGATTGCCGGGTCGACACCGCAGGTGGCCCAGGACTTGATACGGGCCAGTGGCTCGACGCCCCGCTCCTCGGCTTTTTCGGCGGTCATCAAGACGACCGCGGCGGCGCCGTCGTTAATGCCCGACGCGTTGCCAGCCGTCACCGTGCCTTCTTTGTCGAAGGCCGGACGCAGCTTGGCGAGCGATTCGATCGTGGTGCCGTGGCTCGGGTGTTCGTCGGTATCGACGACGATGTCACCCTTGCGGGTGTTAATGGTGACCGGCGTGATCTCGTCGCTGAACTTGCCGTCACCTTGCGCCGCTTCGGCTTTGTTCTGTGAAGCGCAGGCGAACTCGTCCTGTTCGTCGCGAGTAATCTGGTATTGCTTGGCGACGTTTTCGGCCGTGTTGCCCATGTGGTAGCTGTGGAACGGATCGATGAGCGCATCGCGCAGCATGTGGTCCTCGAACTTGGCCGGTCCCATCTTGACGCCGGGGCGCAGATTGGCCATGTGCGGCGCCAAGCTCATGCTTTCCATACCGCCGGCGACGACGATGTCGCTGTCGCCCAAGGCGATCGATTTGGTGCCCTCAGCGACCGCACGTAAACCGGAAGCGCAGAGTTGGTTGATGGCGTAGGCCGTGGTTTCGTGTTTCATGCCAGCACCGAGCGCCACTTGGCGGGCCGGGCCGGAACCGGTGTTGGCGGTCAGAATGATACCCATGATCATTTCGTCGACATCGGCAGCGTCGACACCGGCGCGGGTCAGGGCTTCCTTGGCGGCAACGATACCGAGCTCGGTCGGGGCCACTTTGGACAAGGCGCCGTTAAAAGCTCCGATCGGGGTCCGCGCGCCACCGGCAATAACAACTTCTGACATGTATGGGGTCCTCCACAAAAAATCCGTTTCCCGCATATGACTGCAGCGAAACGACCGCTGAATTCGATGATTTCGCAGGTGCGAAAACTCTCTCCACGGCTGTTATACGCTGATCCTAGAATCATTTCAAGGGGCGCTTTTGTGCGCCTGCGAAATGAATACGGTGGTGTGTGATGACCCAGACGCTGGCGTTCCGCCGCCGTTCAAACCCTTTCCGTTCTATTCGGCGGCTGTCGCCATTCTGGCACGATGGCGGGCGCTGGCGAACGCCGCCGGTTCGGATACGGCGGCGACCGCTTGGTCGAGGTCCTCCTGGTCCGTGAAGAAACCCGGTGAGAACCGGACCGCGCCGTTCTGTCCGGTCATGTCCCGGTCTTCGTGGACGAGGGGCGCGCAGTGGAGTCCGGGGCGCACGCAGACTCCGTGATCCGCATCGAGCATGGCGCCGGTCTGATCGGCCGGCAAGTCGCCAATATTGATCGACAATGTGGCGACCCGTGGTTGGTCTTTGCCGGGTCCGTAAACGGTGACGCCTTCGATCGACTGGAATGCCGTGATCAAACGCTGGGCGTGTGCGCGTTCACGTTCCAGAACGTGAGCAAGGGCAGCATGGCAGGCAACACGGTGAGAAACAGTTTCTCCAACCGACGCCAACTGCCGGCGCCCCAAGTCGGCGAACCATTTCTGGGCCGCGTTCGAGCCGGCAATCCCCGGCAGCGATGGCGTTCCGGCTTCCAATCGGAACGGAAAGACGTCGGGTTGCAGCGGCGAGATCGAATCGACGCCGGTACCACCGACCCGGGCCGGGCGGATGTCGATCCCCTCGGCGACAATCATGCCGCCAACACCCATGGGGCCGAACAGTCCTTTGTGGCCGGTGAAGACGAGCACATCGATACCGCAGGCCTCCATGTCGATGGGCAGGACGCCCGCCGTCTGGCAAGTATCGACGATGAAGATAGCTTCCGTCTCGGCAACAATACGCCCGATGGCGGCGATGTCTTGAACACAACCCAAGACGTTCGATGCGTGATTGACGACGACGGCACGGGTCTCCGGGCGGATGGCATGGCGGATATCGTCCGGGTCGACGTAACCGGCCTTGTCTCCCGGGATGCGGGCCACGGCAACACCGTGGTCGCGCTCGAGGTGATTGGCCGGGCGCAGGACCGAGTTATGCTCGAGGCGCGTGATCACCATATGATCGCGGGCGCCGACGAGACCGCCAATGGCCGTATTCAGCGAGTCCGTCGCGTTCAGGGAAAAGACGACGCGATTGGGATCTCCTGCAAAGCCGAAGAATTGGGCCAGAAGCCGGCGTGTTTCGGTGACCATCCCTTCGGCGGCCACAGCCATCTCATGGCCAGCCCGCCCGGGATTGACTCCGTATTGGCGGAAAAAGCGATCCATAAACTGATAAACCGGTTCCGGCTTGGGCCAGGTGGTCGCCGCGTTGTCGAAATAATAATGCTCTTTCATGGTTCCCTCCCGCCCAATCCAAAACCTGGCGTCAGCAGCTCATGCGTCACCGCTTTTTTCAGCAGATTTGATCATTTTACCGATAAACTACGGAAAAATAGTTTTTATATTTCAATTTAATAGACTTAATGTGATAAAATTTTATCCATTATCTAGTTTTTTGGAGATTTTAATTGCATCCCACCGGTCGAAAGATCCTGAATGAGCTGCAGAAGGATGCAGACCGCTCCGTCGCCGAAATCGCCAACTGCGTCGGCTTGAGCACGACACCGTGTTGGCGGCGCATCCAAAATCTACAAAAGAACGGCGTTATCCGCGGCCGCGTGGCCCTGCTCGACCGCGAAAAGCTGAACGTCGGTGTCGATGTGTTCGTCGCCATCCGCACCCATGAGCACAACGCCAAATGGCTGAAGACCTTCGCCACCGTTGTCGCCCGGTTTCCAGAGGTCGTCGAATTTCACCGCATGAGTGGCGAGGTCGACTACCTGCTCAGGGTCGTCGTCCCGGACATCGCCGCCTACGACGCCTTTTATCAGCGCCTGATTGGTGAGGTCGACATTTTCGACGTCAGTTCGAGCTTCGCTATGGAGCGCATCAAATCGACGACCGCACTGCCCCTCGATTACGTTTGAGCTGACGCCTGCGCCCTGCCTTCAATCGAACCGCGCGCTAAGCCACGCGGCCAGGGGTTCATACAGGAGTTCATGGGCACGGCCGCCTGTGACCATGCCGATATGACCGGCGGGCAGGCGCCAGACATCGGCTCCATCGATCGTTGCAGCCAACGGTGTCGCGGACGTCGGCGGCACAATGTGATCGCGTTCTGGAATGACCAGGAGACTGGGAACAGAAACATCCGCAGGGTCGACAACGTCGCCATCGATACGCCAGTCGCCGTTCGCCGGTGTGTTTTCCAGATACCAGCCGAACAGGCACTCGCGAGCGACGGCGGCAGTCAACGGCACGCCGTCGTTGAGCCAATCTTCAAGCGCGACAAACAGCTTTGCCTCGGCACTGTCGGCGCTGAGATTGGCGAACCGCCGAAACTTCTCGCCGGTCAAGGTCGGTTCCAGGGAGGCGAACATGGCCTGCAGGATGTCAACCGGCAAACAGCCGAGGCTCGAAATCAACGTTTCGAATGCCGGCGCCATGGCGCGAGGATAGGGCAGCGTCGGCGTATCGGCATGAAAATCCCAAGGCGTGGCGAGCAATGCCAGGCCCGACGTCGCGTCAGGCTCCCGGGCGGCGGCGGCAAGTGCCAGAAGCCCTCCCATGCAATAGCCGACGGCAACGGGCGGACGGCCCGCCATATTGGTAATGACGCCAATCGCCTCGGCCAGATAGCCGGCCACGTAATCGGTCAAGGAAAACCCGGCCTCGGCGTCTCCGGGCGTCCCCCAGTCGATGAGAAAGGGCCTGAGACCAGCGCCTGCGAGATGACGGACCAGGCTGCGCCGCTCAGTCAGGTCGAGAATGTAGTAGCGGTTGACCAGGGAAGGAACGATGATGACGGGTCGGCTTCCACTGTCTTCGGCGGCACCGTAATCGAGCAATCGTGTCGACCCGCGCTGCCAGACCACCGGAACATCAGCCTGGCGTTCGGTAGGGGGAAAGGCGCGGTAGGCAAGAACACCGTCGGCGAAGGCGGAGAGCCGGTCGATGGCCTGGCGGTAAACGGCTGCTGCCAATCCTTCCGGGTCGGTACATGTCTGCACCGCCGCGATGATCGCTTCATGCTTTTTTCTTAATGCGGGTCGGTTTGGCGCCCTGCCCCTCAAGTCGAGAGACCCGCTTCTCAAGAGCGGCAATGCGCTCAAGGAGCCCATCAACATCAGCGCCTGGGTCGCCATGTGCAAGGGAAGCGGTCGAGGCCCCATCGACCAGCCCGTTCCCGCCTGTGCCGCCAGCACCGTCTTCTGGGCTTTCATTTCCCGCTCCACTCCCCTTTCCGGTCCCAGTTGGCGACTGTGCCGGCGCATTCGCCCCCTGATCCGTTGCCGTCTTCATGGCGCCGGCCATGGCATCGGCGAACGACGCCGCACCGGTGTTCATCATGGCGATCGTGTTCGCCAAAACCTCCGCCGTTTCACCATCCTTGGCAAGAGCGCTCAAATGCTGTTGCCAAAGTTCCAGGTAATTACGCGCCAGTTCGTCGAGATCAGGATTGTCGGTCATCTTTTCCACGGTACTGGCGCGAGGCCGTTGCCGCCCGCCGTATGCTTTCTTCGGTCGACCATTATATGCACCCGTTGCGCAACGCGAAACCGGGCATTGCAGCGCAGCATAAACCGCGTTACCCTGTGCTGAAATAGTAACGGATACTCGCGATATGACCGAAGACAAGGGCGAATCGACCAAACCGGTGACCATCAAGAAGTATGCGAACCGGCGTCTTTACAACACTTCGACAAGCAGCTACGTGACGCTCGACCACCTGTCGCAAATGGTCAAGGAGGGTACCGGTTTTGTCGTCAATGACGCCAAGACCGGCGACGACATCACACGCCAAGTCCTGACCCACATCATTGTCGAAGAAGAAAGCAAGGGCCAGAACCTACTGCCGATCCAGTTTCTTCGCCACTTGATCAGCTTTTACGGCGACAGTCTGCAATCGGTCGTCCCCAACTACCTCGATTATTCCATGCAGGCCTTTGCCCGCAATCAGGAACAGATGCGTTCGTACATGCGCGATACGCTCGGCGGCCTCAACCCCTTCGGCCAATTCGAGGAAGTCGGCAAACAGAACATGGCCATGTTCGAAAACGCCATGAAGTTGTTCACGCCGTTCCAGCCGGGAACCGGAAACGGCAAAGTCCCGCCCGAAAAAGGAACACCGGAAGAGGCAGCCAATGCCGGTGAATCGCTGGGCGCGCTGCGCAACAAGCTCGACGACATGCAAAAGCAGTTGGATGCCCTGACCCGCGACGGAAAGGGCTAACGCGCGCCCACTCCCTCTATCGACAGGTTGACCGTAGTATCGCCCGCAACGCGTGCAGCGTGGACGGCGATCCGAGTGTTTTAATGTAATCTGCGGTTGCAACAGATGTCGCAAATTTTCTTTTGGGGAGAAGGCGAAAATATGATTTTCACGTACATCAAATATGGTATAGTCGATTTCGGTGCTAATCTTGATCGCGCCGGTTGATAGATGGGCCCAACGTCGCAACCGGGCTCATCTCGCAAATCATTAAAAACAAACAGATTGCGAACCATTGTGCGGCAGTTGGGAGAAAGTAGGTTCAATATTGAACCTAAATGGAATGGAGGTAAGACAAAGTGCTGCAAGAACACACCTATGTGCCGGACGAGGGTCTGCAATCAAAGGCAACGAACAGGGCCACCGACACGGATCGATACGTGGGGGCACGGATTCGTGCGCGCCGGACCATGTTGGGACTTTCCCAGCAACAAATGGCCGAGTTGGTTGGTGTTACCTAGTCGTCCGTTAAGAAGCCCTAATTTCGCGGGGTCTTGGGCTGATTGACGTCCAGAATGTTTCCATGATTTCACGCAACAGATCCGCCAGCCATTTGAGGATGAGG
>Ga0056126_10000319_pt1 | contig 17817 bp, 14 predicted proteins | sample WorMetLIZAISLAND_FD_71117 | JGI IMG/M metagenome (GOLD analysis project Ga0056126, IMG submission 71117) | Marine gutless worms symbiont microbial communities from Max Planck institute for Marine Microbiology, Germany - Inanidrilus manae... ...
AGCGACATCCTCGACCACTGCTGCTTCGCTTGGAACCAACTCGTCGAACAGCCCTGGAGGATCATGTCCATCGGCCTACGCAAGTGGGCCTATCGATGATTCTCTTTGCAGGTTGGTATACATCCACATGGATTCAATCACCGTTGGCCAGGGAGACCGCGTGGAACAGGGCGAGGTCATCGGCACGGTCGGCATGACAGGCCGCGCCACGGGACCACACCTGCACTGGGGGGTGAGTCTGTTCGACGTCGCCCTCGATCCGGAACTGCTCGTCGGGCCGATGCCGTCAGCGAGTCAATCCGGCCAGCGGCGGTGAACCCAGAGCCACTGTTCGGGGCGCTCGCGGATCCAGCTTTCGAGCAAGACGTTCACGGCTGTCATCGCCTCGATGATGTCGGCCTTGCGGTCGCCGGTCTTTTCGAAGGCCATCGGTGGGAACACGGTGAGGCGGAAGCGGGCGCCGCCGGTGCGCTCGATCCGCGCCGGCAGCACGGGGCATTGGTAGCGGAAGGCGAACTGGGCCAGTGCCGGTGCGGTCATCGCGTCGCGGCCGAAGAACGGCACCGGGATGCCGTCATTCATCTTCTGATCGACGAGTATACCCAGATGCGCGGTGCCCTTCAGGAGTTCGAGTGCACGCTTGGCCCCGGCCGAGCCCTTGGGGATCATCTCCGCCTCGCCGGACCGGCGGTGGTGATAGAGCCAATTCATAAATGGATTGTTGGGCGCCCGATAGATGAGGTTCAGAGGCGCTCCGCCTTCGGCCGAGCACAGGCCCATCACCTCCCAATTGGCGAAGTGACCGGAAAACAGGATGCCCGAGCGGCCGTCGTCGCGCATGGCCTCGAAATGCTCGCTGCCGACCAGCTCGACCCGGCCGCTGGCCATCAGCGGCTCCCGGACGAGATTGGGGTATTCGAACGCGGTGCGTCCAAGGTTGTCCCACATGCCGCGGACGATGGCTTCGATCTCGGCCGGCGATTTCTCGGGGAAGGCGCGGGCAAGGTTGCGCCGCGCGAGCTTGCTCTTGCCCAACCGGGGCCCGATGGTCCGCCCGAGCCAGCCGCCCACCGCCGATGCCATGTCCAGCGGCAGCATCCGCGCCAGCGCGAACATCGTCCGCGCAATGGCGGCCTGAAACCAGTAGAGGAGCCGGCGATTGCCGGACAGCGACTCAATGGACATGGTCGAGAACCGGGGAGAGCAGCGATTCGAGGGCCGTTTCCTTCTCCCATGTGACGGCGACGGTCAAGACCTCGATCGCGCGGCCCGCCGCCTGGGGCAGGCGCTTTGCGTCTTTCGCGGTCGTGATCAGCGTCGCATCGGCGGCCTCGGCGCGGGCGGACAGGGGCTCGATGTCTCTCTCGGTGAAAGGGTGGTGGTCGGGGAACGCCGCCGTTTCCTCGATCCGACAGCCAACGTCGCGCACCGTATCGAAAAACTTCGCCGGACGGCCAATGCCGGCGAAGGCGACGACGGCGTGGCCGGCAAGGCGCTCCGCGTCGGGCGTCGGTTGAAGGTCTGCCCGCAGCACGGGGAGGGCGTCGGCGTTCGATGCTATCCCGGCGCGATCCTCGCCCATGACCACGACGGCGTCGGCGCGGGCGAGGCCGTGCGAGACCGATTCGCGGAGCGGACCCGCCGGCATGACACGACCGTTGCCGAAACCCGCCCCGCCATCGACCACGATGAGGGAAACGTCTTTGGCGACGCTCGGGTTTTGGAAGCCGTCGTCGAGGATGACGGCCTTCGCCCCGGCGGCGACGGCGGCCTCGACCCCTGCCCGCCGGTCCTTGGCGACCCAGGTCGGGCAAGCCTCGGCCAGCAGTAACGGCTCGTCGCCAACGGCCTCAAATCCGTCGCGGTTGGGATCGACTCGCAGCGGTCCGGGCTCGGTACCGCCGTATCCCCGGCTGATCACATGCACGGCGATCCCTTGCGATGCCAGCCGGGTAGCGAGATCGAGAACAACCGGCGTCTTGCCGGCGCCGCCGGCGATCAGATTGCCGACGCAGATCACCGGCACCGGCGCCCGCCAGGGCTTGGCGAACCGGAGGCGGAGGGCGACCGCGGCGCCGTAGAGCCAGCCGAGCGGCGCCAGCAGCGCCGCCAGGATGCCCGCCGGCCGGTACCAGAACTCAGGCGCGCGCACGGCGGTCTGGGGTCAGGGGTGGGCCGAGGAAGGGGACCAGGGCTTCGACGATGGCCTCGACGACGCCGGTTTCGCCGGCGGCGAAGTTCCGCGCGGACTCGGCGCGGGTTGCGCAAAGGTCGGGGTCCGCGAGCAGGCACCCGACGGCCTTGGCGAGCGCGCCGGCATCCGGGACGATCCCCGCCCCCCCAGCGGCGACCATGCGCCGGGTGATCTCCTCGAAATTGGACACCTTTGGGCCGGTGATCACGGCGGAGTCCAGTTGTGCGGCTTCGATCGGGTTCTGACCGCCGTCGGCGGTGAGCGACTTGCCAATGAAGGCCACGGGCGACAGCCGGTAGAACAGGCCGAGCTCGCCCATGGTATCGGCGACATAGACGTCGGTTTCGGGCGCGATGGCCTCGCCCGCCGCCCGTCGGGCGGTGGTCAGGCCGGCGGTGGTCAAGATGGCGGCGGCCTCGGCGCCGCGTTCGGCATGGCGGGGGACGACGATGGTCAGAAGTCCCTGGTGACGGGGAGCGAGCGCGGCGTGGACGGCGCCGGCGATCTTTTCCTCGCCCGCGTGGGTGCTGGCGGCCAGCCATACGGGGCGCGATCCGATCGCCTCCCGCACCTCCTTGAGCTCGTGATCATCGGCCGGCAACGGCCGGCTGGCGAACTTCAGGTTGCCGGCGCATCGGGCGGTGGACGCCCCCAGCGTCCGTAGCCTGTCGGCGTCCGTCTCGGTCTGGGCGAGGCAGAGGGTGAAACCGTCGAGCAGGCGGCGGATGATTCGGGGGTACCGCTGCCACCGTGCGTAGGAGCGCGGCGACATGCGGCCGTTGACCAGAACGAGAGGGACGCCGCGTCGGGCGGGTTCGCTGACCAGGTGCGGCCAGAATTCGGACTCTGCCCACAGCACCAGATCGGGCCGCCAGTGGTCGAGGAACCGCCGCACGTAGCCGATGCGATCGACCGGTACGTATTGGTGGACAACGCCTTCGGGCAGGCGTTCGGCCATCAGCTTGGCGGACGTGACGGTGCCGGTGGTCATCAGGAGCCGGTGGTCCGGCCAGTTCCGCTGCACGCCCTCGATCAGCGGCACCAGCGACAGGGACTCGCCCACACTGGCGGCATGCAACCAGACCAGCGGCCCGTCGGGGCGCGGTTGCGACGGCCGGCCGAGGCGTTCGGCGAAGCGTTCGCTGTCCTCCTTTCCCCGCGCCCGGCGGCGGGCGAGGTAGAGGTGGATCAGCGGCGCGCCGATCTCGGTCAGCAGGCGGTAGAGCGCGAGCCCGCTCATGCCGCAGCCTCTCGCGCTTCCGGGGCCGGCTCCACGGGGGCGTGGCCGGTCAGGCGGTCGGCGTCTTCGGTCAGCCGGTTGAGGGCGTCTTCGATCTCCCGCCGGGCGATCTCGAGGCGATCGGCGTCGGCGTCGCGCGGCACCTCGATGGGACCGCCCCAGAGGAACACGCCGCGGGAGAACGGCAGGGCGACGACGAAGCGGTCCCAGGTGGAGAGCGACCGCCGCCGGCTGACCCCGAAGGTTGCGGGGATCACAGGTACGCCGGATAGCCGGGCGACGGCGGCGATGCCGTCGCTGGCCCGCATACGCGGACCACGCGGACCATCGGGCGTGATGCCAACGCACGCACCTCCGCGCAGCAAGCCGACCATGGACCGCAATGCCGCGGCACCGCCCCGGCTGCTCGAGCCGGCGACGGTGTCGATGCCGAAATGACCGACGGTGCGGGCGATGAGCTGGCCGTCGCGGTGTCGGGAGATCAGCATGTGGATGGGCACGCTGCGGCGCCAGCAATAGGGCATCATCAACAGCCGCCCGTGCCAGAAGCAGAGGATGAACGGCCGTCCATCGTCCCAGAACGCGCGGGGCACCTCGTCACCGATGGCACTCCAGCGGCCGGTGGCGTGGACGAAACGAATGTAGAGCGCGCCGATCGCGCAAAGCACGCGGCGCACGCCGTCGCTGGCGAGGAAGGACTTGAGCCGACTCATGGCGCGGTCAGCGGACGGCCACGGCGGCCTCGGGCGCCGCGTCCTCCTCGGCCAGGGCATGCAGCCGCGCGTAGGTGCCGCCCCGCGCCAGCAGTTCGGCATGGGTGCCGCTTTCGACGATGCGTCCGCGGTCGATCACACAGATGAGGTCGGCGTCGACCACCGTCGACAGCCGGTGGGCAATGACCAGGGTGGTGCGTCCGCGCATCAGTTCATTCAGTGCTTGCTGCACTTGGCGTTCAGACTCCGTATCCAAGGCAGAGGTCGCCTCGTCGAGCAACAGGATCGGTGCGTTCTTCAGCATGGCCCGGGCGATGGCCAGGCGCTGGCGTTCGCCGCCCGAGAGCTTGGTCCCGCGCTCGCCGACGACGGTGTCGTAGCCGTCCGGCAGGCGTTCGATGAAATCGTGCGCCGCCGCGTTTCGGGCGGCGGTGACGATCTCGTCCTCGCCGGCGCCTTCCCGGCCATAGGCGATGTTGGCGCGGATGGTGTCGTCGAACAGCATGATCTCCTGGCTGACCAGCGCCGCGTTGGCGTGCAGCGAGGCCAGCGTCACGTCGCGCACGTCGATGCCGTCGATGGTCACCCGGCCGCCGTCCACGTCGTAGAACCGGAGGATCAGGTTGAGGATCGTCGATTTGCCGGCACCCGAGGGGCCGACCAGGGCGACGGTCTTGCCGGCCGGGACGTCGAGGTCGACGCCGACCAGGGCGGGGGCGTCCGGGCCATAGGCGAAATCGACGCCCTCGAAGCGGATGGCCCCGGCGGTGACGTGGAGCGGACCGGCGCCGGGCCGGTCCCTGAGCTCGGGCTCGGTGTCCAGAACGTCGAACAGGCGCTGGGCGCCGGCCAAGCCCTGCTGCAGGCTAGCGTTGAGGTTGGCGAGCCGCTTCATCGGCTCATAAGCCATCAAAAGCGCGGTGATGAAGGAGAAGAACGAGCCCGGGTCCATGCGCTCCAGGATCACCTGATAGCCGCCGTAGACGATGACGATGGCGATGGCGACGCCGCCCAGCGTCTCCATGATCGGCCGCGAGAGGGCACGAATCCGCGCCGCCTTCACCGTCAGGCCGTAGATGCGCTCGACCAGGCCGGCGACGCGCCCGCGCTCGTAGGCTTCCATGCCGTAGGACTTGACCACGCGGATGCCCTGGAAGGTCTGTTCGAGCAGCGTCGACAACAGGCCCATCTCATGCTGGGTGTTGGCGGTCACCTTGCGCATGCGCCGGCCGAGGCGGACGATAGGGAAGCTGGCGAGCGGGAAGACGAAGAAGGCGATCGCCGCCAACTGCCAGTCCTGGAGGAACATCACGGCGACCAGTCCGATCAGCGACAACAGGTCCTTGCCCAGGCTGGTCAGGGCATCGGAGACGGCGGTGCGCATCATCGTCACGTCGACGACGAACCGCGACACCAGCCGGCCTGTGGCGTTGGCGTGGAAGAACGCCAGGTCCATACGCGAGAGGTGGTTGAACAGCCGGTTCTGGTTGTCGGCGACGACGCGCAAACCGACCTTGCTCATCAGCAGCGACTGGCCGTAATTGGCCGCGCCCTTGAGGCCGAAGGTGGCGAGGATGGCGGCGCTGACCAGCCACAGGGCGTCGAGGCGCTTGGCGATGAACACCTCGTTGACCACCGGTTCCATCAGCCAGGCACTGAGCGCGGTGGTCGCGGCGACCACGACCATGCAGGCGACGGCGAACACCAGCCAGCCGACGTAGGGTCGGACGCATTCCCGGATCAGGCGCCGCAGCAGCAGGTGGGTCGACTGGTGCGGCCGGTGGTCGCTCGATGGCGTGTCGGTCAAGTCCCGGCAATCCTCGATTGAGGGCGCGGGACCTATTCTAGCACGGGCGGGACTCCGCGGCCAACGGGCGGTGGCGGCGGACAGGGGACGATCAGCGGAAGATGTCGAGGTTGCCGAGGAACTGATCGACGCTAGCCTGCCAGGAGAACCGTTCGGCGTGGGCGCGGCAGACCTCGGGTGGAATGGCCAGCGCGGCGCGAACGGCGGCGCCCAGATCCTCGTCCAGGCAGCCGGCGCCGCAGCCGTCGACCACGTCGAGCGGTCCGGGCACCGGATACGCAGTGACCGGCACGCCGGAGGCCAATGCTTCGAGGAGGACAAGGCCAAAGGTATCGGTGCGGCTGGGGAACACGAACACGTCTGCGGCGGCGTAATGGTTCGCCAACTCCTCACCGGACTTCATGCCGACGAACCGTGCATCGGGATAGCGTTCGGCGAGTTCCGCCCGTTGAGGTCCATCCCCGACGACAACCTTGGTACCACCGAGGGGCAGGGCGAGGAAATCCTCGACGGTCTTCTCCACCGCGACGCGGCCGACGTAGAGGCTGATCGGCCGCGGGAAATCGAGAAACCCCTTGTCCCGAGGACGGAACAGCGCCGTATCGACGCCGCGGGTCCACCTCCGGATGTTGCGAAATCCCCTGCTCGTCAATGCGTCTTCAATGGTTTGCGTGGCCACCATGATGCTCGACGAAGGACCGTGGAACCGGCGCAGGAGCCCGTAGGTCCACGACAGCGGAACCCGCCAACGGGCGTGGACGTATTCGGGGAATCGGGTGTGATAGGCGGTGGTGAACGGGAACCCGCGCCGCACGCAGTGCCGCCGGGCAACCCAGCCGAGCGGCCCCTCGGTGGCAATGTGGATAGCGCTCGGCTGGAAACCGTCGATCATTTTGCCGACGGACCCTGGCGAACACAGGGCCAGCGGGATCTCGGGGTAGGTCGGACACGGAATCGAACGGAACCGTTCGGGCGTGATGAGCTCGACCTCATGCCCGGCGGCGCCGAGCCGGGTGCTCAGAGCATCGAGCGTGCGAACGACGCCATTGACCTGAGGATACCAGGCGTCGGTGACGATGAGGATTCGCATGAGGTGCTCTCGGCCGGGGCGAACACGACCTCCCTGGCCGACTCGACCATGTCGGACCAGCGGAGGATCTCCAGGCGGCCATCGGCGTGTTCGACGAGGGCGGTGCAGCTTTCGACCCAGTCGCCGTCGTTGCAGTAGGTGATGCCGTCGATGTCGCGGATTTCGGCGCTGTGGATGTGGCCGCAGATGACCCAGTCGGTACCGCGCCGGCGTGCCTCGGCGGCGACGGCGTCCTCGTAGTTGCTGATGTACTCGACGGCGTTCTTGACCTTGTGCTTGAGATAGGCCGAGAGCGACCAGTAGGGGATGCCGAGCTTGCGGCGGACGAAGTTGAACCAGACGTTGACCGTCAGCGCCATGTTGTAGGCGTTGTCGCCGACGAACGTGAGCCACTTGGCATACTTGACAATGCCATCGAACTGATCGCCGTGAAGCACGAGGTAGCGTTTGCCATCCGCGGCGACATGGATCGTTTCGTTGAGCACGACCACACGTCCGAATCGGTGCCGGGCGAAATCGCGGAAGTTTTCGTCGTGGTTGCCGGGGACGTAGATGACCCGCGTGCCCTTGCGCGCCTTACGCAAAAGCTTCTGGACGACATCGTTGTGGGCCTGGCGCCAGTACCACGACTTGCGCATGCGCCAGATGTCGACGATGTCGCCGACCAGATAGAGATATTCGGACTCCGTGCGCCGGAGGAAATCGAGCAGCATTTCGGCGTTGCAGCCGCGGGTACCGAGATGGATGTCGGAGATCCAGATGGACCGGTAGCACAGGTTCGACCGCACGATGGAGTTCATGCCGGCACCAGAAAAAGGTTCTACCGCCCGACGGATGATCAATATTAAGTAGGTTTGATACTAGAAAACCGCAGTATTTTGCATCTCCATTTCTTGGGGGTCATGGAAATTTAATATGGATGTCGCATTTCGGTCAAAAATACGGTATTCATCGTCGATCGAATGCAGCAATAACCCGATCGATGCCTGAGTCCGCAAAACGTCAACCTGCCCGCGACGAGGCCGGCGTCCGCCGCCGCGTCCTGGTGGTCTACAATCCGACTGCCGGCGGGTCGACCCGTCCACGGTTTGACCGGGTCCTGGAACACCTCTCGCGCCTCGGGGCGACGGTCACGGTGCGGGAAACCATGGACCGCGGCGATGCCGAACGTATTGCCGCGAACGCCTCTTCGGGCACATTCGATATCGTCGTCGCTGCCGGTGGCGACGGCACCATCAACGAGGTCGTCAATGGTCTCGTCGGCAGCGATCTTCCGCTCGCCATCGTGCCGTTGGGAACGGCCAACGTGCTGGCCGCCGAGATCGGCATGCCGCTGCGGGCGCGGCGGATCGCCCGCGCCATCGTCCGCGGCGAGGTCCGCTCCGTGCATGTCGGTTCGGTCAACGGCCGGCGCTTCTTGATGATGGCGGGCGTCGGCTTCGACGCCCACGTCGTCGCCAACGTCGATCCGCGTCTCAAACGCGCCTTCGGCAAACTGGCCTATGTCGTCGAGACGCTGGTCGGCCTGTTTCGCTTTCCCTATCGCCACTATCGGGTGATCATCGACGGCACCCCCCACGACGCGGCGTCGGTGGTGATCGCCAACAGCCATTATTATGGCGGTCGCTTCACCTGTGCGCCGCAGGCGCGTCTCGACGATCCGGCGCTGCATGTCTGCCTGTTCGAACGTTCGGGGCCATGGAGCGTGCTGCGCTACGGATGGGGTCTCGTCGCCGGCCGCCTGCACCGACTGCGGGACGTGCGCGTCATTGCCGGATCGGGCATCCGGATCGAGGGCGCGACCGGCGAACCCGTGCAGTGCGACGGCGACATCACGGGCAAGCTACCGCTGGTGGCGCGGGCCGACGCAGCGCGGATGAACTTGGTGGTCGGCGCCGCCGCGGCGTCGTAGGCGCCGATACCGGCTATCGGCCGGCGATGGTCATCCCATCGATGCGCACGGTCGGCGCATCAGTCCCGTATCGGAACTCCAAGTCGTCGGCGGCCGAGAGGTTGGCGAACATGTCGACGAGGTTGCCGGCGACCGTGACCTCGCTGACCGGATAGGCCAGCGCGCCGTTCTCGATCCAGAAGCCGCTGGCGCCGCGACTGTAGTCGCCGGTGACGCCGTTGACCCCGAATCCGATCAGCTCGGTGACGTAGAAGCCGTCGGCGATGTCCGCCATCAGCGCCTCCGGCGAGACGGCGCCCGGCTCGAGGTACAGGTTGGACGTGGCCGGAGAGGGCGGCGACGCGGTCCCGCCGGTCGCGTGACCCGTGGAGTCGAGTCCCAGTTGCCGCGCCGAGCGCAGATCGAGGACCCAGGTGGTCAGCACGCCCGCGTCGATAATGGCCATCCGCCGCGTCGCGATGCCCTCGCCGTCGAAGGGCCGCGAACGCAGGCCGCGCCGGCGCAGCGGGTCATCGACGACGGTGATGGAATCGGAGAACAGCCTGTCACCCATGCGGTCCTTGAGGAACGTGGTGCCGCGGGCCACCGAGGCGCCATTGATGGCGCCGCCGAGATGGCCGAGCAGGCTGCGCGCGGCACGGGGGTCGTAAACGATGGGGACCTGCGCCGAGCGCGCCTTGCGGGGGCCGAGGCGGGCGACGGCCTTTTCGCCGGCCCGCCGGCCCAGCAGCGCGGCGTCGTCCAGGTCGCCGCCATAGACGGCGCTGGCGTAGTCGTAGTCGCGCTCCATCGCCGTGCCCTCGCCGGCGAGCACCGAGACCGAGAGGCTGTGCCACGACCGCCGGCTTGTTCGCGCGAAGCCGTTGGAGGCGGCGATGGCCCGCACCGACTGGCCCCAGTCGGCCTCGGCGCCCTCGGAGTTGGTGACGCCGGCGACGGTGCGGGCGGCGTCCTCGGCGGCGCGGGCGCGATCGGTCAGGTCTTCGACCGTCGCCTCGGCGTCCTCGCAGGCATCGACGTCGGCGACATCGGCCGCCAGCAACGCGGCATCGGCAAGGCCGCAATAGGGGTCCTCGGGCACCACCGGCGCCATGGCGACGGCCCGCTCGACCAGGTCGGCGAGCGTGCCATCGGAGACGTCCGACGACGACACCATGGCCTGCCGCTGGCCGACAAAGACGCGCAGGCCGACGTCGATTCCCTCGGAGCGTTCGAGCCGTTCCGTTTCGCCGAGCCGCAGCGTCAGCGAAAGTGACCGGTTTTCGACGGCGACCGCGTCGGCAGCATCGGCACCGGCGGTGCGGGCCCGCTCGACAAGGCCGTCGGCCAGGGCGAGGAGGTCACTCTCCGGCGTCACGGGCGCCCCCTCGCACGGTTAATCCGCACCACGCCCCGCGTGGATCGCCCGGAAATTGCCGATGGGGAATGGATTTTACCTGCGTATGACATAAATAGGAGTATGATGACCCCGCCCGACGCGGCGCGTTGCTTGGATTTCCAAGTCAAGGCGCAGTGCCGAGCCCACCAATGGATGCACAAAAAGCGCCCTTCGTCTCGCCATGTCAACCGCAACCGCCGAAATAGAAGACTCTCCTTCACCGCGTCCCCGCAAGAAACTCGACTCCGTCGTTGTCCGCTTCGCCGGCGATTCCGGCGATGGCATGCAGCTGACCGGCGGTCGGTTCTCCGAGGCCACCGCGCTCGCCGGCAACGACCTTGCGACGTTCCCCGATTTCCCGGCCGAGATTCGCGCACCGGCCGGATCGACCTACGGCGTCTCCGCCTTCCAGATCAACTTCGGCTCGCGAGAGATCAAGACCTCGGGTGACGCGCCCGACGTCCTCGTGGCAATGAACCCGGCGGCGCTGAAGGTCGAACTGCCGAACCTGCGGCCCGGTGGGGTGGTGATCGTCAATACCGGCGCGTTCAACGAGCGCAACCTGCGCAAGGCCGGCTTCGACAGCAACCCGCTGACCGATGGCTTCGTGTCGGCCTACCGGATGGTCGAGATCGACATCTCGCAAATGACGCTGGACGCGGTCAAGCCGATGGGCCTGTCGCAGAAGGACGCGCTGCGCTGCAAGAACATGTGGACACTCGGCCTGGTGTCGTGGATGTACGACCGGGACCGACAGCCGACCATCGACTCCCTCAACGCCAAGTTCGCCAACAAGCCCGAGATCGCCGCCGCCAACATCGCCGCGCTCAACGCCGGTCACGCGTTCGGCGAGACGGCCGAGCTCTCCGGCGACATCGCCGGGTACACGGTCGAGCCGGCCGATATCGAGCCCGGCCTCTACCGCAGCATCACCGGCAGCGAGGCGATGTCGTGGGGCTTTCTGGTCGGCGCGCGCCTGGCCGAGCGGAAGCTGGTGTTCGGCTCCTACCCGATTACGCCGGCATCGCCGATCCTGCATACCCTGGCGGCACTGCCCGGCTATGGCGTCGTCACGTTGCAGGCCGAGGACGAAATCGCCGCCGTCTGTGCCGCCATTGGGGCGTCCTACGCCGGTGCCGTCGGCGTGACCTCGAGCTCGGGGCCGGGCATCGCGCTCAAGAGCGAGGCCATCGGCCTCGCCGTGTCCGCCGAACTGCCGCTGGTGATCATCAACACACAGCGCGCCGGCCCCTCCACCGGCATGCCGACCAAGACCGAGCAGTCGGACCTCTATCAGGCCGTTTACGGCCGCAACGGCGACACGCCGGTGGCCGTACTGGCGGCACGCTCGCCGGCGGACTGCTTCGAGGTCGCCATCGAAGCGGTGCGGATCGCCACCCAGTACATGACCCCGGTGATCGTGCTCTCGGACGGATACATCGCCAACGCCGCGCAACCTTGGAAGATCCCCGAGGTCGAGGCGCTGACGCCGTTCCCGCGCAACTCCGACACCGGCGCCGAAGGCTTCCATCCTTACGTCCGGGATCCGGAGACCCTGGCGCGAGCGTGGGTCTCGCCCGGCACGCCGGGCCTGGAGCACCGCATCGGCGGTTTGGAGAAGGACGCCGACACGGGCCACATCTCGTACGACCCGGAGAACCACCAGCGGATGACGGATCTGCGCGTCGCCAAGATCGCCGGGATCGCCGACGACATGCCCGCCCAGTCGGTGGAGGATGGCAACGAGACCGGGCCGCTGGCGGTCGTCGGGTGGGGCTCCACGTATGGGCCGATCAGCCGTGCGGTCAATGTGATGCGGGAGAACGGCGCCGACGTCGCCCACATCCATCTTCGCTACCTGTGGCCGCTGCCGGCCAACCTCGGGGACCTGCTGCGGGGATACGACCGTGTGCTCGTCGCCGAGATGAACACCGGCCAGCTGCTGACCATGCTGCGCAACGAGTTCCTGATCCCCGCCGAGGGTCTGAGCAAGGTATCCGGCCAGCCGTTCCAGATCGAGGAGATCCAGGCGGCCATCGAATCGCGTCTGGAGGCTTGAGATGAACGTCGTTGCGTCCCCCGCCGCCCTGAAGCCGGACGATTTCGCGTCGGACCAGGAGGTCCGCTGGTGCCCTGGGTGCGGCGACTACGCCATCCTCAAGGCCGCCCAGAAGGCGCTCGCGGAGTCGGGATCGCGGCCGGAAACCACCGTGTTCGTCTCCGGCATCGGCTGTTCGTCCCGGTTCCCCTATTACCTCGACACCTATGGCTTCCACACCATCCACGGCCGCGCCCCGGCGGTGGCCACCGGAATCAAGCTCGCCAATCCCGATCTGGACGTGTGGATCGCCACGGGCGACGGCGACGGCCTGTCGATCGGCGGCAACCACCTGATGCACGTGCTGCGGCGGAACGTCGACGTACAGATCCTGCTGTTCAACAACGAGGTCTACGGCCTGACCAAGGGCCAGTACTCGCCGACCTCGCGCATCGGCACCCGCTCGCCGTCGACGCCCAAGGGCTCCAAGGACTCGCCGTTGTCGGCCGTGGCGCTGGCGCTGGGCGCCGGGGCCCGGTTCGTCGCCCGTGCCGTGGACCGATCGCAGAAGCACCTCGCCGAGGTGCTGAAGGCGGCCCGCGAGCACCGCGGCGCGTCCTTCGTCGAGATCTTCCAGAACTGCATCGTCTACAACGACGCGGTGTTCGCCAACTTCACCGAGAAGCACCTCGCCGCCGACGCCCAGGTGCTGGTCGAGCACGGCAAGCCGATGACCTTTGGTGCCGATGGCCAGCGGGGGTTGCGGCTGAACCCCGAGACCATCGCGCTCGAGGCGGTGACCATCGGCGATCGGGGCGTCGGCGAGGGCGACATTCTCGTCCACAACCAAACCAACCGCACGCTTGCCGGTATGCTCGCGGCGATGGAGCCGCCGACGATGCCGGTTGCCATCGGCGTCCTCTACGACGATCCGGCGCCGAGCCTGGAGCAGCGCACCGCCGACAACCTCGAAGAATCGGACCCGCCGTCCCTCGCCGACCTCGACGCGCTCTTGCGCAAGGGCCATACCTGGACCGTCGGCGCGCCGGCCGAAACCGCCTAGCAACAGATCGTACGGACGTCCGCGCCGATGACCCTCAGCGTTGCCATCGTCGGCGCCGGTCCGGCCGGGTTCTATACCGCCGAGGCGCTGCTGGAGACGGCCGTGACCGACGTCCGCGTCGATATGATCGAGCGCTTGCCGACTCCGTTCGGCCTGATCCGCGCCGGCGTCGCACCCGACCACCAGAGCACTAAGCGGGTTTCCCGGCGGTTCGAACAGACGGCCCTGCGCGAGACGGTCCGCTATTACGGCAACGTCGAGGTGGGCCGCGACGTCACCGTCGACGAGCTTCTGGAGCGCTATGATGCCGTCATCCTCGCCCACGGCTCGCCCGCCGACCGACGCCTCGGCATCCCTGGCGAGCACCTGAAGGGCGTCCACGGCTCGGCCGGGTTCGTCGGCTGGTACAACGGCCACCCCGATTTCCGCGACCTCGATCCGTTGATCGACTCGCCGACCGCCGTGGTCATCGGCAACGGCAACGTGGCGCTGGACGTCGCGCGGGTGCTGGTCAAGACCGAACGGGAGATGGCCGAGTCCGACCTTCCCGACTACGCCGCCCAGCTTATCCACCCGTCACCGGTCACCGACGTCCACATGGTCGGCCGCCGCGGCCCCGTCGAGGCCAAGTTCACCAACGTCGAGCTGCGCGAGATGGGGCGACTTGAACAGGTCCATCCGGTCATCGACGCAGCGCTGCTTCCCGAGTCCGTCGGCGAACTCGAGGACGACCGCGGCCGCCGGCTCAAGGAAAAGAACCTAGCGACCCTCAAGGAATTCACGACCATGGCCGACGATGGGCGGCCCAAGCGGGTGCATTTCCGCTTCTTTCTGTCGCCGGTGGAGATCCTCGGATCGGAGCGGGTCGAGGGCGTGCGCTTCGAACGCACCCGCTACGAGGACGGCCGCATCATCGACACCGGCGAATTCGAGGTCATTCCCTGCGGTCTCGTCGTCGCCGCCATCGGCTACCGCTCGGAACCGATGCCCGGGGTCCCGTTCGATGACCGCCAAGGGCTGGTGCCGTCGAACGATGGCCGAGTGGCGCCGAAACTGTACGCCGTCGGCTGGGCCAAGCGCGGGCCCATCGGCGTGATCAGCACCAACCGCACCGACGGCGAGGCATGCGCCGCGCAGATTCTGGCCGATTTCCCGGGCGGGGTGAAACCGGGCCGCGACGCCTTCGAGGCACTGCTCGCCCGCCGCCGCGTGCGCGCCATCACCTACGACGATTGGCGCACCATCGAGGCCGCCGAGGTCGCCGCCGCCTCCGGCGGTGCCCCCCGGCGCAAATTCACTACCCTGCAAGAGATGCTCGCCGTCCTGGAGACGACCCGGCCGAACGTGCCGGTGGCGTAGGGTGCTTTGAGGGGCGGATGCCCCGAGGGCGGGATAGCGGAAAAAAACCGGCCGGGTTGGCGCTACAGCATCCCCGGCTTGCCTTCCTTCCAGCGCTCGTACTCGGTGGTCAAGAGCGCGACGTGCTCGCGTTCCTCGGCGGCCAGCTCCTCGTAGAGCTCTTGCTCGACGGAGCCCTCGGGCACTTGGGCGGCGCGTTCCGAGAAGAAGGCGACGGCGCGTTCCTCGCAGGCGATGGCAATGCGGAACAGGTTCGCCGGGTCGTCGGGCCGGCGCTCGATGCCGCCGAAGATGGCGGCGCGCTCGACCTCGAACTCGCCGGCATACTCGGGGATGTGGGCGTGGTAGCGGCGCGCCAGGGTCTCCATGTGCTCGTTTTCCATCTCGGCGAGCTTGCCGAACAGCTCCTGGAGCACCGGTTCCGAGGCCTCGCGGGAGGCGCGGGCATAAAAAGCGCGACCACCCAGCTCGATCTCGAAGGCCATGCGGATGCTGTCGAAGTCGTCGGCGTCCTCGATGTCACGGTCGCCGATCAGCTCCAGTTCGCCCCCGCACAGCGGGCAGACGCCGTAGGGGAAGGCGAAGCCCTCGCTCACCTTCTTGCAGGATTTGCAGTGCCAGGTCAGCGGCGCCCCGGCGCAGCAGATGTAGGGCTCGTCCCCTTCGATGGGCTGGTGGCACTTGGGGCACAGCATGGTCGGTCTTCTCCCTTGGGGGGCCTAGTTTACCGCCTCCTGCGGCTGGAAGGCCTCGGCGTCCTCGGCGGTGATGGGCCATTTGGTCTTGCCGCCGTCGAGCCAGGCGCCGATGGCGCGGGCCGCCCGCCGGCCGGCGCCCAGCGCCAGGATCACCGTGGCGCCATCGGTGACGATGTCGCCGCCGGCGAACACGCCCGGCAGGTTGGTCGCCTGGGTCTCGTCGTCGGCGACGATGTTGCCCCACTTGTTGAGCTCCAGGTCCGGGGTCGCCTGGCCGATGATGGGGTTGGCCTGGGTGCCCAGCGCATAGATGACGGTGTCGCAGTCGAGGTCGGCGAACTCGCCCGTCGGCATCGGCGAACGCCGTCCGCGCTCGTCGGGTTCGCCCAGCTCCATGCGCTGCACCTTCATGCCGCGGACGTTGCCCTCGTCGTCGACGTAGATCTCCTCCGGGCCATGCAAGAAGAAGAACTCGATGCCTCCCTCTTTGGCGTGGCGGATCTCCTCGATGCGGGCCGGGGCCTCGGCCTCGGAGCGGCGGTAGACGCAGCGCACCCGTTCGCCGCCGATGCGCTTGGCGACCCGCAGGCAGTCCATGGCCGTGTTGCCGGCGCCGATGACGACGATGCTCTTGCCCATTCCGATGGGCGTGTCCAGGTAGGGAAACTTGTCGCCGCCCATCAGGTTGATGCGGGTGAGGAACTCGTTGGCTGAATAGACCTGGCCGGCGAACTCGCCGGGGATGCCGAGGAACGTCGGCGCGCCGGCGCCGGCACCGACGAACACCGCATCGAAGCCGCGCTCCTCGATCAGCTCGGGGATGGTGAAGGTCTTGCCGACCACCTTGTTGGTCTCGAACACCACACCCAGGTCCTGCAGGCGGTTCACCTCGCGGTCGATAATCTCGCGCGGCAGGCGGAACGACGGGATGCCATAGCGCAGCACGCCGCCGATCACGTGGAGGGCCTCGTAGACGGTGACGGTGGCACCATACCGCGCCAGGTCGCCGGCGGCGGCGAGGCCGGCCGGGCCGGAGTCGACGATGGCCACACGGCCGAACTCGCCGGCATGTTCCGGCGGCTCGGCCTTCGATGGCCGCGCGTTGTCGCCGACGAAACGTTCCAAGCGGCCGATGCCCACCGGCTCCATCTTCTTGATCAAGACGCACTGCGCCTCGCACTGGGATTCCTGGGGGCAGACGCGGCCGCAGACAGAGGGGAACAGGTTCGACTCGTAGATCACGTCCAGGGCCTTGTCGAGGTTGCGGACCAGCAGGTGGCGGATGAACCGCGGGATGTCGATGGCCACCGGGCAGCCGGCGATGCAGGTCGGCTTCTTGCATTGGATACAGCGTTCGGCCTCGGCGAAGGCGTCCTGGTAGGTGTAGCCGAGGTTGACCTCCTCGAAGTTGCGCGAGCGCTCCGCTGGGTCGCGCTCCGGCATCTTGGTCTGCTCGGGGTCGAGGACGGCGAGCTTCTTGTAGCTGCGCTTCTCCTCCTTGAACAGCTGCTCCTCGACGCTGCAGACGTGCGCGTAGTCCTCGCTGGCCACCGACTCCTGGTCCTTGAACCGCTTCTGGCGGGCCAGGAGCTCCTTGAAGTCGACCGTGTGGCCGTCGAAGTCGGGGCCGTCGACACAGGCGAAGCGGACCTTGCCGTCGACGGTGACCCGGCACGAGCCGCACATGCCGGTGCCGTCGACCATGATCGCGTTCAGCGAGACCATGGTCTTGACGCCGTAGGGCCGGGTGGTCTCGACGCAGGCGTTCATCATCGGCAAGGGGCCGATGGCGATGACTAGATCGGGCTTGTCCGTCTTCAGAACCTCTTCCAGCGCCGCGGTGACGAAGCCCGGCTTGCCGTAGGAACCGTCGTCGGTGCAGACGATCAGCTCGTCGCAATGGGCGCCGAACTGCTCCTCCCAGAACACCAGGTCCTTGGTCCGGAAGCCGATGAATCCCGGTGGTCCGGTTGCCGGCCTCCTTGAAGGCGCGGAGATGGGGATACACGGGCGCGACGCCGAGCCCGCCGCCGACGAAGACCACATGGCCGACCTTGTCCACATGCTGGGGAAGGCCCAGCGGACCGACGAAGTCCTCGAAGCTGTCGCCGGCCTGATACCGGTCGCGCATCTCTTGCGTCGTCTTGCCCAGGGCCTGGACGACGACGGTGACCGTGCCCGCGTCGCGGTCGTAGTCGGCCACCGTCAGCGGGATGCGCTCCGAGCCCTCGTGCAGCCTGAGCATGATGAAGATCCTATGAATCGACGGGAGCCGGAAAGTCTAAGGTTCCGGTGTTCCAACCCGATCACATAGGAGAAGAAGAG
>Ga0056126_10000322_pt1 | contig 17765 bp, 17 predicted proteins | sample WorMetLIZAISLAND_FD_71117 | JGI IMG/M metagenome (GOLD analysis project Ga0056126, IMG submission 71117) | Marine gutless worms symbiont microbial communities from Max Planck institute for Marine Microbiology, Germany - Inanidrilus manae... ...
GTTCTGGACGGTGAAATCAGCGAAACAGACGCCGCCGACGTCGCCCTGGCCTGGGGTCTCGCCACCTACCGTTTCCAGCGTTACCGCGACATCGGGGAGGAACAGCCGAGACTGGTTTGGCCGGACTCGGCATCGCGCGCCGAGGTGCTGCGCGCCATCCGCTTCACGACCCTGGTCCGCGAGCTCGTCAACACGCCGGCCAACGATCTGGGGCCGGGTGAACTGGCCGGGGCGGCGGAGGATTTGGCCCGGGAATTCGGCGCCGATTGCCGGATCGTCGTCGGCGACGACCTCCTCACCGAGGGCTACCCTGCGGTCCATGCCGTCGGCCGGGCCCATGACCGCGAACCGCGATACATTGATGTCAAATGGGGCCTCGAGGCGGCGCCCAAACTGACGCTCATCGGTAAGGGCGTTACCTTCGATACCGGCGGCCTTGACCTGAAACCGGCGTCGGCCATGGAGTTGATGAAAAAGGACATGGGTGGGGCGGCGCATGCTCTTGCACTCGCTGGCATGGTCATGGATGCCGGCCTCGACGTGCGGCTCCGGCTATTGATCCCGGCCGTAGAGAACAGTGTTTCGGCGAATGCCTTTCGGCCCGGCGACGTCGTTGCCACGCGCAAGGGGCTCACCGTCGAGATCGGCAACACCGATGCCGAAGGCCCGGTGATCCTCGCCGATGCGCTTTCTGAAGCGGCTTCCGAGGAGCCCGACCTTGTCATCGATTTCGCGACGTTGACTGGTGCCGCACGTGTGGCGCTTGGCACCGAGTTGCCGGCGCTTTTTTGCAACGACGACGAAACGGCCGAAACACTCCTCGCCGCTGCCCATGACGTCCGTGATCCTTTGTGGCGAATGCCGTTGTGGCAAGGCTACGGCAAGGAGATCGAAGGCAAGATTGCGGATCTCAACAATGCCCCCAGCGGTCGTTTCGGCGGCGCAATCACGGCGGCTTTGTTCCTCGAGCGTTTTGCCGAGGGCATCGAGCGCTGGGCCCATATCGACCTCATGGCTTGGATGACAGCGGCCAAACCCGGCCGACCGGCCGGCGGTGAAGCCATGGGGCTTCGCGCCGCGTTCGAAATGATTAAACGGCGTTATGGCTAGGAGAAAGCTATGGGTCGCCGGTTCAACAAAAGGGCCTTGCACGGTTCCTGGGAATTGGTTAAAAGTTCCGTAATCGAAACGAAATGGCGGTAAGCCATTTGCTGAGGAGGCGTCGCAAGATGGGGATTGAATTCGACGAATTGACCGCGCTCGACATCTGGCGCCGTGCCATTATCGAGAGCGTGCGCCTCGATGCACCGGATCTCTCGGCCCGTCAAATGGCTCTGTTGCTAAGCGTCTACTTGACGCCGCCGCCGCATACGGTACGCGGCCTGGCCGCCACCCTCAACGTGTCGAAGCCGGCCATCACGCGGGCGGTCAACCGGCTGAGCGAGCTGCAGCTGGTGCGCCGCAAGCCGGACGAGACGGACCGGCGCAGTGTGCTCATTCAGAGAACCGTGCGCGGGTCCGTCTTCCTGAGGGAATTCGGCGAACTGATCGTCAACGCCGCCAAAACGGGCCCGGGCGGTGAGTCCTCGGTGTTGCCGCCGCGCTATTGAGGCGCCCGAAAAGAATCACGCGTCCTGAAGGCCCTGATGGGCCGGCGTGCGAAACCGTTTCAGGTAGGTCGGTAAAATCGCTTCCGCCGCGGTCGCCTGGATGCCGAGATCGACGAGCCCCGGGTGCTCACCACTGAACACATTGTCCGTCTTCAGAAGCGTCACTTGATCGCGGGTGAGCAGCGGTTTCGGCAGCAGTTCCAGGAACAGGGCCTGAAACTCGGCCATGGCGAACGGCACTGGCACCAGGATGCGCCTGCGCTCGGTGACCTTCAGCAAAAGGTCGAGGAGCGCCTTGAAGCTGTAGATGGTTGGCCCGACCAGTTCATAGCAACGGCCCTGGGCATCGTCGCGCTCGAGGGTCGCCATGACGGCATCGGCGACATCGCCGACATACACCGGCTGGAACTTGGTGCCGCCTTCACCGTAGAAGTCGATATTCAGTCCGTCGTCGAAGGAGATTTTCGGCAAAGTCGGGCAGCCGTAGACGGGCAGCACTGGTGTCAGGCGGGTCATGCCGGCGAACATGTTGAAGAAGTTATCCTCGGGACCGAAGACGACGCTGGGCCGGAGCACGGCGGCGTCGGGAAAAGCCGCCATCACCGCATCTTCGCCAGCCGCCTTGCTGCGCGCGTACTGCGCCTCGGAATCCTTGTCGGCGCCAAGCGCCGAAACGTGAACCATCTTCGACGCACCGGCCGCCTTGGCAGCGGCGGCAATAGTTCCCGCCGCCTCGGCATGGATCGCACCGAACCGGTTGCGGCCAGTTTCGTAAAGAATACCGACCGAATTGATCACCGCGTCCGAACCGGCGACCGCTCCAGCGACTTGGCGCGGATCAGTGATGTCGGTCTGCAGCGGCACGATCTGGCCGATCTCGCCACACGGTTTCAGCAAGGCCGCCTTTTCGATATCCCGCGTGGCAATCTGGACCTGCCAGCCACCGGCCGCTAGACAGCGAACCACGTGGCGGCCGACAAATCCGGACCCACCGAAAACGGTTGCCTTTCCTGCCATGATCACTCCTCCGTTCCGCGACCCGGTTCGTCGACGGTTCGCCTACCGATTACATGCCGGGGCGGGGCCCGTCAATCAAGCATTCCCGATGAAGTTCCCCGGTTGTATTCCCTTGCTCCCAAATCGTATTGACAAGGTCGCCCGTGCGCAATAATCACTGATGCTCTGGCGCATATGCCGGACACGAAGCAATTCCTGTGCCCAGGTGGCGGAATTGGTAGACGCGCTGGCTTCAGGTGCCAGTGGCCGCAAGGTCGTGGAAGTTCGAGTCTTCTCCTGGGCACCATCAATTGTCACCTGGATATCCGGCGGATCAGTGAGTGGGGGAACCTTTGACGAGACCGGCGAGGTCGAAACCCGAAACGGTCGAGGTTCACGTGGGCGATCTTCCCGACGGCGTCTCCTTCGATGGCATGGTCGCCGTCGACACCGAGACCCAGGGGTTGAACCCACATCGCGACCGTCTATGCGTCGTCCAGTTGTCGGCTGGCGATGGCGTCTGTCACCTCGTTCATTTTCCGCAACCGACATACGGCGCCCCGAACCTGAAGGCCGTATTCGAGGATCCGGACCTGACCAAGATCTTTCACTTCGCACGCTTCGACGTGGTCATCCTCAAACGTTATCTCGATGTCGAAGTGGCACCGGTCTATTGCACGAAAATCGCTTCCAAACTGGTGCGAACCTATACCGACAAACACGGCCTGAAGGACGTTTCCAAGGAACTCCTCGGTCTCGACATTTCGAAAGCCCAGCAATCGTCCGACTGGGCGGCGGCAACGCTGAGCCCCGAGCAGATCGCCTATGCGGCGGCCGATGTCCTCAATCTGCACGCCATTCAAGAGCGCCTCGACGACATGCTGTCGCGCGAAGGCCGGACGGAACTGGCTGAGGCCTGTTTCGGCTTTCTCGCTACTCGTGGCACCCTTGATATGTTGGGGTGGGGTGAAATGGACATTTTTTCGCACTGACAGCAGTGTCGGTAAATACCGGGTTTTATTGACCTTTTCCGCCTTCACGCGCATACTCGGGGCGCGGGTCTCGGCATTCAACCGACCCCGTTTGGGCAACTGCAACCAGAATTGCCACCGAATAGGGTTTGGGCTTCAAAGACCCGTCGTTGCGGGCCGCCGGTTTCCGTTTACTACTGAGGATTTCTCGCGACCATGGTTTCATATACGGCCTCCTCGACGGCAGAACAGACTTCGATTTCTGAACACGATGACTTGCAATCGGCGCGCCGGGTTCTTGGTGTCGAGGCTGCGGCCTTGGACGCTTTGGCTGCATCCCTGGGCGACGGTTTTTCACGCGCGCTCGCCATCTTTTCCGCGACGAAGGGGCGTGTGGTCGTCACCGGCATGGGAAAGAGCGGCCATGTCGCCAGGAAGATCGCGGCGACGCTGGCATCGACGGGTACGGCGTCATTCTATGTCCACCCGGGCGAGGCTTCGCACGGCGATCTCGGCATGATCGTCGGCGACGACGCGGTTCTGGCGCTGTCGAATTCCGGTGAAACCACCGAACTGGCCGATCTGGTCGCCCACTGCAAACGCTTCGCCATTCCCCTGGTTGCCATGACGTCGAAGACTGGCAGCGCGCTCGATCAGGCCGCCGATGTGTCGCTGGTGCTTCCGGACAGCCCGGAAGCCTGCCCGTTGGGTCTGGCGCCAACGACCTCGACGACCGTAATGTTGGCGCTCGGCGACGCCATCGCCGTCACCCTTCTCGAACGCCAGGGATTTTCCCACGCCGACTTCAAGGCCCTGCATCCGGGCGGCAAGCTGGGCCAACGCCTCCTCAAGGTATCGGACCTCATGCACATCGGCAAAGAGATCCCGACAACAACGGGCGACATGGTGATGTCCGACGCGTTGGTCGTAATGACAGCAAAACGCTTCGGCTGTGTCGGCGTCATCGACGGCGACGGCCGGCTCGAGGGGGTGATTACCGATGGTGACCTGCGCCGCCACATGAGTGCGGATTTCCTGGCCCAGAAAGCATCCGATGTTATGACCCGCGGCGCCAAGACAATTGGTCCGGATGCCTTGGCTGGCGAAGCGGTTCAGGTCATGAATGCCTTGTCGATCACCAATTTGTTCGTCGTTGCCGACGGTTTTCCGGTTGGCATCCTTCATGTCCACGATTGTCTGAGAGCCGGGGTGGCCTGAGCCGAGGTGGTGCCATGGCAGCGACAACAACCAATACTCCGGCCATGGCTGCAATGAACGGCCCCTCTGCGGCGGGCAGGCGCGGCCGTCGGTCGTTGGCGCCCAGGCGGTTCACTCAGGGCTACAGCCGCTTTGTTCACATCGTCAAGTTTTTACTGCCCGTCGGTGCTGTCGTGTTGTTGGCGCTGGTCGCCTTGTGGCCGCAGTTCGCCCCGGATGATCTCCGTTTCCGCATTGGATTCGCCGCCATCAAGGCCGGTCTTTCGGGCGATCCAAGCATGGTCAATCCGCGTTACGTCGGCACTGATCAGGAAGATCAGCCCTATGCCGTGACGGCCGAACTGGCGCGCAGCTTGTCGGAAGGCACAGCTAAGGTTGAACTCGACATGCCGAAGGCGGACATCACGCTGGACGACGGCACCTGGCTGGTGTTGACGGCGGAAACCGGTGTTTTCGCGAGGGCTGATAAGTCGCTTGATCTACAGGGTGCTGTCAATCTGTACCACGATTCCGGTTATGAGTTCCGAACCGAAAGTGCAGCCATCGACTTGGCGAAAGGTTCTGCCATCGGCAATGTACCGGTTGCCGGCCAGGGCCCGTTCGGTAATCTCGAGGCGCAAGGCTTCCGGCTCGTCGACAAGGGCAAGACAATATATTTTACGGGCAAATCGAAGTTGATTTTGTTTTCCGGCGGCAAGAAGGCCGCGCAATGAAATCGCTTTTCAAGATGATCACCGTCGCCCTGCTGCCGATACTGTCTGGCAACGGTTTTGGCAACGAAGCGGCCGCGCAGAGCCTTAATTTCGCGTCGGGTGATAGTCCGGTCGAGATTTTTGCCGACAACGGTATCGAATGGCAGCAGGAACGCCTCGTATTTGTGGCTCGCGGCAACGCCAAGGCGGTGCGCGGTCCGGTTACCGTGCTGGCTGACGAGCTCAAGGCCTACTACCGCAAGCGCGAGGATGAATCGACGGAGATCTGGCGGCTCGACGCCATTGGCAGTGTGCGTATCAAATCGCCGGAAGGAACGGCCTACGGTGGTCAGGCCGTATATGACGTCGACAACGCCGTATTGACCATGACTGGAAAGGGGCTACGCCTCGTCGCCGGCCAAGACAAGCTTACCGCCAGCGACCAACTCGAGTATTGGGAACGAAAACAGATGGCGGTAGCCCGCGGCGACGCTTTCGCGGTGCGGGCGGGAAAACGGCTCCGGGCCGACGTGCTGGCCGCCTATTTGCGCAAGAACAAGACCGGCGCGACGGCGATCTATCGGGTCGACGCCTTCGACAGGGTCAAGATCATCACCGAAAAGGATACGGCGACGTCGAACCGCGGTGTCTACAATGTAGAAAGCGGTATCGCCACCCTTACCGGATCGGTTAGAATCATCCGAGACAAGAACGTGTTGAGCGGCTGTAGCGCCGAGGTCAACTTGAACACGGGGATAAGCCGGCTGCATGCTTGCGCTTCGGGTGGGACCCGGGTGAAGGGTGTCATTCGGCCGGCGGCGAAGAAGAAGCAGTGACCTGCCGGAATTTTGGGGGTAGAACTCCAGAGTCATGAACGACGTGCACGGATATCCAACGGGTTCACCCCCGGATCCCAACGGAGGCCTTCAAGAGCCGGGGCGGCCTCGTGGTCAGATAGGGGGGCCGCAACTGGTCACCGACAACCAGGGCCTCGGTGTCGAAAATGTCGGCAAACGCTTCAAGAAGCGCCCGGTCGTACGCGGCGTCAGCATGACACTTCAGCGCGGCGAGGTTGTTGGTTTGCTGGGTCCCAACGGCGCCGGCAAGACGACCTGTTTCTACATGATCACCGGGCTGATTCCACCCGATCATGGCCGCATCGTCCTTGACGGCCACGACATCACGGAATTGCCGATGTACGGCCGGGCGCGTCTCGGCATCGGATATCTGCCGCAAGAAGCATCGATCTTCCGCGGTCTGTCGGTGGAGAACAACATCCGTGCCGTTCTCGAGGTCGTCGAAAAGTCGCGCGAGCGCCGGGAAGCAATCCTCGAGGCGCTGCTTGCCGAATTCTCCATCACCCATCTCAGGCGGACGCCGTCTCTCGCGCTTTCCGGCGGTGAAAGGCGCCGCGTCGAGATCGCCCGTTCGCTCGCGTCCAATCCACATTTCGTGCTATTGGACGAACCGTTCGCCGGCATCGATCCGATTGCCGTCGGCGATATCCGCGACTTGGTCGCCCACCTGAAGGACCGCGGTATCGGTGTTCTTATTACCGATCACAACGTCCGCGAGACCCTCGACGTCATCGATCGTGCCTATATCATCCACGACGGCATGATGCTGATGGAAGGTGCACCTTCCGACATCGTCGGCAATGAGGATGTTCGCCGCGTCTATCTGGGTGACCGGTTCAGCCTTTAGGCGCCTGCACCTCGAACCCCCATGGTTCTCTCCCCCCGATTAGATCAGCGCCAGACCCAAGCCCTGGTCATGACGCCGCAGCTTCAGCAGGCGATCAAGTTGCTGCAGCTTTCCAACGTCGAACTAACCGAATTCGTCGAACAGGAGTTGGAGAGCAACCCGATGCTGGAGCGCGACGAGGGCGAACGCCGCGGAGAAGACCGTCAGGACGTGACAAGTGCCAGCGAAGCCCAGGGTGATGGCGACGATTTTGAAGCGGACAACCTGGACACCATTGATTTTTCGGCGCCAGAGCCGGCGGAGATCTCGGACGCCAAGGAACTCGATGCCGATCTTGATAACACATACACCAACGACAGTATCAGCGATTCTGGCGCGCCCACCGATCTCACGACCTACGCCGACACACCAGCGCGCGGCGGGTCCGGTTTCGATATGCTGGCGCCGGATCTCGAGCAAACCATTTCCGAGACTCTGTCGCTCCGCGATCACCTGATGGCGCAGCTCGGAATGGAGTTTACGGACCCGATCGACAAGGTCATCGGCCTACACCTGATCGATTTGCTCGATGACGCCGGTTACCTGACGGCCGACTTGCAAGCGGTTGCCGACGCGCTCGACTGTCCCCTGGAGACGGTGGAGGCCGGCCTCGTCAACATGCAGGGCCTGGACCCGCCCGGGATCTTCGCGCGCGACCTGCGCGAATGCTTGGCTCTCCAGCTTAGGGACCGCGACCGCCTGGACCCCTGCATGGAGACCTTCCTCGACAACCTGGACCTGCTCGCCAAAAGGGATTTCACGAGCCTCGCCAATGTATGTGGCGCTGATGCAGACGACGTCGCCGACATGGTGATGGAGATCAAGTCGCTCAATCCGAAACCAGCGACGGCCTTCGACAACACGGTCACCCAGCCGATCACGCCGGATGTGCTGATGCGCGCCAAATCGGGTGGTGGCTGGATCATCGAGTTGAACACGGACACCCTGCCGAGGGTTCTGGTCAACAACAGCTATTATGCTCACGTCAGCCGCCACGCGCGATCGAAAAAGGAAAAGCAATACATCACCGAACAACACCAGTCGGCTAACTGGCTGGTCAAGTCCCTGCATCAGCGCGCGACGACCATCCTCAAAGTCGCCACCGAGTTGGTGAGTCAACAGGGGAAGTTCTTCACTCATGGCGTCCAGCACCTGAAGCCTTTGGTGCTCAGGGATATTGCTGAAGCCATCGAAATGCATGAGAGCACGGTGAGCCGGGTGACTTCCAACAAATACATGGCGACGCCGCGCGGCATCTATGAGTTAAAATACTTCTTCACGTCCGCCATTGCATCGACTGGCGGCGGTGATGCCCATTCCGCCGAATCCGTGCGCCACCGCATCAAGACCCTGATCGATGCCGAGCCGCCGAAGAAGATCCTCTCAGACGACAAGATCGTGGCACTCCTGAAGGCCGACGGCGTCGATATCGCGCGGCGTACGGTCGCCAAATATCGCGAGGCGATGGGCATCCCGTCATCGGTCCAAAGGCGCCGTGAAAAGGCCTCGCCGCATTAAAATTTGTCATTTTTCAAGATGGAAAATCCCTATGAGAGGGTGTATTGACTTTAATGAAACCGGAAACTAATTTCCCGCACTCCCAATCGCGGCAGGGAACGCGCCGGGGAAGCGGGCAGCTTTGTGATCAAGCCCTCCGGCCCGGACATGATAGATCACCATTCCGATTGGTGTTCCTGACACGGATGTAAACAGGACCGCAGAAATTCATGGATATTCAAGTCAAGGGCAAAAACCTGGATGTCGGCGACGCGCTTCGCAGCCATGTCAAAGACCATCTCGGGGTTGCCGTTACGAAGTATTTCAACCAAGCCGTCGACGCCAACGTCGTTTTTTCCCGCGAAGCCCATCAGTTGCGTGCCGATATCACCGTGCACCCGGGGCCGCGTGGTTTGGTGATCCAGGGAAAATCCGACGGTGCCGATGCCTATGGTGCGTTCGAAGGTGCGCTTGAGCGCATCAGCAAACAGCTGCGGCGCTACAAACGTCGCCTCAACGACCACCACAAGGTCAGCGCAGCCGAAGAGTTCGTCCAAGCCCAATACCGGGTCATGGAACCGGAGCACGAAGAGGAAGAAGTTCCGGCCGAAGGCGAACCGGCGATCATCGCCGAGATGCTAACGGAGATTGCGACCTTGACCGTCGGTGAGGCGGTGATGCGGATGGACCTGGCCGATGCACCGGTCGTCATGTTCCGCAACCGGGCCAGCGGCGGGTTGAACGTCGTCTATCGCCGACGCGATGGGAACGTCGGCTGGATCGATCCCGCCGAAAACGGCTGACAGACACCAGACGAAGACACGCAGAAGGACCGCGCCATGGAAATCAGCGATCTCATTTCTGCCGAAGACGTGATGACCAACCTCAGGGTGACCAGCAAGAAACAGGCCCTGCAGGAACTGGCGCGTCGCGCCGCAGCAATCACTGGGCTTCACGAACGGGCCATATTCGACGTGTTGATGGAACGCGAGCGCTTAGGCACCACGGGCGTCGGCAATGGCATCGCCATTCCCCACAGCAAACTGGCCAGCCTCGAAAAACTTTATGGACTTTTTGCAAGGCTCGAGAATCCTGTCGATTTTCAAGCCATCGATGAGCAACCTGTTGATTTAATCTTTCTGCTTTTGGCGCCGGAATCGACGGGCGCCGACCACCTGAAGGCGCTGGCCCGGGTCTCGCGTCTGCTGCGCGACAAATCGTCCTGCGAAAAACTGCGCGGTACCGACACCGGCGACGGCATTTACGCGATTCTTACCGAAAGCATGGAACACCGCGCCGCCTGACAGGCTCGCAGATGCCGCCCGGACTGATCCAGCTTATTTCTTGAATACCTTGATCAGTGGACACTGACCGGCTGCAGGTCGTTCTGCAGGATCGTCGCGGCCGCCAGTGCGAATGTCTCGGCTAAGGCCATTTGGCGGCCGTCAGCGGCGTGGATGGCATAAACCGGCCGATCCGAAAGGATCAACGGTTTGACGTAGGCCACCTGTTCCACGCCCCAGGCCGAAAAGGCCTGTTCCGACATCGCCGGGAAAGACGCGTAGGTGGGGGTCTGGTCGCGTGTTTTGGGATCCGTCATGATGAAACTCCTCAATCAGTGCGCCTCCACTAGGGACGACGCGCCTTCGGATTTCAGGTTGGTGATTACTCGGTGCCGACGTTGATCGTCGCCGGTTTTTTCCTGGTCGAGGAACCGGACGCGTTCTTGATCTTGATGGTCCGCACCTCCGGTTCGGGAATGATCCGTTGCAGTTCGATGTGCAAAAGGCCGTTGTCAAGATCCGCGCCTTTGACCTCGATGCCTTCGGCGAGCACGAAGCTGCGTTGGAACTGGCGCGATGCAATGCCGCGGTGCAGGTAGACCCGTTCCGTGTCATCGTCCAGTTGTTGGCCGCGGACAACGAGCTCGTTGTCCTCGATGGTCACCTGCAGGTCATCCATCGAAAAACCGGCAACCGCAAGCGTAATGCGAAGGTTGTTTTCGCCGATTTGTTCGATGTTATAAGGCGGATAGCCTTCGGCGGAAGCCTTCGACGCACGATCGAGCATGCGTTCGAGATTCTCGAATCCGAGAAGCAGGGGACTATTGAAAACGGACATACGTGACATGGGCGTGCCCCTCTATTCTGCGAGCGAGTACGTTCGGCTTGGGCCCTCCAAATCGAGGCACCCGGTCGGCCGGTTTCGTCGTCGAACGCCGGCGTCACAATATGATTTGGCTGAAATAGCGTGTCTGTCAATAGGCTCGGGTGGTGTCAGCTGACTGACTGGGCCGCCCTAGCCTTGTTTCGCCGCATCGCGAGCTTTGCGAAGCTCATCCTGTTTCTTTCGGATGGTCTGGCAGCCGTTGATCCGCGCAAAGGGCAAACGCGATATGGAACCGCCGCCCATGCGCACGGCGCCAGCCGTAATGTAAATGGAATCGAGCATCGGTCTGTCAAACGCCCTGTTGATGGGGCCGAGCAGCTGTTCGGGGACGTGATCGAGGACCAGCTTGCGGTTCTTCACCGGTATCGGATCGCGCGAAAGAACCTGGAAGATGGCGTCGCGGATGCGCGGCACGTAGGCGCAAATGCGACCGACATCCTTACGGCTTGTCGCCTCCAGGAAAAAGGTCACGACCGTCGATGACTGGAGGTGATAATCGATGGGAACCATGAAAGGCGCCAACTGGATGTGCGACGGAACTTCCCAGGCTTTGGCTTCGGGTTTTTCCGCTGCGACTGCTGCAGCCGTCTTTAGGATCAGAGCGGTGAATACGGCGCTGGCGAGAAGGACCAAACGGACGGGATGTTTAACGGGCACGGATCCAATTCCATTGTTCGTCTGTTCCCATACTTAAGCAGTTTGGCATGTATCGGCAATAAGAAGCCGATTAAGAACGTATGACGATAGATGAACGGGGCGTCAGCCCTGGCTGTCATATTCGAGGTTTGGCATCAGGAGCCGGAGGCGCTGTCCTGGAGCATGTCCTCGAACCGTTTCTTCAGCCGCGCCGCCTTGTAACCGGGGATTTGATAGACCCAGCCGCCGGTCCGCGCGTTGATGGACTTAGCGGTTTCGCGAGCCTCGTCGTCGGCGCCATCGGCCGCGGCGGAAACCCGGATCCAGGGGGCGCCGTCAACCTCGGTCAAGGAAACCGCAACGGTGAGGCCGCTGAAGGTCGTGAACCGAGCGGCTATGGTCGTCGTCGGGTCGAATTCGATGGCCCCATCCTTGCGGGCGTCCTCGAGATCGAGGTTTTCGAGGACCGCGGCCATGGTGTTCGGATCATTGTCGTACTTGAGCTTCTTGTCAGAGGGGACTCCGGCCAGTTGGAAGCGGCTGTCCTCCGGCGCCCCCTTCGAGATAACCAGGGTCTGCCCGTCCGGATGGGCGAACTGGGCCAACGTGATGGACTCCTCGGCGATGTCGGTGATCTGGTGTTCGAGCCAATCGCCCGGTTTGGCGCCGACATCGAGTTCACCAAGGGCCAGCCAGGCTTGTTGATCGTTACTGTGCCGCACGTAGACGCCATCGCGGGTGGAGCCGGGCATATTGTAGCGCGTGCGTCCGACGATCAGGTCGGCGAGGGCTATGCCTTCACCGTCGAGCGCGCGGACGCGTTTACCGCGCGATTCTTCGATCTCAGGCGATCGAAGATCGAGTTTGGCGTGCCATTTCTCTTTTGCTGTCTTAGCCTCGAAGGTACGCAGTTCGGCAAGACCAAGAACCGCTTTCTGGATGCGTTCGGCCCGCGCCGGATAGCCGTCGCTCTCGAGCAGAATCCAGCGATCGTCGGCGCGGCGCTCGAAGGTCATGGGGCCTTTACCGGTCATCACTTCGAGGCGGCGGATATCATTGATCCTTTCAACGAGACCAGGAACAAAGCGCCCGCCCGGATCGGCGCTGACGAAGCGGTCCTGGTTCGCCAGGGAAAACGCGGCGGCGGCGATAGCGACCGCGGTGGCAACTGCGAGAACGGTAAAGGTTCTGGGGGTCACCGTGTTTCCCTCCGTTGGGTTGGTCCCGCCATGTCAATCCGTCTCCACGGTTGCGCGGCGGTGCAGACGCCTGACGAAGACGGCGATAAGGATGCCAATACCGAGAACCAGCGGGATCGCCGCAATATTGGCGAACTTGAGCCAGGATCCCAACATCTCGATATCGCGGCGCATCGCATGTTGGACGTCGCGCAGTTCCTTTCGGATCGAGACCATTTCGCCACGGAATTCGTCGATCGTCGCCTTTTCCTTTTCATTGAGGATGATGTCACCGGTAATTTCTTCGCGCCGCATCAACTTGTTCAGTCTCGCCCGCACGCCTTGCAGCTTGGTCTGCAGTTCCTGCTCCTTGGCCCGGTAGGACCGCTCGGCATCCTGGCGGATCGACTGCACCAGGTGGAACGGCCGGTGCGATTGCGAGCGCGCCCTAAGCCCGATCAGAGCGTTCGAGCCGAGCAAGTTGTCGAGTGCGTTGACGACGAAATCGGCGTTGTTGGCGTAGGGTACCAAGAGCGTGTTGCCGAACAGGTCCTGAGCGTCGACCCACAACGTATCGTGCAGCATATCGGTATCGGCGACAACGATGACGTTAATGGCGTCCTTCGCCTCTGCACGGTGTTCCGTTTCGCTCACGGTCTTCGAGCCGTCGTATTTAGGCGGGCCGTCGGGAAAGGCCGTCTTCGCTTTTCCGGTGATGCGCGCGGCCAGAATCAGCGGTTTACCGCTCGGTTCGAACTCGCGGAACAGACCGATCACGTTGGGCCGAATGCCGACCTTCGAGCGCTCGATGGCCATCGACTTGGGCGAGGTGCGCATGAGCGGCTTGACGGTTGTTCCCTTGCCACCGATGGGTTCGAGGATACCCGGCGTCGCCAGGTTGATGCGCCGGATGTCGCCGGTGACGACGTCGTCCGGGTCCATGTATTCAGGCGTCAGCGACAGCCAGGCGACGTAATCGGAGACCGCGACCTGGGCGCCGACGCGCACGTTGACCCGTCGCGCCGTCGCCAAGTCACCGGCGACCCGATCCTTGACCAGCCGCACCCCCCAGGCTTCCAGCATTCGGTCGAACTCGGATACCGGGTCGTTGATGTTACCCGCTCCTGGCCTGGCCGCGGTTTCCGCATTGCTGTCGACGAAGGCCAACACACGCCCGCCTCCCAGTACGAACTGGTCGATGGAGTAAAGCATCTCGTCTTTCAGACCCTTCGGGTGCACGACCAATAGAATGTCGATGTCTTCCGGAACCGTCGGCGTATCGGGGACGACCGGCACCACGTCGAAGAAATCGCGAATCTGTTCGACCACCGTCCAGGCTGGCCGCTGGCCCATCTGCGGCCCCATGCCGCCCATCAACGGTAACGGTGTCAAGATGCCGACCGTCTTCTTCTCGGGCGCCGCAAGGGTATGGATGAGCTTGGTCAGGTCGTATTCCAGGAAGGTCTCGCGGTCCGGCGACAGGAATGCGATGGTTTCCTGGTCGTCCGTGCTGTTGACGGCGGCGAGCCCGAGATAGCCCAGGTCGCCGGCGTCGTTGATGGGAATCCCCTGCAGGCCAAAAGCGACGGCCATGTCTTCCGCATCGGAAAATGGCTCCGGATCGAGAATCTCGAGAACCAGGCGACCGCCCGCCAGGTTGACGTATTGTCCGAGGAGCTCTTGGACGCGTTTGAAATAGGTCGCGTGAGGCGGACTTTGGTCGCCGAGAACCTTGGAAAAGAACAGGCGCACCTTGATCGGTTCGTCGATGCCCTTGAGCACGCAACGGGTCCCTTCGGATAGTGTGAACAGGCGGCCTTCCGTCAGGTCCCACTGGGAATCCTTGAACGTGGCGTTGGCGAAGATATTGACGGCGAGCAGCAACAGCGTCGCCAGAACGAGTCCGCCGATGGCCAATTTGTCGCGGCTGGCTTTGGTTAAATGCACAGCCGCCTCCTCAATCGGCTTTCTTGAGATCGACGATGACGACGTTGACGAACAGCCAAAAGGCCATCAACGAAGCAAAGAAGATAATGTCGCGCAAATCGATGACGCCGTTGGTGATGGCCTGGAAGTGAACCAGGAAACTCATACCGGCGATGGTGTCGATCAGGATCTCCGGCGCCCACAGGCGGAAGAAATTGAGAACCATCTCGAGTCCGCTCATGGTGAACAGGAAACAGACGGCGGAGGCGACGATAAAGGCGATCACCTGGTTCTTAGTCAGGGCCGACAGGCAGGCGCCGATGGCAAGGAAGGCGCCGGCCATGAAGAAACTGCCAACGTAGCTGGCGAAGATGACACCGTTATCGGGATCGCCGAGGACATTGACGGTGATCCACATGGGGAAGGTAAGCGCCAGCGCAATGCCGGTGAATGCCCAGGCGGCCAGGAACTTGCCGAGAACCGCCTCCGCCGACGACACGGGCAGGGTCATTAGGAGCTCGATGGTACCGGTCTTGCGTTCCTCGGCCCACAAGCGCATGGCCACGGCCGGGATCAGAAACAGATAGATCCACGGGTGATAGAAAAAGAAGCTGACCAGATTGGCCTGGCCGCGTTCGTAGAATCCGCCGACATAGAAAGTTAGAGCGCCGGAAAGGGCCAGGAAGATGACAATGAAGACATAGGCGACGGGGGTCGCGAAGTATCCCTTCAGTTCACGCTTTGCGATAACCGCTATGTTACGCATGGGCGTCCGCCTCGTCGCCGCCCTGTGTGCCGTCTGCTTCAGAGGCGGGCATGGTGATCTCCCGGAACACGTCGTCGAGCGCGCCTTTTTCCACGTGCAGTTCGCGCAGTTCAACCTTGCGTTCGACCATGAGGGCGCTGACCGCATCGATGATCGGCCGACCTTCCTTTGGCACCACACGAATCGTAGTGAGGCCGTTGGCGGCCGCTACATCATCGACCGTTTGCACGCCCGGTACCGATGCCAAGTCTGCGTGAATCGTTTGCGCCTGACCCTGCGGCAAGGTCAGGGTGACGGCGTTATGCCCGGCAGCCTGGGCCAGCAATGCCTCCGGCGAACCGTCGGCCAGCAGCTTGCCGTGGGCGATGATGACGGCCCGCGAGCAGACCGCCTCGACTTCTTCAAGGATATGGGTCGAGACGACGATCGCTTTTTCGGCGGCCATCTCGCGGATCAGTCCACGCACATGGTGTTTCTGGTTGGGGTCGAGTCCATCGGTCGGCTCGTCGAGGATCAGCACCTCCGGGTCGTGCAGCATCGCCTGGGCCAATCCGACGCGGCGCTTGTAACCTTTAGAAAGAGTGTCGATCGGCTGGCGGATCACTTCAGAGAGGCGGACCTTATCGACGACGTCGTCGATGCGCCGATCGGGCTCAGCACCGTCGAACCCACGCACGGCGGCGACGAAATCGAGGAACGACTCAGGCGTCATGTCGCCGTAGGTCGGCGCCCCCTCGGGCAGGTAGCCGATGCGTTTCTTGACCTCGATCGGATTGTCGGTCACGTCGAAACCGCAGACCCGGGCCGTGCCACCCGTCGGTTCGATGAAGCCGGCCACCATCTTCATGGTCGTCGACTTTCCGGCCCCATTTGGCCCAAGAAATCCCAGGACTTCGCCGCGCTCGACGGAAAGTGAAATCCCGTCGACGGCGGCGATTGGTCCGAAATGCTTGCTCAGGTCTTCGAGATTGATCATGTCGGTCATCGTCAAACAAACGTCGGCAAAAGCCGCGCGATATCCTCCCGGTGAACTTTCTGGGGGCCGGTTGCGGTCGATCCCGGCATTCACTCGCGGGCAAATATAGTGGGCGATCTTCGGCGATCAAGCCCCCTGCTTGCATCCCCTGGCGCCGTCCCGCGAGGGCTTCAATGTGGCGGTCTTCGGGTCGGTCCAACGCCGGATCCTCCCCGAGACCGGATTACCGATAACGAATGGCCGGAAATGACTTATTATTGGCCTTTGGGCCAAGCAGCATTTGCCTTATTACTGAGCCCATGGCAAAACCCTGCACCATCCTCATGCTGGCCTTCCCCGGCGTTCAGGTCCTCGACGTCACCGGACCATTGCAAATGTTTGCGGCAGCCAACGACGAAATCGGCTTCGAACATTACCGCATCGAAATCGCCGCACCCCAAGTCGGCCCCTTCACAACTTCGTCAGGCATGCAACTGGTCGCCGACCGGGCCTTCGACGAGATCGACGACGCTCGCCTCGCCGTGACCCACACTCTGATGGCGGCGGGCGGCAACGATGGGGTTCGTCGCGAGCTCGAACGCGGGACCATCACGGCATTGCTCCGCCGGTCGGACGGCCGTGCCCAACGTGTTGCATCAGTGTGCACGGGGGCGTTCTTCCTGGCCGCGGCCGGACTGCTCGACGGGCGTCGGGCGACGACCCATTGGCAATCAACCGGCACCCTAAAGAAATTGCATCCCCAGGTGAGAGTTGACGGCGATGCCATCCATATCCGCGACGGCAACGTCTGGACATCGGCCGGTGTGACGGCAGGAATCGATCTGGCCCTGGCCATGATCGAGGCTGACCACGACCGTGCCGTGTCCCTGGCGCTGGCGAGACGCCACGTGGTTTTTCGCATCCGCCCGGGTGGACAGAGTCAGTTTTCGTCTGAGATGGAAGCGCAGTTCGCTGCCGACGACCGGCTTGCGATGCTGGTCGAGAAGATCGCCTCCCAACCGGCCGCCGACTGGCGCACGGAAAGTCTGGCTTCCGAGGCCAATGTGTCGATCCGCACCCTGACCCGCCTGTTCCGCCGCGCACTCGATATGAGTCCGGCGAAATTCGTCGAACGGGTGCGTGTCGACAAAGCGCGGCGGGCGCTCGTCGAAACGCCTTCGCCCGTCGCGTCGATCGCCGAGGCCTGCGGTTTCGGCACACTACGCCGCATGGACCGCGCTTTCGACAGGGCCATCGCCACAACGCCGAGCGCGTTTCGCGCCCGTTTCAGACCCCAGGGAGAAATGGGATGGACGCCTCCCATCCCTGATGTTCTCGGGCTGGAGGGATTGGTTGGACCCTCACGGGCCGACGGCATCAAAGTGCCAAGAGGGAAGAGCAAGCTCTT
>Ga0056126_10000323_pt1 | contig 17741 bp, 16 predicted proteins | sample WorMetLIZAISLAND_FD_71117 | JGI IMG/M metagenome (GOLD analysis project Ga0056126, IMG submission 71117) | Marine gutless worms symbiont microbial communities from Max Planck institute for Marine Microbiology, Germany - Inanidrilus manae... ...
GGAGGGAACTGATGCGCAGCGAGTTCTCCACCGACGCCATGGTGGAGGGCAACCTGGCGGTCTACCACGAGCTGCTGGCGGAGACCGTTCCCGAGGGTATCTGAATTCCCATGAGCGAGCCGCTCAGCCTGCAGATGGTAGGCAGCAAACGCCTGGGTGGGGCAGAACGTTGGTTCTGCCGTTTCAGTGCCGCCTTGGCGGAGTTTGGTATCCCCGCCGAACTTGCCGTCCGTGCCGGTAGTGAGCTGGAACGGCTCGACCTAGCCCTCCCCCTGCACCGGCTGCCCTTCCGAACCGTTTGGGATCTCATCTCCCGGAGTGCCGTCTCGCGGCTGATGCGACGGATCAGGCCTGACATCGTCCAGACTTACATGGGCCGTGCCACCCGCATGACGCGGCTCGAGTCCGGCACCGGGCCGGTCCATATTGCGCGCCTGGGGGGTTACTACCGACTCCACCCCTATCGTCATGCCCACGCCTGGATAGGTAATACCAAGGGGCTGTGCGATTGGATGGTGCAACAGGGTCTCCCCGCGAACCGGGTCTTTCACATCTATAACTTCGTCGATCCACCCCGGCCACACACCCCCGAGCGGGTGGCAATGCTACGCAAGGCGCTGGATATTCCCATGGACGCCTGGGTGTTGCTGACCGCCGGGCGCTTGGTACCGGTCAAGGGCCATGTCCATCTCCTGGAGGCCCTGTCTCTACTGTCCGCGGAAATCGGTGGACGCCCGCTGTATTTGGTGCTGTTGGGGGACGGGGTGCTGGGGCCGGGCTTGATGGCACAGGCCGCGCAGGCCGGTCTGAATCGGCGTATCCTCTGGGCCGGCTGGCAGCCGGATCCCGCACCTTATTACCAACTCGCGGACCTGGTGGTCTTCCCTTCTCACGAGGAAGAGACCCTGGGCAACGTGATCCTGGAGGCCTGGGCCTGGTCCAAGCCCCTGGTGACCAGCCGCTTCCGCGGCGCGCGGGAGATCGCCCATCACGGCGAGGACGCCTGGTGCGTGCCCTGTGCCGATGGTCCGGCACTGGCACGGGGCATCGAGCAGGTGCTGCAAGACCCGCGGCTGAGAGCGGCGATGGTCGCTCAAGGACAGCGGCGGGTCCGCAAAGCCTTCGGCCGGAGGGTGATTATGGACAGGTACCTGGAACTCTATCGGGAGCTGGCGGGACGATGAAGACTATGTGGCCAGTTCGTTCGACTCCCACCGCGTCATTCCGGTAAGTGTTGCCGGAATCCAGGGGCCAGGGATGGCAAAAGCATAGGGGGCTGAACAATTGCGATGGTTTAACTTGATAGCATTGTGGCCACGCCGATTGACAAAACACAGCTCCGGGAATATTTTTATTAGTTCGCGGGGCGTAGCGCAGTCTGGTAGCGCACCTGAATGGGGTTCAGGTGGTCGGAGGTTCAAATCCTCTCGCCCCGACCAAAAAATGTGATCGAACGCCACGCCGTTTCGGGTCCTGCCCGAGACGGCTTTTTTACTGGTTATCCGTCACTTGTTCGGCGCTATTTGGTGTGATCCGAGAGGGTGTCTGCCACGAAAAACACGAAAAGACACGAAATTTGATTGGTTCGTGTTCTTTCGTGTTTTTCGTGGTTCTTGGTGGGTCCGCCCCCCCAAACCACGTCAAATCGTTCAGGATTGGTCCGAGCCCGGAGTCTACAGCCAAAACTCCGGATAGCGGCGGTGTGCGCTCAGATTGTTTATCAGGAGTCCAACGATGAGCAGTGTGATCGCACCCAGACCTACCGGCACCAAGGCGAAGAGGTAACCGAGGGCGTGGAGTTCCTGGGAGCCGATGACGGCGATCAGGGCCGTCGCCCCGCCCGGTGGGTGCAGGGTCCGGGTCAGGTGCATGAGTGCGACGGCACTCGCCACAGCTATGGCCTCCGCCAACCCTGGGACGGGATGGAACATCTGATAGCACAAGACGCCCACCAGTGCCGAGAGTATGTGTCCGCCGACCAGATTGCGGGGCTGAGCCAGGGGGCTGTGGGGCGCGCCATAGACGAGGACGGCGGAGGCCCCGAACGAGCCGATCATGAAGAGGTTGTCGGTTCCCGTGAACAGGAACCGCCCGAGCAGCCCTACCGCGCCGATACCCAGGAAGGCCCCGAGCCAGGACCAGAGAATCTCGGTCATCGACGCCCGTGGCGGGCTACCCCGCAGGGTCCCCCGCATCTTGTGCAGATACCGCCTCGGATCTACGAGAGGGCGGGCACGCTTCGATATGGGTGCCGGTGACGACGTATCAGGCGGGTCACCGGTCGTGCTTCCCGTACCGGATTCATTCGACTCTACTGAATATGGTCTATGCATCGATTCTTAGAAGCTGTCTGGTTAAGAGGCTGTATAAAAACTAACCTATTGATTTTTAGTTATAAAAACCACAGATTTCCTCTGGCTCCCACGCTGGAGAGGCTGTGAAAGTATTCGCTTTTCCTGATAGCGGTGGGATGAAGCTGCCATATTTCACGCTAAATTCGGCACCAAGTGGGGTTAAGAGTAAGCCATGCTGCCTAGTTTAGGAAAATTGTATTCCCCTATCCCTTCCACTCTGGAAATTCAGCAATACTTTACCCAGTCTCCGGAGCGTGGGAACGAGTAAACACCGTGCCTGTCCGGGCGCAGTTTTGGATTGTTCGGCGTTGGTTATGGGGTCCGACGTGTTGGGTTACGGCGCGTTTAGCCCTGTCATTGTGCTTCGGGATCGGACAGCACACCTAACCCAACCTACGAGGAAGGGATATTAGCGCGTTCCCACACTGCGGAGAATTGGATGCGTTTGTTTGCCGTCCCTGGCGACTGGATTCCGGGGTCCGACCCGGAACGACGGAACGGAGAAAGATCGTCGTCCCGGTTGGGACGCCGGGACCCAGGTGCCAGGGATGGCAAAGCTGTTTTCCGTTTTCCCGCGGCGCCTAGTACAGCAATACCGAAATACCGGTAACCTCAGCTTGGTTCTTCCCTTGGGAATTCTTTTTTTGCCGCCAATGAACGCAAATCGGTCGAGGTTGGCTCGCCATTGTCGACGCTACTTGGCCCATTGACGTTGATTTGCGGCTGAATTTTCCGTGGAGATCCTGCCGGCTCAATGTTATCGGTAATTGAGAGCATCTGTACTAATGTGAAAGAATTCACATTTCCTGGCGGCGAGGGATGAAGTTGCTGTGTTTCACGCCAAATTCCGTACCCTGTGGGACCTAGGGGGTGTTCTCAATCAGCAACCTGAATCCGTGAGGTCAACTCCAGGGTTGAACATAACTCGATGGTTTTGCTGCTATTATAAATTGGCCATGACATCCGCCGGATGCCACGAACAATCTTAGTCTATCGAGTAAAACATCATGTTACCCCTAATTGAGAACACCCCCTAAAAGAAGGCTATGCTGCCTGATTTAGGAAATTAGGTTGCTGTCCCCGTCAGTGCTGAAAATCCGAATATGGATGTTGGGCACGCCGCCATCCGAAGATGCGGTTCGCGGTCGGGGTTTGTATCGTTCTGCGACGGCGTATCGCGCTCACCACATCCTACATTCCTGGATTCCGGGGTCCCGTTCGGCCCCCCACCCGGAACGACGGATCTCAGGGAACAGCAGCAACGTGCCCAACAAAGAGCGCTGCGCAACCGACGACTTCAATCGAACTATGCTCAAAGTACCACTGCATCGCGCGTCGCAACCCATCCAAGTCATCATCTGTGTTGCAGAAAATCCCTTTGCGATTGTAGAAGCTCATCAGCCGGCGGACGGGCCACTGCCGCGTCGTGCTGCTGAGCAAAGTGGCTCCAAACAGAACGCCGCCCGGATTCAACAGCTCGACAAGGTGCTCCAGAGCAATGGACTTTTCATCCATTGAACCCGGCAAGCAGTGCAGGACGTAGTTGAGCCCGATCGAGTCAAACCGATCATCACCCATCTCGATAGGTTCAAGCACATTGGCTTGGTGAATCTGTGGTGCGTAGCGGGCAATGCGCCCGGCAGAGGTCTACAAGCAACTTGCATTTAAGTCAAGCAGTGCCAACCGCGGGCTTTTGATGGGAAAGCGACAGCGATTGAGAAAGTATCCGGTTCCCACACCTACGTCCAAATGGTTGCCCGTTACGTGATCGTCGTAGAGACGCACCAATCTCCGCGTGGGGCAATTCCAGACGAATCGATTTGAGAGTCCCAGCACCAGCCAATCGTAAACTCGCAGCGTCTGCGGGGTGTAGACAGCTTGACCGGCATGGACCTGAGCAGGCGTCGGAGGTATAGGCGGATGGAAAGACGTAGAGATAACTCAAGGAAAATTCGGCATTCCACATCTCATTCCTGAGCTTCCGAGAGTGTGAAAATATTCGCTTTGCTCAGCAATGACAAAATGGAATTGTATATTTGTCGTCGCCGTCGTGGTAGCATGCTTGAAAAGCGTCTGGCAGCTCACCCAGCGGTGATTCAGGCGCAGGTAGTCACGTCCACGCACCCGCCCCACCCAGCGCCAGCCCAGGCGCTCGACCTCCCGGTAGAAGGGGCCCTTGAAGCCGGCATCGGCGATCACGACGGGCCTGGCATGCGCCGGCATCAGACACGCTAGGTGTTGCAAGAAGCGCTGCTGGACCGCGCGATTGGCGAGATTCTTCTGCGGGTGGACCTCCTCGTACAAGGTCAAACTGCGCCCGCCCACCGGCAATGATGCACGCAGCAGATGCAACGACTGATTGACCTTCAGATCCGACCAATCGATCAGGATCGACGGCTCGGCGATACGGGCCAGAGTCACCCGACACAGGGCCGCGTAGATTGACCCCGCCTCCCGTTGCAGATGGCGGTTGCCAAGCAGCCGATCCGCGCGTTTGATTTGATGACGCAGCCGCGCCTCACCCGCGAAGCGGCGTCCCAGCTCGGTCAGCGACAACCGCGGTCCACTCAGACACGCCACCACCGCAACTAACAGTGTCGCCAGGCGCCGACGGTGGAGATGGTGCAGCAACGGTTCCAGACAGTGGTGTACGATGGCGCTGACATGTATGGGGGGCTCCTGGTTGGTGTGGTGACTTTCCAGGGACCACAAAATCCCCATGCATGTCAAGTCACATTATAATTACGCACTACAACTTCTTGTTTTAGATCGCAATAATTTTGGGATACCTCAGGGTCTGTCCCTATTTTCCTCATATTTTCCTCAGTCATCGTGGACTGACTTTTAGTCTGAGGCTTTCAGTCGGCTTTAGCCGAAACAGCGACTTTCAGTCGCACCCCAGACTATGGACTTTCGGTCCATAGTGGTTGATTTAAGGAAATTGAGTGATTTCTGATGCGGTGCGTCAAACAGTGGAAATGCTTCATTCCGCCGATGGCATGTTCAACCAAAACACGTATTTTTGCGAGCTTGTGATTCGCTTGTTTTTGATCACTCGTCAGCTTCGGAAATGGATTCTGTTTCGATTTTCTTGGCTTTTTATGCGGTAAAAGAATAGTTGTCAAGTCCCGCCAGATTATAGACACGTTTTTTGAACAGGTTTGGCTGTTTTTGGTATCAGTTCTTCATAGCCTGAAGGGGTGGAATGTGGCCTAACGCCTTTTGGGGAATGTGTTGATTGTAGACCTGGACGTAGCGTTTGATGGTCTCGGCCAGGTGCTCGGCAGAGTCGAAGCGGGTGGTGGCCAAGACGTCGGCGATGCGCCCGTTGAAGCGTTCGATCATGCCGTTAGTTGGGGGGTCCTGGGCCTGATCAGGCGATGTTCGATGTAGTTGTCGGCACAGACCTGATCGAAGGCGTGGGTGCCGGTCGGCTGGCGCTGGCCAGTGGCGTAGAAGCGGTCGGTAAACTCTTTGCCGTTGTCGGTGAGGACCTTAGCGATGGTGAACGGTACCTTATTGATCAGGCGCTGGAAGAAGCCGCTCGCGGACCGTGCTGACTTGTCTTCAAGGAGCTCCACGTACACCCAGCGGGTGGCGCGATCAATGGCGGCAAACAGGTCGTTGCGTTGGTCCTGGTCCGGCATCTGAGGCAGGTACTTCACATCAATGTGCACAAAGCCCGGTGTGTACTCCTTGAAGCTCTTCACCGGCGTCTTGGCGCCTTCCTCCTTGGGTAGCAAGGTCTCGAGGTTAGAAACGCCGTGGCGGCGCAGACAGCGGTCCAAGCCCGAGCGGGACACCTGCGGGTGGATGAACTCGTGGGTCACCGCCAGCAGGTCATCCAGGGACAGGTAGGAGCGTCTCATGCGACGCCACCACCGCTTCCTGGGCCGCATTGAGGATGGTATGGAGCCGTTGCGGGCGGTGCGAAGCATCTTCCGTCCCCTTACGTTGACGCCATTTCGCAACCGTGTGGCGATTGAGGTGGTACGCTTCGGCCAACTCCTGGTTAGTCACTGACGGGGGCTACGTCTGTAGCTCCAGACGGATAGCAGGCGTGGTACGGGCGTTCTGGTGCAGCTGGACATTCATGGTGCGTGATCGCTATACTCAGAGTTCATGATGGCGGACGGGCGCAAGTCAAACGCTGCCCACCGGCCGGTTGGCTTCCTTCAGGCTCCCCTCATCTCACTCCTCAGCGAGCAGCCGTAACACCTCTCTCGCCTGCAACAGAGGATAGCTCCTTCTTGGTATATAGTCACACAGGACCTGGCACTTAGAGGTTGACTAAAAACTAACCTATTGATTTTTAGTTAGAAAAACTACAGATTTCCTCTGGCTCCCAGGCCCCGGCGTGGGAGCAAGTCTTGACGCTCCAGCGTCACTAAGCCTGGCCGCTGGAGCGGCCAAGGTGGTGTTCCCACGCTGGAGCATGGGAACAAGCAAAATCAATAAGTTAGTTCTTAGACAGTGACGTTGGGCAGGTTGAACACAACGCCAAGACGCATGTAGCGACAGTGCTGCACGGAAAGCGCGAAGGTGCGTGCACACATCGTCTTCCCCCTCGGCAGCATTGACTTAAACTCTGATAGGGCTAACGCCCGATTCCGATAGGAAGTCAAGAGGGAAATTCGACGCGATGGTCATTACTAATAGCTCGTTCGGATAGCGTCTAGCGACGATAGCTCGCAATTCAACAATTTCCTCCCGATGGCTCAGATGAGTTCCCAACCAAGGCGGTATAAACACCGGACCGAAGGAGACAAGGGTGTCATATGTTTAAGTTACTCTCAAAAATACGTCCGACTTACTCTTGGTATTGTTTGGCGCAGCCATCACTTTGTCCCTGCTGGGTGTGAATTTCCTTGACGGGGCTCCACTTGGGCATTGGACCCGGATCGGATTCGCCGCACTCGGGATCTTCTTTTTCGCCGTTTGGATTTAGCTGTCACGCCAATGGCGGGAGAATGCGAAAGGCACAACAACCACGACTGTGTCTGATCCTGACGTCGCCAGGCACATCATCGCTAACGTTCCGATACTGGAGATGCGCCAATACTTGACGGACTTGTACGTTGCCAAGGCGCGCAAGGCGAAGAAGATTGACCTGACGACTCTCACTATGGAGACCTTCCTGAACGCGTACTACGAGAACTTACCAAGGTGGCTGGCAGACGGAAAGGAAATCCGTGTGCTGTGTCTTGCGCCAAACGCGTGCGCTACTATAGTTCGTGGGCGCCAAGAGCAACATCCACTGGACAAAAAGATCCTGCTACAGCACGAACGTCTGGCAACGCTCTGCAAAAACCTCAAAAACAAAAAGGACGATGGGAGTTTGATATCGGTGCAAGGTAGTCTTGAAGTGAGAGTCTACGATGGGATGCCATATCACGCATACTTTCGGGCAGACAACGAGATAATCCTTGGATTCTACTTTGCCCACGTAACAGGTCTTCATTCCGAGTGCCTGTACCTGCAGAAAAGCCAGTCTACTTCTTCCGTATTGTTCGAGAGAGTGAAGAACGAGTTCGATTACAACTGGAAAGAGAGTGCCAGGCGTCCGATGTTTTCGGTTTGCTCCATCATTGATTCGGAACTTAGGTTCGATGAGAGCGCGCTGTCACAGACATTTCGCACAAGTTGTCCTGTCTTGGGTACGAGGACTGATGACTAGGAAGTGAACGTGGACGGTTCGGAAACTGATGTCAACAGGGCACTCGGAGGCGGTTAATGCATTATATGGATCGCAAGAGGGCACACGTGCTTTTTGTTCCAAACGAGGATGGTTTTGGTCCCTCGGCGCTCACATCCAATCTAGTAAAAGGTCTCCTTCGGTTGAAGCCAAATTGGCAGGTCACCGTGTGGAATCGCTCACGCTTGAAGTACAACCAAACGACGTACAAGCGCGAAATTACGGCGGGGCAACTCGCCGTCGAATCGGTGTGGAACATCATCGAGTTGGTGAAGGGAACAGGTCAGGTTCTTGTCGAAAGAACATTTGAGTCGTTGAAGGGTTACTTAAAGTTGAGTGACACCTATGCTGAGGACAGGCGGTTTCAGAAGTTTGATCTCGTGGTCGACTTTGGAGTCCCTGCGGCTGTTAAGTGGGCACGACGCACTGGTATGACGACGTTGAGCGTATTTGATCACTCTTGGTCGCTGTCTCTGGAGATGCTATTACAGAACACTCCTGGAATTTTGGGGCATACCACAAAAAAGCGCAACGCTGAGCAGCTCATTGAGGTTATTCGAGCAGATGAGCGACTGACAGAGCGACTTTTTCTCTTTCCGGCCTTCATTTCGCCTCCCAGGTATCTTGACTACTGGCAAAAACTTCTTGGGGTTGAGAGAGTGACGAGCATTGATGGGGTATTCGGACCGCTCCTGGAAACTGACAGCAACCTTTTGTCCTGCCGACGCCCCATCGGCGCGCGTCAAGTCTTCCTTCAGGGTGGGAATACTCCAGCATGGGATCATATACTCTGCCGAACCGCATCGCTGCTCGTGGCTAATCCTGAGGCGTTGTCAGTGCATGATGTCGGACTGACGATTTATATCCCGAACAAGCTCCGAGACGAACAAGAAATACGCCGTCTGCTAGATACAGCTAATGACCGCGTCGTTGTCGTGGATGCGTTGGAGAGAGGAGCAGTGTGCAAGCTAATGTCGGAGATTGATTTCCTGGTGACCCGGGCGGGCGGCGGCACGGTGAACGACGCCGTCGCGCTGAGGGTGCCAATGTTGTGTGTAGAAGAACCGCTCCAGCGTCAAGTTCAGGCTATACTCGCCGAATGCTTAGCTAGGAACATGGCGATTTCCATTGACATGGCATCCTTCACAGACAATCCACTTGCGGCCATCCTTTCTAGCCTCGACAGGCAGACTTCGTTCCAGAGGATATCTACAGCAATGAGTAGCATACCTCAACATGCCGAGATGTCGATAATTGCCGAGATTGTTCGTCTGGCTGAACGATCCGCGCTCTCTCAAGTATAGTTTGGAGGAGTCGCAACTGCCCACAAAAGCCTGCAGCCGACCGCCCAAAGTGCCGTTCGCTCTGCTCGCAGCACTTTGGGTGGCGGCTGAGGCCAACGTTAGGCGCCAAACCGTATCAAAGTGGTTAACAATCAAAAAATCAATGGGGTCAGACTCGATTGATTGCAGTGATGTACCAATTAAGGTCCGAAACCGTATTGGCCGTCTTGCTTTGGGTAACGCTGGCGCCATTTACCGAATACAGTCAGTTCTGACCGGTTGAAACATTGCGCCAAGTGATATCCGGTTTATTATCACCATTGAAATCCCCAACATCGGCAACTTGCCGACTCATGTCCGATGAAGACACAGAAATAGTGGTTCATTTACTGGGAAGGCAAATCTACCTGCCAGCTTCACAAAAGCCAATTTTGTATTTCTGCTCCCCAATCCTCCACCGAGAGCTGTTCTTGTATCCAGAGCGGCCGTCCCTCCTGGTTGGAGTATGGGTAATCATCCGGGACCTGACACATAGTAAGCATTGCGCATGTGTGTAGCCCCGATCAGACCCATTGATTCCGTAAAGTATCCACCTTTTCCGACAACGGTGGAATGACGTTCTGTGAAAATCTGCGTAATCTGCGGATAACGGATGTAGTTAAAATTATCCGCGTCCGCCTGGCCATAAAGTCGCTTTACCGCCGCGCCGACAATCGCAATAATCAACCAGCCGAGGACTCGATGCATGGCCCATCATCCCCATACGGACCAGGAACAAATCGCCCTGTCGGAGATGCTTGATCGGATCCTGAACAAAGGGGCCGTCATCATGGGCGAGGCCACGGTCTCGGTGGCGGATGTGGATTTGATCTACTTGAGCCTGCGGGTCCTGGTATCCTCCATCGACACGGCGCTGCGCAGCGTCGAGACTCACCCGGAGGAATCCTCATGAGCCGCGCCGCCGATGCGGACGCCCGGATCCTGTCGGAGGACATGACCGAATTCGCGCGCGTCATGCGCTCCGAAACGCCGTCGGATCGGCGGCCCGTCACGGGTACGGCTCCACGCATTAATCTGTCCGATGACGATGTCAAGAGCGGACTCGGGCGACTGGTGCTGACGCTGGTGCGTCTGCTGCACGAGCTCTTGGACCGCCAGGCCATCAGGCGCATGGATTCCGGTACCCTCACGGACGATGAGATCGAGCGGTTGGGCCTGGCCTTGATGAAGCAGACCGAAGAGATCGAGCGCCTGCGCCAGGCGTTCGGGTTGGAAGAAGAGGATCTGAACATCGATCTGGGACCGCTGGGCAAGCTACTCTAGACCGGACGACCCGCCGCGCAATCCAACCATCGGAGAAACCACATGGCGACCCAGACCGGGTTAAAGCACTCGCTTGAGACCAGTAACTTGGCCGACATACTCGAACGCGTGCTCGATAAGGGCGTGGTGATCGCCGGCGATATCAAGATCAAGCTGGTAGATATCGAGCTCTTGACCATCCAGCTACGGCTGGTCATTTGTTCGGTGGACAAGGCCAAGGAGATCGGTATGGATTGGTGGTCCCAGGACAGCGCCTTCCGTAGACTCACGGACAAGGTCCCTGATCCGACCGAACTCGCGCACCGGGTCAGTCAGCTCGAGGCGCAGCTGGCCGAACGGTCCGGTCCGGAGATCCGAACAAAGCCTGACGGACCATGAAGACCCGCCGGACCTCCGTTACCTCCATTCTCATTTTGGCAGTGCTCAGAGACTGTCTAAGAACTAACTTATTGATTTACTCGTTCCCACGCTCCAGCATGGGAGCCAGATGAAATCCGTCGTTTTTCCAACTAAAAATCAATAGGTTAATTTTTAGTCAGCCTCTCATTATGTAGTGATCGTGTCATCATCCCGTCGCGAAGAGGGTTCAGCACGGTAATCGTTCAGACCTCCACTGTTTTTGCCGTCCATGGCACTGGATTCCGGCAATCCCTGCCGGAATGACGAAGGGGTGTTTGAACGATTACTCAGCAGGAAGTTGATCACTACGCACCAGGCACTACCCTCATTTCCACCGCTCGCCCCTTTGCCTATCATACCCGGCCGAATGGCAGGCAATCGCCTATCCGTGATGGCGGCAGCGGGCGAGTGCTTCCGAACCACCGGTTAGGATCCCGGATATTCGCCGGTTCGTTTATGATGATGGCCCACAACCGGCTGTGACTTGCGGTCCGTAGAGAAGCGTCGGCCTCGAGTCAGTCCTGGTCCAGCTTCTTCGTGGCGACATTGAGGTGAAAGATGGCTTTATGGAGGTCGCCGAGACTCAACATGCCCACCAACATGCCGTCGTGCGTCACCGGGATCCGGCGGAAGCTATGACGCACCATAAGGGAAGCGGCCCGCAGCACATGCATGTCCGGAGCTACCGTGACGGGGTTGCGGGTCATGAGGTCGCTGACCGGCAAGGCCAGCACGTCCTTATACTTGGTAATCTGCCGGTCCAGATCCACGTTCCCCATGCCTTCTTCCATCAGGTTCTCGAGCTTCGGAAACAGGCAGTGCAGCACGTCCTTCTCCGCGATGATCCCCACCAGCTCGCCGTCGTCCGCTACGACCGGGATACCGGGGAGCCGGTACAGGCACATGATGGAGGCTACTTCCATGACCTTGGCGTCCGGGCTGACCGAACGTATGGCGCGATTCATGACTGCGTGAACTTGCATGGAACAGGCATCTCCTTAAATCAATGGGGTCAGACTCGATCGATTGACATTGGATCACGTACTCAGGATACCCTGAAATGACAAAGCGTGGGAAACCTGGCACAACATCATCAATCAATCGAGTCTGACCCTATTGATTTGTGGGGCTAGGTGTGCGGTCGCTCGGTGACCGCCGCCAGGGTCTCTCCCTTCGGTGCGCCATCGGGTCCGACAGGCTGCGGTAATTCCTGCAGCACCGATTCGCTTGCCGATCCGGGCACTGATCCCCCTATCGATTTAATGGCACTATCGGATGTCTTCCCGGACGAGAGAATAGCGACCGCAGACAGTGCCAGAAACATGAAGATGGTCACGCCGAAGACCGTGGTCACGATGTGTTTCAGCTCGGTTATCATGGGTTTCTCCCGTGCGTAGTCTCGGTACCGTTCATTCAGTACCGATTTTCAGGTAATTGTTCAGCCCCCGCTGTTTCTGCCATCCATGGCACCTTTCCACGGCACTTGGGATTTCGGCAATCCCTGCCGAAACCAATGGGGTCAGACTCGATTGATTCAAGATGCTCATTATATGATTCTAATATCATTATATTAGCTATCACAAAACGTTAATAATTATAACCATAGAAAAGTAAAGATTATTTTGCAGGTCTTATTGCGCCGATAAAACATGAAAATGGTATAGTGAAGAGTATAGCACTTTATTTTTTCGATGCAGGATTGATAGGCATAGGAGTTTCTCCGTCCTACCGACTATTAAGAATACGGAATATGCTGAAATTGGAATCAATGGGATCAGACTCGACTGTTTACAATGTTGTGCTCGGTTTCCCACGCTTCGTCATTCCAGGGTATTTACAGTACGTGATCCAATGTAAATCAATCGAGTCTGACTTCATTTCCCCGGGCCGAAGTGCTTGCGGAACATGATCTTACAGGACTATAGTTAGCAAGCTCCGTGCTGTTTTTCACATCCTGGTAAATGAGCTGTCTCATGACCCCTGTTCTCATTTGAGGTCGCTTTGTTGGACATGCCTCCAAGGAGTGCCGCCACCGGAACGCCGCCATCCTGGCGGCAGATTGGCCTGCCGGCAGGATGTCGGCGCTCCGAATCATTAGGGTCAGCGCCCAGCAGGTAGCGTATTGGTGGGCACAGCCCACCTTACTTTGAGGGTAGGATGTGGTGAGGTGGGATGCGCTACGCTTTCCCGCCCTACGCCAACCCTGACCGCGAACCGCATCAATGGTGTGGTGAGTCTTCCTCCGTCCGGTGCGGATCGGATTGATCAAAATTGAGTATAGGGAAAGAGGTGGCCCGCCATGGGTGCCGGCGGGTCGGATTCCCCACCGGCGGAAAGAACGTCCGTAGCCCGTAGATGCGGTGAGCGCGGTACGCTGTCGCAGAACGACGCCAATTCCGACCGCGAACCGCATCAACCTCCAGTCGCCAGCTTCCAGCTACCAGCGGAAAGGATGCCTCTAAGAGAAACTACGAATCACACGAATCCACGCGAAAATCGATTCGTGCCAATTCGTGTGATTCGTAGTTTCCTAACTTATTGATTTTGCTTGTTCCCACGCTCTAGCGTGGGAACGTCACCTTGGCCGCTCCAGCAGCCAGGGCCTGGTGACGCTGGAGCGTCAAGACTTGCTCCCACGCCGGAGAGACTGTGAAAGTATTGCTGAATTTTCGGAGTGGAAGGGATAGGGGAACACAATTTTCCTAAATTAGACGGCATAGCTTTCTCCTAACCCCACTTGGTGCGGAATTTAGCGTGAAATATGGCAGTTTCACCCCACCGCTATCAGGAAAAGCGAATACTTTCACAGTCTCCGGAGCGTGGGAGCCAGATGACAGGAGTGCCGCCATCGGAGCGCCGCCATCCTGGCGGCAGATTGGTTTGTCGGCAGGATGCCGGCGCTCCGAATCATTGGGGTCAGCGCCCACCGGGTAGCGTATTGGTGGGCACAGCCCACCCTACTTTGAGTGTAGGATATGGTGAACGTGGCAGGTCTTATCAGGATGGCACCACGAAGGGGACGCGAACCGCATCGATGGTGCGGTGAGAGCGGTGAGGCGGGATGCGCTGCGCTTTCCCGCTCTACGCCAACCCTGGCCGCGAACCGCATCAGTGGTGTGGTGAGCCTTCCTCCGTATCGGTGTGGATCGGATTGAGCGAGATTGAGTATGGGAAAATAAATGGCCCGTCATGGGCGTAGGCGGGTCTGGCTCCCTACCGGCGGAGGGAGCATCACCCAACCCACCCGACGATGCCAAGGTCTTGTTCCGGCAGTGGGTATTATGCAGTGGCCCTGATAGGTCGGCATTCATTGTGGACAACCCCATTGTCGCACGCCACAATTGGCACCTTCGGGTTCGGGGCGTACAGCACGACCAGACCCGTGGCGGTGTATCCGCTCGTAATAAGGCGTTAACCTAACATCCTTTGGATTCATGCACACTGTGTGCCGGTTGCGGATGCGGTCCACAGTTTTTCTCTAGGTTGCAGATGATCGCCGGCCAGCACCGGGCGTTTTCTGTTCCGATCTTTCCGCGGCTACTCGATAAACCACCCTTGGTGAAAATTGGAGGAGAAGCTCGAAATGACAGTTACCCACGACGGCGCAAAGCGCACTAACAATAAGAAGCTACTGGCATGGGTCGACGAAGTAGCCAAACTCTGCGAGCCGGATCGCATCTACTGGTGCGACGGCTCCCAAGAGGAATATGACCGCCTGTGCGGCGAGCTGGTGGAGGCCGGGGTCTTCACCCGCTTGAATCCGGAAAAACGGCCCAACTGCTATCTCGCCCGCTCCCACCCCAGCGATGTGGCGCGGGTCGAGAACCGTACCTTCATCTGCTCGGAGAAGGAAGAGGACGCAGGTCCCACCAATAACTGGATGGACCCCAAAAAGATGCGGGCCATCCTCGACGAGAAGTTCAAGGGCTGCATGCACGGACGGACCATGTATGTGATTCCCTTCAGCATGGGTCCGCTGGGCTCCGACATCGCACACATCGGATTCGAGATTACCGACTCGGCCTATGTAGTGGTCAACCAACGGATCATGACCCGTATGGGACAGGAGGTCCTGGACGTGCTGGGTGACGATGGCGACTTCGTGCCCTGCGTCCATTCGGTCGGTGCCCCCCTGGAAGCGGACGCGAAGGATGTCACCTGGCCCTGCGCCCCGAATATCGACGACAAGTACATCACCCATTATCCGGAGACCCGCGAGATCTGGTCCTACGGCAGCGGCTACGGTGGCAATGCCCTGCTGGGGAAAAAGTGTCTGGCCCTGCGCATCGCCTCCGTCATGGCCCGCGACGACGGCTGGCTGGCCGAACATATGCTGATCCTGGGCATTGAGTCCCCCGCGGGAGAGAAGACCTATGTGGCGGCGGCCTTCCCCAGCGCCTGCGGCAAGACCAACCTCGCTATGTTGATCCCGCCGAAGACCATGGAGGGCTGGAAGGTCACCACCATCGGCGACGACATCGCCTGGATCAAGCCCAAGGGGGATGGTAAGTTCTACGCTATCAACCCCGAGTACGGCTTTTTCGGGGTGGCACCGGGCACCAACTATAAATCCAATCCCAATGCCATGGAGTCGCTAAAGGAGAACTGCATCTTCACCAACTGCGCCCTGACCGACGACGGGGACGTCTGGTGGGAGGGGATGACCGATGAGCCGCCCGAGCACCTGATCGACTGGAAAGGCAATGACTGGAACCCCGGTACGGGCATCCCGTCCGCCCACCCCAACTCGCGCTTCACCGCACCGGCCTCCCAATGTCCTTCCATCGACCCGGACTGGGAGGATCCCGCCGGCGTGCCTATCAGCGGCTTCATCTTCGGGGGGCGGGTGAGCAAGCACTTCCCCCTGGTCTTCCAGGGCTACAACTGGGAGCACGGGGTCTATATGGCCGCCACCATGGGTTCGGAGGCCACCGCCGCCGCCATCGGTCAGGAGGCAGTGCGCCGTGACCCCATGGCCATGCTGCCCTTCATCGGCTACAACATGGCGGAGTATTGGAAGCACTGGCTGCGGATCGGACGCGCGCAGGTGGCTACGCCACCGCGGATTTTCCGTGTCAACTGGTTCCGCAAGGACGAGAAGGGCAAGTTCATCTGGCCCGGCTTCGGCGAGAACATGCGCGCCCTGAAATGGATCGTCGAGCGTTGCAAAGGGGGTGCCGAAGGCATCGAGAGCCCCTTGGGTTGGGTACCGTCCTATGAGGCCCTGGACTGGTCTGGTCTGGATTTCGACAAGAAGGACTACTTCGCCATCATGAACATCGACCGCGAGGTGGCACGCAAGGAAGCCAACGACCAGGAAGAGCTCTTCACCCGCTTCGGTGATCACCTGCCAAGGGAGATGGAGCTCGAGCGCGAGATGCTGCTCCAGCGCCTCCATCACTCGCCGAAAGTCTGGGATCTCTCGGCGGCCGAGAAGAACTGAGGATCGACAAAAATCCCCCGCTATTGGCGGAGGGCACTGTTCCCGTGTCGCCCTGAGCATCTGATCGGTAGTATCTGATCGATGAGCAGCCGATTAATCGGGGTCGCAATAGCGGCCCCGATTTTTTTGGTAGTGGTTAATAACGGGTGCGATCCTCAATGATTCGGCGCGGTTCGGGGGACCACGGCGTAATGCGACGCGACGCTCACCAAGAACCACGAAAAACACGAAATCTTTTGTCGGTTCCGGGAATGAGGGAATCGATCAAAGCAGGCATGAATGAACCGTTCTCCGAGTGTACACAGGAACTCAAGTGGTGATTGTGCGACCTAATCATTTAAGAGACTGTCTAAGAACTAACGTATTGATTTTTCTTGTTCCCACGCTCCAGCGTGGGAACACCACCTTGGCCGCTCCAGCAGCCAGGCTTGGTGACGCTGGAGCGTCAAGACTTGCTCTCACGCCGGAGCGTGGGAGCCAGATGACAATCATGCTTTTATAATCAATGGGTTAATTTTTAGACAGCCTCTAATCCCCCACTATTTGCCATCCCTGGCACCTGGATTCCGGCAATCCCTGCCGGAATGACGAGGGAAAGACTGGCAGACTTCACCACTTAGAGGCTGTCCGGTTAAAAGTAATTCTGAATTATTTGGCGTTGTCCGAAGGGAAAAGATCCTTACCTAGTACCCCATTTCACCTTATTTTTGGTTCTCAGCGCGGCGAGAGGTGGCCAGATGCGAGGCGCGCGAGCGCAGGAATAGCCAGTCCTCTTTCAAGCTCGCGCAACACCGCAGGTGGCCGCTTCTCGTCGCGCCCGAAGGGAGCCCCCCAAACGCGCCAAGGCGGCGTTACAGCGCTTGGCAATAGAGTGTGAGCTATTCCCTGTGCGCCGTGCCTTGCCGTGACGCGTTTGGGAGGCTCTGAGAGCGAAAAATAAGGTGAAATAGGGTACTAGGGGGTGTTCTCAATTAGTTGTAACACGATGATTTTACTCGATAGAATAAGATTTCCCGGGTCATCCGACGGATGTTGTGGCTAATCTCTACTATCAGCAAAGGAAATTAGTAGTTATGGGTTTGTTGGTAAAGCCAAAGCATGCTGCGGGTCACCATGACCTACCACCCCTGGCGTATCGAATCGCTTACCCTCAAAGATTTCCGGCACAGACAGAATCTGCATTCTCGGATAAAGCCGACCCATAACGTCCAAGCCTCCGGCTTCCGCTATCAGCTTCTTAAAGT
>Ga0056126_10000326_pt1 | contig 17678 bp, 17 predicted proteins | sample WorMetLIZAISLAND_FD_71117 | JGI IMG/M metagenome (GOLD analysis project Ga0056126, IMG submission 71117) | Marine gutless worms symbiont microbial communities from Max Planck institute for Marine Microbiology, Germany - Inanidrilus manae... ...
CCACAACCTGCGCCTCATCCTCAAATGGCTGGCGGATCTGTTGCGTGAAATCATGGAAACCTTCTGGACGTCAATCAGCCCAAGACCCCGCGAAATTAGGGCTTCTTAACGGACGACTAATTCAGCCCGGCGCCGCCTGCGCTTCCGGCACTGCACCTCGACCCGGTGACTTGATCTGATAAAGGATCGAATAGAGCACCGGCAGCAGGATCATGGTCAGGACCGAGCCAAAAGTGAGGCCGGCCATGATGGTGACGGCGAGACCGATCCAAAAGACGTCCTGCAACAGCGGGATGACCCCGAGTACCGTGGTGCCGGCGGCCAGCATCACCGGGCGTAGACGCGAGAGGCCCGACTTGACAACCGCCTCGTAGCGGGTTTCACCGGCTTCCAGTTCCAGGTTGATCTGATCCAAGAGCACGATGGCATTCTTGATCATCATGCCCGAAAGGCTCATCGCACCCAGAAGGGCCATGAAGCCGAACGGCACGTTGAAGGCGAGAAGCCCGGCCGATATTCCGACGACGACGAAGGGAATCAGAAGAAGGATCACCAGCGGTGGCCGGAAGGCGTTGAACAACATGACGATGATGAAGGCCATGATCGCTACCGCCGGGATGATGCCCGGGACCAACGACGCCGTCGCATCCCGGCTCGATTCGAAATCGCCACCCCATTCGAGGGTATAGCCCGGCGGAAGTTCGACTGATTCGACCTTACCGACGATGCTCTTTTGCAATGACGGCGCCGTGATTCCGGGTATCGGGTTTGATTGGACGGTGATTGTCCGCCGGCGGTCACGGCGCCAGATGATCGGGTCCTCCCATTCGGTGACGATACTGTCAACGATCTGCGCCACCGGAACTGTATTGGTCGAAAGATCCGGCTGAATCTGCAGGACATCCATGCCGCTGACGTTGCGGCGTTCCTCCTCCACGTGGCGGAGGATGATCGGCACCAGATCGTCGCCTTCCCGGTAAAGCCCAATCGTGCTGCCGTCGAAGGCACGCTTGGTGGTTTTGGCCAGATCGTCGCGAGTCACCGAAGCCCAGCGGGCTCTTTCCTGGTTGTATTGGGGCGCCACCTTCTGGACGCGTTGGCGCCAATCCGTTCGCGAATAGGCGGCTAGCGGTTCGTCATCGATGATCGCCGTGACCTGGCCGGCCAGCTTGCGCAGAACGGTCGGATCCGCCTCGGCCGGGCCGCTGATACGAACCTCAATCTTCCAGGTATTACTCGGACCAACGCCATACTTACGCAACACCGGTAAGGCATCCGGGTAGGTTTCCTTGAACCAGGGCCTGAATTCGTCGATCAGACCGTCGATCTGCTTTTGGTCGTGGACATTGACGATCAACTGGCCGTAGGAGGCATAGGGTTGTTCCGGTTCGACCGGCAGGTAGAAGCGTGGTGGTCCCGACCCGACGAAGGTGCCGACGGACGAGACCCGCTCGTCGGCCAAGAGGCGCTTCTCGGCCTGTTCCAGTCCGGCCGAAACTTTCCCGATGCGGGTACCTTCCGGCGTCCAGAAGTCGACCATGAACTTAGTCATCGAGGAATCAGGGAAGAACAACTGTCGCACATGACCGAATCCGACGACAGCCGCGACCAGCAGGCCGGCCATGACGGCGACGGTCACCCAGCGCGCCTTGATGGCCCCGCTGAGCATACCTTTGTAGACGTTGAAAAATTTCGTGTCGTACGGGTCTTTCCCGTCCGCGGATCCGGATGCCTTTAACATGTCGATGCACTGGATCGGTGTCAGGGTCATGGAGATGATCCAACTGGCCAACAGAGATATAGCGATGACGGTAAATAGCGTCCGGCAATATTCACCCACACCTTCGACCGAGGCGAAAATCGGGTAAAAGGCCATCACGGCGACGACGGTCGCGCCCAACAACGGCCACGCGGGCAGGTTGGCCGCTTCGATAGCCGCCTTCTCGCGGTCCATACCCTGTTGGATTCGCACCACGTAGCCGTCCGCAACAACAATCGCATTGTCGACCATCATGCCCAGCGCCACCACCAGGGCGCCAAGCGACATGCGCTGAAGGTCGATGCCGAACATGGCCATCAGGATGAAACTGGCGAGGATGGTGAAGACCAACGCAAAGCCGATGATCATGCTCATGCGCCAGCCCATGAAGATCGTCAGGACGACGATGACGATACCGACCGCTTCGGCAAAGCTAATCAAAAAACCATCGACCGCCTCGCCGACGGTGTCCGACTGCCAGTGGGCCTTGTTGACCTCGATGCCGATCGGCAAATTGCCGATCAACTCCTGCAACCGCGCGTCAACAGCGCGGCCCATGTCGACGATATTGATACCGGAGGCGTTGGCGATGGAAATGCCGATCGCCGGCCGGCCGTTGTAACGCATCAGTTGGAACGGCGGTTCCGCGTAACCCTCACGGACGGTACCGATGTCACGAATTCGAATCACCTGGCCGCCGCGTTCCGTCGACGACGATTGGACCGCATCGACGACGTTCGGCTGGATGGTCAGGTTGCCGATATCAGTAGGCGTCAGGAAAGCGCCGGTCGGTGAAATGCGAAGACGTTTCGACGTCATGTCGACGCTGCCGGCGTCGACCACGGCATTCTGAATTTGCAGGGTCTTCTTGACGTTTTCTTCCGTCAAGCCCAGTTGCGCCAGTTGCGTCTGCGACACGTCGAGATAGATGACCTTGCGCTGCGCGCCCCAGAGATCGATGCGGGCAACACCATCGACCAGGCTGAGTTCCTTCTTCAATTGCTTGGCATAGTCCTCCATCTCAGCGTAGCTGAACCCGTCACCGGTGATCGCCAATTGAAAACCGAAGACATCACCGAAGTCGTCACCGACATCGGGCCGCCCGACACCCGGGGGCAGGCTACCCTCGACGTCGCGGATCTTGCGCCGCAGCTGGTCCCAAACCTGGGGCAGGCGGTCGGACCAATACTCCGGCTTGATCTCCACCTTGATCAGCGACAGGCCGGCCCGCGAATTCGATTCGATGTACTTGATCTCCGCCATCTCCTGAAGGGCCAGCTCGATGCGGTCGGTGACCTCGAGTTCTACTTCAGCCGGGCTGGCGCCGGGATAGGTGGTGGCGATGGAGGCCGTCTTGACGGTAAACGCGGGGTCTTCGAGTTGGCCCAACTGGAAAAAGCTGGCGGCACCGCCGATCAACAAGAGCACCGCGGCAAAATAGGTCACCGCACGGTTCTTTATGGCGATCGCGGCCAAATTCATCGGAGCCCCCCTCGTTCAGGCAAAACGTCTCGTAATTATTCTTCTAGGAGCCGGACCTGCTGCCCTTCCCTGAGATAGTTGACACCGGCAGTGACGATCCACTCGCCCGGCTTGACGCCGTCTTGCACCTGTATTCCGTGGTCGGTCAGCTCCCCGGTTTTGATGGGCCGGGTCGCGACGGTCTTGTTGTCGTTGACGACCCAGACATAGGTGTTCTGTGGATTTTCCTTGGTGAAAATCGCCGTTTCGGGCACGACGACCGCACTTTCCGCCATTTGCGCCGCCGCTGCTCCATCTTTGCCTGTGGCCTTGCCGGCCATGCCGGGCAAAATCTTGGCGTTTTTCGGCTGATCCATGATCAGCGTGACGGGAAAGGTTCGCGTTGTTTCGGAAGCCTCGGTGCCGATCTCCTTGACCGTCGCCGCTACTTCGATGTCCGGGAAGGCGTCGAACACCACGATGGCCTCCTTGACGCTCGGCGCAAGCGAGATGAAGTTTTCCGGGATGTCGACGATCATCTCGATGCGTGAATTATCGATCAAACGCACAATCGGCTGCTTCGGCCGCACGTCCTGGAAATTCTCGGCATAGGTTTTGACGATGACACCGGCGAAGGGCGCTTTCAGGGTCGTATAGGCAAGGTTAAGGCGTGTCCTTTTTAGAGCCGCTTCGCGCGCCGCCACGGTCGCTTTCGATTCGCTTTCGAGGGCAATATGTCGATCGAGCGCTGCTTCCGACTGATGTCCTTTTTCCGTCAACACGCGCTGACGTTTCAGCTGCACGGCAGCGTTTTTGTAATTTGCCTTGGCGCGTGCGAGTGAAGCCTTGGCCTGGTCGGCCTCGGCACGGAAAGTGGCCGTATCGATCTGAGCAATGACGGCACCCTTTTTGACTTCGGATCCGACATTGACGTGACGCTTGATCAAGGGACCGGATACCCGGAACGACAGGTCCAGTTCCTGGGTCGCCTTGGCGCGGCCAGGGAACCACCTTTTGGTGAGCCCAGTGGCGTCGCTGACTTGAATGGCGCGCACCGGCCGGATCACGGGCGCTTTTTCTGCTTTCTGTTCCTCGCAACCGGCGACCAGTAATGCCGTGACGCAGACCGCAAGGCCTATCACCTGAAAACGCTTCACCCAACCCCTCCTCTATTCGGCCTCTCCCTCCGGGGAGTTCTTCCTCGCATCCTATCATGCGAACGGCAGGTAGCGGCAACAAGCACTTTCTATTTGCCATTTGAGGTCATGCCGACGCCCTCATCTGGACCTATTCACGCGGCCACCGTAGTCTAAACAGAACGCGAGACTTCACTGTATAGTCTCGCTAGGATCGATACAGGCTAAATCATTGGGGAGAACAGCACGATGAAAAGGTGGTGCAAGCCGGGCAAACTCCGGATCGTTTTTCTTGCACCAGTCTATCTCTATGCCTCGCAAAATGGCGGATGCGCGACGACGAAGCCAACCGTGCTAGCGGCCGAGGAGATCACCAAGACGCTCAGCGGTAACACGGTCAAGGCCGTCGATCAGGAGGTCTATGCCTTCGTCGGCGCGGATGGTTCACTGAAGGGCTTGAATGTGGCCAGTGGCGCGAAGACCGGCACCTGGCGGGTGACGACGAACGACCTAGTCTGTGCATCCTGGAACACCGCGCAAGGGCCGGTCGAGAACTGTGCGCAGATGACTTACCTCGGCAAGAACGTCTATGCCTGGGGCGATAAGCAGCTCAACGTCGTCAAGGGCAACGCAAAGAACCTTTGATGCCTGGCCGCCGGCGCGGTCGATTAGCCGCGCCCGAAGATAAGAACTGTTCGTGAGAGCCAAAACCATGAGAGCCTTCCTACGTTTTGCCGTTCCCGCTGTTTGTTCGTTGACGGTTGCCGGCGGTGCCGCAGCGCAGACGCCGTCAATGTTGGATGTCCTTTCCATCGAAGCGTCGGGCAAAAACCCGGGGGCTGTGTTCAAGATCCTCGACGCCAACGGCGACGGCAGCGTCAGCCGATCGGAACTGAGGTTGCGCAAATACAGCGTCTTTTTCGTCAAGGACGAAAACCGGGACGGCAAACTCTCAAGTGATGAAGTTCCCGGCCTCGAGGCGGCGACCTTCAAGAGGCTCGACACCGACGGCAACGGCAAGATCGCCGTCGACGAGTACGGTGATGCGCGCTTGCTGCAATTCGAGAGCATCGACGCAAACGGTGACGGCCGAGTAACGCTCGAGGAACTGAAAACGATCCGTCAAAACTAGGCAACGGGCCGAACCGCGCTATTCGGTTCGGAAGATCGATGAAAACCGCGACCGGTCTTTGGTCGCGGTTTTTCGTATCGCGGCGCTAGTTGAGACCGAGAGTGACGCCGACGTGTTCCTTGACCACCCAATTCTGCGCCTCCAGGGTCTTGCGCGCTTGCGGGCTGACACCGCCCTCGAACCAAATCTCGCCGCCGGTCACGCCCTGGATGTTGGGGATATCCTTCATGTTGGTGGCATGGCGGTTGGCGATCAGGTCGGTCCAGGCCAGGTAATCGAAAGGAAACAGACCGACGATGACGCCGTCTGCCCGCTGCAGCATCGGTGCCTGACCGAGCCTGACGAAACGTTGCGCCTTATGTACCTTGGTCGTATAGGCGTCGATCATCTGGGCCCAGCGCCTGAGATGGAAGGCCATGTCCTCGCTCTGCACCAGCACTGCGCGCTGGATGAAGATATCCCGGTATAGATACCGACCCGCGACAGGGCGTCGACCAGCAGCGTTTCCTGTGTCGGTGAATACTTGGGATGCTCGAGAAAGGCCTCCGCCAATGAGCGGTGGACGTTCATCTTGGCCAGGCGTTCGGCGTTTCTTTCCTTTAGCTCTGCCGGTGTCGTATCGAGCAGCAACTTGTTCATGCCGTAACTGGTCTTTGCGCCGCTGACGACCCCCTTGGCACCGCTCGGCAAGGCTTGGAACGCACCGCCGACGGTCAGATTGCCGGCTGTACCGGCCCAGCTCAGGTCTTCGAGACGCTCCTTGACCGGCGGGAAGTTGGTGTAGGGATCGATACCGAACTTGAAGGCAAATTTGCGTTTCGCCGCGTCAAACCCAACCGCCGTCGCCAGGGCCCCTTCTTCCTGTTCGCTGCGTCCGCCGAACATGGAATGCCCGATGCCGCTGAAAAAAGAACCGACGCCTTTGACCGTTCCGGTGACCGCATCGATGGGATGAGCGACCAGGTTCCTGGCCCCTTTGACGACCCCCTTGGCGGCGCCGCTAACGGCTTTTGTATAGGTGCTGCTGCTTTTGATCAGGTTCATGGTCTGCAACGCCGACAGTTCGTGGAGCCGCTCGCGCATCAGGGCATTGCCAGCGATATCGTATTTTTGACCGTTTACGATCACCGTAAAGTGGTTGAGGAAACCATCGTTGTAGACTTCTTCCATGATGGCGTAGTTGGGCCCAGTCAGACTCCCGACGCCGAGTAATTGGGAGGCGCGGAGTGTTGGGCTTTGCTCGGCCGCGACGGGAACCGAAAGGGCCATCGATGCGGCCGAAATAGCGGCCAGGAACCAGAATCGAACTTGTCGCCGATTGGTCACTCCCCAATTCGGTGCATCAAAATTGACCATGAATTTGTCCTCGTTTCCCTGTGAGTTCCGGCCTAAGAATAGATGATCGCAACGGAGAAGACATGTGAATCTATCGTTCGACTTCACTTTCAGGCGGAAAAGCGCCAGAATAATACTGGCTTCCAGTCTAATCGGAATATTAGTGTCGTCGCCGTCGTTCGCGCAGGCCATCGGGGGTGCTCATATAGCGACAGGGAGCGAACTCCTGACCTATTGCGCCAGATCATCCGGCCACGCGCAGTCGGCCTGCCTCGGGTATATCGCGGGCGTCTCGGACTCGATGATCAGCCGCCAGATCGCCAGCACGAAAAACCGCGGCAAAGCCTGCATCTCCCGTTCTGTCAAAGCCGGTGACAGGGCCGCAACGGTCATTGCCTGGCTTAGCCGCCACGTTGACCAGTTGAACCAACCGGCCGCGGGACTGATCATGCGGGCTCTGAGCGAAGCTTACCCGTGCGAGAGAAAATAACCAGGACCGGAAAGCGTTTGCGAGATCGGAGATTGTTCACGACTGCCCAACGCCAATAGGATGGCAATCGGTCTTTGCTCCGCAACACACGATAGGGGATTGACGTGAAGCTTGCTGTTTTGGGGGCGCTTTGTTTCGTCGTTGGTTTCGCCCTGGCCGTCATACTGGCGAATACGGCCCTGGCGCCATTGCAGCCCATTCGCTTTGATGTGGACGACGATCGCAGATTGTCCGTCATCGAACTCCGCTCGGCGCTTTCTGCAGTGTTCGAACTTGTCGATATCAATGGCGATGGGCGTTTGACCCTAGAGGAAAGCAAGGCGTTGACGAGGGATAGCAAAGGCGGATTACCGGCCGTCATCGCCGGCACGGTTCGCTTTCAGCGATTCGACGCCAACAAAGACGGCGTCATCATGTTAAGCGAAGTGCGCAACCCCGCCGAGTTTAAACGGGCCTTTGGTGAGTTCGATCGGGACGGCGACGGCCACATCGATTCCAAGGAGCTTGAAGACACCGGCCTCGGCGTCGTCCTGATCCGGAATTAATTTGCCGGTCCCGAACCGCCACCATCTCCCTCGTCCGGTGTCTCGTCCAATTGAGCTGCGACGGCGGCGGCCGTCTCCGGTGAATTCAACGGCGCGTCGACGATCACCCGTTTCGGCGCGAACTTAATGCCGTTCTCGGCGAACACCTCTTGGATACGGCGGAAGGCCTCGCGGCGGATGACGAATTGTTCGCCTGGCCTGCACATGAACTTGGTGCGCACGATCAGGGCCGAGTCGTCCAGCCGGTTGACGCCCTGGGACTTCAGGGGCTGGATGAAATTCTTACCGTAGTCCGGATGCTCCATCATCTCGACGCCGATCTTCTTGATCAGCTTCCTGACCTTTTCCGTATCCGTCTCGAAGGGCAGCCTTAGTTCGAGCTTCATGATCACCCAGTCACGGCTGAAGTTGGTCAGATGGGTGATCTCTCCGAAGGGGATGTTGTGCACAGGTCCCCGATGGTGACGCAGGCGCAAGGATCGAATCGAAATGTTCTCGACCATGCCCTTGACCTCACCGACGTCGATGTACTCACCAACGCGGAACGCATCATCGATCAGGAAGAAAACACCTGAGACCACGTCCTTGACCAGGGCCTGGGCGCCGAAGCCGATGGCGATGCCGGCCATACCGGCGCCGGCCAGGAGCGGTCCGATGTCGACGCCGATCGACGACAACAGAATCATGCCGACCATGACGATCAGCATTACGAAAAGGAATTTTCGCAGCAGAGGGAGCAGCGTCTCCAAGCGGCTGCCGCCTTTACCGCCCACATCTCCGAGGTCGTGGAGATCGGCGCCGGGTGCGGTCTCTGGTGCGTGCCGTTCGATGGCCGTCTTGACGATTCCCCAGAGGGCGGAAGCAAGAATCAGCGTGACGACGATGGTGAGTAAGGAATCGGCCAGGGTCTGCCCAAGGACCGCGGCGACCCATGCCTGCAGGTCGATCCCCCAGATCCGCCCCAACAGGGCGAGAACAAGAAGCGCCAGGAGGATGCGCGCGTTGCGGATGATGACCGGGGCATAGTCGGTTCCCTGAGGCGCTTCGGACAATGTTTCTTCGTCCTCGGCTTTTTCCGTCTCTTCCGGTGCGAACCAACGGCCAATGCCCTGGCGCATGGCCCAGTCGATCAACGGCAAACCCAGGACCAGGAGGAAACTGAGCAATCCCGGATAAGCGCTCTCCGTCGTCGATGCCAGGCGCTGGCCGACCGCCATCAGCGCGATGATCGCCAGATAAACGCCGGCGATGATGTGCCAGTTGCGCAGGAGAAACCGCTGCGGTCCCGCTTCCGGCAGATCGGTGTCCGCGTTGTCGCCATAGGCCATTCGGGGTCCGAGATCGCGATACACGTATAACAGCCCAATGGCCACCAACAACAAAGCCAAGGTCAACAAGAGCCTGATCGGTTCGATGACTGTCGCGTCCCATTCCAACCGGGCCATGGAGGCGGGAATGAGCATTGCCAAAATCGCCGCGCCCAGGGTCAGGCTCAAGGCCTGGTAGACGTCTTTGGCAACCGAATCCGTTAACGGCAGCAGCCGAACATCCGGACGGGCCGGCACGGCGATGGCGCGGGCCGTAGCGGCCGCGGCCCGCCACAATACGACCGCCCAGACGACGCTCATGATGGCGATACGAGACGCCTCGTGACCCTGCGATATGGCCAGCTGCAGAATGAAAGCGACGAGGGTGAAAACCAATAGTTTGGAAATATCCTGCACCAAACCGGTCGCCGCCGTCGTCAGTTTACCGGCAACGCTGTGGTCGTCGCCGGCCGGGTTTCGCTCGACCATGAACTTTGAGCGGGTGAACAGACGTTCGCCGCCGTAGGCGAGCAGGGGAACCAGGATCATGCCGATCCACACCAGCCAGGTGGTGTCCGAACCACGACTGGCGGCCAAGCGCTCATTGAACGCCGTTAACTCTCCGCCGATGGCGGGCAGAGAGGCAATCGCCTGTTCGAAACGCAGTTGAACCCGGTCGACCAGTTCGGGGAGGCGGCCAATCAGTGTGTCGCCACTATCGGCTTGCGGCGTCGTCTCGATCTGAGCGTCCAATTGTTGGATCAACATCTCGCGCACCTGCTCATCCGGCATCCGCGAGATCAAGTCGCGTACCGCTTCACGGGATTGGGGTGCCGGTACCGAAGTGGTTTCGGCATTGTCGGCCGTGGACATCAAAAGAGCGCTTGGCTCCGCATGATTTCGTGCCGGCACGAACACCCATAGCGCCGTGATCAACAGGATGATACCGACGCGGAAACTACGATGGCGCGTAACGAAAGACATAGCGGTCCCCCAAGGTCCGAATGGTTCGAGAGTTTCTCTTTGACAATACTTTAGGCTTCAATCCGGCCATGTGTAAGCCTGTCAAACTCCCATTTGACTCAATTGACGGCGGATCATGGAAGCGTCAGCCATGCGCTCACTCGTCCGCGGTCGCCGCGGTCATGTGGCTGGGATGTTTGCGGAAGAACGCGATCAGCAGGTCTTTGCGTGCAATTCCGAACACGCTGATCGTGTGAGAAGCCGTGAAATAGATGACGAAGCCGAAGAAGATCCAGATCTGCGCCGCCGTGAACAGACGCCATACGTAATGCTCGCCGACGTCGGCGTTGGCCGCTGCGATGCTTCCGGTCTCGAACAAGGCGGGCACCCAGGGTTCGGCGAGGCGTACCAATGTCACGAAGACGGTGAAGACGAATGCTTTGAAGATCACCGGGATGACTAGCGGTTTCGAATCCAACTTGCGAATGAACGGCAACTTGTCGACGACGACGACGACCTTGCCGATGACAAGCGCGATCACGGTGACGACCGCCGAGGTGCCCACCTCGATCTTGAACTGTGACAGCATCAGCTGCGTGTTGAAGTAAACGACGTGGGCGAAAACCAAGAAGAAGATCGTCGGCGGCAACACCTGCAGGAACTCGTGAACCAGGAAGCGGCGAATGTTCTTCAATGTCTCCATGATCGAGAGCTCCCTTGGTTATTCAGGCACTTGCCGGATATGAGCAAATCTGATGCAATTTCGCTGCATCGTGATAACTTAGATTGTCGTCAACTGGCGGCGCCGATACCAACGAATTTGGAGGGGGGAAGCGATGGATCCCAGACTGACGATGGTCCGGCTCGCGGTCGACGATGTCGAGAGGAGCTGTGCCTTCTACGAGGCCTTGGGCTGGCAGCGCCACAAGTTGAACTTCGCCAACATCGCCGCTTTTCAACTGGGGCCTTTGGTATTCGGTCTTTTTCGTAAGGATATCTTGAAACACGAGCTGGGTTTGCCCGAGGATCCTCATGGCGGTGCCGGACGTGTGACTCTCGACCAGCATGTTGAAACCAACGAGGAAATCGACAAAGTCCTGGATGCAGCGGAAGCAGCGGGAGGCAGGATCATCTGCCGGGACGAAGATGGCCCCTTGGGGGCAAACCACTATGGATGCTTCGAGGACCCGGACGGCCATGTCTGGCGCATCGTCTGCTCGCGCTTTGTAGCCGTGAACGCGGACGGAACCGTATCCCTGCCCGACTGACAAGACCGATTACTTCGTCAACGCCGCAACGCTGGTGCCGATCTCGCGGCTCAGTTCGGCGAGGTTACGGCTCATGGCGGCGACGGTCGGCTCAATGCCCTTGTCCGCTACCTGCGTCTTGAAGGTTGACGTGTGGGAGAACAGCAACTCCCGGCCGTCCCCCTTGATGACGTTCCAGCGAACCGCCAGCACACTCTCGCCGGTCGGATCCGTGTCGAAGCGCAGGACCTCGACTGTCACCTGATAATCGACGGTGAACGGCCGACGCCATGGATACTGGAAGACGTTATCCGTCTCCAAGAGGGCCGACAGATTCTGGGCGAGAACCCGTGTGAAGCCGTCCTTCAACGGCTCCGCCCATTGATCCAAGTCCTTTAGATCGAGTCGGTGACGGGACGCCTGGGTAACGATTTGCGTGCGGTCGAGGTGAGGCGGCAAGGCAATCGGTCCGATGCCCAGTTGAAGGCCCTGGGCACGCGTCGCGGGCCGTTTGGCCGCCAGCAGATCACCGGGTGACGATAGTACGTAGAACCGGCTGGGTGTCGATGGGCCGGCACCGCAGCCCGACAAGATGAGGGTGACCAGGGTCAAAATTCCGACAACGTTGGTCAGGTGTCTCATTTTGCTCATTGTTGTGGCCTCCCACCTTTCCCGTAAATCAGGGCGTTGGGGTTGCTTTCCAGATATTCGGCCAGCAGGCGGATCGAACGGGCCGCAGCCGCCAGTTCCTGAAGGGTCGTCTCGAGGTCATAGCGCAACGGCGACCCAGACGCGATCGATTCGCGAACCGTCTTCATGGTCTGATGGGCCTCGGAAAGCGCCGCATGGGCTTCCGGCGTCAGTTCCTTGTCGACATTGGCCATGACTCGGTCCAGGGTCGCCAAAGTGCGTTCGATGGAGCGCAAAGCACCTTTAACTTCGTCCGAGCCGACCAGACTTTCGACGCTCTTCACCGTGTTGGTCAGGCTCGCCGTGAGTTCGTCGAGCGGTAAGGACTGGATCTTATCGAGCAGCGCCGTAACGGACCGGGAGATTTCCTCGATGCTGCTCGGGATCGTCGGGATTTCCGGATAGTTTCCGTCGCCCCTGAACACGGGATTTTCATCGGGATGGAAATCGAGGTCGACGAGCAGTTGCCCGGTCAGCAGGCTGCCGGTTTTCAACCGCGCACGCAGGCCGGCGTCGACGAACGCCTGCATCGTTTTGACGTGGGCGTCCCGCGAGATCGTGCGGCCTACGGTTCCCTCACCGACGACCGAAACGCGCTCCGGTTCGATGTCGACCAGCACCGGGATTCGGTACCCGGTGATCGAGCGGTCCATCTCCAGGTTGACGTCGACCACATTGCCAATCTTGATGCCCTTGAACTCGACCGGCGCACCTTCGGTCAGCCCGCGCACGGACCCGTCGAAATAGAGGATCCAGCGGAACTTTTGAGTGAACGCCGCCTCCTCGACAGCCTCTTCGGTGTCGTGCAAGCGGAACTGGGTGCCGGCGGCGCTCGGCGTGCCGGCGTCGATTTCGCTCGGTGTGTCGAAGGCGACACCGCCGAGAGCAAGTGCTTGCAGAGATTCGACCTGGAGTTCCATGCCCTCAGCACTGAGGGAGGCGTGGATGCCGCTGGCGTTCCAAAAGCGCGTGTCGTCACGGACCAACTGGTCGTGTGGCGCATGAACGAATACGTGGACCCAGAACTCCTTGCGGTTTTCCTGCAGTTCATGGCCGAGCACCTCGCCGACTTCCAATCCGCGGTAATAAATGGGCGAACCGGTGACATAGGACCCCAGCTTCTCGGTGACCAGGATGAACTCCTTACCCGGTTCGTCCGTCGTGATGACGGGCGGATCTTCGAGACCGATGAAATCCCGTTGCGGGTCGCCGCTGCGGCCCGGGTCGATCTCGACGTAGGCACCGGAGACGAGCGTTCCCAACCCGGATACGCCACGCGCATCGATCCTCGGGCGCACCACCCAGAAGCGGGTCTGATCGGTGAGGAAGGGCGCCGATTCCTTTTTCATCTCGGCCGTTATCACAACCCCGGTCAGGTCCTGTTTGATTTGTACATTCTCGATGAGACCGACCTGAACGTCGCGGTATTTGACCTTGGTCTTGCCTTCCTCGATACCGTCCGCCGATTCGAAACTGATGGTGACCTTGGGTCCGCGTTTGTCGAGTGTCTGGTAGACCAGCCAGCCGCCGATGAGGACGGCGACGATCGGCACCAGCCAGATCGGCGAAATGGGGAAACCGCCCTTTACCTGTGGTTCGGCCAGGGGTAGGTTCTGTTCAGCCATGGGCGTTCTCCGCACGGTCCCAAATGAGCCTCGGGTCGAATGCCATCGCCGAGAGCATGGTCAAGATGACGACGGCAGCGAAGGCGACGGCGCCGGGGCCGGCCTCGATGGTCGCGACGGCGTCGAGTTTCACCAGGGCCACCAGGATTGAGATCATGAAGATGTCGATCATCGACCAGCGGCCAATGAACTCGGTCAACCGATAGGCGACGGTCCTTTGGCGCGGCCGCCAATTCGAACCCCGTTGAACCGAAATCAACAGGTATCCGATGATCAGGATCTTGAGGATTGGCACGAAGACGCTGGCGAAAAACACCAGAATGGCGATCGGCCATTGATTGAATTCGATCAGGTGGACGACGCCGGACATGATGGTATCTGGCGTGCCCTTGCCGAACGAGATCACGGTCATGATCGGATAGACGTTGGCCGGGATGTAGAAAATGAAAGCGGCGATCAGAAGAGCCCAGGCCCGCGATAGGCTGTTCGGCTTGCGATGGTGGAGCGCCGCCAGGCAGCGCGGGCAGGTGCTGCCGTGGCGCTCGGCGTCCGCTAACGGAACAACATGCCCGCAACCGTGACAACCGGCCAAAGCCTGCGCATCGGGTTGGACTCCATCATTGTCGACGTCGATACCGACATGCAGCCAGATTGAATCCGGTCGCAAGGTCACATTGGCGGCGGTCACTGTCAGGATCAGCAGGATGAAGGCGTAAAACCCGTATCCGAGGACAATGTCGGCGAAGTCGGTCAGTTTAACGATGGCGACCAACACCCCCAGGAGGTAGACCTCCATCATCGCCCAAGGGCGCAGCGCCAGAAGGGCGCGCAGGGCCAGGGGGCCCATCCACGGGACTTTGCGAAACTTGAGCGGCAGCAAAACGTAGATGACGAGCAGGAGACTGCACAGCGGCAACAGCGTGCTGGCCAGGAACACCAGCACCGCCAGCTCCCAGTACCCGGCCGACCAGAACTCAATGGCGCCCGAGACCAGATTGTTCACCTGCTCCCGGCCTTCCATCTTGAAGGTCATGAACGGAAAAAAGTTGGCGACGAAAAAGAGCACCAGACCGCCAAGCGCCCAGGCCAATGGCTGATCGAAGACGTCTGTCCGGGCGTTGTAGAGATGTGCGCCGCAGCGCCGGCAAAAGGCCTTCAGGCCGCTGGGCAAAGCACGCACCTCATGGGCGAGATCACATTCATGGCAAAGAATGATATTCGGTTGACGGAGTTCGCTCATGAGGTATCCCCGCCACGCATCCGATCCGTTGTCCCCTTGCCCCGGTTCACGTTTCCCCAATTCACGTGTTGGCCCGTCACCTTCTCCTGCTCACACCTGTGTGCGGATTTCCCCGATATCCTAACCGGTTCCGATCACGGTGTTGAGATGGTCATTTTGTAGGAGAAGCTGCCGCCGTTCTCCGTCGTCGCCGTGCGTTCGAAGGTCGCCGTTCCCGTCGCGCCCTTCCACTTGCCGCTGCCGCCGATCACCTTGGCTTCGCCACCACCGGGACCGGACTCGGCGACCAGATCGAAACTGTCTTCGTCGTTCTGGCGGAACGTGCAATAAACCTTGGCGTTGAACTTATCGTTTCCGGTGATCAGCCCGAGCCCCATGCACTTGGCCTCGAGCAGCACCGGCGGCTCCGTCGAAATCGTTGCCATGCCTTCGCTACGCGCACTGAACACGGTCTGGCCGTTGCCCAGGTTCATGGTCAATTCCTGGGTCAGATAGGTACCAGTTCCGGTGTAATTGTTGGTGCCGGCATCGGCCGTTTGCGCCAGGAGAACCGAGGCTGCCAGGGCGGCAAACCCTTTCATAAATGTATTCATCATTAATCCCCGCATCGTCCGACGATCACTGGACCTGATAGTTGCGCGCCGTCATGCAGGCGGCGAAGGCGCGATTGAAATTCTGTGAACCCTGCTGTTGGGCCTGGGCCGCCTGCTGCTGCTGATAGGCCATCTGCTGCTGGCGTTGGCGTTCCCACTGGGCCCGTTCCTGCTGGCGCGAGCGTCGTTTGATGCCGCCCAGAAAAGCGCCCGCCAGCGTTCCGATGGCCGCACCTTTGCCGGCGTCGCCGGCGATGGCGCCGCCGGCAGCACCGAGGGCCGCGTCACCGAGCATACCCCGGCCCCTGAACATGCCGCCGGAGCCGAGGCCGAGAACGCCGGAACTGGATTCCGGTGGCGGCGGCGCATAATACCCCCGCCCGCCATTTGTTGCGGTTGGTTCGGATTGTAGCCAGTTTGCCCCATGGCCCACTGGCGGCATTCCGACTGGTCGAGTTGCTGCTGTTGCGCCGATTGTCCGGCTTTCGGATAGGCGAATACCGATTGTGCCGACGCCGAGTGCGACCCCGGCACCGCCAGCGCGGCGGCGCCGATAATCAACAATACATATGGTAACGACTTCTTCATGGCTTCCCCCATGCTGCCAGGTTGGCAACGTCGTGCTTCAACGATAGGAAATACGCTCCTTGGCACCTTCGATGGGACCTAGAAGTTCGACCTCCTGATCGACCATCACCTTCCAGCCGGCCGCCTCGATGTTGCGGCGCGCCAATGGTGACAGATTGCCGGCCAGCCAAAGTTCCTTGCCCTTGTTGGCGATGGTATTGGTCTCCCTGTCGATGGCATGGAAGATGGCGGCCATATCCTCGGACCAAACTAGGTAATCGAGCGGTGCGTGGAATACGACCACGCCGTCGACCGTTTGCGCGACACCGAGGTTCCTGAGTGCTGAGTCGCGGCCGAGCGAGACGAACTTGTCGACGGCATTGATCTTCTGGTGGTAGACGGCATACATCTGGGCCATGCGCTGGCGGAAGAAGGCGACATCGGAATCATTGGCGCCGATGGCGAACTTGACGAATACCTGGCGGTTGGAAACGCCTTTCAGATCCTCAAGGGCGAAAACCAGGTCCGTCTGCTGGCGCGGCGTGTAGACGGTGGCGTCGATGAAGAGATCGGCCACGTCCTCGGAAACGCCCATGGCGAGCGGTTTCTCCCGGTTCATCTTGCGCAGATCAACCGGCGCCGTCGTCGCGTAGACCTCGTTCATCAGACGCGTCCCGCCGGTGACACTGGTCGCCACACCGGCCGCCCCCGGCACCGCGGTCATCAGACCGGCCACCGTGATGCCGCCCGAATAACCGAGCCAGGCGAAGTCGTCGAGTTCTTCTTGCAGGGCCGGATTGCTCGAATAGACGTCGACATTGAAATCGTAGGCGTATTCCCGCCTTGACTTGGAAAAACCGATGATCGCCTTCCAGCGCGCGTCCTCGGCGTCGGACCGCTCGGACCCGAAAAGATGCTCCTTGACCCGGCCGAACACCTTACCGACACCGGACACAGCCGTCTTTACGCTTTCGACAGGCGCGGTCGCGAACATCTTGACGCCCCTGAGCACGTCGCCGCCGGCTTCTTGCATGGATTCCCGGAACACCTTGGTGCCGCGCACCTCTTCCATGACTACGAGTGCGTTGACCTCACGGATGCGTTTCCGCAGCTTCGCCGAGGTCACGCCGTCAAAACTGCCGAACTTCGATTCGATGGTGTAGCGGTTGATGTAGCCGTCATTGACGACCTCCTCGCGGACCCGGTGATGCGGCCCCGACAGGAGTGCCTGCGGTAGGATTTGCGACGCGTTGAAAGTCGGTGGCGTTTCGAAGGCGTCACTTGCGGTGGCCTGGTCGACGTACATCACAACGGCGGCGGCAAGTAAGCCCGAAAAGGCGAGCTTGGACTGATAAGAGAAGATCACGGTGAGACGGCCTTTCCTTGTTCGAAAGTTCGAAGGCGATGAAGACGTCAGCGTAGGACTTGGTGGTTATTCTTAAACCATTTCATCGACCGAGGGTATTCTGTCGTCCGTTAAGAAGCCCTAATTTCGCGGGGTCTTGGGCTGATTGACGCCCAGAAGGTTTCCATGATTTCACGCAACAGATCCGCCAGCCATTTGAGGATGAGGCGCAGGTTGTGGCCG
>Ga0056126_10000330_pt1 | contig 17526 bp, 17 predicted proteins | sample WorMetLIZAISLAND_FD_71117 | JGI IMG/M metagenome (GOLD analysis project Ga0056126, IMG submission 71117) | Marine gutless worms symbiont microbial communities from Max Planck institute for Marine Microbiology, Germany - Inanidrilus manae... ...
ACCACAGATGAAGTTGCCGAGCGCATCGGTCAGCTCCTCGACGCCTTCACGCCGCACGAATGCGCCAACTACTTCCGAAATGCAGGATACGCTTCAAACTAAGACAGACACGCTCTAGGCAGGCGCATGCGCACGACTTCATCCTGGACCTGCAGGACGGCGACGGGCGGTGCGGCTATGACGCCCATGTCGGCGAGCGCGGGGTGAAACTGTCCGGCGGGCAGCGTCAGCGCATCGCCATCGCCCGGGTGCTGTTGAAGAATGCGCCGATCCTGGTGCTGGACGAGGCGACCTCGGCGCTCGACTCTGAAGTCGAGGCGGCGATCCAGGAGCAGCTGTTCAGCCTCATGGCGGGCAAGACCGTGCTCGCCATCGCCCACCGGCTGTCGACCATCGCCGCCATGGATCGGCTTGTGGTGATGGACCAGGGCCGGATCGTCGAACAGGGCGACCACGAGACACTGCTGCGGCGCGGCGGAATCTATGCCCGCTTGTGGGCCCGGCAATCGTCGGGCTTCATCGCCCGCGAGGATAGGATAGACGCCTGAAACCGGGCGCAACGGAGGAAGACGCGATGAGTACCAGCAGCATGCAGGGCTGGCAGACCGGCATAAGCGAGGTCGTCAGCGACGGCAGCGACGAAGAGGTGATCGTCCGCGGTCACCGGCTGAGCGACCTGGTCGGCAGCATCGGCTTTGCCGAGATGATGTTTCTGCTGCTGGCCGGCCGCCTGCCGACCCCGGCGCAGGCCCGTGTCCTGGATGCCCTGATGGTGGCCTCTATGGAGCATGGCATCGCCCCGCCGTCGATGATCTCCCGCTGCTTCGCCTCCTACGGCACCACGATCCAGGCGGCGATGGCCGGCGGCATCCTCGCCTTCGGCGACATCATGGGCGGTGCCGGCGAACAGTTCGCCCGGCTGCTGGCAGAGGCGGTGCAGGGCGGCGGCGAGACAGCGGACGCGACCCTGGCGGCAAAGGCCAGGGACATCGTCGCCGCGGCGCGGCAACAGAGTGCACGCATCCCCGGTTTCGGCATCCCGCTGCACGGCGCCGACCCGCGTGCCCCGAAGATGCTGGCGGTCGCCCGCGCCGAGGACATCCACGGGCCGCATTGCCGGCTGGCCGAACTGATCGAGGCGGAACTCGCCGCCGCCGGCCGGGCCGTACCGATGAACCTGGACGGGGTCAGCGCCGCGGTAATCCTCGACCTCGGCTTTCCCTGGCAGGCCACGCGGCTGTTCCTGCTGACCCCGCGCTCGGTCAGCATGGCCGCGCATTTCCTGGAAGAGCAGGGCCAGCAGACCCGCTGGCGCCACCTGCCGGCCGACGAGATCGACTACACCGGCCCGCAGCCCGATGCCGGCTAAGGCGTTGTTACGTCGAATGAAATCGCCACCCGTCGACCTCGGCTTTCGCCGGGGAGTCCCCAACTTAGTCTGAAACGCCGGCGCAAGCCGGCGTCCACGGGTGCGCATGGCATTAGCCGTCGCGGCGGGCGATCAGCTCGACCGGGGCGATCCGGCCGGCGGCCACGTTGGCGGCCATGTTGGCGACTTTCTCCGCTGCGGACGGCCCCATCACCAGGTGCAGGCCAAGTGGTGGCGGCCCGTCCGACTGCGCTGCCCGTTCGCGCACCCGCCGGAAGACGTCGAGGGCGAAGGCGCGCCGGTCACGCTCAGCCTCGACGACGAACCCGGCCGCTTCGAGCGCCCTCCTGTAGGTCTCGGGCGGGGCCACGGCGCTAGCCGCCGCTGTCGTCGCCCAGGGCACCGGATAGACCAGATCCGCCTCGTCCGTTTGCATGATGTCGTAAATGGCGAAGCGGCCGCCGGGGCGGAGCACGCGGGCGACCTCGGCGCACAGCACCGCCTTGTCGGTGATGTTCATGCCGACGTGCATCATATAGGCGGCATCGAACGTGCCGTCGGCAAAGGGCAGCGCCAGGGCACTGCCCTGCTGCAGCGTCACCCGGTCGGCGAGCCCCAGCCACGCAGACATGGCCTGTCCAGCCTCGACGAACGCTGCCGTCAAATCGACGCCGGTCACCCGGGAGCCGTAGAGCGTGGCGACATACCGGCTGGCGCCGCCGAGGCCACAGCCGACATCCAGCAGGTGGCTGCCGCCGTCCGGGGCAAGCTGCGCAAGCAGGGCGTCTGTGGCTTCCCGGCCACCGATGTGGAACTCGTCGACAGGGGCAAAGTCGTCGATGCTCAGCTCGTCGGGTCCCTTACCAAGCGCGGCGACGGCGCGCTCGATCGCGCCCAACAGGCTGTCCTGGGCGTAGTGCGCCGCCACGTCTTGCGGGTCCGCCATCACGTCCCCCCGCTGTCGAGCGCCGCCCTGAGGCCGGCGACGGCCGCATCCAGCGCGTCCGGCGCGTAGCCTTCCGCCGTGCCGTGGCCCCACACCGGGCCGGGCCAGGCGGGATCGTCGCGGCGGCGGGCAATCACGTGGACGTGCAGCTGCGACACCATGTTGCCCAGGGCGCCGACATTGATCTTGTCGGGCCGGTGGAGCCGCGCCAGCAGCGCCGAGGCGGTGGCGACCTCCTCGACCAGCAGGGCGCGGTCGGGCCCGCTCAGCTCATGCAGTTCGGTGATGCCCTCGCGTGCCGGCACCAGGATCAGCCAGGGCCAGCGGGCATCGCCCATTAGGAGCAGCCGGCTCAGTTGGAGCCGGCTCACCTCGACCGTGTCCGCCGCCAGGCGCGGGTGCAACTGAAACATCACCGGGTCATCGTGGGCATGCGGCCGGCGGCTTGCAAGGGCGCCGGCTTTGCCGCAGGTTGGGCGCAAATCCGTCAGGGAAAGGACACGCCATGGCCAACATTACCAAGGGGATCAAGCAGCTTTGCGCCGAGGCCGAGGAGGAGATCGAGACCTGGAGCGTGGCCCAGGCGCTCGAGCACTATGGCCAGGACGACGTGCTGTTCGTCGACATCCGCGACGTGCGCGAACTGTGGCGCGAAGGCGCCATCCCCGGTGCCCTGCACGCCCCGCGCGGCATGCTGGAGTTCTGGGTCGACCCCGACAGCCCCTACGCCAAGGAGGTGTTCCAATCGGACAAGCGCTTCGTGTTCTTCTGCGCCGGCGGCCTGCGCTCGGCCCTCGCGACCAAGGCGGTGCAGGACATGGGCTTGCGCCCCGTCTGCCATATCGAAGGCGGCTTCGGCGCCTGGAAGCAGGCCGGCGGCGCCGTCGAGGCCAAGGAACCGCGGATCCCCGGCCAGCCGAAGAGCTAGACCGGCGGCCCATATGGAGCGTGAGCACAGCTTCCGCTGGCCGGATCCGGCGACCACGGCGGCGGCCGGCCGGCGCATGGCCGGCATCGATTTCCTCAAGGCGATCATGGACGGCGAACTGCCGCTGCCCGCGATCCAGGCCGCGCTCGACTTCCGCATCATCGAGGTCGGCGATGGCCGGGTCCGCTTCCGGAGGCAGCCGCACGAGTTCCTGTACAACCCGCTCGGCAGCGTGCACGGCGCCTACTACGCGGCCCTGCTCGACTCGGCGCTGGGTTGCGCGATCCACAGCAAGCTCAAGGCCGGCGCCATCTACACCACGCTGGAATACAAGATCAACATGGTGCGGGGCCTGAGCGCCGACTCCGGGCCGGTGTTCTGCGAGGGCTGGGTGGTGCATCCCGGGCGCCGGGTGGCGACCTCGGAAGCGCGGCTGACCGATGCCGACGACCGGCTCTATGCCCATGGCACCTGCAGCTGCCTGATCCTCTCACCCGACGAGGACGCCCAGCGGCGCGGGGCGTAGCAACGCGGGCGGGTCTGAGACCCGCCCCTACCGGCCGTAGTGTTGGTTGTAGGGGCGGGTCTCAGACCCGCCCGCCGTGCATCTACTCCGCTGCCTGCAGGCCGTAGCGCTGGCGCGCCCGGTCGGCCGACATGTAGCCCTCGCGCAGGTCGCGTTCGACCTCGGCCCGGTCGCGGGCGTGCGGATCGCCATAGCCGGCGCCGCCGCCGGTATAGGCGACCAGGATGTCGCCCTTCTTCAGGGCGAAGCTGGTCTTCGACTTCAGCTCGATGACATCACCGTCGCGCAGCACGTGGGTCGCCGCCCGCGCGCCCTCCTCACCGCCGAACAGGCCTTCCGGGGCGACCCGGAAACGGTCGGAATAGGTCGCGAAGGTGACGTTGTCGTCGAGTATGTGATAGCGCCGGCACAGGCCGAGGCCACCCCGGTGCCGGCCCAGGCCGCCGGAATCGGGCCTGAGGCTGTACTCCTCGACACGGAAGAAATCGTACTCCATGTCCATCGCCTCGACCGGGACGTTGCCGCAGTTGGACAGCGGGCTGTCGACCGCATCGCAGCCGTCGCCATGGGCGCTGGCGCCATAGCCGCCGCCGAAGATCTCCAGGTAGATGCTGTAGCCGCCCTCCTGCAGCTGGCTCAGCACCAGCACTTCGGTGGAATCGAAGCCGGCGGCGATGACCTTGTCGGGTGCAGCCTGGGCCAGCGCCTTCATCGCCGCGTTGTAGGCCCGATAGGCCGACAGCATCCGGGCACGCACCGGCGCCGGCCGGCGCGGGTTCAGCAGCGAACCCTCCGGCGCCCGCACCTCGATCGGCCGTTTGCTGCCCTCGTTGAAGGGGATGTCGGGACTGGTCAGCACCGACTTCACGCACGACAGCCCGGCGGCGACGGTGGAGGCGAAGGGGCAATTGACGTTGGTCTTCACCTGATCGTCGGTGCCGGCATAGTCGACGATGACGCTGTCGCCGCGGATCTCCACGGTGGCGTGGACACGCACCGGTTCATCGCCGACGCCGTCGTCGTCGAGGAAGTCCTCGCCGGCGTAGACGCCGTCTGGCAAGGCGGCGATGGAGGCGCGCATGCGCCGCTCCGAATAGGCCAGCAGCTCGTCCATCGCCGCCATCACCGTCTCCGGCCCGAAGCGCTTGCACAGCTCCTGCACCCGCTCGCCGCCGATGCCGTTGGCGGCGAACTGGGCGTTGAAGTCGCCGATGGTCTGGTCCGGCACGCGGATGTTGGCCCGGACCAGCCGCTCCAGCGGCCCACCGTTCCAGTCATGCGCCATGTTGTAGCGGCTGGGCGGAAAGATGATGCCTTCCTGGTGCACGTCGGTGGCCTCGGGATTGAGGCCGGGCGCGCCGCCGCCGAGGTCCAGATGGTGGGCCACCGTGGCACCGAAGCCGACCAGCCGGCCGGCAAAGAAGATCGGCGAGAACAGGAACACGTCCTGCAGGTGCTGGCCGCCCTGGAAGGGGTCGTTGTTGATGTAGAAGTCGCCCTCTTTCAGGCTCTCCGGCGGGAACAGCGCGGCGCAGGGCTGGAAGGTGGCGCCGATGGGGCCGAGCTGCATCGGGATCAACTCGGCCTGGGCGACGACGTTGCCGAAGCGGTCGAGCAACGCGGCCGAGCAGTCGTTGGCTTCGCGCACCACCGGTGAGTAGGCCGAGCGTACCAGCTTCACCCCCATCTCGCGCGCCGCCGCGATCAGCCCCTGGCTGATGACGGCCTGATCGACCGGATCGATGGCCATGGCGTCAATCCTCCTTGCGGATGACGATATTATCCTGCGGATCGACCTCCGCGCACCAGCCCGCCGGCACGAAGATGGTCGAGGTGTCGTCCTCCATGAGCGCCGGCCCGGCCATCGCCTGGCCACCGCGCAGGCCGCCGCGTGTGGCCAGGGCGCAAGCGCGCCAGTCGCCCTGGTCGAACAGATCGACGTTGCCGCTGCCGGCGGCGTGGGCCGCGCCTTCGCTGAGCGAGGGCACCTGTTCGGGCGGGGCCGAGGCGCCGAGCCGGAAGGAGACGATCTCTGCCCGATGCAGGCCCGACTCGCCGAACGCGAACACCCGGTGGTGGGCCTCGTTGAACAACGCCAGTAGCCGTTCCGAAGTCAGCGCCGGCAGTTCGGCCTCGTCCAGCTCGACCGGCACCTCGAAGGCCTGGCCCACAAAACGCATGTCCAGGCTGTAGGTGAAGGCGATGTTGTCGCGGATGCCCAGGGCCTCGAGCCCGGCGATGGCCTGGCGCCTGAGGCCGTCGAACACCTCGCGCACGGTCGCCGCGGCGCCGCTGTCCAGGCCGACCCGCCGGGTCAGCGTCTCGTAGCGGGTGAAGTCGGCCGCCAGCAAGCCATAGGCCGACAGCACCCCGGCATTGGGCGGCACCACCACCGTGTCCACCCCCAGCTGCTCCGCCACGCGGGCGGCGTGCAGCGGACCAGCGCCGCCGAACGGGACCAGGACATAGTCGCGGGGATCGCGGCCGCGTTCGGTCGAGACCAGCTGGATCGCCCGGACGATGTTGCTGTCGGCGACGCGCACCGCGCTGTCGGCCAGTTCTTCGACCGACATATCGAAGGCCGCGGCGAGCGCTGCCAGCGCGCCACGGGCGGCCTCGCGGTCGACCGTCATCCGCCCGCCCAGAAACGCCTCCGCCCGCACCGTGCCGCGAACCATGTGGGCGTCGGTGATGGTCGGCCGTGCGCCGCCGCGGCCATAGCACACCGGGCCCGGATCGGCGCCGGCCGATTCCGGACCGACCCGCAGCATGCCGCCATCGTCGCGCCAGATGATCGAGCCGCCGCCAGCGCCGACGGTGACGATGTCGAGTACCGGGGTGCGGATCGGCAGGCCGTCGACCTCGGTCTCACTGGCCAGCGCCGGAGCGCCGTCGGCGATCAGGCAGACGTCGGTGCTGGTGCCGCCCATGTCCAGGGTGATCAGGTTGTCGAAGCCGGCCAGGCCGACCTGGCGCACCGCCCCCATTACCCCAGCCGCGGGGCCGGAAAACAGCGACGTGATGGCGTTTCGCGCCATCCCGGCGACCGGCAGGCGGCCGCCGTTGGATTGCATGATCGAAAAGCGGCCGGCGAAGCCCTGGTCGGCCAGGCGGTCCTCGAAGCGCGACAGGTAGCTGTCGATCACCGGCTGCACGTAGGCGGCCAGCGTCGCCGTCGAGGTGCGTTCGTACTCCCGGAACTCGCGGGTGACATCGGAGGAACAGGTCACGGTGAGCTGCGGGAACCGCGCCCGCACGATCCGCGCCAGGGCCTGCTCGTGGGCGGGATTGGCATAGTCGTTCAGCAGGCAGATCGCCACCGCGCCGTAGTCGCCGGCAGCCAGGAAGGCGGCGACGTCGTCGCCGCTGCGGTCTTCGTCGAGGGCCTCGACAACGTCGCCGCGCGAATCGATCCGCTCGGCCACCTCGAAGATGTCGCTGCGCGCGACCACCGGCGCCGGCTTGCGATAGAACAGGTCGTAGATCTGCCGCCGGTTGTGGCGTTGCATGAACAGCACGTCGCGGAACCCACGGGTGACCAGCAGCGCCACCCGGGCACCCTTGCGTTCCAGGATGGCGTTGGTCGCCACGGTCGAGCCATGCACCAGGTCTTCGACCGCCGGCAGGGCCAGCCCGGCGGCCTGAAGGGCATCGATGGCGCCGTCATCCGGCCGCGCCGGCACGCTCGGCACCTTGGCGATGCGGACCCTGCCGCCCTCGATCGCCACCAGGTCGGTGAAGGTGCCACCGACCTCGACCCCTGCACGCATGCGTTCCTCCAGGTTTCTGTCGTTGGCGCTACTATAGGCGGCGGATCAGCGGGAACGAAAGCAACGCCATGGGCGACGACAACCAGGACAACCCCGTCGGGCTGCGGCGCGGCCTGACCAACTATGGCGACCAGGGGTTCGCCCTCTACCTGCGGCGCTCCTTCGCCCGTTCCATGGGCTATTCGGGCGACATGCTGGAACGGCCGGTGGTCGGCATCGCCAACACCGCCAGCGGCTTCAACAACTGCCACCGCAACCTGCCCGAGCTGGTCGAGGCGGTGAAGCGCGGCGTGCTGGCGGCCGGCGGCCTGCCGCTGGAGTTCCCCACGATCTCGCTGGGCGAGCCGTTCCTCAACCCGACCAGCCTGATGTTCCGCAACCTGATGTCGATGGACACCGAGGAGATGATCCGGGCCCAGCCGATGGACGCGGTGGTGCTGGTGGGCGGCTGCGACAAGACCGTGCCGGCGCAGTTGATGGGGGCGCTGTCGGCCGACCTGCCGGCGATCCAGCTGGTCACCGGGCCGATGATGACCGGCCGCCTGGACGGTGAGCGCTTGGGCGCCTGCACCGACTGCCGCCGCTTCTGGGCCGACTACCGCGGCGGCCGCCTGGATGACGCCCAGATCGACCGGGTCGAAGGCCGGCTGGCGACCACGACGGGGACCTGCGCGGTGATGGGCACCGCCAGCACCATGGCCTGTTTCGCCGAGACCCTGGGCCTGATGCTGCCCGGCACGGCGGCGATCCCGGCGGTGCATGCCGACCGCCTGCGCGCGGCCGAGGCGACCGGCGCGCAGGCGCTGCAGACGGCGCGGGCCGGCCTGCGCCCGCGGCGCATCGTCACGGCAGCAGCGGTCGACAATGCCTTGCGCGTGCTGCTGGCCCTGGGCGGCTCGACCAACGCGATCCTGCACCTGACGGCGATCGCCGGCCGCGCCGGCATCGACATCCCGCTCGAGCGCCTGAACGCGCTGAGCGACGAGACCCCGGTGCTGGTCAACCTGAAGCCGACCGGCAGCCACTATATGGAGGACTTCTTCGCCGCCGGCGGCCTGGGCGCCCTGCTGCAGCAGTTGAAGCCCTTGCTGAACCTGGAGTGCCGCGACATCACCGGGCAGCGCCTGGGCGACCGCCTCGTCGAGACCGCCGATGCCTATGTCGATCACGAGATCATCCGACCGCTCGACGACCCGTTCGAGCCGGTCGGCGGGCTGGTCGCCCTGTTCGGCAACATCGCCCCGCAAGGGGCGATCCTGAAACGCTCGGCTGCCGATGCATCCCTGTTCGAGCGCGAAGGCAGGGCGGTGGTGTTCACGTCGCTGGAGGACCTGGCGGCGCGGATCGATGCCGACGACCTCGACGTCACGGCGGAGGACTTCCTGCTGCTGCAGAACGCCGGACCGAAGAGCCCGGCGGCGATGCCGGAGGCCGGCTACCTGCCGATCCCGAAGAAACTGGCCACCGCCGGCGTGCGCGACATGGTGCGGATCTCCGACTGCCGCATGAGCGGCACTGCCTATGGCACCGTGGTCCTGCATGTCGCTCCCGACGCCGCGAGCGGCGGCCCGCTCGGCCTGGTCAGGAACGGCGACCGCCTCCGCCTGTCGGTAAAGGACTGTCGGCTCGACCTGCTGCTCGATGAGGCCGAACTGGCCCGCCGCGAGGCCGCCGCCCCGCCGCCCGCCCCACCACCGGCACGTGGCTACCGCCGGCTCTACCACGAGCAGGTGCTGCAGGCCGACCGCGGCGCGGACTTCGATTTCCTTGTCGGCTAGTCCCAGATCCTGAAGAACGGTTCGCTCCGCACCTCGGCCGCGTCGATCGGGTTCTGGAAGCCGACAAAACTCTCGACCGTGCCATCGTCGGCGAAGATCGGCTTGATCCGCAGCCGATTCCAGAACGGCGTACCGTCCTTGCGGTAGTTCAGCAGATCGATGGTGATCTGCGCCGCCCGCGCGAGCGCCCGACGCACCTCTGCGACGGCCTTAGGGTCCGTTTCCGCGCCCTGAAGAAAACGACAGTTCCGGCCGAGGATCTCGTCGCGCGCATAGCCGGTGACACGGGTGAAAGCGTCGTTGACGAAGACGATCGGATTGTCTTCCAGGGAAGGGTCGGTGATCACAAAGGAGCGCTCGCGCTCCTCCGCAGTGGTCCTTTCAAATGCCTGCTCCAGCGACATCATGATCCCCAACTCGCCAAGAACGACGTCTTTTCGGCAAGATCGCAACCATCACGAAACTAATTCACTGTTCCGCAACGTCAACTGGCAGTGATAGGAAGCGAGCAACCAGCTCGTTAACCCTGTCGGGGAATTCCCAGGCCGGAAAGCCGCCGGCATCCGGGATCGTCGCCCGCGTTGCCTGCGGCAACAGCGCCTGCAGCCGGGCCGCGGCGGCAACGAAGTCGGGCACGTCGTGCTCGCCGTTGTACAGCAGCACCGGCAGATCGACGGCAGCTAGTCCCTCGTCGATCGGCGGCACCGCCGTGGCGGGGCCGTCGTCAAGCCAGGGCGCGCCGCCGAAATCGTCGATGATGGCGCGCTGGGCCGCCGCCCGGCAGGCGTCGGGGTGGCGGCGCATCACCGCAAACCACGGCGCCGTGTCGAACCATTGCCGGCGGGCCTCGGCCAGGCCCGCCGTCCGCGCCAGATGGCGGGCCTGCTGCAACGCCTGCTCGACACTGGGCAGCGGGTGGCCTGGCAACACCGGCCCCTCCAGGATCATGGACAGGAAGCGCCCGGATCGCTCGACGGCCAGCAACAGCCCCAGCGCGGTGCCGGTGTGCGTCGCCCAATAGTGACAGCGATCGACCCCGGCCTGTTCCAGCGCGCCGGCCACCTGGGCGGCGAGTTCGACCGGGCCGAAGGGGCCTGGGATCGCCGCCGACAGCCCGTGGCCGGGCAGATCGATCAGCAGGATGCGACAGCGCGCACGAAACGCAGCGACCTGGGCATCGAACACCCGGCGGTCCTGCGACATGCCGTGGACCATCACCAGCCATGGCGCACTGTCCGCCGCCCCGGCGACGGTCTCGTAGTTCGCTGTCACGGGCGGCCCTGTCCTACTGTCGTTGCCGGAACAGCCTAGCATGACGTCCGACAGCCGGTCCGGACGCGCACCATCGCGGTTGTGCCCGGTCGTCGGCGCAAGAGATAATGCCGGCCGGTTCATGCCGGAGTTCAGACGATGTTGATCTCAGCCGCCGTCGACGCCGCAAAGGCGCGGGAAGCCGTCCACCTGGTCGACGACCAACCTTACGTCGGCCGGGAATACATCGGCTCGGCGCCGAAACCCGGCACGGCCGGCTACGGCAAGGACATCGCCGGCGACGGCCACCCGCAAGCCTATCTGGTGATGCAGCCGCCGAACTCGGTGACCCGGCCGCATTTTCATCAGACCAACCAGTTCCAGGTCTTCGTCGACGGCAGCGGGCGGGTCGGCAAGCTGCGCGCGGATCCGCTGACGGTCCAGTATGCCGGCGCCAACACGCCCTATGGGCCGATCATCGCCGAGGATGCCGGCATCCACTATTTCACCTTGCGCCAGGAATGGGACTCGGGCGCAAAGTACCTGCCGGCCAAGCGCGACCTGCTGGTCAAGGGCCGCCAGCGCCAGGTCGTGGGCACGGCCGCGCCCGCCGCCATCCCCGCCGCAGGCACCAGCGAAGAGGTGCTGATCGCCCCGGAGGCCGACGGCCTGCTCGCGCTGGCATTGTGCCTGGCACCCGAGACCACGGCCACGCTGCCGGATGCGGGCGACGGCGGCGGCCAGTACCACGTGGTGTTGGCCGGTTCGCTGCAACGCGACGGCGAAGTGCTGGGCCCGTTGTCGCTGGAGTTCGCCTCGCCCGACCAGGGTGCGGTCACCGTCGACGCCGGCCCCCAGGGCCTTGTGCTGCTGCTGCTGCGCTTCCCGCGCCGGGACGTCTGAGACGCGGACCGGCGAGGCGCTCAAGCCGGCTGATCAGCTGCGCCCCTACTCGCAACCGGAATTGTCCTCGCCCCACGGCGTCTTGGTCCGGCACAGCCTGGCACCGTCCAACCTGGTATCGCTCATCAACGCGACGCCCAGATCGGCATCCCGCAGGTCGGCGCCGCGCAGGTCGGCGCGCCAGAGTTGCGCCTCGGTCAGATCGGCGCCGCGCAAGTCCGCCGCCCGCAGGTTCACCGTCGGCAGCTGCGTGCCGACCAGCTTGGCCCCGCGCAGGTCGGCGCCGCCGAGGTCGGCCTCGCTGAAGTTGGCACCGCTGAGGTCGGCACCGGCCAGCTTCGCCCCGAGCAGAGTGCTGCCGGTGACGCTGGCCGAGCTCAGGTCGGCCCGGCGCAGATCGGCGCCATCCAGCTTGGCCCGGAACAGGTTGACCTGGGTCATGCGGGCATCGCGCAGGTCCGCCTGGTTCAGGATCGCCTGGATCATGTTGGCCCATTCCAGGTCCGCGCCGGCCAGCTGCGCCCCGGTCATGTCGGCACCGGTCAGATCGGTCTCGCGCAGGTTGGCCGCCTTGAGGTTGGCCCCCTGCAGGGCCGCCCGGCCGAGCCCCGCCTTCTCCAGGTTGGCGCCGCGCAGGTCGGCACCGGCAAGGTCGGTCCACCACAGGCTGACGGCGCTGAGGTCGGCACCGCGGAGATCGGCCCGCTGCAGCGTCGTCCACCAGAGGCTGGCGCCGTGCAGATCGGCGCGCCGCAGATCGGCCGCGTTCAGGTCGGCCCACCACAGGCTGATTCTGCGCAGGTCGCAGGCTCGGCAGGAGCCGCTGTCGGCCAGCGCCCGCACCCGCGGGTCGGCGAAACGAACCTGGTAGATCCCGAGCCCGGCCGCCAGCAGCAGCAGGACGACCGCCACCAAGCCGCTCCACAGCAGCCGTCTCCTGGTCTTTGCCCTCATCGCCTCAACCTAGCACGGTGGCCGCGGCCCCCGTCGCTCAGGCGCCGACATGCAGCGGCGCGACGAGGCCGCGCAGCGTCGCCAGGGTGCTGAGCGCCGTCAGCCGGCCGGTGCGTGGGTTCTCCGCCGAGGGGATATTCTCGATGCTCATCTCGAAACGGGCGGCATCACCGTCGACCCGGATGCTGTGGACGTTCCGGCTCACCGTCGGATCGGCCCAGATTTCGACCCGGGTCCGGTCGGGACCGATCCCGGCCAGGCTCAATGCCGCGGCGACGTTGATGTTGGCCGGAAAGCCCTGCGCCGCCTCGCGTGCGCTCCCGGCGAACACGCGCACCGGTTCGTCGATGCCGTCGAGGTCGATGCCCTGTGCCTGCAGGTAGGGCGCACCGGCAAGGCCGCCGGGCGGCTTGCGGGTGACCATGGTCACGCTGGAGATATCGCCTTCCGCCGCCGCGCGCACCGCGTCCAGCCCCAGGATGGCGCCGCTGGGCACGACCAGCCGGGCCCCGGTGCGTCGCGCCTGTTCGATCAGCTCCGGGTGCGAAAGCAGCGCACCGACGGAGAGCGGCAGCAGCACCCGTCCTGCAGCGACGGCGGGTTCGGCAATGGCCATGAACACCGTCGCCGGTGCCGCTTCGACCACGACCTCCGCCCGCGCCGCCAGCTCTGCGGGCGCCACCACCGGCGGCGGCGCACGAAAGCCCGCAACCCTGGCCTCGGCCTTGCCAACATCGCGGGCGGATACGGCCGAGAGGCGCAGGCCGGGAACGTCACCGGCATCGAGGGCGCGCGCCACCGGCAGGCCGATCGCCCCCAGGCCGCCCAGCGCCACGGTCAGCTCCGTCACCTCATGTCCTCCCGTTCGCCAGCTGCGGCGTCGGCCGCGGCAGCGTCATGATCAGCAGGCCGGCGGCCACGCTGCACAAGGCCATCGCCAGGATCACCGGCGTATAGCTACCGGTCAAATCGTAGGTCCAGCCGGCGGCCAGCGGCCCGACGAAGGCGCCGATGCCGGGGCCGGTATAGAGCACGCCGATGATGCCGCTGGCCGCACGGCCGCCGAAATAGTCCGTCGTCAGGGCCGGTGCCAGGGCGACGAAGCCGCCGTAGAACACGCCATAGACGACGGCGAACAGCGCCAGCGCCCAGCCGGCGTCGGCGAGCAGCCACCACAGGTCCATCACCGCCAGGCCGAAGTACATAGCGGTCATCGTCGCCAGCCGGCCCCAGCGGTCGGCAAGCCCGCCGAGCAGGAACCGCCCCAGCATGCTGCCGACCCCGATCAGGCTGATCATCACCACCCCGGTCGCCTCGCCGAGGCCGTGGTCGGCAGCGTATTTGGCCAGATGCACGAAGGGCACGAACAGCCCCAGCGACAACAGCGCCGCCGACAGGTAGTAGACGTGGAACAGCCGCGACCGCAGCGCCTCGCCCAGAGCAAGGCCATCGCCGGCGCCGCTGCCGGCGGCGGCCGGCACGGCGGCGCCGTCCGGATGCAGCCCCCGGTCCTCGGGCCGGGCATGGAGCAGGGCGGTCGCCCCGAGCCCCAGCACCAGGCTGGCCACGGCCAGCACCAGGTAGGTGGTGCGCCAGTCGCTCCAGGCGATCAGCGCCGCGGCCAGCGGGGCGCCGATCATGGTGCCGACGCCGATGCCGGCGACGGCAATGCCCGCTGCGGCACCGCGGTGGCGGACGAACCAGCGGGTCACCACCGCCACCGCCGGGACATAGGAGAAGCCCACGCCCAGACCGACGGCGAGGCTGTAGGTCAGATAGACCTGCCACAATGCGGTGGCCTGACTGGCCAGGGCCAGTCCCAGGGCGATCAGGATCATGCCGGCGCCGATCACCAGGCGCGGACCGATACGGTCCGCCAGCGGCCCGCTGACGGCGCCGAGCATGAAGTACAGCAGGCCGCAGATCGAGAACACCATGGAGATGTCGCCGCGCGAGGCGGCGAACTCGCTCTCCAGGCTCTCGAAGAAAGCGGCGAACATGTAGGCGACGCCGAAGCCCACCATCATGATGGTGAACGCGGCGCCAACGATGACCCAGCCATAGTACAGGCGCCGCACCGTACTCCTCCCGCCGCTGTGCTGGCTTGCAACCGTCACCTATAGTAACGACTGCGGCCGCCGACGACAGCGCCGCTGAGCGCCCACGGACAGCCGCATGCATCGCAACACCATGCTTGGCGTCATCGCCGCGAGCCTCGCCGCGACGCTGTGGGGCGGCTGGTTTCCTTTGTCCCGGGTGATGGTGCGTGACGACACGATCAGCCCCGAGGACATCGGCTTCCTGCGGTTCTCGGTAGCCGGTCTGTGCCTGCTGCCGATTGTGCTGCGGCACGGCCTGAAGGCCGGCCGGGCCGGCTGGACCGGCACCATCGTGCTGACGCTCACGGTCGGCTTTCCCTATTCCTTCCTGCTCGCCACGGGCCTGCAGTTCGCGCCGGCAGCGCATGCGGCGGTGTTCGTGCCCGGGGTGTTTCCCGCCCTGACCGCGCTGCTCGGCGTGCTGATCCTGAAGGACCGGCCGACCCGGTACGGCCTCATGGGCATGGCCCTGGTGCTGCTGGGCGTCGGCGCGGTCGGCGGCAGCACGATCCTCGGCGAGGCGGAGGGGAGCTGGCAGGGATACCTGCTGTTCGGGCTATGCGCCTGGATGTGGGCGGCCTATTCGATCACCGCACGTCTCGCGCAGATCACCGCACAGCACGGTGTCGCCATCGTCAGCGTGCTGTCGCTGCTGGTCTTCGTGCCGGTCTACCTGGTGTTCGGCGACATCCAGCTGCGCCGGCTGAGCGGGCCGGAACTGACCTTCCAGATCCTCTACCAGGGCATCGGCATCGGCCTGCTAGGCCTGATCGCCTACAACTATGCGATCAACGCCCTAGGCGCCGCCCAGGCGGCGGTGTTCGGCGGCCTGGTGCCCTGCGTGGCGGCCTTGCTGTCGGTCCCCGTGGCCGGCGAGGCGCTGGGCCTGGTCGAACTGTTCGGGATCGCGGCGGTGACTGCCGGCATTCTGATGGTCAACGGTGCCCGGTTGCCGACGCGCGGCCGGCGCTGCGCTGAGGCGCGAGTGCGCCGCTCGTCCGACTGCTGTGCTGGCGGTCAGTTCAGATCTCCGGCCGCCGGCGCGATCTGCTCGAGCGTCTCGGCCTGGCTGCTGGTCAGCACCGCCTTGGGCTGCGGCTCCTGCAGGGCGCCAATGGCGCCGACCGACGCATCTCCGGACGCCAGGGCATCCTGGCCGGCCGTGTACTGCTCCGTCGTCCCCAGCACGATGGCAAGCACCAGTCCAAGGCCCGACAAGCCGGCAACGGCAATCTCCAACTTACGCATCAAACGCTTTCCCTTATTTTTGGCGGCAGTTCGGCACGGCTTGCATCAAAGATGCGCGCTTGCCGTTAACGTTCGGTTTAGCCGGCGTCGATTTGGCGCCATGAAGCGTGATTGGGCCGGGCCGGGCAGCCGGCCTATATAGGGGGCGATGGAAAGACGGCAGTTCAGACCGATCCGGCGGGCCTGGCGGCGCATCGCCGCCGTTTGCACGACCTCCCTCGCGGTTGTGCTCGCGGCCGGGTCTGCCCCGGCACAACTGCTGGACCCGGTCGGACCGCTGCAGGACAGCCGCTGGTTGCCGCCGGGCAGCAACATCGCGGCAGCCCTATCCACGCTCCCTGCGCCGCTGCTGCGCAGCGAACAGGCCGGTGGCCATGCGCCGGACCTGGTGCGCCTGGGCGAACTGGCCTTCCGGGCACCGGGGATCTTTGGCGGTCTCGCCCGGGAAAGCGGCCTGAGTTGCCAGACCTGCCACGCCAACGGCCACCTCAGCGCCGACTTCTTCGTGCCCGGCCTGTCAGACCGGCCCGGCAGCTTCGATCCCACCAATGCCTTGTTCAACCGGCGCGCCGATGACGGCCTGTTCCGCCCGCTGAACATCCCCAGCCTGCGCGGGGTGGCGATGACCGCGCCCTATGGCCGCGATGGCCGGTTCGCCTCGCTGCGCAGCTTCACCCGCCACGTCATCGTCAACGAGTTCGCCGGGGACGAACCGCCGGCGTGGCTGCTCGACGCCCTGGTCGCCTATCAGCACGACCTTGCCTTTCCGCCGGCACCGGCACTGGGCCCCGGCGGCCGGCTCACGGCCGCCGCGCCGCCGGCGGCAAAGCAGGGCGAGCGGCTGTTTCGGGCGCCATTCCGGGACGACAGCGGTCTGTCCTGCGCCAGCTGCCACCCGCCACACGGCAACTTCACCGACGGCCGGCGCTATGACGTCGGCACCGGCGGGACGTTCACCCCGCCCAGCCTGCGCGGGCTGGCCGCCAGTGCGCCTTACCTGCACGACGGCAGCCTGCCAACACTGGCCGCGGTGGTCGCCCGCTATGACGAATGGTTCGTGCTTGGCCTGTCGAGCGAAGAGGAAGCAGCGCTGTCCGCCTATCTGGCCACCGTGGGGGCATCGGCGCTGGCCACGCAGCCGGTCACAATGGCAAGCGACCTGGACCGGATCGCCGGCGGCCTGCCGCTGCTGGCCGCGGCGATCGCGGCGGAAGACCTCGAGCAGGCGGGCTTCCTGGTCCGGAGCCTGCGGCAGGAGCTTGGCCTGATGCACAACCGGTTTCCCGACAGCACCGGCCTGCAGGCTGCGCGAACCAGCCTGGTGCGCTGGTCGCGCCAGTTGCAGCGGATCCTCAGCCTCGGTGAACAGGAGCAGGTCGAGCCGGCCCGGCAGGCGATCGACGCGCTGGCCGCGGAGATCGCCCGCACGCGGCCGGACCTGGAGGCCCGCGAAGCCGAGAGCTTCTACAACCCTGAACGGCTGGCCGCGGCGATTGCCGGCAACTAGGGCCTGTTCGGTTCAAGTGGACTTGCCACCCGTAGACCCCGGCTTGCGCCGGGGATTCCAACACGGGGGCCTGAAACACCGGCGAGTGCCGGCTTTTCAGCTTTTGCTGTGGCCGAATCCCCGGCGGACGTGTTGTGTCCCGGGTGATTGTTCAGACGCTCGATTGGCGCGTTGTATCCAAGGCACCTGAGTCTGGTTCGATTGTAGGCATCGACGAAGCTGCGGATGAACTGATTTCGTTCGTGGT
>Ga0056126_10000331_pt1 | contig 17482 bp, 23 predicted proteins | sample WorMetLIZAISLAND_FD_71117 | JGI IMG/M metagenome (GOLD analysis project Ga0056126, IMG submission 71117) | Marine gutless worms symbiont microbial communities from Max Planck institute for Marine Microbiology, Germany - Inanidrilus manae... ...
TAGTCTGGAGGACTAAAGTCCTCATCCGTGGACAAGCCACGGACTGAAAGTGAAGGGACTTAAAGTCCATAGTTTCAACTATGATGCGTTTCGCGCACTAAAGTTATTGAAGCAATGAAAGAAAACAGTTCACACTACGCCGTGTTCCGAAGACTCCTGCAGGCGGGTAGTCTCGCGGCATTACTCGGGCTACCGGTCTTCGTCATGGCCCAGTCCCAAGGGGCAGGTGATGAAGAGTCGCTCGTGGACGCATTCGTGCAGTCGATGCAGGAGGCATCCGGGGGGGCTGCAACGATCGAACGCTCCCCCCAGACGGGACTCGCAATCGTCGCAGCCCTGCCTGATGTGTTGCGGTGATGGGGGGGGCGATACGTCCTCCGAACGGGCCTTTGTCTTTCTCGATCAATACGGCGAAGCCTTCGAGATAACGGACCCCAAGATGCAGGTCACCGTGACTAGCGTGCAAGACGCCGAGACGGACGAGGCCGGCATGGACCACGTCCGGTTGCAGCAGACGCACCAGGGCGTCCCCGTGACGGCCGGTGAGTTTACCCTGCATTTGCGAGAGGACCGCATCCGGTTCGTGCTGGCGAAGACCCTGAATGGTTTGGAAGATCTCGATACGGAGCCAGCCCTATCGGCGGGCGAGGCCAGGACCGAAGTCGAGGAATTTCTGATCAAGCACTTCGACATCACCGACGCCAAGCTTTCTCCGCCCCGGCTGGAGATATTCAACCGGGGCCTGTTCGAGCAAAACCGATCCTCACCCGCGGCGACGCACTTGGCCTGGTTCATCGAGGCGACAGCACCGGGATTACGGGAGTATATTTGGATAGGTGCAGGCGCCGAACGCAGCGGAATCCTGCTGCATTTCAGTCAGCTGACCGACGCCCGCAACCGGCGAGTCTACACCGCGAATGGTACTGCCAGCTTACCCGGAACCCCCTGTCGTTTTGAAGGTGGTGGTGCATCCGGGGATACCGATTGCGACCTGGCGTATGACTACTCCGGGGATACCTACGATTATTTTTTCACCCAACACGGAAGGGATAGCTACGACGGTAACGGGGCTGCCCTGATTTCCACCGTGGATTACTGCCCCAGCGCAACAGACTGTCCTTACCAGAACGCCTATTGGAATGGCGGGCAGAGGCGGATGGTATATGGCGACGGGTTCCCGGCAGCGGACGATGTGGTCGCCCACGAGTTGACCCATGCGGTTACGGACTACTCGGCGGATCTCTACTATTACCAACAGTCCGGCCCCTTGAACGAGTCCTTTTCCAATATCTTCGGCGAGACGGTCGATCTACTCAATGCCAGCGGCACGGATACGCCAGCGGTGCGCTGGCTGATGGGGGAAGATATCCCTGGTATCGGCGCAATCCGGAACATGGCGAATCCGATTGCCTTCGGGGATCCAGGTAAGACCAGCGATACTCAATTTGTCTGCTCCGGGATCGAGTACGATAATGGTGGCGTGCATATCAACAGCGGTGTACCCAATCACGCCTATGCCTTGATGGTCGATGGCGGGACCTACAACGGCATCACCGTCAACCCGATTGGTTTGACCAAGGCGGGCAAGTCCAGTATCGCGTGCTGACCCGATACCTGACGTCCGGCTCCAACTTTCTCGACTACTACCACGCATTGCAACAAGCCTGTACGGATCTCGTTGGAACGGCGGGGATTACCGACAATGATTGCGTCCAAGTACGCAAGGCCCTGGATGCGGTGGAGATGTCACAAACGCCCTGTGATATGCCCCAAGAACCCGCTTTGTGTCCGTCGGGACAAGCGCCCATCAACCTTTTCTATGATGACCTCGAAGATTTAGGCGCTGCGGGTAACTGGAGGAACCGGGTCATTTCAGGCCTGAATCGCTGGAACGAGGGAGGCGGAACGCCGGATATTTACTGGTCCGGCTACGCTACGAGCGGTCAGCGGTTGTTCTGGGGGTATGACTATAACTACATCGGGGATTCGACGGTCGAGATGACCGGAGATGTCGCCATTCCCGCTGGTGGGACCACCTATCTCCAGTTCGACCACTCCTTCGAGTTCGAATATTACTACGATGGTGGGGTACTGGAGTACAGCACAAACGGTGGTACCAGCTGGTCCGATGCAGGTGGCCTCATCACTGCCGGGGCCCAATACAATGGATCCTTGAGCACCTACTATAGCAACCTATTGGGAGGAAGAGACGCCTTTGTCAGGGACAGCTACGGGTATACCGCTACCCGGCTCAATCTATTGAGTCTGGCCGGGTCGAACTTTCGGCTCCGGTTCCGGATAGGCACCGACAGTTCGGTTTCACACTTTGGGTGGTTCATCGACAATGTGCGCATTTACCAATGCGTTAATCGTTCTGACAAGATCGGCATCTGGCGCAAAGAGAATGACAGATTTGCCAAGTTCTATTTCGATTTCAACGGCAGCGGGGGCTGGGATGGCGGCGACACCGCCAGCGGCCCGATGGGTTGGAACGTGAATGGAATCTGGGACACCCCGGTCGTTGGACGCTGGTAAAATCGGCTATTGTGTGGGTGCGAAGTTCGTGCCCACACTGGTCAAAGCTCACACCGGTGGGGTGTCCCGGGGAAGTTACGCATTACATGAAAATCAATGGGGTCAGACTGGTCAATCGAGTCTGACCCCATTGATCTCCACATCCACCACCCAGGCATCATCCCAACCTCGGATACCGAGCGATACGGTGTCCCGAGCAGCTGTGCCAATGGCCCATGCCACGCCGACCGGCCAACAGACTGGCTGCAGCCCGCGTAGAATCAAGGTTCCTTTGCAAGGTCATGCCAAATTACATCCGCACCGTCGTTCCCGGCGGAACCTTCTTTTTCACCCTTAACATGTTGGAACGCCGCCGCCGTCTGTTGACGGACTACATCGACGACTTGCGAGTCGCCTTTACCGATGCCTGCCGCCGACCCTCCACCCCGGTTGCAACCAGATCACCATGAATCGATTTCCCGTTTCAGCTCCTTGTTGGTGATGGTCTGGCCCTGTTCCATGGCCTCCTGTCCCTTTCTGATCTTATCCAGCACATAGAGCTGGATAGAGCTGGTATATGATCTCCGTATCCTCCGGCGGTTTGTCGATGGTCTCCAGTGCCTCTTGTTTCGCTACGTGCATGATGGTTCTCAAAAATTGGTTGATGGTCGCCACGCTGAGCGCCAACCCCAACCGGTGAACCATAGCACCAAATGCTATGATGGTAGTGGTTAATTATTAAATGGTAACCTAACCACTAGTTGGCAACAACTCCGTATTATAGCGGTAGAGGAAAAGCTTTAAACAGAGCTCATGCATAATGGGACACTTGGAAAAAGAGAGCGTCTTACGCACGAAGCGCGCTAAGTACTGCCGCAGGGTATTATTCCAGCGCTCAACGTGGGCCGTTTCTCCTGTTTCTTTGCCGACAGGATAATGTTACTCATTTGGAGTAACCGCTCGATACGCTTCCCAATAATCGGTGAAAACGATGGCTTTTTTATAGGCGGATGGTCGGCGATCCCAAAGGATTCGGCCGGTGTCTTTACTGCGATCACCACACGCATCAGCAACGACCTCCCGGGTCTCTCTCATCTGGCTCCCACGCTCCAGCGTGGGAGCAGGTCTTGACGTTCCAGCGTCACCAAGCCTGGCCGCTGGAGCGGCCAAGGTGGCGTTCCCACGCTGGAGCGTGGGAACGAGCAAAATCAATAAGTTGGTTCTTAGACAGTCTCTTAGCCCCTACCAGAAAAACGACGAACCACACGAATCCTCGCAGATTTGATTCGCGCTGATTCGCGCGATTCGTAGTTTTCCTTTACCAGGAGTTCCCAACATCCACACCACCAATCGCCTAACTTGCAGTGTCCGTGAGCCAGGTCTCCAGGATCAGCTTGGCCGCCATGGCGTCGATCGCCTCCGGGGAGGTTGCGCCCCGACCGAGCTGCCGGCGCGCCTCCAGCGACGTAAGACGTTCGTCCACAAGATACACTTCGAGTCCACAGCGTTCCTTGAGCTGACGGGCGAAGCGCCGGGCCCCCGGGGCCGCCGTGCTCTCCGTGTCGTCCATATTGAAGGGTAGACCGACCACCGCCCCTCTCGGCTGCCATTCGCGCACCAGCTGCTCGATCCTGGCCCAATCCGGCCCGTCCCGGCAGCTGCGGATGGTGGTGAGGGCCGAGGCCGAGCGGGTAACCAGCTGGCCGACGGCGACCCCGATCTTGCGCGGACCGAAGTCAAAACCGAGCAGGGCACCCATTCAGGCGTGTCCGGCCTCGCCGCTCAGCAGGTTCATGTCGATTCCCAGCAGCTGGGCCGCCGCCCGCCAACGGGCACTGGCCGGCAGCCGGAAGATAATCTCCACGTCCACAGGACCGCTCAGCCAGGTATTGGCGCCTATCTCCTGTTCGAGCTGTCCCCCACCCCAGCCCGCATAGCCCAGCGCGATCAACCTGTGGGTCGGACCCTTGCCGTCGGCGATGGCCTCGAGGATGTCGCGGGAGGTGGTTATGCTGATTTCCGGGGTGACGTTGAGGGTCGAGTCGAATCCTTCAGCGGTGGGGTGGAGCACGAATCCGCGTTCCGGCTGCACGGGTCCCCCGAGATACACCGAAGCCTCGAGCACGCGGCGGTCGCTGCTCGCGATATCCAGCTGATCGAGCATCTCGCCCAAGCGGATATTCATGGGCCGGTTGATCACGATGCCCATGGCCCCACGCTCCGTATGCTCGCAGACATAGGTGACCGTACGCGAGAAATTCGGGTCCTCCAGACCCGGCATCGCGATCAGGAAGTGATTGGTCAGGGACGTTGTGAAGGACATAGCCATAGTATCCAATCGGACCGTGGCAGTGGCAAGCCCGGATGTTTTAGGAGGGCACAGCCACCTCAGCGCTTCCAATCGAGACGGTTGCTGCTCAAGAACTGCCAGGTGCGCGTAATATCCAGTATGTCGGTTTCGGCCCTGATGGCGGGGGGAAAGGGCGAGAAGGGGGCGGCCAGCTCGACGATCCTGACGGCGGCCGCGTCGAGCAGGTCGAAGCCGGAGGAGCGCAGGACCCGCACCCGCTCCACACTCCCGTCGGCCCGTAGCGCAACCTGCAGGGTGAGGCTGCCGTACAGCTTGCGGCGTTTCGCCTCCTCCGGGTAATTCAGGTTGCCCACCCGCTCGACCTTCCGGCACCAGGCCTCCAGGTAGTTTGCATACGTGTACTCACGGGTGCCGGCACCGATGGCCTTGCGCCGCGGGCGGTTCGCAAGAGCGGCGGAGCCGTGCCGAATCTTGGCCGTCAGCGCGGCGAGCTCCAGGTTACGACTGGCCAGGATCTCGGCTGCCTTGACTTGCGGTGGCTCGGATTCGGGAAAGGGGATCGTCTCCAAAGGTCGGGGGTCGAGCATGGACCCTGGCTCGGATTCCGACGCGGGCTGGGGGCCGGCAGGAATCACCGGCTCCGCGAGTTGCCCCGCTACTCTGGCCTCCGATCCCACGGCGAACTCAGGTAGCGGCAGTGAGACCGGGGCCGAAAGCGTTTCCCTCAGGACAGGCAAGGGATCCAACCCCGGTAGCTCCGGTGCTGGCTCAAGGCCGGTCGTATCGTCGGCCTCTCGGGCCCCTTCGCCATCGCCGACCATGGGATCGCCTATCTTGGGATCGATGGGGACGGAGGCATCGGCGATCTGAGGCCCCTCGTTCGACAGCTCCTGCCGTTGCAGCACCCTGATCTCGAGCAGACGCCTGGCCTGCGTATCGGGGTTCGCCTTCGGAAACGCCAGGTCCACACCCAGGATCAGGATCAGATGGATGAGGCCGGCGATCAGCAGGGCCGCGGTGAAAGGGCCTACTGAAGCGTTGGTGGTGGCATTGTCTACCCGGAATCGAGACATGTCCCTACAGCAGTGTCGAAACACCGATAACGTCGGTTCGGTTCTTTCATGGGGAATTTTTTTGCCGCAAAGAGCTTGCCTGCTCAATGTGATCGATAGTTGAGGGCATCTGTACTAGTCGTCATCCGTGGTTCCCCTGGATTTCGAGAATTACTGGCGGATTTCGGGAGTTACTGATCCTCCAGCTTGGTCATCAGGTTATCCGCAATGTCCAACCCGAACTGGGCATCCAACTCCCGGATGCAGGTCGGGCTGGTGATGTTGATCTCGGTCAGAGAGTCGCCGATCACGTCGAGGCCGGCAAACAGGATGCCGCGCTGGCGCAGCTCGGGCCCGACCTGGGAAGCGATCCAACGGTCACGCTCGGTCAAGGGTTGCCCGACGCCGGTTCCCCCGGTGGCGAGGTTACCCCTGGTTTCACCGGGCTTGGGTATGCGGGCCAGGGCATAGGGTACCGGCTCGCCGTCGATAAGCAGAATACGCTTGTCGCCGTCCGCGATTTCGGGGATGAATTTCTGGGTCATGCAGAACCGAGTGCCGTGATCGGTCAGGGTCTCGACAATCACATTGAAATTGGGGTCCGCGGCCTGTACCCGGAAGACGGAGCGGCCCCCCATGCCGTCGAGGGGCTTGAGTATGATCTCCCCATGGCGGGCCAGAAACTCCGCGATGTCCGGGTTGCGCCGCGTGACCAGGGTGGGCGGACAACACTGAGGAAACTGCAAGATGAAGACCTTTTCGTTCGCGTCGCGCAGGCTGCGCGGATCATTGACCACCCGGACACCCCTGGTCTGGGCCCGTTCGAGCAGATAGGTCGCGTAGATGTACTCCATGTCAAACGGCGGGTCCTTGCGCATAAGAATTACCGGCAAGGCATCCAGCGGACGTGTCCGCTCGCCGCAAAAGCGGTACCAGCGCGCCGCATCGTCCCGGACCCGGACCTCCCGCATCCGCGCCCAGGCGCGATCGTCGCGCAGGAACAGATCGGACAGCTCCATGTACTGGATACGCCAGTGCCTGCGACCCGCGGCCAACAGCATGGCGAAGGTACTGTCCTTCGCGATCTTGATGGACCCGATGGGGTCCATGACGACACCGATCTCCCGTTGCATCCCCCTATCCTAACGCACCCCGGATTGTGCCGTCAGGGCGGTCACAGCGCCGAGATGGGCCGTGCCCGGCGATAGGTGTTTCCCCCACCGGCGGAGACGAACCGATTTTTTCCTATGGTCAATTCGGCTCCGACAACCAGTGGGCCGAGAAACCCGGCCAACCCGGCGGCCAAGGTTATGATCTCCATAGCCTCCTCCTTCTTCTAAGAGGGTGTACGAAAAGTCTCTCCGTGGGCCATTGTGGTGTGGAAACGGAATATCGCAATTTCACGTTTCCTTTATTTTCAATTGGTTGCAATATCCAAAAATGATGGTCTATCCTTTTCGTGCATCCTCTAAGAGCAATCGTTCACATCCCACCCCGTCATTCCGGCACTCCCTGCCGGAATGACGAGGTAGGGTCCGGCAGACTTCACCACTTAAAATTTAGCCACTACCCTCCCAGCTTTGCCCAACCTCCGGGCTGTCATCTGGCTCCCAGGCTCCGGCGTGGGAGCAAGTCTTGACGCTCCAGCGTCACCAAGCCTGGCCGCTGGAGCGGCCAAGGTGGCGTTCCCACGCTGGAGCGTGGGAACGAGAAAAATCCTTGTCCCGACGGAGGAGGGATCCTATGCTTAAATAACACCCTCTACTTCGTAAGATCTCTCCCTTCGGTCGAGATGACAAACCGTACTCTAGCCTGATAGCTAACCATTTGATTGACTGTAGAGTCCGCCGGGTGGACCTTCTATACCCGTTGCCCGTGAATATTTCGGTAAGCTTCGTCATCGTTCACCGTAGGCCGCAGTTTTCGGCGCTCCGTGAGTGAACGAACCGCATTAGTGCTTATGATCGACCCTTTCACGCTACCGCCGATGGCAACGCTACCATGCCCGGCGGCGACCGCGCCTGCTCCCTGGGCAATGACATTTCCATTCCCGTGAATCTCAACCCGCTGTGCAGTGGCGGCCTCGGCATCCTGCAACAGGGCGGCGAGCTCGGCTGCCAGGGCAGGATCGGCCTGGAGCGATTGTCTGAGTGCGACCCGCAGGGCCGCTTGGGCGTCTTGGTCTTTCGGGTCCTTCGCCATCGCTTGTAGCGCAGCAGAGTCCTTGCCGAGACGATCACGCAGCTTGTCCCAGACCGCTGCTGCCTTCCGCCCGCCCGCTTGTCCTAGCTGCTGGCCGAATGTCTCGGCGGCCTTTTCGCTGCCTTTTACCAAATAGGGAACCAGCGGGCCGAGAAACCCGGCCAAGCCGGCGGCCAAAGTTGCGATCTCCATAGCCCCCTCCCTCTTCCAGGCATAATGATTCACACCCCAGCGCGTCATTCCGGCTGGGAGTGCCGGAATCCAGTGCCAGGGACGGTAAGTAGGTTGGGCAAAGCCCGCCATGGACGGTGGGCGTGCCCAACACGGAACACTGCTTCCAAGCCAGGCGGTGCACGCTAAAATAACGCACCAAGAATAGGTTTTGAAGGGGATCGCCGGGCTTTCTCGTGGCGAGCTGGGCTTTCCAAATCGATGTCATTTGGATTACCATTAAGGGCACCTTAAAAAATGGTATTTTCACCAATCAAGCGACTCTAAGCCATTGATTGTTGAGATATACTGTAGACGAAGACCGTATTTTTCAAAGTGCCCTTAACTTGAGGTAAAAATGGCACCCATGCACGACCCCGCGCATCCCAGAGAGGTGTTGCGCGAATACCTGACCGACAAGGCATGCGTGTTACCGAGGCGGCACACAGGTTGGGCGTGACGCGACAAGCTTTGTCGGCGATTCTGAATCGCCGGGCAAGGATCAGCGCGGATATGGCGTTGCGTCTGTCCGAGGCACTCAGTACCAGTGCACAGATGTGGCTTTCGATGCAGAACAGATATGATCTTTGGCAGGCGGAGCAGATGCCACGCCATTAACAGGATGTTCAGGATTAACAGGATTTTTTGTTGTGAAGCGTGCTTGCCGGTTTGGTCAGGGTGTGATCGGGCGTCGGAAATTCAGGAAATACAGAAATCTTGTAAATCCTGTCCTATTGGCGTTTTGCGATGAAGTTCGAATTGGGCACTCGTCGGTCTGAGGCCAAGCCTTGCTAGTAGTCCGTCAACCGTCAATTGATGGATATGGACGTTTGAGCTTGATGCGCGCATCCTCGGTGGTGAATCGCCAGTCCACCTCAACAGCATCAGTGTTGCGTTGGATTTCCCATGCGGCGACCTCTTGGCGCAGGGTTTGCTGGTCGGGGATGCGCCGATTGAGGCATTGGCGTTGCAAGATCCCCAACTCGGTTTCGGCCATGTTCAGCCAACTGCCATGTTTCGGGGTGTAGTGGAACTCCAGGTTGGTAGGTCGGGTTACGGCGCGTTCAAACTCATTTGTACATCTCAACGCTGGGGCACGCGCCTAACCCGACCTACCACGACAAACGGCCGGTAGCTAACTTAATGGCATTGGGGTCTGAACGATTACCTTTTTAATCCGTGAGAATCTGCGTCATCTGCGGCAGAAAGATAATCTAATCTTTTGCGACCGATTTGCGTCCATTCGCGTTTATTTGCGGACTCATTTGCGGAAAAAATCAGGCCTCCTCTTCCGACCGTTCCAACATTGGCCCCAGGACGCGCATGGCCGTTTGCTCGAATTCTTCACCGATGGGCTCGCGGCCACGGAAGGCAATGCGCACCGCAAGCTGGTCCCGTTCCGGCGCGGGGTTGTAGCGCCCGCACCAGGCGTGGTCGAAGCCGCTGCCGTAGCCATGCTCCAGCCGGGCCAGAGCGCTTTCGGGGAAGAAGGCGAGGGGCCGGTTGAGCCCTTGCCGGCGCAGCTGGAGCAGGTCTGTAAGCAGGCCCTCCGCGTCGGCGACCGGCGCCAGGCGCAAGGTCAAGTCCTTGGCGATGAAGGTACTCGTCGGCTCGATTCCCGGCTCGATCCCTTGTGGGGCCAGCAGATTCAGTACCAAGTGACGTATCCAGACCCGTAATCGGTCCTTGGCACTGAGCCTGCCGAAGCGATAGTCGATGAGTCCCGTGGCGTGCAGATTCCCCAGCTGTCCCTGCAGGTGAAAGCCGGCCAGGGAAAGATCCACCTCGAGGGGTTCGGCCTCCGCCGTCAGGCAGTCTCGCAGCCATTGCACGAAGGGCCCTGCCGCATCGGATAGCTCGTCGAAGAGCAGCTCGCCAGGCGCACCGTGGGGTGGGATGCCCGCGCCCCGTAGGCGGGCTAGGATCGAAGCTGGTTCTCGTCCGGCCAATAATCCTTGCAGCAACGCCTGATCGAGTCGATAGCGTTCCATCCCTGCCGCGTCGAAGGGCTCGGTATCCGGCTGGGCCTCTGCCTCTTCGGGCAGGCTCAGCCCGAGGCGCTCGGTGAGGAAGCACTGGACCGGATTGCGTAGAAAGCGGATCCGAGGGTCCTGAACGCCGTTCCCGGCGCCTCCCCTGGCTCTGGGAGCTCGGCGTCACAGAAGGCCGGAATCTCCCCCTCGACCTGGGTCCGGGCCGCCTCCAGCCAGGTCCGGGCATAGCTGAACAGGCGTTGGTCGTCCAGGTCGAAATAACGGCGGCTGAAGGGCTGTAAGGGGTGGCGTACGACCAGCTGTGCGACCGGGGCCGTACTGTCGGGGAGCCGGTAGCCCCGGCGCAGATAATCGAGCACTCGTCGATCACCACAGAGGGTATCTTGAGGCTGTTGTCGCGCTCGTCGTTTCCGACCCAGCTCAGATAGAGGACGTCACGGGCCGAGAGTAGGGCCTCAAGGAACAGGTAGCGGTCATCCCGGCGGCGGGAGCGGTCACCACGCCGTGGGTGGTGGGCCATGAGGTCGAAGGACAACGGCCGTTGCGTGCGCGGGAAGTCGGTCCCGTTCATGCCGATCAGGCAGACGACCCGAAACGGGATGCTGCGCATGGGCACCATATTGCAGAAGTTGACCCGTCCGGTCAGGAAGCGGTGAGCGCCGCGGTCGTCGTCCATCAGCTCCCGGACCAGGGCGCGCAGCACGTCTAACCCGACAGGCCGGTCGAATCCTACCGTCTCGGCCAGGGTCGCCGCCTCGTCGAGCCCGTCGCGTACCAGCTGCAACAGGGCTTCTTCTTCATCGTCGGGGGCAAAACAGGCCACCAGCAGCGCGTTGACGGCGGATCGCCAGCCGGCCAGACTCCGCGGAACCGCGAGGCGCCTGCGCCAGCTGCCGAGGGTCTCGACCAAGGCCGCTAGCTGCCCGAGATCGGCGACCTCGCTACCCTCCAGATCCGGGTAGGGCAACACCCCCGCGTAGGGCTCGTCAGCCGCATCCGGCGGCAGCGCATAGCCGAGAAACAGGCGTTTCAGGCCGAAGGCCCAGGTGTTGGCCGGCTCGTCCGGCAGACCCAGGTCGGCGCGCATGGCCCCGTCTTCACCCCAACGCACCTCGCTCTCCCGCACCCAGATACGGATCCGCTCCAATCCCTGGTGGTCGAGCTCGAAGCGCCGCCGGAGCGCAGGGACTTCGAGCAGGGACAAGAGCTCGCTGGCCTCGAAGCGGCTGCTCGGCAGGGTGAGCAGGAATCGCACGGCGTCCAGCACCGGTCGCTCGCCGCCAACCCGCCGGTCGGCAATGGACAAGAGGATGTGCATGGGTCCATCCGCGGCCCCGAAAACCGCCTCCACATAGGGGGCATAGCGGTCGATGTCCGGCGCCATGACGATGATGTCGCGTGGCTCCAGGCCGTCGAGCCTCTCGAACAGGTGTAGCAGGCGATCGTGCAGGACCTGGATCTCGCGCAGTGGACCATGGGTACTGTGGAATTGCAGCGATGGATCGTCGCGGGCGATGATTTATGGCTCCAGCCCGCGCGGATCGACCAGCTCCAGCAGATCCCGTTGCACGCGCTGCAGCAGGCCGTCGCCGCGGGGGGATACGAAGTGGTCATGGTCCAGGCCACCGAGATCGAGCAGCTGATCGAGAAATATCTGCCCCGCGTGACCGAGGGAGGCCAGCAGGGGATTGCCCAGGTCCAGGAGCCCGGTCGGGTCCGGCCGACCGGCCCGCTGGGCCCGGGCCCGCCGGTGTGCCTGACCACGCTCGTCTACCAGGTCGGACCAATACTCACGGCAGGGGTTGAGGAAGAACAGATGTACCGGAATCCGGCCCGCTAGGGCACCGAGCATGCGCACATAGACGGGGGCCAGCGCACTCAATCCGAACAGACACACCCGCTCGGGCAATGCGCCGGTATCGGGTTCACCTTGTGCCATCGCCGATTCCAGCTCGGCCAGCAGCTGCGCCCGATGGGCCTGGTCACCATCGGCGCCTAGGGCACGCCACAGCACGGCCTGCCAATGTTGGTCCGTGCCCTGCTCCCAACCCAGGACCAGATCCGGTCGCAAGACCAGGTATTGATTGAACAGGTCTGCGATGCGTCGAGCAAGCTGATACAGCTTCAACCCCGAAGCGTCATCAGCAAGATAGCGGGTGAGGGGGGCGAAGGCCGATTGGTCGAGCAAGCTCCGGCAGCTGCTTATATACCCGCCACAGCAGGGCACCCTGGTCGAATCGGGTCACATCCGGCGCAGCGGGCAGCCAGGCCTGCAGCACCCGCCACAGGAAGCGCGCCGGCAGGGGAAAATCCAGCCGGGCACTGATGCCGTTGCGCTGCGCCAGCTGGTGGGCGATCCAGCGGGCCATGCCCTGGTTTTGGACGACGATGGTCTCGGGCCGAAAGGGATCGGCCAGCGGGGTTGCAGTGATCCGCGCCAGCTCCTCGACTAGTACCTCGAGTCGATTGCTGTGGTAGACCTGGAGCATAGCCCCTGTTGCGGTAGCCATTTTGGAGTGGGGAACCGACCGCCCCGATTATGCGGAGGACGATCCTACCTATTCATCACCTGCATGAGGATGACGGTAAGGACCCCCGATCCGACCAGTGTTGCCCTACACCATTAGGATTTCGAGGTCGTAAGCCCATAGCGCTTCATCATGGGTCACCAACGTAAACCTCTCCAGGTGGGCCTGTGCCACCAGCATGCGGTCGAAGGGATCCCGTGCAGCAGCGGCAGACGGGCAGCGGCTTCCGCGTGCCTCGCCGTTATCGGCAATGTCTCGAATCCCTCCTCCGGCAGCAAATCGAGAATCGATTCAGGGGTATGCAGTTTGCCCAACGCCTGCTTTATGCCGATCTCCCAAATAGAAGCGGCACTGACCAGGACCCGCGTCTTTGGATCGGCAAGGGTTGCGAGGACAACCGGCCCGATTTTCAGGTTGTCCTCCAACCACCACAGCAACACATGAGAATCGAGCAGCAGGCTCACGTCCCGTCCTCAAAAGCGGCAATTACCGCTTCCGGCGTGACATCGAAGTCATCGGCTACCCATAACTTGCCCTTCCACCGTCCGGGCCTGCGCGGTTCCTTTCGTTCATTGTATGGCACCAATCTGGCGAGGGGTTTACCCGCCCGGGCAATGATCACCTCGCCACCGGCAAGGACTTCTTCAACCAATGCAGACAGCTGGCTCTTGGCTTCGTGCATGTTCACTTGGTGCATAATCGTATACTCGGATAGATAACTGAACTAAGTCTAGTCCAGTTCCGATAGAAAAACGGGGGATTCCGTATCCTATGCCCTCTGGTCACTCTGGAGAGAGAACTACGAATCGCGCGAATCAGCGCGAATCGATCCGTGAGAGGCGTGTGATTCGTCGTCTGTCATTGGGGGTAGTTCGTTCGTCACCCTGACCTACGGTTCTCTGTTTCGCTCACCCCGGCCTACTTGGAAACCGGCGACTGGTAGCTGGTAGCTGGAAGTTATACGCACTTGCCCAACGGTTTACCAATGGTCCAGGAAGCACGTATCCTTGGCACTGATGCGCAGCCCCGGATGTCCTTAAGAGTCTGCGTTCAAGCCCAAGCCCGAAGAGGATTACGTCATGACCGTCTGTAAAGAAATCAAGAATTTCTCCCGTGCCCATGAACACATGGCGGACCTGTTCTCCGTGCTGGCCCTGGTACTGCTCTTCGCGACCGTCTGGGCCGTCCTCGAATACCACCAGGTCCTGCTCGAATGGTGGCGTCACAACATGGTCCTCAACTCCGTCGTCCTGGTGGCGGCCCTGGTGTTGGATGTGTTCCTCGTCCTCGGCTTTCTGGCGGTGGGCTCCGCCCGCTTCGGCGACGATGACGAGCGGTGCTTCGGCACCTTCCATGGCCGGCGCAGCACCGTAGGAAAACCTTTCGGGGCCTTTCGCGCCTGGCTGCACCACATGGAGAACGTCGGCAAGAAGCACCGCTGAGGCCACCTCGATACGGACCATATGCAGCAGGGGATGAATAGCCCGGCTGCTTCGTTCGCTCAGTCCGGATCCTCGGCGGCCATCCTGGTACTGGGCATGCACCGCAGCGGGACCTCGGCGTTGACCCGGGTCATCAACCTGCTGGGCGCGGATCTGCCGCCGAATCTGAAGCCGCCGGCTGCAGACAACAATGCGCCGGGGTTCTGGGAGTCGCTGGACGCCTATCGTTTGAACAATGAGCTCCTCGCCGCCCTGGGTTCGCGTTGGGACGACTGGCGTCCCATCGCTCCGGAGCGTCTGGATGCGGTGGCGAAGGGTCCTTTCAAGGACCGCGCTCTGGAGATGCTCCGGCGAAGTTTTTCCGGGTCGAAGTGTTTTGTCTGGAAGGACCCGCGCAACTGCCGTCTGCTGCCCCTCTGGAGCCGGGTTCTGGATGAGTTCGACGCTGAGGTCAAGTGTGTTCTGCCGCTTCGGCACCCGCAGGAGGTGGCGGAGTCGCTTCGGATGCGCGATGGCTTCAGCTACCCGAAATCCTACCTGCTCTGGTTGCGCTATGTGCTGGAGGGAGAGTCGGCCAGCCGGAGACTAAGCCATGCCTTCCTTACCTACGACGGGTTGCTGCGCGATTGGCGGTCGGGAATGGACCGGCTTGCGAATGCGCTGGATCTCGTCTGGCCGCGTAGCGGGGCGGCTGCCGAGACGGAAATCGATCGCTTTCTCCAGACAGAACATCGGCACCATAGGGTCGATGCGAACGCCAAGGAGGTCATGCAGCAGCTTCCCGATTGGGTGAGGCGAACCTACGCCGCGCTCGCTGAGCTGGAGCATGACCCGGACCGGCCTGCAGCACAACAGTGGTTGGATACCATTCGCAAGGAGTTTGACCGGGGAACGGAGGTCCTGGATCAGGTTATGGGTTGGGAGGGGCCCGCCTCGGCATCGGAGGACGAACGGCAGCGAATAGGGTATCTGGAGGAGCAGGTTTCCGCCCGGAACGCCGACCTTGCGGCCTTGCAGACGGAAATTGCGGACAAACAAGCGGATTATGAACAGTTGGCGCAGGGACGAGATGCGCTCCTCTATCGGCTCAATGCAATCCAATCCAGCGCATCCTGGCAGCTGACGCGACCGCTCCATGCCATCGAGGACAGCTACCCGGCGGGCATTCGGCGCCTGGCGGCAATACCCAAGCTGGTCTGGTGGTCGCTGCGGTTGCGGTTAGCGGAACGCCTCCGTATCCGCAGGATCGCGAACGCGCTCTTGGCCTCCGGACTGTTCGACCTGCCCTGGTACCTGCGGCGCAATCCGGATCTTGTCCTCGCCGGCGTCAACCTAGTGTTGCACTGGTTGGTGGCCGGATGGCAGGAAGGGTGCGACCCGAATCCGATGTTCGATTGTAATTGGTATCTGGCTCGCAACCCGGATGTTGCGGCCATGGGGATCAACCCCCTCGTGCACTTTTGGGAGCAGGGCGCGCGCGAGGGACGTGACCCGCATCCGTTATTCGATTGCTCCTGGTACGTGGCGCAAAACCCGGAGGTGGCGAACGCGGGGGTCAACCCCTTGGAACATTATCTGCGGACGGCCGCCACGGAGGACAGAGACCCGCATCCGCTCTTTCAGACCTCCCTTTATCTGGTGGCACATTGTCTGACGGCACAGAGCGGCACTTGCACGCCGCGGGAGGCGCCTCGCCACTTTGCCGAAAGCGGAAAAGAGGTTGCCCCCGGCGCCTACCGCGACGCGCAGGTCCTCGTCTCCCTTCAGGAATCCTATCGAGCACAGACCCACATGCAGCTGCTGCGCGATGAGCGCTCGGCTGCCAATCGATATGCGGTTTTTCTCCAGTGCGGAGCGGGCTCGGTTCATCGGCACTGGCTATCGGAGCGCCCAAAGACTTGGGACCTGATCGTCAATCATTATGATGCAACCCATGTGGGCCAACTGCCCTGCCAGATCGAGTTTCAACAGCAGGGCCGACTTCCCGGAACCAAGTTCACGGCCATTCATGACCTACTGCAATGCTGGCCGGACATCCCCGAGGCATACGCCTATGTGCTGCTACTGGACGACGACCTCCACATCCGGGAGTCCGAGATCGGCGAGTGTTCGCCGTTGCGGAAGAAAAAGGCCTGGATCTGGCGCAACCGAGCCTTGCTTCCGATTCACCCGGATGTCACCCCGTGTTTTTCACCTATGGTCGGCGGGGCATACGGTACGTCAATGGAGTCGAGATCATGATGCCGCTGATTTCCCGCCGTGCGCTGAAGGCCGGAGCCCACCTGTTCGGCCAAACCGTGAGTGGTTGGGGACTCGACGTCGCACTGTCGAAGATCGTCAAGAAGCAGCTGAATGGAAAGGCGGCGGTCGTGGACCATATCGTCGCCCGGCACACAAAACCGATCGATCTCGAAGGCGGTGCCTTCTATGAAATGCTGCGGCAACAGAATATATTCCCCTTGTTGGAGTACCGTCACCTGCAACAAGCCTATGCTGCGGATGCCGACTTTTACGAGGTATCGAGGTCATAAGAGGGTGTACGAAAAGGATGGACCATCATTTTTGGATATTGCAACCAATTGAAAATAAAGGAAACGTGAAATTGCGATATTCCGTTTCCACACCACAATGGCCCACGGAAAGACTTTTCGTACACCCTCTAAGAGGCTGACTAAAAACTAACCTATTGATTTCTAGTTGGAAAAGCTACAGATTTCATCTGGCTCCCAGGCTCCTGCGTGGGAGCAAGCTGGTCCCGACGGAGGAGGGATCTTAACGCTCCAACGTCACCAGGCCTGGCCGCTGGAGCGGCCAAGGTGGCGAGTGCCTAACTCGAGCGTCGTCGCAAAACGCCAATCGAACAAGATTACACAGGATTTACAAGATTTCTGTATTTCCTGAACTTCCGACGCCCGATCATGCTCTGACCAAACCGGCAAGCACGCTTCACAACAAAAAATCCTGACTCAAACAAAAAACAGCTACGATCCCGCATTGCATGGCCTGAGAAAAGGCTTGGTCCTATACCGGATTAGTACAACAGTACCGAAATACCGATAACATCGGTTCGGTTCTTCCACTAGGAATTCTTTTTTGCCGCAAATCAACTGCTATGGACTGAAAGTCCATAGTCTGGAGGACTAAAGTCCTCATCCGTGGACAAGCCACGGACTGAAAGTGAAGGGACTTAAAGTCCATAGTTTCAACTATGATGCGCTTCGCGCACTAA
>Ga0056126_10000333_pt1 | contig 17430 bp, 18 predicted proteins | sample WorMetLIZAISLAND_FD_71117 | JGI IMG/M metagenome (GOLD analysis project Ga0056126, IMG submission 71117) | Marine gutless worms symbiont microbial communities from Max Planck institute for Marine Microbiology, Germany - Inanidrilus manae... ...
ACAACGTCTGCTGTCCGCGATCCTGGCCTTCAACAAATCGGCTCATCCCGACCTCCAAAGCAAGCGCCAGGATTCTAAACCGATTGGGGCGTTTTCACACAGCCACTCCCATGTGTGGACCGACCTGACCGAACTGAGCCGTTTCAGCCGCAATGGTCATGTCGCAGACCGCCGCAAGCACATTTCCGCCACCGACCGCATAGCCCCGCACCTTGGCAATCACGGGCTTCGGTACATCGCGAATCAGGCTCTGCATCTCCTCCACCGGCAGGCCGATGGTACCGCGCCCGTCGTAACCCTCCTCGCCATGCGCCTTTTGATCTCCGCCCGTACAAAATGCGCGGTCGCCGGCACCGGTGATCACAATCGCCGCAACCGACTTGTCCCATCCGGCTTTGGTAAGGGCATGGATCATCTCCTCGCAGGTCTGCCCGCGAAAGGCGTTCATGACTTCAGGGCGGTTGAGGGTCAAGGTGACGGTCGCACCCACTCGATCATAGAGAATGTCTTCATAGGTCATGGCTGTTATCCGTGCATGGTGAGACCACCCGAGACGCTGATCGTCTGGCCGGTCATGTAAGCGGCCTCGTCGCTCAGTAGGAAGGCGACGAGGCCCGGGTAATCATCGGGTTTGCCGAGACGTTTCATCGGGATGGCCCGCGTCAGGGCTTCCTGCAGTTTTCCGCTTTCGTCGAAACTGTCGAGCAGTGGCGTTTCCGTTGGACCCGGACACACCGTGTTCAAGGTGATGCCCGTTCTCGCCATTTCGCGAGCGACCGTTTTCATCAAGGCGATCACACCGCCCTTGCACGCCGAATAGACGGACTCTCCCGACGACCCGACCCGTCCAGCGTCCGATGCGATCGTGACAATCCGGCCCTCCGCCCGATCGACCATTCTGGACAGCACAGCATGCGTCACGTTGATGGGACCGCGGAGGTTGATGTCGATGACCTTGTCCCAATGGTCCGGACCGCTGTCGAGAAAACTGACGGCCCGGTCCCAGCCCGCGTTGTTGACGAGGCCGAACAACGGTCCGAGTGCGCCCTCGGCATCGGCTACTCCGGTCTGAACGGCCGAAAGGTCGGTAATATCCACGTCGAAAGCGGCGGCCGCGCCGATCCCGCTGCCGGCGGTAACCAGTATGGTTCTGCCGTCGAGCCCTTTCATCGCCCTACCGATCCTATCAACGTCCTACCCCTTCTTCTCCCAACCGCCCCGGGCATTCTGCTGCCAATAGGTGAGTTCGTGGCCGGCGTCCTTATAGGCCTTCCAGCGTTTGCGGGCCGCGGAGACGGCGCTTTCGTCGTTCCCGTCAAAAAGCTCGAAGCACCGCTCAAAGGCCCCGACGTCGGGCGACGTGGCGCCGTCCGTGAGAAACAAAAACGTCGCCTCGTTGAGGTTGTTGTCGTTGACCGACAGCCAAATCGGCTGTTCGCCCGGATTGCCGTCCTTAATCGACCCATGCGGCAACCAGGAATCCTGGTCGTAGGTCCATAAGCGGTCCGTCAGTGCCTCGACGCGGTTTTCCGAACCGGCCAGAACGAGCGCACGCTTGTCCGCTGCCAGGGTCTTTTCCAAGAGCTTGGGCAACGCCTCTTCCAGCGTTGAGCGCTCCAAGTGATAGAAGGCGATCTCCGTCACCGCCCCGACACCTAACGATGTTCGTAGTGGTCCGCAACCAGTCGGTCGAGCAACCGCACACCGAACGCGGTTCCGCCTTTCGGGACCGTCGGCGCATCTTTCTTCGACCACGTCACACCAGCGATGTCGAGGTGTGCCCAGGGCGTTTTCCCGACGAAGCGCTTGAGGAACTGTGCCGCGGTGATCGATCCGGCGCCGCGTCCGCCACTGATGTTCTTCATATCTGCGGCATCGGAACGCAGCATTTTGTCGTACTCGTCGGTCAGCGGGAACCGCCACACCTTCTCTTCAACGGCCGTACCGGCGTCGGAAAGGCGTTCCGAAAGCTTGTCATCGTTTGAGAACAACCCGGCGAACTGATCACCCAGCGAAATAATGATGGCGCCGGTCAAGGTCGCCAGATTGACCATGAACTTTGGTTTAAAGCGGTCGTTCGTGTAGTGCAACGCATCTGCGAGCACGAGCCTCCCTTCCGCATCGGTGTTCAGCACTTCGATGGTCTGGCCCGACATCGAGGTGACGATGTCCCCCGGTCGTTGGGCATTGCCGCCCGGCATGTTCTCGACGAGGCCGACAACACCGACGACGTTGACCTTGGCCTTACGCCCGGCCAGTGCCTTCATCAACCCGATGACGACTCCGGCGCCGCCCATGTCCCATTTCATGTCTTCCATGCCGCCGGAGGGCTTCAGGGAAATACCGCCGGTATCGAAAGTGACGCCCTTGCCGATGAAAGCAATCGGAGCGTCCGCCTTGCCGCGCCGCCCGGATTTGGAGGCACCGTTCCATTGCATGACGACCAATTGGGATTCACGGATCGATCCTTGACCGACCCCGAGCAATGCCCCCATGCCGAGCTTCTTCATGCGTGCTTCGCCAAGAACCTCGACTTTGACGCCGAGCTTCGTTAGCTCGCGAGCGCGCCCAGCGAGGGTCTCCGGATGAAGAATGTTCGACGGTTCCGAAACCAGATCACGTGTCATAAAGACGCCATCGGCGACCTTATCCAGGTTGGAGAATTCACGACGCGCCTTCGCCGAATGAGGGCACTGGATCTTGATCGACTTGAGACTCGGTTTTTCTTCCGTCTTTCCCTTCGTCCGGTATTTATCAAAACGATAGGACCGAAGTCGTGCGCCATATCCGATATGGACCGCCGTTTCCATCGGTTTGAGATCGCCCCCTTCCAACGCGTCAACAAGCACGGTCACGGCACGGGCACCAACCGATGATAGCGTTGCGTATATCAGCCCACCCACCTTTTCCGCATCCAATGCCGTGACGTCTTTCGCCTTGCCAAAGCCGATCAGAAGAATGCGGTCAAGTTTCGATCCGGACGGAGTCATAACGGTCAGGCTTTGATTTTTCTTGCCCTCGAACCGGCTCGCTTTCATGGCCCGAGAGAGGGCGCCGCCGCTTTTCTTGTCCAGCGCCGCCGCGCTCGGCATTAATTTTCGCCCTTCAAGGACGCCGGCAACGACGACCCCGGTATTGACCTCAGCCGGGTTGGAAAACGCGATCTTCATTAAGGGTCCCCCGCAGATTTGATCGAACAGACTAAATGCGACAAGACTCTAGCGCCATCGCCTCCAAAGGAAAGGCTTAGTTGCGAGGCCTCAATCCTCCGACGCGGCGCTCGCCGCCATCTCTTCTTCGACGGAGTCGAGCGTCAAGCCCTGTTGGTGCTCACGCCCGTAAAACCATACGAGACCGCCGGGCAACGACACCGCCAGCCCCAGCAACCCGAAAAGGACGGACAACGCCAAAGCCGAAGCTTCCGGCACGCCGATCAAGCCAAACGCGACGATCATTGCGTTTTCCCGCACACCCCATCCGCCGACCGAGATTGGAATGGTCGTTATCAGTAGGACCGGTGGCACCAGAACTAGGTAGTCAAGCCACGAAACGTCCATCTGCACCGCAAGCGACAACACGTACACGAATAGTGAAATATTCAGGTGCGTCAGCAGGCCTATGGAAAGGGTCTTCGCGAGGTTCTTCGGATTGACGAATACGGCCCTGGCGTCGTTGCCAAGATAAGATAAACCGCGGACGATCCTCCAGTGGCGCAGGCGTTCAGGTAGACGTTCGAGCATGATAATGACGAACAGGCCGACGACTGCGCCTGCCGTAATCAGCACGACGCTAATAAGGAACAGGTTACGCGTCACCTCATCAAGCTTAGGAAGAAAGGACACCTGGGTCGCATCGACCAATATGACCAGTGCGACGACCGTCACCAGACGCTCCAACATGACCCCGTTGATCGCGCCCCGAAGCCCCAAACCGGCCTTGTAGGCAAGATATCCGCGCACCGGGTCGCCCCCGGTCCCTCCGGGCAGAGCCTGGTTGAAAAACATGCCGATATAAAAGAATCGGAGGGCGCTCCAATAACGAAGCGGTTGGCCGATGGCCAGACTGACGGTACGCCACCGCCAACCGCCGATGAGCGCTTGCAATCCAATTACGCCGACAGCCAACAACAGCAAAAGCGGGTCGGCCTGTCCGATCCGTCCCATCGCCTCTGCGAAGTCGACCCGGCTCAGGGCGAACCAAATCAAACCTCCCGAGACGAGGACTTTAAGCCCCAGCATCAACCATTTTTTCGGCATGGGAACTCCGGCGAGCGAGCGAACGAGCGGCTGTTTAGCAGGTCAGGGATTGGCTGTCACGCGACCGTAGGAACAAACCTCATGCGCCGCCCTGGAGACGCAATGGCACCCGTTTACGACCCCAATCGCCGGGCGGGCCATCGAAGACGCCAGCCAGCGCCGTGCCGCACTTTTTGCAGTTACCCGTGTAGTTGCCCTCGAAACTCAGATTCCACGTCGAGAGTTCGTACCAGTCGCGGCCGATCAGCATTTCGTCGCAGGCATGGCAATAAGTACTGGATCCGGAGAAGTCGTGAACGTTTCCGGTGTAGGCGTAGCGGATACCGTTTTTTCTGGCAATTTCGCGCGACCGGACGAGCGTTTCTTTGGGCGTTCTCGGCTTGTCACGCATCTTCCAGTCGGGATGAAACGCCGAAAAGTGGATCGGCACGTCCGGTCTTAGGTTTTCGGCGATCCACCGCGTCATTTCATCGATTTCCCGCACCGAGTCGTTCTCGCCCGGTATCAACAAATCGGTCACCTCAAACCACACGTCAGTCTCGTGTTTAAAGTATTCGAGGGTTTCCAGAACCGACGCCAACCGTCCCGTGCAAAGCTTGCGATAAAAATCCTCTGTGAACGCCTTAAGGTCGACGTTGGCCGCATCCATGTGCCGGAAGAATTCTTCTCGTGGCTTCTCGGCTATATACCCTGCCGTCACTGCCACGGTCTTCAACCCCCGTTCGTGACAGGCTTGTGCGACATCAACCGCATATTCGAGGAATATGACCGGGTCGTTGTACGTAAAGGCAACGCTTCGGCAGCCGGTCTTGAGGGGCGCATCGGCGATCGTCTCCGGACCGGCGACCGCCTGTAACCGGTCGAACTCCCGGGCTTTGGAAATGCTCCAGTTCTGGCAGAACCGGCAGGTCAAATTACAGCCCGCTGTTCCGAAGCTAAGGATCGGCGTACCCGGAAGGAAATGGTTGAGCGGCTTTTTTTCTATGGGATCGATGCAGAACCCGCTCGACCGCCCGTAAGTCGTGAGGACCATGCGTCCGCCTTCTCGCGCCCGAACAAAACACAAGCCCCGTTGACCCTCCTGAAGTTTGCAGTATCGCGGACACAGATCGCATTGGACCCGGCCGTCTTCAAGTGTATGCCAGTACCGGCCAGGAAATCCGCCACCTTCCAGCTTGTCCGCTTCGGCGTCGATTACGCCCATAATTGTTCCCGACAGTCGCTCTGTTTCGTGGCCCGTACCCTATTATATAAGATATAATCGAACGAAGAGACCGAGAGATTTATTGGAAGGTTTGAAAATGGGCTTCATCCGATCTCCGGCGGTCGCCGGTCAATTTTATCCGGGTGATTCGAAACAACTGAGTTCGATGGTCCAGCGATACCTCGATGAAGCGGGCCCGCCGGCCGGCCCGCCGCCAAAAGCCCTGATCGCCCCGCACGCCGGATACGTCTATTCGGGCCCGATCGCCGCTTCCGCCTATAACCTATTGCGGCCCGTCCGTGGGAAAATCGAACGCGTCGTGTTGCTTGGGCCGTGCCATCGAGTTCCGGTCCGGGGAATGGCGCTGAGCGGCGCCGACGCGTTCGAGACGCCACTCGGTAACGTTTCAGTCGACAAAGCCGTCTGCGAGCAAGCTCTGACCTTTTCTCAGGTCGAAGTGTTCGACGCGACCCATGAAATGGAACATAGCCTCGAAGTCCATCTGCCGTTCCTGCAAACCGTACTCGGCGATTTTCATGTCGTGCCCATCGTCGTCGGCGAAGCGCCACCGGAGTCCATTGCCGAGGTACTTGAAGCCCTTTGGGGTGGCCCGGAGACATTGATCGTTATCAGTTCCGACCTTAGCCATTATCTCGACTACGACAGCGCCCGGAAGATCGATGGCCAAACCTGCCAAGCCATCGAAGCGCTCGATCCCTCGAAGATCGCCCGCGAAGGGGCCTGCGGACGGTTTCCCGTCGGTGGTCTGCTGGCTGTGGCACGAAAACGCGGCTTAACTGTGACGACGCTCGATCTTCGCAACTCCGGGGACACCGCCGGACCGCGCGACCGTGTCATCGGATACGGTTCCTGGGCCTTTGAAGAGCCGGCAGAGAAGGCTGGCGTCAACGAACCGGATGAAAGTGATAACGAGGTTCAACCACCGCCACTGCGGGCCGCCAGCGTGCAATGGGACACGCCATCGAAAACTGAATCATCGGTAATTACTGCGCCAGCAGCCAAGCCGTCAGCGGCCGTTCGGTGGAATGTTGCAGCGGGAGGGAACCGCGTTCTCGACAGGACCGAAGCGATGAAGGAAGACACCGCGGCAGACGACAAGCCGAAACCTCGAACCGTGAGTATCACGCTTAACCGCGCCGAACCTGTGACTGAGAAACAAGAGCCGCGCCCCGGTCCCTCGAGCCAGCCCGACGATACTGGCCAAGCTCGGCCCCCAACGCCGTCTTCGGAGAGGGAAACAGTCGAAGTGCCACCTTCCCGAGCCCTCGATGAAACGTCGTTCGAGGACGCGACCCGAAAACTCCTCGAAGATCATGGAGCCAATATCCTGCTCCTGGCCGCCCTGTCTATCGATCACGGCCTTGAAAAAGGAAACCCCGTCAGCGTAGACGCCAGCGAACATCCGGATGCGTTGCGCCAAGAAGGCGCCTGCTTCGTCACGCTCAAGAAAAACGGCCAGTTACGCGGTTGCATCGGATCCCCGCAGGCTCACCGTGCACTCGTCGAGGATGTTGCCGAGAACGCCTTTCGCGCGGCATTCAACGATCCCCGCTTCCCGAGATTGGAAGCCTCGGAACGCGACGGCATCGATATTTCGATCTCCGTGCTCAGTCCGCAGGTGCCGATCTCTTTCGACAATGAAGACGAACTTCTGGCTCAGTTACGTCCCGGAATCGACGGACTGGTCATTGCCGATGGTGGTCGCCGGGCCTTGTTCCTACCGTCTGTTTGGCTGCAGTTGCCGAAACCTCGCGACTTCCTAAATCGTCTGAAGATCAAGGCGGCAATGTCCGCCGATCACTGGTCCGACAGCTTCGAAGCTTGGCGGTTCATCGCCGAAGAGGTATCCGCCTCGGATTTCTCCTGACGCCCTTGTATTGACATCCAAGCTCCGGCGACGAAAATCGCCCGCGCCGGCGACGCCATGCTGCGCAATTCAGAATAGGGGATGAGACGGTGTTGAACATCGGACTGGGACTGGTCAAACAGGTGGCCGACGTCGCTAAGCGAGCCGGTTCCCAGATCATGAGCGTCTACCAGACCGATTTTCAGGTCGAGACCAAAAGTGACAACTCACCGGTAACCGAAGCCGACCAGGCGGCCGAAGATACGATTCTACGGTCGATCCGTGAGGGTATTTCTGATGCCTATCCGGTGGTCAGCGAGGAAGCTGCATCGGCCGGGCGCATCCCGGATGTTAGCAACACGGCCTTTTGGCTGGTCGATCCCCTCGACGGAACGAAGGAATTCATCAATCGAAACGGCGAATTCACGGTCAACATCGCCCTGATCGAAAACACGCGTCCGGTCCTCGGCGTTGTTCATCTTCCAGCGTTGGATAAAACCTACGTGGGGGCACGTGTCGGTGCATTCCTTATGGAAAGTGGTGGTAAGCGTCGAGATATCGCATGCCGAGCTGCACCAGCTGACGGATTAACCGCCGTCGTCAGCCGTTCGCACAGAAGCGATGACATCGACGAGTTGCTCGCCAATTATCCGATCAGATCAGAAATCAGTGCCGGCAGTTCTCTCAAGTTTTGTTCTGTCGCCGAAGGGTCCGCCGACATTTATCCGCGGCTCGGGCGAACAATGGAGTGGGACACGGCAGCTGGCCATGCCGTTTTGCGATTTGCCGGTGGATCTGTGGTTACGCTCGAAGGGCGGGACCTCGGTTACGGAAAACCCGGCTTCGAGAACCCCCACTTTGTCGCGGCCGGGCCGGGCGTCAAGGTCGGCGGGTGACGGACTCATACTCCACTCCCGACATACGCCGTGTCACGGCCGATCCCATGGGAATTGCCCGTGCAGCAGACGCCCTGTCGTCCGGTCGTTTAGTCGCATTCCCAACGGAGACCGTCTACGGATTAGGCGCTGACGCGGGAAACGATGATGCCGTGGCCAGGATCTTCGAAGCCAAAGGCCGGCCGCACTTCAATCCGCTGATCGTTCATGTCGCCGGTATCTCCTCGGCCCGTGATCTTGTCCACTTCGACAGGCGGGCAGAGATCCTTGCCGATAGATTTTGGCCAGGGCCTTTGACTCTAGTTTTGAGACGCAAATCCAATGCGTCCTTGTCGTTGCTAGTCAGTGCCGGCCTGGATACCGCGGCAATCCGGCTGCCTCAACATGCCGCGGCCCGCTCGATTATCGAAGCCGCTGGATCACCGGTCGCCGCCCCGAGCGCCAATCGCTCCGGTCTGATCAGTCCGACGACGGCAGATCACGTCTGCGAAGCGTGGTCCGTCGAATCCGAATTGGGACCCGAAGTAATCGTTGATGACGGTCCGTGTAAGATCGGGTTGGAATCGACCGTTATTGACCTGTCGGAAACGGCGCCGACCTTGTTGAGGCCGGGTGGCATTGCCTTGGAAGAACTGGAAGCCGGTTTGGGTGAAGGAATCCGCACCAGTGAAATAATTGATGCGCCGAAGTCGCCTGGTATGCTTGCGCGGCATTACGCTCCCAAGACGCCTCTTGTCATGAATGCGAAAACCGCTGGCCCGAACGGCCTCCTCCTGGGCTTCGGCCCAAAAACTCGTAATGCCGACCTCAACCTGAGTCCCAGCGGAAGCCTTAGGGAGGCGGCGGCCAACCTATTCGCCATGCTTCATAAACTCGACAGACGCGGAATGGCGGAAATCGCCGTGACGACCATACCAGACACCGGTCTCGGCCGCGCCATTAACGATCGCCTGCACAGAGCGGCGGCGGAGTGAGACGACATGCCACCATCACACATTGCGATCCTCGATCTCGAATGGACCAGTTGGGAGGGGGCGCACGCGAGAAATTATTCCTATCCCGGGGAACATCGGGAGATCGTTCAATTCGGCGTTCTTAAGCTCATTGACGACGAAGACCTACCCGTCATCGACAGTATGGAGTTGTTCGTCCAGCCTCGGTTGAACCCGATCCTGTCTGATTACTTCAGCGAGTTGACCGGCATTACCCAAGCTATTGTTGACGAAAAGGGGATGCCGTTTATGGCGGCACTTCAGCAACTTCGGCACTTCCTTGGTGACGATACGGAATCGGTGTGTAGTTACGGACGGGATGGTGCCATCGTCCGCTTGAACTGCAATTACAACGACATTCCATGGCCGTTCCACAACGATCTTTTTAGGGACGTATGTGGATTGATCTGTGAATACCTCGGTGTTCCCGAACACAGTTATTATAGCGGTGAACTGTGGAAGGCCTTCGGGTTTTCCTGTCCGGGCGCGGCTCACGACGCTCTGACCGACTGCCACAACGTCGCCGAAGCCCTGCGGATCCTGAGGCGGGCGGGCCGGTTCTAAAGGGCACCTGACATCGGCGAGCAACCGGAACAATAGGGACAATGTTGCGGTTGAATCGGTTATCGCGGACCTCCAGAATTCCACTATGTCGGAGCAATCCCAGGTGCTGGATTCCATCCGTTCCCTCGTCGGGCCAAAGGGCGTCGTCGAGGAACAAGTTGACCGCGAGCGATATTTCATCGAACCGCGGGGCCTTTGGCATGGGAACAGCGACCTCATTGTCCGCCCGGCGACCACCGAAGAGGTTTCGAAAGTCGTCGCCATATGCCACGACCACGGCTTGCCTATAGTCCCCATCGGCGGCAACACGGGCCTCGTCGGTGGTGGCGTAGCCAGGTCTGGCATCCTGCTTTCAACAGAACGTGTGAACCGGATCCGAGAACTGGATGCGACGAACTTCACGATGACCTGCGAGGCCGGCTGCATCCTTGCCGACATTCAAGCCGCCGCGACCGAGGCGGGAAGGTTGTTTCCATTGAGCCTGGCCGCCGAAGGCAGTTGCCAGATCGGTGGCAATCTCTCGACCAACGCCGGCGGTATCCAGGTGCTGCGATACGGCAACGCTCGCGAGCTGGTTCTCGGTCTCGAGGTCGTGCTGCCCGACGGACGGATCTGGGACGGCCTTCGGGCGCTGCGCAAGGACAACACCGGTTATGACCTCAAGCATTTGTTCATTGGTGCCGAGGGAACCCTCGGCATCATCACAGCCGCCGTCTTGAAACTCTTTCCCTTGCCGCGTCAACGCCAGACGGCCCTGCTCGCCCTGCCTTCGCCGCAGGCCGCGCTCGACCTGTTCGACAGCTGCGGGGTCGAGGCCGGAGATGCATTGTCGGCCTTTGAAATCATGAATGCCTTTTCGTTCGAGATTACGGTCAAGAATGTCGAAAAGGTCCGCAATCCATTCGATTCGCCCTATCCCTGGTACGTCCTCCTGGAAATGACGAACCCGCGCGAGACTGGCACCCTAAGGCAAACCCTGGAATCCTTGCTCGAGAAATCATTCGAGGACGGCACCGTAATGGATGGCGTACTCGCCGAGAGCGGCGCGCAGGCAGACGACCTCTGGCGCATCCGCGAGAGCATTCCGGAAGCCCAGTTTCCGGAAGGGGCCTCCATCAAAAACGACGTCTCCGTGCCGGTGTCGAAAGCGGCTGAGTTCATTGAACGCGCCATCGACGCCGCCACGAAACTCATCCCTGGCATCCGGCCCGTCGCCTTCGGCCATGTCGGTGACGGCAATATCCACTTCAACCTGAGCCAACCCGTCGGTATGGACGAGGACGCATTCCTGGCGCGATGGCACGACGTGACCGGGACTGTCAACGACATCGTCGCCGACCTACACGGCAGCTTCTCAGCCGAGCATGGGATCGGTATGCTCAAACGCGACGATCTCGCACGCTACCGCCCTGCCGTCGAAGTCGAATTGATGGCGGCGCTCAAAAAAACTATAGACCCGGCCAACATCATGAATCCCGGGAAAGTTATTCCCGACTGAGGGAGCCCTCCATGAGCGACCAGGACAACCGTTTCCAACCCGACGATGGCGCCATGACGCCCCGGTTCAGCGGCATGCCGACCTTCATGCGTCTGCCCTATGTCAGGGACCCAGGTCTTGTCGATATCGCGTTGGTTGGCGTCCCCTGGGATGGCGGCACCACCAATCGAGCCGGCGCCCGGCACGGGCCGCGAGAAATCCGCAACATGTCGAGTTTCATGCGCCGCGTGAATCCGCAAACCCACGTTGCCCCCTATGATCTCTGCAACATCGCCGACCTCGGGGACGCCAGCGTCAATCCCATCGACCTGATGGAAACCCTAGTCCGGGTCGAGGCCTTTTTCACCGATATCCACGCCGCTGGCGCCTTCCCCTTGAGCGCTGGCGGTGACCATCTGATCATCTTGCCGATCATGCGGGCCATCGCCAAGGACCGGCCGGTCGGCATGGTTCATTTCGACGCCCATTGCGACACCAATGACGAGTATTTCGGCGGTTCGAAACTGACCCATGGCACGCCTTTCCGCCGCGCCGTTGAAGAGGGTTTGCTCGACCCGAAGAGGACAATCCAGATCGGCATACGCGGTTCCATGTACACGGAAAACGATTGGCAATTCTCTTATGACTCGGGCATGCGGGTCATCACCATCGAAGAGTATTACGAGATGGGAACAGAGGCCGTGATCGCTGAGGCGAAACGTATTGCGGGCGATGGCCCAACTTACGTCAGTTTTGACGTCGACGGTCTCGATCCGGTATACGCGCCGGGCACCGGGACCCCCGAAATTGGCGGTTATTCGACCTTTGAGGCGCAGCAGATGGTGCGCGGGCTGCACGGTCTCCACCTTGTCGGCGGCGATGTCGTCGAAGTAGCACCGCCGTTCGATCCCAGCGGCAACACGGCACTGGTCGGCGCCACCATGATGTTTGAGATTCTCTGTGTGATTGCCGACTCCATCGCTGAACGCCGTTAGGGCGTTCGGCGAGTTCAGTTGCCTTCCGTGGCGAGGTTCGTCTGCCTCAGAATGCCGCTGTAAATCTCTTCATCGCCAATGACGCCGATCAGTTTGCCGTCGTCTACGAATAAGACCGGATTACAGGTATCGTGGCGGATCTGGATGGCCAATCGCATGGGAATATCAGCCGATGCGGCCAGGACCGTATCACCAGCCTCGCCGATCGCCTTCAAGTCCGCTTGGGCGTCATAATTGAGGACGCGCCCTGGTTTGCCTTCGATGGTCAACCGATCAGGCCGCCCCTCGTCATCCAGCGTCAAGCGGCTGTGGCCCGACCAATCAAGGAGTAGCGTGTCGCCGTTGCGGGTGATCTCGTCGACCGGCGTCATCAACGAAGCACCGCGTAATACGTTCAACGGGTTCATGTGCGCGACGAAATCAGCGACGTAGGCGTTGGCCGGTTCTAGCACTATTCCTTCCGGGTCACCGTATTGTACGATACGCCCGGCTTCCATGATGGCAATGTGTGTGCCCAGTTTGAGCGCCTCGTCGAGGTCGTGGCTGACGAAGATGATGGTTTTCTTGAGGGCCCGCTGCAATTCTAGCAATTCGTCTTGCAAGTGGGTACGGATCAACGGATCGAGGGCGGAGAACGGTTCGTCCATGAGCAGGATATCGGCGTCCGTCGCGAACGCGCGGGCCAGGCCGACGCGCTGTTGCATGCCACCAGAAAGCTCATGGGCATACTTATCTCGCCACTGCTCGAGGCCGACCAGCCTTAGCTTTTCGTCAACGATGGGGCGCCGTTCGTTTTCGACCATGCCGCGGATCTCGAGACCAAAACCGACGTTTTCCTCTACCGTTCGCCACGGCAACAGGGCGAATTGCTGAAACACCATCGCGACCCGCTCCGTACGAAGGGCGCGCAGCGTCATGGTATCGCACGTGGCGACGTCGACCATGTCGCCCTGATGTCGAACCAGGACCTCGCCGCGGGCCACCTCGTTGAGACCATTTACAGCACGCAGCAATGTCGATTTCCCCGATCCGGACAAACCCATCAATACACAGACCTCGCCCTCCCTAATCGGCAAGGTGGCATCGGCGACGCCGATGACGGAACCCGTTTCTTCGAGGATCGATTCACGGGTACCCCCGGCGTCGAGCAGTTCGAGGGCGCGACGTCTTTCCTCGCCAAAGACGATGTCGACGTTTTTGAATTCGACGGTGTTCATTGCTTTACCGCACCTCCTGGGCGCCCGGTCGTTTGCAGATGCGGTCCATGAGAATCGCAACGATGACGATGGCCAGACCGGCCTCAAAACCTTTCGCCGTGTTGACCGTGTTGATGGCGCGCAAAACCGGTATGCCGAGGCCGTCGGCGCCGACCATGGAGGCGATGACAACCATTGACAGCGACAGCATGATGCATTGTGTCAAACCGGCCATAATTGTCGGCAAGGCGTGCAGGATCTCGACCTTCCAAAGCAACTGCCGCTTGCTGGCCCCGAAGCTCTCCGCCGCTTCGATCAGCGGCTTCGGTGCCGAGGAGATGCCGAGATAGGTCAGCCGGATCGGTGCCGGTATGGCGAAGATAACGGTTGCGATCAAACCGGGGACCATGCCAAGACCGAACAGGATGAGCGCCGGGATCAGGTAAACGAAGGTCGGGATGGTCTGCATCATGTCGAGAATCGGCCGGAGCACGACCCACAACTTCGGGCGATGCGCAGCCGCAATGCCAATTGGCGCACCGAAGACCATACAGACCAACGTCGACCAGATGACCAGCGACAACGTGAAGATGGTGTCTTCCCAGTACCCTTGGTTGATAATCAACAAAAGCGACGGCACGATTACCGCCGCCATCTTCCAGGACCTGTGCAGGTAGTAGGCAATGGCGGCGATGAGCGCGATCATGGCGAACGGATGAAGCGCCAACAGGCCGGACGCGGTTCCCTTGACAAGGAACCCGAGCCCTTCCGTGAGGCCGTCGAAGAACCAGAAGAAATACTCATTAAGGAAGTCGACGAAGCGGGCGATCGACTTACCGATGGGAATCTTATGTTCCGCGAGCCATTCCATGGGATGCCTCTCGTCGCTGGTAGGAAATGCGGAAGTTTATGAGAGAACGGCCGGCGATTGGCCGGCCGTTTCATCGACGACTAAAGATCAGAGACCCAAGTGTTCCTTGACCGCGGCCATGCCGTCGCCGCCACTATGGGTCGTGACACCGGCCAACCAATTGCCGAGAACGCCTGGGTTCTTCTTCAGCCAGGCACGGGCCGCCTTGTCGGGATCCTCGCCGTCGTCGAGGATGGCACCCAAGATCTCGTTCTCCATGGCCAAAGTGAATTCTAGGTTTCCAAGCAACTTGCCAACGTTTGGGCACTCCGAGGAATAACCCTTGCGGACGTTGGTATAGACCGTCGCGCCACCAAAGTTTGGCCCGAAATAATCATCACCGCCCGACAGGTAGGTGAGTTTGAAGTTGGCGTTCATCGGATGCGGCTCCCAGCCTAGGAAGACCACCATTTCGCCCCGTTTTTCGGCCCGCTTAACCTGCGCCAGCATGCCCTGTTCGGAACTCTCAACCACTTCGAAGCCATTGAGGCCGAAGGCATTTTTGTCGATCATATCTTGAATCAGACGGTTACCGTCGTTGCCCGGCTCGATGCCATAGATCTTGCCATCCAACTGGTCCTTGAACTTGGCGATATCGGCGAAATCCTTAATACCAGCACCGGCGCCCTTGGCGTTGGTCGCCAGTGTGTATTTCGCGCCCAACAAGTTGGGTTTTTTCAGCACCTCGACCGAACCGTCGTCACGGTACTTCGCGAGATCGCCTTCCATGGTGGGCATCCAATTGCCAAGGAATACGTCGATGTCCTTGTTCTTCAAACTGGCGTAGGTTACCGGGACGCTCAACACCTTTGCCTCAGGCGCGTAACCCAATCCCTTGAGGACTTCGGATGTTGCCGCGGTGGTTGACGTAATGTCGGTCCACCCGACGTCAGAAAACCGGACGGTCTTGCAGGACGCCGGATCGGCGGCCTGGGCCGCGCTGAAAAACGTATGGGCCGCAAATAACGCACCAAGAAAAGTGAAACCACTGGTCCGAGTTTTTATCATCGAACTCCTCCCTGTATCGATGTTTTGATGTTCAGGGAGTACTGCCCCAATCAACCAGATCCCCCTGTACCATGTCGACGTCCGTCCTCTGACAAAGAACTGTCGCGACACGATCAAAGAAGACTCTCCCTATCCATCAAGGCCATCCAGTTCTTTATACGACTTTTATTTGTCCTTTTCCGCCGCACCGGCCCTATCACTGAAATCGTTTACAGCTCAATCGTCGAACTCGGCGAATGCCCGGACGGGAAACGCGGCGGCTCCGCGAACCGGCAAAGGAACCGCGAAAAACCGGAAATCCGTATCCGGCAGTTTGTCGAGGTGGCACAAATTCTCGACGATCCGGATACCGGCATCCAAAAACCACGTGTGGGCAGGTCTTTCGGGATCACCCGAACTGTCGATATTCAGTGTGTCGACACCGACCAGTTCAGCCCCACCGTCGCGCAACAGGGCGAGTACCTCTCGACCGACAAAGGGGTAATCGAAGTATGCTTCGTGGCCCAAAAACGGTCCCATCCGAAACGGAAAAGAACCGCCTTTCCGAGAGGATTGAAGCCTGGTGGCAAATCATCAGGGATCACTTTGCGATCCGGTGCGCAATGCGTCACGTCGATCACGCATCCCGGCAAGACAAGGCTTTCCAGCGAATAGCCGGCAATGTCATGGCGTTCGGGAAAGCGATGGCGCGGTGCGTCCAAATAGGTGCCGATCGAAGTCTGGAAGGTTACTTCGGTAACCTCAAAAGACGCCTTGCCGTCGTAAAAAGGAGCCGAGTCGGTATGGGTCAGGAACGGCGAAACGGCCGCCGAGTATTGAACGATTTCGCCATCCGGGCTTTTCATGCGAAATCCCGGCATTTCATCCTCAAATGTATGGGTGAGGTCGATGAACATGCACGTCAATCCTGCGCCAGACACGTCAATCCTGCGCCAGAAGTGTGTCCTTTTGCTCATGCTGGAAACCGACGATAACCACGTCGCCCTTTTCGAAAACAGGCCGCTTTATGAGAGCCGGAAACTCGAGCATCAATTCAATCGCTTTCTCTTCGTCGATCCCGATCTTGTCACCGTCGGGCAATTTGCGCCACGTCGTGCCGCGCCGGTTGAGTAAGACCTCCCAGCCGACCACCTCACACCAGCGAAGAAGTCGGTCGTGATCGATACCCGCCGAACGTACGTCATGGAAACAATGCTCGACACCCTGTTGCTCCAGCCATTTGAGGGCTTTCTTGCAGGTATCGCAGTTCTTAAAGCCATTGACCGTGATCATCGTTCCGTATTCCTGTTGCCCCGAGCGCGCCACTACCTATATTTAGGCGACATTTCCCGCCGCCGCGAGGCCACTTATTGAAGATTGAGAAGGACGCTCATGCTTGCGCTAATCTCTCCCGCCAAGAAACTCGATTTCGAGACCGAAAGCTCCATCGCAGAGTACAGCCAACCGGATTTCATCGAGCAGGCAAGCGCCCTAGTCAATAAGGCGCGAAAGCTGAGCCGCCGTCAATTGGCACAAACCATGAAACTGAGTGACGCCCTGGCAGAACTCAATTACCAGCGTTTCAAATCCTTTTCGACACCGTTCGACCTGTCCAACGCCAAGCAGGCTGCTCTCATGTTCAATGGCGACACCTACGTGGGTCTTAAGGCGGACACACTTACCGACGACGATTTCGCGTTCGCCCAGGATCACTTGCGGATCCTTTCCGGACTCTACGGGTTGCTCCGACCACTCGACCTGATCCAGCCCTACCGCCTGGAGATGGGGGCCCGTTTCAAACCGCCAAAGAGTGAAGACTTATGGATTTTGGAACGGGCGCCTCGCAGAGGCCGTGACCGAAATCGTCATCGGCCACAAAGACCCGACCGTCGTCAACCTGGCCTCCAACGAGTACTTCAAAGCGCTTCGTGCCCAGACGTTGAGGGTGCCCGTCATCACGCCGATCTTCAAGGAGATGGCATGAATGGGGTGTGAGCGGTCATGCCTCCTGGCTCTGATAAGGTGTTGGGAGAGGCGGATAGGCTGCAGGCTGGATTGCTTTTTAGGGCCCTGCGACCCTGTCAAG
>Ga0056126_10000359_pt1 | contig 16474 bp, 9 predicted proteins | sample WorMetLIZAISLAND_FD_71117 | JGI IMG/M metagenome (GOLD analysis project Ga0056126, IMG submission 71117) | Marine gutless worms symbiont microbial communities from Max Planck institute for Marine Microbiology, Germany - Inanidrilus manae... ...
GGCCACAACCTGCGCCTCATCCTCAAATGGCTGGCGGATCTGTTGCGTGAAATCATGGAAACATTCTGGACGTCAATCAGCCCAAGACCCCGCGAAATTAGGGCTTCTTAACGGACGACGCGTTAGCTTGGGCGTTTAGAGGTAAATAAAGACGGATGGTGACGTCTAGCCTCGGTCACCCACCGGTGACCGACATATGGCGATTGACGGCGGGGCCGCCGTTATTGTGGTCGATTATGAAGTCGTGGCCGCGAGGCTTGCGTAGGATCGCCTCGTCGATGGCCGCCTCGAGGAGTTCGTCGCCCTCGGACGCACGGAGCGGTGCGCGTAAATCAGCGGCGTCGTCCTGGCCAAGGCACATGTACAGTGTGCCGGTACAGGTTAAGCGGACCCGGTTGCAGCTTTCACAGAAGTTGTGGGTCAGCGGCGTGATGAACCCGATTTTCGATCCGGTCTCAGCGACCTCGACATAGCGGGCCGGCCCCCCCGTACGGTGTTGCGAGTCCTGCAGCGTCCAAGAAATTTCAAGCTGCCGGCGGACTTCAGACAACGGTAGGTACTGGTCGGCCCGGTGGGTGTCGATCTCGCCCATGGGCATGGTTTCGATGAAAGTGATGTCGAAGCCCCGGTCCCCGCACCAGGCGATGAGCGAGTCGAACTCGCCGTCATTGAATCCCTTCAGCGCTACCGTATTGATCTTGACGTGGATGCCGGCGTCACGGGCCGCCTCAATACCATTAACGACCTTTTCGAAACCGCCCCAGCGGGTCAGCTTGCGGAATTTACCGGGATCCAATGTGTCGAGGGACACATTGATTCGCTTGATACCGCAATCGGCTAATTCATGGGCAAAGCGCGACAACTGACTGCCATTCGTGGTCAAGGTCAATTCGTGGAGCATGCCGCTGTCCAGGTGGCGACTGAGGCCGCGGATCAAACTCATGATATTACGCCGGACCAGGGGCTCGCCACCGGTCAAACGCAACTTTTTTACGCCCTTACGGACAAAGGCCGAACAGAGTCGGTCTAGTTCTTCGAGAGTCAGCACATCGCGTTTAGGCAAAAACGTCATGTCCTCGGACATACAGTAGACGCACCGGAAATCGCAGCGGTCAGTAACCGATACGCGTAGGTACGAAACCATGCGTCCAAACGGATCGACGATCTGACTCATTGAGGCGTTATCCTCCCCGGTATTCCGGGACACGTTTTGCTACCGCCAATTTCTAGGCGCTGCATTGTCCTGGGTCAATTTTGGTTTTTCTTAACCCTCAATGTAGGTAGCACGGCCACCCCTGTCGCCCCCAATTTTTCGAGGGACTTTCTGCTGTGCTCGATGGGAATGGATCGGCTCGGAATCCCATTTTTCAGCAAATTCGGATAGAATCGAGGCCGAGTTGTAGGCGATGGGAGGAACACGGCAATGGCCGCAAAACGCGCGCAAAGGGACGCAAAATCGACCACGATGGGCACGTCATCAAGCCGTCTTCTCGAAAAAGCGCTGGCCGTTGCTGAGAAGCGGGGTTGGGGCAATATCAGCCTCGTCGATCTGGCTCATGATGCAGGTGTCACCGTTCCGGAACTGAGGCGACATTATCCCGACCTTGACGGGATCGCCAATGCGTGGTTTGCGCTGGCCTTGGACGCCATGTTAGCGCCGACGGCGAAAGGATACGACCGTCTAAACACAAACGAGCGCCTCGAAATCCTGATATGGCGCTGGTTCACCTTCCTGGCACCGCACCGAAAGGTCAGTGCCGACATACTGCGCACGAAGATGCACGCGCCGCATCTTCACCATTGGGTGCCGATGATTTTTGATCTATCGCGTCTGGTGCAATTGTGGCGGGACGGCGCCGGCTTGCGGGCCCAAGGGCGCCAGCGCCAGATTGAGGAAATCGGCCTGACCGGCATTTTTCTGGCCACACTGGCTGAATGGTGCAATGACGATTCCGATGCCCAGGAAATGACTCGTGCCCGGCTGAGTGCCCGTCTCGGACGCGCCGATCGTTTCATGGCCGGCGTGATTAAGGCCCGTGGCAGCGGGAGTGATGTCAGTCCCCGGAAACCTTGATCCTTTTCACGTTCTCGTCCGCGGCGTGGATTTTCGGCAGATGGACAGTCAGGATGCCTCGAGAGAAGCGCGCGTCAATTCGCTCGCCGTCGACATCTGCGGGCAGCCGGAAAGACCGGTGGAAGGCGCCATAGGCGCGCTCAGTGAAGTAATACGTCTTGCCTGCCTTTTCTTGGTGAAACCGCTTTTCGCCCTTTACCGACAGAATGTTGTCATGAAGCGTGATCTCGATTTCGTCATCCTCTACCCCGGGCAGCTCGAGTTCAACCTCGTAGGCTTCTTCGGTGGCGCCGGCATCGGCGTCGGGAGAAAAGAAATCCTGAATCCGGGCACCGGCGGCACGCAATGGTTCAAACAGGTGTGAACGCCAGTCCGATGGCCCATGTTTTTCGACCATGGCATGTCTCCTATCATCCCCTGATTCCGTTCATTAGACGAGTCTAGCGCGCGACGTGTTGCTGAGCATTGACGAAGGTCAGTGAGATTTCACGGCCGAGCCATTTGGTGTCGTGATGATGCGGCGCCGGAGCTTCGAACGACCCAAGCGAATGACGCCTACATGGCGTCCATGATCTCGGCAATGAGGTGTTTTTCGCTTGCCTCGTCATGGGCGAACGTTATCGCCAACCCCTGTTCATCGGCACGTACGATAAACCCGCTGAGAGTCGTCATTTCGTCAAAAATCAGGTCGACCGTATCGCCGCGTTCAAAATGTTTCTCTTCGGGATCCAAGGCTGCGCCGTATCTCATGGATAATCCGCTTGCTGAAATGTCAACTATCGTTCCGCCGAAACTCCGATCCTTGTTCCTGGCGAAAACTAGTTTTCCGATATGCACACGATCACGGTCACGTCTTTCTTCCATGGTTAATTTCCTTCCGGTTCTCTTTGACTATTCTGTCTAACATCAACCTTGGCTAGCTTTTTCACATAGTATCATACATCTATTGGTTTTTCCGTGCCTGCCAAATCTTCATGAATGAGGAGAAAGTAAATTACCCGCAGACCGCTTTCGAATACCCCGTGGGCGGGTTAGAGTGAGTGGAAGACACGACAACGGGGGAAACGGCCGCAATGGAGTTCGGCAAGGTCGCATTCGTCGCGGGACGGCAACCGGATGCACAAACTGCCTTCGAGCGCCTCGTCCAGCAGTACGGTAACACACCGCCCGAAGAAGCCGACGTCATCGTCGCCCTCGGTGGCGACGGCGTAATGCTCGAAACCATGCACAGTCATATGCATCTTGAGACACCGATCTACGGTATGAACCGTGGGTCCGTCGGTTTTCTGATGAACGACTACGACGAAGTCGGCTTACCCGAGCGCCTGGCCAGGGCTCAGGCGAGCGTTCTCCATCCGCTACGGATGTTGGCGACCACCGGCGACAATGAGGAACACCAAGCGCTCGCGATCAATGAGGTTTCGCTATTCCGCGAGACCCGGCTTGCAGCAAAGTTTAAGATCTTCGTCGACAACGTCGAACGGCTCGATGAGATGATTTGCGACGGGGTCCTGCTTTCGACACCGGCCGGCAGCACAGCCTACAACCTGTCGGCCCACGGCCCGATCATCCCGCTGGGCGCCGGTGTCCTCGCTTTGACGCCGATCGCCACCTTCCGCCCGCGCCGATGGCGCGGCGCCTTGTTGCCGGTAACCGCCGAAGTGCGGTTCGAAGTTCTCGATTCTAATCACCGACCGGTCAGTGCGACGGCGGATTACACCGAAGTCCGCGGCGTCAGGACCGTCACGGTCAAGGAAGACCGAACCGTGTGCTTGTCCATCCTTTTCGATCCGGAACACAGCCTTGAGGAACGGGTTCTCAAAGAACAGTTTGAGCCATGAGCATTTGACTTGGACAAAACACCGGACACCAAATCCAAACAATCGAATTGGTTTTCCGATATTCCGGCCATCCTGTGGACGATCGGCCTTGGCGCCGTGGGTGGTTATCTTTTCCATCTGTGGCGGATGCCGCTGGCCTGGATGATCGGGTCCATGTGCATAACAACTGTTCTCGCCTTAGCCGGGCTGCCACTAAGAGGATCGCGGCGCCTTCGCAATGTCGTAATTCCGGTGCTCGGTCTCATGCTGGGCAGCGCCTTCACGCCCGATGCCGTGGGTAAGGCGGGTCTATGGCTGCCGAGCCTTTCCGCGCTCATTGTCTTCATGGCCGTGACCATGTCCGCCGTTTTTTGGTTCTTCTACCGCGTCGTCGGTGTCGGCGCGATCAGCTCCTATTTCTCCGCGACCCCCGGTGGTTTGGCGACGATGACCATCGTCGCCCAGGATTTCGGTGCCGACGAGCGAACCGTCGCCCTCATCCACAGCGTCCGCATCCTACTGACGGTTATGATCATTCCTCTTTGGTTCAAGTTGTTCGCCGGTTACGAACCGGGTACGGTCACTATGCTTGGCACCTTTTCGGACATCGGTTTCAAGGAAGCCGTCATCCTGGCGCTCTGCGCCGTTACGGGTTATGTCGCCGCGTATTACGCCCGGCTTCCCTCGCCGTTTCTGCTTGGGCCCTTGATTGCTACCGCTGTCGTTCATCTGACCGGTACGGCATCGGCCAAACCGCCGGCCGAGATCGTCAACATCGCTCAGGTGATTATCGGTTCCGGCATTGGCGCGCGTTTCTCCGGTGTCCGACTGACGCGCGTCTTCAAAGTCTTTGGATCAGCCACGGTATCGACCGCCTTCATGGTCGGTCTGGCGGCGGGCTTCGCTGCGGTCCTGCATCACGTAACCGGTCTGCCGTTCGAATCGATTTGGCTTTGCTTCGCGCCAGGCGGCCTGGCCGAAATGTCCTTGATCAGTCTGGCCCTCGAGATCGACCCGGCGATGGTGTCGACGCATCACCTGCTGAGGATTGCGCTCATGGTATTCACGGCTCCGATCTTGTTCAGGTTATTGCGGTCCCGGTTCCAGATCGAGGGCGACACACGCCATCCGGCCCATCACCGGTGATCAGCGCCAACAGCTTCGGCGACCGACGCGAAACCGTCTTTTTCCAGGCAAACCGCCAGTTCGCGCTTTATCCGGTCGACCAGAGCCGGCCCTTCGTAAACGAGCGCTGAGTAGAGCTGGACGAGCGACGCGCCGGCCCGGATTTTTTTGTAGGCGCCGGCGCCGTCGGACACGCCGCCGACCCCGATCAGCGGCACCCGCCCATCGGTCAGCACGTAAAAGTCAGCGAGCACACGGGTCGAAGGTTCGTACAAGGGCGCGCCACTGAGGCCCCCGGGTTCAGTTTTCTGGCCATCGATCAACGTTTGTGGTCGCTCGATGGTGGTGTTGGTTGCGATCAAGCCGTCGATGGCTTCGGCGATCACGACTTCGGCGATGTCGCTTTTGTCCTCCGCGGTCAGATCCGGCGCCACTTTGAGGAGCAGCGGCGGGCTCCGGTCGAGGGACAATCCGTCGAGCGCGCTTCGCACGCCGGACAACAGGCGGGCCAAGGGTTCACGGCCCTGAAGGGCCCTTAATCCAGGCGTGTTCGGCGACGACACGTTGACGACGACATAGTCGGCGAAGGACGCAAGCTTCTCGATGCCGATCCGATAATCGTCGAGGGCCTCTCCGGTATCCTTGTTCTTGCCGAGATTGACACCGAGCCAACCGGACTGCCGCCGATGGCGTTTGGCCAGTCGCTCGGCGACGACGTCGGCGCCGTCGTTATTGAAGCCCATGCGGTTGATGATGGCCCGGTCGGCGGTTAGGCGAAACAGTCGCGGCTTTGGGTTTCCGGCCTGCGGGCGTGGCGTCACGCTGCCGATCTCTACGAAGCCGAACCCTTGGCCGAGCATGGCATCGGCGACCTCGGCGTTCTTGTCGAAACCTGCGGCGAGCCCGATCGGATTGATGAACCGGCGCCCCCAGAGATCGATTTCGAGTACGGGAGATCCCCGTTGCCCGGAGGAAGGCGTGAGTCCCCATTTCAAGGCGGCGATGGCCAGTCCGTGAGCCGTCTCTGGATCGAACCGACGCAGGATAGGGCCGACCAGCGGATAGAGATCGATCATACCGGGGCCTCAAGTCCCGCCATCGATGGAATCGGGGAAAACATGCAAGCCGTCAACCCCCAAGAGCAGCGGATCGACGCTGATCACAGCGGACACCGGCAAGGGCCCGTAGAGGTGCGGAAACAGATCGCCGCCCCGCGATGGCTCCCATTTGAGCGCGTCCCCCAACGGTCCAGGGTCGACGGTCAACAGAACCAACCCTATTTGGCCGGACCGGTGTTTGGCGGCGCTGGTGCGAACCTGGAGCGCCGTCGAAAAATGTATGAAGCCGTCGGCCGCGTCCTGCGATGACCCGTGGTAGGCCCCGGATACATGGGCGCCTTCCCACTCGTCTGCACGGCACATGTGGTAGATCGGCTCGAACATGGTGGGACCCTAACCCAAGGCTTGGGGAAAACCCAGCCCGCCTGTCTTCATATACGGAGTGGAGCGAGAACCCGTTCCAATTGGGTGAGGGCCGTCAGGCCGTCCTTCGGGCGCTTTTCCCAGTCTGGCTCGCGGCAGGCACCCAAAAAGTCCAGCAAGGGATCGGGTACCGTTTCGTCCGGGTTGCCGGAATGGCTCCTCTCCTTACCGGGAAAGGCGCCGAAGATCATTCGATGGGCCAGGACTCCCGCCGAGAATACGTTGGCCCGTGGGTCGACGATCGTTTCAGAGGCTTGTTGCTCCGGGCTCGCGTAGTCTTCCGTTCCCATCAACTCGCCTTCTGGTATGGCCGTGTCGTCAGGCAACTGGACCATGCCGAAGTCGGCAAGTTTGATGTTGCCGCCCTTTTTCGTCGTCAGCAGTAAATTGCTCGGTTTGACGTCCCGATGCACCAACCCCTGGCGGTGGACCTCGCCGAGGGCGAACAGCAATTGGCGCAGAATCGTTAGGGCCCGCGGCAGCGCGATTGCCCTGGCGTGACGTTTTTTTTGGGAGCCGGGCCAGGGTCTTCGGATCGTCCGTGTCCTTGCCGATCTCGTAGGACAGCGTCGCCGGGTAGAAGGGCATCACCATGTAAGGCGTTCCGTCGTCGAGGTAAGAGAGTTCGCGAACCGGGGCGATGTGCGGATGGTCGATGCGGGCCAGCACTCGGGCTTCGCGGAGGAAGCGGTCCCGCCAGAACTCGGCGATGTCCGGGTCCGGTTCGGAGCCGTCGTTGTTTCGCAAACTGAAGGCCTTGACGGCAACGTCGACCATCAGGTCCGGATCACGGCAGATGACGATGTCGGCAAATCGCGTCCGGTGAAGCGGTGCGAACAGTTTGTACTTTCCGTATTCTGGATGAGGCATGTCGGCTTCGTCGGACCCTCCTTTCGGCGCATTCTGCCAGACGCCTCCATACCCGGCAAAGGAAAGGCCGCCACCCTTTCGGATGACGGCCCCGCCGGAGGACCTAGGGAGCGGTTGGCTCTACCACTCCAGCTTCTCCACATTGTCGAAGGTCAGTTCGCTGCCGTCGGCAAAGACGATGGAACCGGAGGCCTCGGCGTCGAACTCGACGCCGCTCTCAGTTTCGGTATAGGTCGTCCCTTCGTCGACCTGCAGCGTCCAACCGGATTCACCGCCCGGACCGCTGTCGACGCCCTCGAGCTGCACCGTATCCGACCAACCGTCGCCGCCGTTGAAGTAGTCCGCGCCGTCGCCGGATCCGAAGATGAAGAGATCATCGCCCTCACCGCCCATAACGTGGTCGTCGCCGGCACCGCCTTCGATGGTGTCGGCACCAGCGCCGGCACCGCCCATGACCAGGTCGTCGCCGTCGCCGGCGTCGATATCGTCGGCACCGCCTTCGCCGGAGATGACGTCGTCACCGGAAGAACCGGTCAGCGTATCGGCGCTGTCGGTGCCGGTGGTGCCGACATCGAAGCCGTCGTCGCCGACATCGACCTGAACCAACTGGCTTGCCGTCCGCGTATCGCCACCCTCATCTGTGGCCGTCGCCGAGACGTTGAGCATGAAGTCGTCGGAACCGGAAGGTACGGTCACAGTCAGTCCACTAAGGTCGCCGGTTTCGAGAGTCCAGGTGCCGTCTTGGTTTTCGGTGCCGGCCGACAGCACGGCGCCATCCGGCAACCCGTCGATGGTAACGCTGAGGCTCTCGGAGCCGTCCGTGTCGGTCAACGCCGTGGTGATGGTCAACGGGTACTCGATGTTCGGATCGCCGCTGTTCATCATATCGGTGACGCCGTCGTCGTATAGGTCGGCGATCTGGTCGGCCGTCAATTGCTGGTCGTAGATGGCGATGTCGTCCATGTGGCCGTCGAAGTAGTCCTTAAGGTTGTTGGCCACGTTGTCGCTGCTCGACCACTGGTTGGCACCGAAGGTCCAAGGGTTGTCGTTGCCTTCGAGGCCGCGGGTCCAGTTCTCATCGACGGCGACCTGTTCACCGTTCAGGTAGATCCGCGCACCGTCGTCACCCCAGGTCACAGTGACCTGGTTCCAGTCGCCGGTGCTAACGCTACCACCGTAGAGGTTGGTCTCGCCTTCCGAGTTATCCCCCTGCATGCGCAGTCGGATCTGGCCGTTCTCAACGAACAAGCTGAAGTGGCCACCGTCATCGTTGCCGCTGGAGTCGGATGACGCCAAGGCGTTGCGGCCGGTAACATCGTCGGCGTTGAACCACATGGTGATGGCCCCGTTGTCCGGCTTCAGGGCATCGCTGTGATCAACTTCGATGTACTCGTTGGAACTACCAGGACGGAATTCGGCCGACGTGGTGCCGAAGACGCCGCTGTCGTCCTTGTCAAAGTTGCCATGCATGGCGCCGTCGTTGTCGCCGATGGAGTCGTAGAAGGTGGATCCCGAGGTCTCGTCGACGTTCCAGTAGCCGGCTGGGGTCACACCGCCGCCGGTCTCCGATCCGGAACCCAGCGTAACCGCCAGTTCCGGCGCATCGGCGATGCCGTCGACACTGACGTTGACCGTCGATGTGGTCGTCGAAGTGTCGCCGGTGGTCGTCTCGGTCGCCGTCGCGGTCACGGTCAGCGAGAAGTCGGTCGCCGAATCCTCGGCCGGCAGGATGGTCAGCCCGGAGAGATCGCCCGAGTCGAGCGTCCACGTGCCGTCCTGGTTGTCGGTGCCGGCACTGAGCGTCGCCCCGTCCGGAACGCCGGAGATGGTGATGCTAACGGTCTCGGATCCGTCGGTGTCGGTGAGTGTGGCACCGATATCAAGCGCGATGGCCCGGTCTTCGGAACCGCTGGCGTCGGTCGTGCTCAGCGATACCCCTTCGGATTCGAGGTCCGGCTCGGTGACCGATACGGTGCTGGTCACCGTATTGGTGTCGCCGTCCACTTCCGTCGCCGTGGCGCTGACCGCGAGGTCGAAGTCCGTCGTGTCCGCAGGCACGGTCATGGTCAGACCATCGAGATCGCCGGACTCAAGTGTCCAGGTGCCGTTTCCGTTGTCGGTACCGGCGGAGAGGGTGACCCCGTCCGGTACGTCACTGACCGTGATCGACAGGGTCTCGGAGCCGTCCGTATCGGTGAGCGACGACGTGATGTCGAGCTCACGTGTATAGCCGTCGTCGCCGCCGATATCCGCAGCGCTTAGCTCAACCGTATCGAAGGAGACGAAGTTGTCGCCGCCGGGATGGACCAGTTCGATCCGCAGATCCCCGCCGTAACCGGCGAAGTCATCGGCGAAGTCGGAACCGTTGACCGTCACCGTCGCCGTTGTGAACTGTTGATCGGTGAGCGGGAAATCGGACTGGTCGACGGAACCGACCAACTCGTCGCCAGCGTAGAGACGGATCTCGTATGCCGGGCTTCCGGTACCGCTGGCATCACCGACCTCGACCGAGAGCTCATAGCTGCGGTCGGCCTCGAATGTGGCATCGACGGTCTGTGACATGGTGCCGCCCCATCCGGCCCAGCCAACGTTCTCGCCGTCCGGCACGCCATGGGTGCCGTCACTCGAACCCTGGTCGGTGAACTGACCGGATTCGGCGTCCCAGGCGCCGGCATAACCGGTAACGTCCCAACCGGTGGTGCCGCCGCTGCCGCTGGAATACCCGCCGTCGGAGAAGCTATCGGCTTCGAAGGGCGGGTTGTCGACGGTGATCGAGCCGACCGGGCCGCCGCTGTCGTCGCCACCGGTTGAGGTAACGGTGCCAAGTTCGACGCTCAGCGTCGGCGCATCGGCGACACCGGCCACCGATACGTCGACGGTCGAAGTCGACGTCGCCGAGACGGTGAGCGTGAAGTCGGCGCTGGAATCGGCGGCCGGGGTGATGGTCAAGCCGTCGAGATCACCAGCCTCCAGGGTCCAGGTGCCGTCTTCGTTGTCGGTGCCGGCATTGAGGGTCGCGCCGTCCGGGACGCCGGAGATGGTGATGCTGACGGTTTCGGAGCCGTCCGTATCGGCTAGTGTCGCGTCGATATCGAGCGCAATGGCTGTATCCTCGGAACCGCTGGCATCGCTGGTATCAAGCGTAACGCCGTCGGCTTCGAGGTCCGGCGCTTCGACGGAAACCGTAGCCGAAACGGTGTTGGTGTCGCCGTCCACTTCCGTCGCCGTGGCGCTGACCGCCAGGTTGAAGTCGCCGCTGTCGTCGGGAACCGAAACGGTCAGGCCGCTCAGATCCCCGGCTTCCAGCGTCCACGAACCGTCCGGGTTTTCCGTGCCAGCAGAAAGTACGGCGCCGTTCGGGAGGTCGTCGACGGTGATCGACAGGGTTTCCGAACCGTCCGTATCGGTCAGGGCCGAAGTGATGTCGAGGTCGTAGACCAGGTTCTCCGGATCCGGCGTCACGTCGACCGTTTCGCTGGCCAGGGTTGTCGACCAGTCGTCGCCGGCGGTGATCTCAAGGTTGTCGACCATCATGTATTCGCTCGACGCCGTCGTGTTCGTGCTCATCTCGAGGGTCACTTGGCCGTTTTCATCCAGGGTCACCGTGAAGGAATGACTGGAACTATCGGCTTCAGTCGTGTCCAGGACTTCAGTGCCGTTGGCGGAAACATTGAAATAGTTCGTGTACTGGCCACTTTCCTCCCAACCCGAACCGGCGTCGAAATCGAAGCTGATCGTGACGGTCTGGCCGCCATGTTCGGAACCAAAGTCGAAGGTCTTCGATGCGCTGGTGTCGCCTTGCAGCTTCATCTGACCACCCGAACTGGTGGCACCGCCGCTCCAACCGGACACACCGCTGTCGAAATTCTCGGAGGCGAGGCTGTCGCCCGAACCGCCCGTGCCCGAGACTTCAAACGACAGCGACATCGTGTCCGTCGAACCATCGGCCGGGGTCACAGTCAGACCGTCGCCGGCGGCCAGCGTCCAGGTGCCGTCCCCGTTGTCCGTGCCGGCGCTCAGGGTGGCACCGTTCGGTACGTTGGAGACGGTGACCGTATTGTCGCCGATTGCCGCATCGGTGACGGACTGCGGCACGTTGATGGTCGTCGCAACCGCTTCCGTCTCGCTGTAGGTGGCGTCGGCCGAGAGCGTCGGCGCGTCGGCATCGCCGGTCACCGTGACGTCGACCGTACCCGTCGATTCCGTACCGTCAGCGGACGTTGCCGTTACCGTCAAGGTGAAGTCCGCATCGCTGTCGGCCGGCGGCGTCACCTCCAAGCCGTCTAACTGGGCTTCGGTGAGCGTCCAGGTCCCATCCTGGTTATCGGTTCCTGCGCTCAGCGTAGCACCGTCCGGAACACCGCTGATGGTGATCGATTGCGCCGGGCCGCCGGAGGTATCGATATTCAGCGCAATGGCGTTGTCCTCGACACCGGTCGATTCGTCCAGCGTCAGGGTCACTTCCTCAGCCACGTCGACCGTGATCGTCCCCGAAGTCGTCGCCGTGTCACCGCCGTCGGCTTCCATCGCCGTCGCCGTCACCGTCAGGTCGAAGGAACCCGAATAGTCGTCGGCGGGCGTGATCGTCAGTCCGTCGAGCTGCTGTTCGGTCAAGGTCCAGGTGCCATCCTGATTCGCCGTGCCCGCATTAAGCGTCGCGCCGTTCGGAACACCGGAAATGGTGATCGACATGCTTTCCGAACCGTCCGTATCGGTCAGGCCGGGATCGATGTTGAGCGCGATGGCCGTTTCCTCGTCGCTCGATGCGTTACTCAGATCAAGCGTCGGCGCATCCGCATCGGCCGCCACCGAGACGGTCAGCGTGCCGCTGTTTACCGCCGTGTCCGTGCCGTCCGTCGATGTCGCACTGACGCTGAGCGTAAAGTCGGCGTCGTTGTTCGCAGGCGGCGTGATCGACAGGCCTTGCAGGTCGCCGGGCTCGAGCGTCCAGGTGCCATCCTGGTTGTCGGTGCCGGCACTGAGCGTCGCGCCGTTCGGAACACCGGAAATGGTGATGCTCAGGGATTCGGAGCCATCCGTATCGGTCAGACCGGCACTGATGTTGAGCGCGATGGCATTGTCTTCTGTGCCCGACGCGTCGCTTAGGTTCAGCGACGGCGTATCGGCATCGGCCGCCACCGAAACCGGGAGGCTCGCGGTTACGGTTTCCGTATCGGCACCGTCCGTCGTCGTCGCGGCGACCGACAGTGTGAAGTCGGTATCCGAATCCGCCGGCGGTGTCACCGTGAGGCCATTCAGTTGATCCGGCGTCAGGTCCGCCGAACCCTCCGTCACCGTAATCGTCTGCGTATCGCCGGCGCCGTCCACATAGGTCAACGTCGCCCCGTCGGGGATGTCGCCGATGGTAATGGAGAGCGTCTCGGAGTCATCCGTGACACCAGCATTGATGGTCAGCGGGATCGCCGTGTCCTCGGTCCCAGACGCGGCGTTTACCGTCACCGTCGGTGCGTCGGCGTCGCCCTCCACGGTGACCTTGAACGAATTCGACGTCGTCTCCGTATCGCCGTCGTTCTCGGTGGCCGTCACGTTCAGGCTCATCGTGATCTCGCCCGAGAAATCATCGGGCGGCAGGATGCAGACCTGCGGCAGTTCGGCCGGCGTCACCGACCAGGTGCCGTCGCCGTTGTCCGTGCCCGGCGCCAACAGTGCGCCCGCGGGAACGTCGCTGATGGTGATGGTCAGGGACTCGGAACCGTCCGTGTCGCTCAGGGCCGAATTCAGGTTAAGCTGGATCCAGGTGTCTTCCGTGCCCGTCTCGTCCTGCACCGTCGCCGTCGGCGCATCCGCATCGCCGGTCACCGAGACGTCAAGCGTGCTGGTCACCGTCTCCGTGTCGGTGCCGTCCGTCGTCGTCGCACTCACCGAAAGCTGGAAGTTCTCATTGGAATCAGCCGGCGGCGTGATCGTCAGGCCGTCCAACTGCTGCTCGGTCAGCGTCCACGTGCCGTCCTGATTGTCGGTACCGGCGCTTAAGCTGGCCCCGTTCGGAACACCGGAGATGGTGATCGACAGGGATTCCGACGAATCCGTCACACCAGCGTCGATGTCGAGCGCAATCGCCGTGTCCTCCAGACCCGAGGCATCCGACACCTCCAAGTCCGCCTCGTCGGCAACCGCCGCCACATCAACGGTCAAGGTGCCCGTCGTCGTCGCCGTATCACCACCATCCGCTTCCGTCGCCGTCGCCGTTACATCCAGGTTAAAGGAACCGGAGTAATCCGCCGGCGGCGTGATCTCCAGGCCGTTCAGGTCACCGGCCGACAGGCTAAACGTCTGCTCACCCGTCTCCGGATCGGTCGAAACCAACGTGCCCGCATTCAGCGACGCGCCGTCGGGAACACCAGAGATCGTGATCGACAGGCTCTCCGATTCGTCCAGGTCGGTCAGGCCCGGATCGATATCCAGCGCAATGGCGTTGTCCTCGTCGCCCGACGCATTGCTCAGATCCAGCGTCGGCGTGTCCGCGTCCGCCGCAACCGAAACGTCCAGCGTGCCCGTGTTCGTCGCCGTGATGTTGAGCGTGAAGTCAACGTCCGAGTCCGCCGGCGGCGTAATGGCAAGACCGTTCAGCTGATCCGGCGTCAGTTCCGCCGTGCCGTCGGTCACCGTGATCGTCTGTGTCGCACCCTGATCGTCCTCATAAGTCAGCGTCGCGCCGGCCGGGATGTCGGCGATCGACACACTGAGAGTCTCGCTATCGTCCGTCGTATCGGCGTTGATGGTCAGCGGGATCGCCGTGTCCTCGGTACCCGAAGCCGGTACCGACAGGTCAAGGCTCGGCGTGTCCGCCTCGCCGGAGACATCGACAGTCAAGGTCCCGCTGTTGATCGCCGTGTCGCCGCCGTCCGCTTCCGTCGCCGTCGACGTCACAGAGAGATCGAAGCTCCCCGAGAAATCCTCGGGCGGCGTCACCGTCAGGCCGGCCAGTTCGTTAACCTGGTCGTCAACCGTCAGGGTCCAGGTGTCGGAGGCCGCGTCATAGGTGCCGGCGCTCAGCGTCGCCCCGTCCGGAACGCCCGAGATGGTCACGCTCAGGGACTCCGAGCCGTCCGTATCGGTCAGGCCCGACGTGATGTTCAGAGCAATGGCGTTGTCTTCCGTCCCCGACACGTTGCTCAGATCCAGCGTCGGCGTGTCCGCGTCCGCCGCAACCGAAACGTCAAGATCGCCGGAAGTTACCGTACCATCCGTCGACGTGGCGCTGACGGCCAAAGTGAAATCGACGTCCGAGTCCTCGGGCGGCGTCACCTTGAGACCGTTCAATTGATCTTCGGTCAGTGTCGCCGAGCCGTTAGCGACGGTAATCGATTGCACCACGCCCTGATCGTCGACATAGGTCAGAGCCGCGCCGCCGGGGATATTGGAGATCGAGATGGATAGCGATTCCGAATCATCGGTGACCCCGGCGTTGATATCTAGGGCAATGGCCTTGTCTTCGATGCCGGCGGCACTGTCGAGAACCAGGGTCGGAGCATCGGCGTCGGCAGCGACGTTGACGGTCAAAGTGCCGGACGATGTCGCCGTGTCGCCGTCATTCTCCGTCGATGAGATCTCGACGTTGATGTTGAAGCTGCCGGAAAAATCGTCGGGCGGCGTCACCGTCAGCTCATCCAACCGATGCAGGTCCTCCGGCTGAATGACCCAATGGCCTGTCGTCACCTCGGACCCGACACTCAAGACCGACCCTGCGGGCACGCCGGTAAGGGTCATCGCCGACAGGGACTCTGACCCGTCCACATCGGTGAGCGCAGCGCTCAAATCAAGGGCGATCGCCATGTCCTCGGTGCCGGCCACATCATTGAGGATCAGTTCCGGCGCGTCAGCGTCTCCGGTGACGGAGACGTTGAACACGCCGTTGCGCGTCGCCGTGTCGTCGCCGTCGGTAGCCGTGACAGCCACACCAAGATCGAAATCGGCATCGGAATCGGCTGGCGGCGTAATACTCAGTCCGTCGAGATCATCGGCCGAAAGCGTCCAGGTGCCGTCCTCATTGTCGGTACCGGCGCTGAGCGTTGCGCCGTCCGGCACACCGGAGATGGTCACCGACAGGGTCTCGCTGTCGTCGCTGGTGCCGGCGTCTATGACCAGCGGAATGGGCGTGTCCTCGGTGCCGCTGACGTTGGGATCAAGGGTCAAGGTGCCCGTCGCCACCGCCTGATCACCACCGTCCGTTTCCGTCGCCGTCACCGTGAGGCCGTTCAACTGCGCTTCGGTCAGAGTCCAGGTATCGGAATCCGAGTCGTAGATTCCGGCGCTCAGCACGGCGCCCTCAGGAACATTGGCGATGGTGATGGAGAGCGTTTCCGATCCGTCAAGGTCGGTCAGCCCCGGGTTGATGGAAAGCGCAATGGCCGTATCCTCGTCGCCGGTCGCCGGTGTCGTCAGGTCGAGGATCGGCGTGTCCGCGTCGGCCGCCACCGAGACCTGGAGGTTACCGGTGGTCGTCGCCGTATCGGTGCCGTCGGTCGTGGTCGCGGTCACCGCCAGGTTGAAGTCCTCATCCGAATCGGCTGGCGGTGTGATGGCGAGGCCGTTCAGTTGATCCGCCGTCAAATCTGCCGATCCGCTGGTCACCGTGATCGTCTGGGTCGTTCCTTGATCGTCCACATAGGTCAGAGTCGCCCCGTCCGGGATATTGGCGATTGAGACGCTGAGGCTCTCCGAACCGTCCGTGTCGGTCAGGCCCGGGTTGATGCCAAGCGCGATGGCCGTGTCCTCGGTGCCGGTGGCCGGCGACGTCAGGTCTAAGGTCGGCGCGTCGGCAACCCCGGAAACGTCGACCGTCAGCGTGCCGGTGTTGATCGCCGTGTCGCCGCCGTCCGCCTCCGTCGACGTCGCTGTCACGTCCAGGTCAAAGGAACCGGAAAAGTCCGCAGGCGGCGTCACCATGAGGCCGTCCAATTCGTTGACCTGATCGTTTACCGTCAACGTCCAGGTGTCGGTGTTCGCGTCGTAGGTGCCGGCGCTCAGCGTCGCCCCGTCCGGGACACCCGTGATGGTAACGCTTAGGCTTTCCGAGCCGTCTTGATCCGTCAGCCCAGACGTGATGTTAAGCGCAATCGCGTTGTCTTCCGTCCCAGACA
>Ga0056126_10000362_pt1 | contig 16438 bp, 13 predicted proteins | sample WorMetLIZAISLAND_FD_71117 | JGI IMG/M metagenome (GOLD analysis project Ga0056126, IMG submission 71117) | Marine gutless worms symbiont microbial communities from Max Planck institute for Marine Microbiology, Germany - Inanidrilus manae... ...
GCGCGTACGCGCGTACGTGCGGAAAAGGGGCGGCAGTGTCAGGTGAATACTGTACCTGTACAAACAGAAGCGGCTTGCGCTCCTGTCCACCCGAGAGGATTTACCACTCACGGACACCGTCCTTCGCCCTCGCGCGCCAAAACCATCATGCGATGATCCGGCGGCGGAGCGATGTCCGACTCCTCGACCCGAAAGCCGGCCTTGGCGAACGCCGACAGGGATCGCCGATTGTCGTGCCGGACCGCGGCGACAACTCGGGTGATTGGCCACGTGCCGAACGCCCGACCACAAGCTTCCCGCAAGGCTGCGACACCACGGCCATGATCGGTGAACGGGCGCAATAGGTAGACGGTGACCCTTGCCGTTCCCTTGTCCAGCCGGTCTAGGCGGACGGTACCCGCGGGGATTCCATCCATGGTTTCCACGATAAAGAGCAGATGGTCGTCATTATGGAGGACGCCATCGAACCATTGGCGATGTTCGTCCCAGGCGACAGTTTTCCGGCTGGTGCTCAAGGAAACGATCCACGGGTCGTTGCGCCACTGGAACAACATTTCCCTGTCCTCGGAGGTAGCGCCCCGCAGCGTGATCGCGGCGGTCGAGGCTTCGGCATGGATGACGCGGTCTCGCAGCCCTCCTTGGCGACCAACTGAACCGACGCCCGAACGTGGGTCAGCCAAGATCCGCCTCCGTGAAGATATGGCCGGGGGCGACATCACGCGTCAGCCGCCGACCCACCAACTCTCCCCGCTTCTTCGGTTCGAATGCGGTGCCGGGACGGCGGAAGACAATGTCGTGCTCGGCGAGGACGTGGCCGGCGTTCAAGGCCTTTGCTGCCTGACAGGACAGGCGATATTCCTTCCGTCCCTCGCGTTCACTCTCGGCCGGAAGGAAAGTGCCGTCACCCAGGCAAGATTCGGTCGCGCGGATCTGCCGAACCAGTTCCGAAAGTCCTTCAGGGTCGGCGGAGAAACGGTGATCTGGCCCTGGCAGTGTGCGGTCAAGGGTGAAATGCTTCTCGACGATCGACGCCCCCATCGCCGTGGCGACGGTCGCCGCGAGGACTCCCTCCGAATGGTCGCTGAATCCGACCGGGCAGCCGAACGCCTGGGAGAGCACGTCCATCTTGCGCAGGTTAAGCTCGGGCAAGGGTGCCGGGTAGGCGGACACGCAATGGAGGATCGCAAGCTCGCGACCCCGTGCCTCCCGAAACGCGTTCACCGCATCTTCGACCTCGTCAAGGGTCGCCATCCCCGTCGAAATGATAACCGGCAGACCTGTCGCCGCCATGGTTTGGAGCAACGGCAGGTTGCCGAGATAATCCGAGCCGTTCTTGATGGCTGCCGCACCGATGCCGACGAGATCGCGGACGCCTTGGTCCCCGGTCGGCGTGCTCAAAAAGGCGACGCCGGCTTCGTCGCATGAGTCCTTCAAGTCCCGCAGATCGCTCACGCCGAGTTCGCATCGCTTGAACATTTCGATCTGGGATTCGACGACGGTTCGCCCCTCGGAAAGGTACTCGTAGGTCAATGACGGGTCGGCGACGAAATCCTCGGTCCGGTAGTTCTGAAATTTGACGGCGTCGGCGCCGGCCTCGGCGGCAGCAGTGATGATGCGTTTCGCAAGCCCGATGTCGCCATTGTGATTGATCCCTGCCTCCGCGATGACAAAGCAGGGATGGCCGGGACCGATGACCCTGTCGCCGATACGGATCTCCGAGTTGGCTGCCAAGTTTCGGCCGGGCACGGTCAAGATGAACGGGAACTCCGTCGCGGCGCGCGGTCGGACCAAGCCCCCAGAACAGCGGCCGCGATCCGGTCGGCGCCGCGACCGTCGACAAGAGCCTGGCCCGCCTCGGCCATGCGGGCACGGCGGCCCTGGTCAGCAAAGAGAGTCATGATCTCGTCCAGGATCGTCGTGTCGGCGACCGCCTCGCTGCTCCCGAGATAGATCGCGGCACCCATGTCGGCCATGGCCCGGCCGACCGGGACCTGATCGCGTGACAGCGCGACAAGGATCGTGGGGACGCCGAGAAACGCCAGCTCCGAAGCCGTGCTGCCGGCGGCGGACACGGAAATCGTCGCCCTGGCAAGAACGGTTGCCATGTTCGAGACGTCTCGTTCGATCGTGTGGAGTCCGTTGGCGGCGGCCCGACCATGGTAGCCAGGTCCCAGAATCGCCGTGGTTTCTGGCGGATGGTCAAGGATCTGGAGGAGGTCAAGGACGCGGGCCGTCTGATCACCCGTGTCGGCTCCACCGAACGTGACAACCAATCGGTCGCCTGTCTGGTCAATGCGTCGGTCTCTGCGCACCCGAAGGAACTCCCGGCGCAACGGGAAATAGTCCGATCCCAGGCAAAGGCGGACCCCCGATTTCCCGCGATAGGGCAAGCGACTTGCTGAAGGCGCAGAGTCGATGACCACGTCGCTGGCATAGGTGTCGAGGCGCTTGCCGTCGTTGAGCACGGCGAGGCAGAAGCCGGCCGCTGACAGCCGTTCCAGGTCCTCGGCTTGGGCCTCGTAGGTGTCGAGGAGGAACGGACCCTCCGCGGGGTCGATTCGGGACATGATTTCGCGGCTGCCGGCGCCGTCTTCGGTGAGCCGCAGGACGTCGAACCCCAAGCGTTCGACCGGCTTCGAGTCGCTGTCCGACGCCATGAGAAAACGTGGGCGGCCACATCCATTGCGCACAATCGCATCCGCGATTGCCAAGGTCCGCATGACGTGGCCGTAACCCACTTGGGGGCTGCAATCGGCACGGATCGAGACGTTTGCACCAGCCATTCAAAGATCAACTGTCGCCGGTTGCCATCGGCCGCGCTGCACGATCGGAGGTGTCCGCGACCATCTCGCGGCTTTCACCGACATGACTGTCATTTATTCCGGACAGCCAAGGGTTCGCGTCAATGATCGCCAACACGTCCCGATAGCCCAGTGGAACGGGTGACGGCGGAAGAAGCGCGAACAGCTCTTTCAGAAATGCCAGGTCTTGCGGATAGTCCAATGTCCACCGCTGCTGCGCGGCAACGCCCCCGGGGCCGGCTAGGTTTGCCCGCGTGGCGTCGGGATGGTGACGCAGGTACGGCGTGACATGTTCCCGGTCGTGCGCATCACTGGCTTCGCGCGCCGCGCGCTCGAGCCAATCGAACGCGATGGCCTCGCAATCAAGACCATGCGGCCATGAGGGCGGCATGTTGTTGCATGCATAAGCCGCGTTCTCCCTCGACCGAAGTTGGAGCACCTCGGCGCACACGGCCGGATCGATCAACGGACAATCGCTGGTTACCCTCAGGACGACGCCGGCTTTGAGTTCCAGGCCGGCCTGGTAGTAGCGGTCGAGAACGTCGGTTTCTGAACCCCGAAATACCTCTACGCCACATCGCTTGGCCTCCACGACGACGCCATCGTTGTCGGACGATGTCGGCACGGCGCAGCACACGACGTCGACACCGGCTATCGCTTTGCATCGCTCCAACACGCGGGCAAGCACGGTCTTCCCTGCCAGGTCCATCAGGATCTTGCCCGGCAATCGGGTGGAACCCATGCGCGCCTGAATGATGGCGGCGGTACACGTCATGGAATGGCTATGCCACTGCCAACGTTTCGGCGAGCGTTTCGACCACCCGGTCGACATCGGCCTCGGACATCCCGGCCGAAAGCGGCAGCGACAGGCAGTGCCGATAGTATGTCATCGCGCCCGGCAGATCCGCTGCGCCATATCGTTCACGATAATACGGCTGCATGTGGACCGGAATGTAGTGCACTTGGCTACCGATCCCCCGCGCTCTCAGGCGGTCCATCAACTCGGCCCGGGACGTATCCGCCGCCTCGAAATCGATCCTTACCCCATAAAGGTGCCACACGGGCCGGCAGGCGGCGGCCCGACCGATCGGCCGTACGGTCGGGGCAAGGTCTGCCAGCGCAGCATCATAGCGTTCGGCGAGTTCACGCCGGCGTGCGGCGAACTGCGGCAGCTTGCGGAGCTGGCTCAACCCCAACGCACAATGAAGATCGCTGGCCCTATAGTTGAACCCCAGTTCAAGCATCTCGTAATACCAGGGGTTGGCCCGCTCGCCGGTGAAGGCCAGGTCGCGGTTTTGCAGCGCCTCGGCGTCTCGGGTCATGCCATGGCTGCACAATTGGCGAAGATGAAGGTACAGCCTTCGGTCATTCATCGTCACCGCTCCGCCCTCGCCCATGGCGATCGTCTTCACCGGGTGAAAGGAGAACGTGGCCATGTCGCCGTGCCGACAACTGCCGACGGGGATCTCGTCGTCCGTTCCGTCGCTATACGTGGAGCCCAATGCATGACAGGCATCCTCGACCACCGCGGTTCCCCGTCCGCGTGCTATCTGCGAAATACGGGGAAGATCCGGGCTCTGTCCGGCCAGGTGGACGGGGACCACGGCTGCCGCATGGCCACCGGCGGCGTCGAGGGCACGTTCAAAGTCGTCCGGGCGCATCAGGCCGGTTGCCGGGTCCACGTCGGCGAAGATTACCTCGGCGCCCACGAATCGCGCGGCGTTGGCGGTGGCGAGAAATGTGATCGTCGGAACGATCACGCGATCGCCGGGACCCAACCCGAGTCCAAGAATGGCGAGATGCAGCGCCGCGGTACCGCTGGAGCAGACAACGGCATGGCGGCTGCCAGTGTTGTCAGCAAGCGCCTGCTCGAACGTTTCCACTTGCGGCCCGCACGTCAGGTAGTCGCTACGCAACACGCCGATCACGGCTTCGATGTCGTCCTCGTCAACGACGTGCCGGCCGTATGCAAGGAACGGCGAACGTCCGGTCATCGGTTTCAGGCCGGCGGAAGATCGCACCAATGGCGCAATGCTTTGCCGTCGAGCCACCGGTCGTTGATATCGCTGGTGTAGCTGAACCCGTCGGCGACCGGCCTGGCGCCTTCGATCCGGTACGGTTCATCGGTCCAAAACCGGAAGGCCGGCGCAATCACGTAGCGATCATCGAGTTCGAAGGTGAACCGGCAATCGTCCGCGGTGATCAAGACCTCATGAAGCTTTTCCCCCGGTCGAATACCGATCACGCGATGGGCCATATGTGGGGCTATCGCGTGCGCCAGATCGGTGATCTTCATGCTCGGAATTCTCGGCACGAAGGTCTCGCCACCCTGCAACAACGTGAGGCACGAGAGCACGAAGTTCACGCCCTGCTGAAGCGTGATCCAGAACCGGGTCATTCGCGGGTCCGTGATCGGAAGGCTGTTGGCGTTTTCGGAGACAAGCTTGCAAAACAGCGGGATGACGCTGCCACGGGACCCGACGACATTTCCGTAGCGGACGACTCCGAACCGAGGGCCCGTCTGACTGCTCAAGTTGTTGGCCGCGATAAATATCTTCTCCGCGGCCAACTTGCTTGCGCCATAGAGATTGACCGGATTGGCCGCTTTGTCCGTCGAAAGAGCGATCACCTTGCGGACGCCGGAGCGAATGGCCGCCTGGACGACGTTCTCCGCGCCAATGACGTTTGTGTTGATGCATTCGAAGGGATTGTACTCGGCGGTTGGCACTTGCTTCAGCGCGGCGGTGTGAATGACGTAGTCAATCTCGCGCATGGCCATGTCCAGACGACTGCTGTCGCGGACATCGCCGATGAAGTACCGGAGCGCCGGATGGCCGTTGAATGCCGGATCCTCCTGCATCTGGTATTGCTTCATCTCGTCGCGCGAATAGATGACGAGACGCCTCGGCCGGAACCTCTCCAGGACGGCGCCGACGAACTGCTTGCCGAATGATCCGGTTCCACCGGTGATCAACAGCGATGCGCCGTCAAGATCGGGCGCGGGCGACAGGAAATCGTCGCCGGGTAGCGAAGTCATCACGACTGATATCTCTTGCTGTGTTTTGAAGTCCGCCGATCGTCACCGATCAGCCCGCCCAGGAGTCAATTTGACGCTCCCAGGCACATGCCAGACGGCGATCCGAATCCGTGGTCGGTTTACCGGCCCTTGCGCAGCGGTACCATCGCGGTTTCGTCGCCGGGGAGCACGCCGATGTCACGGTCGACGATCTTCCGCAGCGATTTGTACGCGTGGCTGAAATTGCCCGAGCGGGTGCCCGGTTTGAGCTTGAAGGCGAGATACTCCTTCACCAGCATCCACGTGTAGTTCATGCCACGGCCTTTGACGTTCTTGGCGAGCACGAGGAGCAGAAGGAGTCCGCGCAAGCGGTAGGCAATCACGGGATATGTGATCAGCGCCATACCCCATTGCCCGCTCGCGACAAGTCGCCACAGGCTCGGATACGGATCCGATGCCTCCGTCGAGGGCATGGCCGACGCGCTGTTCTCGATCAGCCTTCGGGGATTGGCATAGTATCCCGTATCGGATTCGGCGGCCCGAAACCCCTCCGTGTCCCGCATAACGGCTTGCCTGTAAGCTTCGATGCCGAATTTTTCGGCGTACGCGTAATTGACCTCCACCGTAATCTGGGGTCGCCAGGTCTCACAGATCAGCTTCGGGAAATCGGTGAAGTTGAGGGTCGTGTATTCATCGTGTGCGTCGCGGTCGGAGATCGCCAGCAAGTAGTCCTCCTCGCCGTCGAGATCTCGACCGATCAAGCCTTTACTGCGGGCGTATTCATACAGCGGCGTGCCGGGCAGCGCCTGAGCGTAGTTGATGCTGAGATCGTTGGGGTTCTGGCTCGTGCTGATGGTGTTGGTGAATTTGCAGAAGCGGATCGTCTCGTTCACGGTCTCGGGACTTTCGCCGGGCATGCCGAGGACCAGTTGCACCGTCGAGCCTAGCCCAGCCTCGATGGTCCACTTGACCGCGTTGTAGTTCTGTTCGATGGAGACCTTCTTCTCCATAACTTCGAGCATCCGCTCGCTGCCGGTTTCGTTGCCGTAGACAATCGCCGTGCATCCGGCGTCTTTCATCATGGCGACGATTTCCGGGGTCATTCCCGAAGCGCGGGTGCCGACATACCAAATGATGTCTCGCTTCTTGATCTCGGCGCAGAACTCGGCCAGCCAGCGCCGGTCGGTGCCAAAGTTCTCGTCGGCCGTGTGCAGCATCCCGACATCGAACCGCTCGATGACTTCGTCCAGCCGCTGCATAACGATCGGTACCGGAATGAACCTGATACTTTTGTCCCATCGGTGGCAGAAGGTGCACCGCGAGACGCAGCCCTTCGACGTGTAAAGGGTAGCGATCCGTTTGCCGATCCGATGGGGTTCGTAGAACCGCGGATCATCCTCCAGATGGTCTGTCGCCGTTTTCGGATCGTGCGCTTTCGGGAAGTAAAGGTCGATGCTCGAACTTCCCTCAAGGTCGTTCCAATCGACCTCGTAGAGCTGATCTCCGGGAAGCGCCGTCTCGTAGCCCGTGTTGACCAACACGCCGTCCTCATCGAGGAATGCGAGTCCCGGAATGTCTGCGAAGTCTTTTGGGCGACGGGTCGTTTCGGCTCGCCGGCAGAGCTTGACCAGGGAGTTTTCGCCTTCGCCGAGCACGACCAGATCGACGCCCGTGCGGTGTAAGAGGACATTAGCGCTCGCGCCCATGTTGCCGCCGAGGACGATCAGCGCCTCCGGCAGCATGTCCTTGACGTCCACACTCAGCCGCTTGCAGTACTCGTAGGCGGTTGAAACGACTGCGCTTACACCCAGCACGTCGGGCTTGCGCTCCCGAATGTGCGCGAGCACTTCGGCATAGTCCGGTCGGCTCCCGTCGATGTTGTAGAACTCGACGTCGTCGAAACCGTTCTTTCGCAGGTAGTGGATCAGCGTCAGGCTACCCAGCGGCGAAAACGATGTGGGCTTCGGTCGGATCGGCGTCGTAACGATCATGATCCGCATGAGTGTTCACCTTTCAGCTCAAGTCGATGCCTGCGGCCGACGGCTTTTCTAGCCATTTTTTCTTTTCCCCGCAATTTCATCATGAAGTTGTACTGCTCGAATGGTGGACAACAACCACATAAAATATTTATGGATATTTCTTGGATGTCTCGAATTGTGAAGCAATATCATCGAGTTCTAAGCGCGCCCGCGCCACGATAGGCCTCCCCGACCGTAGATGCGGTCCTCCCTCCGATGATGCGGATATCTACAGGTTCGTGGGCACCGGGTTATCGCCGACCGATCCCTGACGAGGTCCGGCCGATGCCGCGGGACGACGGCCAAGCAAGCGCTGCGGCGTCGCTGTTCAAGCGCAGTCGGGCCAGCGTCGAGGATCGATGAATCGAACGTCGTCAATTGGCCCGACGCTCGCATCGAGCGGCTTACCTGCATCTCGTGCAGCGGCGAGCACGGCGCGAAATTGTGCCAGGTTCTTGGTTCCGACAATCAGGTGGTCGAGTTCGGGCCGCTGGAAACCGAAAGCAAGGCACGCCTGCAACCGGGTCAGACCCTGATCGGAGACAAACTTCCCGATATCTTGGAGTCTGGCTCTGACCGGCGCGAAATAGTCGGGCAGGCTCTCCGGGGCGCGCAAAAGGATACCCTTGAGAAAAAGGGAACGGGCATGAACTTCCACGTTCAATGCCTTCAACGCCGCCAGATGGCCCGAACGCAGCAGCCGCGTATCCGCGATGCTGAACGGGAGCTGGACGACGTCCGGCGTGAACCGCTCGAGAACCCCGTCGATCTCTGCCGCGTCATAGACGGAAACACCGATCCGCTGAACCCAGCCCGCCTCACGGCATTCGCCGAGGGCATCGATCAGCCGTTCGCCGCCGGGCTTCAGGAGGTCGGCGGCCGCGTGCACGAGCACGCCGTACAACGATCGAACACCTAGCCGGTGTCGCGACCGATCGAGCGCGGCCTTGAACGTCTGCGCCTCTCCAGCCGTAGCCTCGGAGCCATCGACGACCGGCGTCTTGGTCACGATCCGGAAGGCATGGCCGTCCCACAACGCCCGTCCGAGGACTTCCTCGGCAGTGCCATAGCGTTCGGCCGTGTCGAGCAGCCGGATTCCGGCATCGTGCGCATCGCGGAGCAGGACGCGAACGTCCGCCTCGGAAACGCGGCCGCCCGAAGCCGGGAACCCGTAGTCGAGGCCGAACTGCACCGTGCCGAGGCCGAGGCGTGCGGCGGGAACAGGCATCTCCTGATCGGCCGTCGGAACCTCAGCCTGTGTGGCCGCAGCCTTCATTGCCGACGCGACAGCCCCTACGCTTGATGTCCGCTGGTGCCCACGCTGCCGGTTTCCCACGCTACCGCACTCCGGGTGAAACGGCGTCACCCAGAGAAACGGAGTCCGGTGCCCTTTCCGGCGAGGACCGAATCAGGCGTAGGCAACCACGGCCTCGACCGGCAATCGAACCTTCAATGGCCGGCCGAGGAGGTTGAGTAGAACGACGACACGTTCGTCGTCCGTCATGCAGTCAAACAGACCGACCTGCTCGCACAGCGCGCCGGCCGCGATCTGTATCTTGTCCCCCTTGGCGAAGGGCGCGACCTTGTCCATGCGCACGAAGCCGCTGTCGTCTTCGCGCGCGCGGATGCCTTCGACGATACCCGCCGGCACCGCGGACGGCGTTTCGCCGAGGCAGACGAGGTCCCGAATGCCGACCGTCGAGCGGATCGCCTGCCAGCGCGTCGCCGCCGGGTCCATGCGCACGAACAGGTAGCCGGGAAACAAGGGGGCCGGGGTCCAATCAACCCGGCGCGCGTGCCGCCGCCGCTTGAGGTATTGCGGAAGATAGGCCTCGAATCCCTGGCGGTGCAGGTGGGCACGGCCCAACCGTTCGGCCCGCGTGTGGGTGTGGACGGCGTACCAGCGGTCCATGGCCGAACCTATTCCGGCAAGCGCGGCCGCTGCCGCGCAATATTGAGAAGCTTGGGCGCGAGGACTCGCTCGGCAGGCAGAACGGTCAGGCATCGCTCGAACACCGCCTGCGGATCGCGAAGGTCGGTGATCACCGCCGCATCGGCCGCGCTCAAGGCGCCGATGTCATGCAGCACCGGCCGCCCGGCGAACTGTTCCTCTGTGCTGTTCTCATCGACGAACCCCAGGAGGTCGATCCCGCCGGTGCCCGCGCACAGCGTGGCGATTTCGCCGAGATCGCTGACCCCGACCAGTGTCACCCGTGTCCATCGGCGCTTCGCGCACTCCTCGAAGAGGTCGACGCACTGGCTGCGGGCGTTGCGGAAGAAATTGAGCGAGGCCGAGAGGTACTCCGCCGTCAGCGCCGATTTTTCGGCGAATCCCTGTGGCGTCAGATAATAGGCGTAGCGGTTCTTCGGGATGTTCTGGACCTTGATCAGCCTCTTGTTGACGCACCGGCGCAAATAGGCGTTGGCCAGACCGAGCGCGATGCCCAGTTCCTGGGCGATCGAGCGCTGGGTGATGAACGAGTTGTCCTGGACAGCATTCAAGACCCCGAGGGTGATCTCGGTTTCGGACTGAAGTGCGGTCGAACTGGACTCTGTTTTGTTCACGAAAAACCTCGCGGAGTCAGCCGGCTGAAGAGAAGACGACAGGTAGCGTTCATCCGATGAACGTCAATATCTACTGCGTTCAACATGTGAATGTCAATATCTGCTTTGTGAATTGGGTGTCATCCTCGTGGGGGCGGTGACGGACCGGCCCCGGTGGTTGTCGATTGGCAAATCGGGGTCGGCTGTCTATGCTCGCGCGCCACCTGGCCGGACGCAGTCGCTGTCGGCGATTTCCGGATCTCGGGACGACGACACCGTCGCAGGCAGCATGATATCGAGGATCCACGAGGGGCACGTTCTCGGCACGGCAACATTCCTGACCCTGCCGCTCGCCATCTTCGCGCCGAAGGGCCTGGCGCCGTTGTTCGCGGTGGCGGCGGTGGCGGCAATCGGCGTTACCTCCGTCCGTGAACGCCGGTTTCCGCCGCTGCCCAAGCGCCTGTCCCTGTTTCTCGGCGCGTTCGTGGCATTGTCCTTGGCCAGCGCCCTATGGTCGGTCTCCCTGGACGACACCTTGTCGACCCTGCCGTCCGTGGCGCTGACCCTTCTCGGCGGACTTGTTCTGGTGTCGACGGGAAGCCGGCTCGGCGTCGAGGAAAGGAGTTGGTTCCAGACCGCCGCCGTTGCCGGGGGCTGCGCCGGATTCGGACTCCTGGTGATCGAGTTGCTGAGCGGGGCATCGATGACGGTCTGGCTCCGGGATCTGGTTGGAAAGCCGAGCATCAACGCCATGAACCCCATGCTCCTTCTGAACTCGGCAACGACGGTGGCGGCACTCTATGTCTGGCCCTGCATTTGGGTGGCGTGGTGCCGCCGCTGGTGGTTGGTGTTTGGCGGGCTGCTCGCCGGCGCTGTCGCCTGCGCGTTTCTCGCCCAAGCAGACGCGCCGTTCGCCGGTCTCGCCTGCGGTGCGGTACTGTTTGTTGCCGTGGCCGCGAGTCCGCGCGTGGTGCCCGCGGTCTTCGCCGCCTTTCTCGTTGCCGGCGTCGCCGCGGCGCCGTTGATCCCCGGATGGGTCCACACCGCCGTTGGCGATGTTGGTGAGCCTGGACCGATGTCGTACTCGGGCTATCACCGGCTGATCATATGGGAAGCAACTGCCAGCCACATCCGCAACCGCCCGGTCCTTGGCCACGGATTCGACACGGCCCGCGCCCTCTACGACAGCAGCGACCGGCGGATGAACTATCGTTTCCGTGCCGATGGCGCCGTCTGGTGGAAATCGCACTTTGAGCCCATACCGCTGCATCCGCACAACGCCATTCTCCAGGTTTGGCTCGAACTCGGGATGGTGGGGGCGGCGATGATGCTCGGCATGCTGCTAGTCATCGTCGCCGCGGTCGCCGTCGCCCTGCGCGACCGCTTCGACAAGGCGTTCGGTCTCGGCGTTCTCGGCTCGGCCGTGTTCATCTCGTCGGTCAGCTACGGCATCTGGCAAGCCTGGTGGATCGGGGCGCTGGCCCTGCTCGCCGTGTTCTGCGTCGGTGCGCTGCCGCCGCCCGGCGGGACTCTGGCGGCACGAGGCGCAATGCCAGCGGCCCGAGCAGCCCAACCACCCCCACCGAGGCAAAGCCGAGCCCCCACGGCAGAACGTCCCCGGCACCACCGGCCGCGTCGAGGATGACACCGAACACCAGTGGGCCGACGAAGGCGAGGCCGAATCCGACCAGCGAATGCACGGCCATGGTCGCCCCCTGGCGCGCCGGCTCGGCGACCGCCACGGCGCCGGCCGTGAGCGCGGCGGAATCGAGCTGCACCGCGGCCCCGTAGACGATCGCCAGGACCACGACGAGGCCATAGGCGAGGGGGGGGCGGTGAACCCGAAGCCCAAGGCCATCGCCGCCGACGACAGCATCATCACGGTGATCGCCCGGTGCCGGCCGAAGCGCACGCACACTTCGTTGCCGCCGATGCTGGCGGCCATGGCGACCAGCGCGCCGAGGGTCGCCACGGTTGTCGGCGCCAGCCAGCCATCACCGCCCTCCAGGGCAACGGCAAAGGCGAGGAACGCCACCGTCCACGAGCGCAAGGTGAACAGCTCCCAGCAGTGCACGCCGTAGCCGAGCACGTATCCCATCGCCGCCCGGTTGGCGAAGACGGGGCGGAAATCGAGGAGCCGCTCCGACCTGACCCGGCGTTCGGGCATCCTGGGCGGCAGCAGCAGCACGATGGCCGCGGCCACCGCCGCCGCCAGCGCCGAGGCCGCGAACGCCCAGCGCCAGCCGAACATCTCGGCGATCTCCCCGGCGAGCAGGAACGATGTCGCGGTGCCGAGACTGAAGCTCGACGTATACAACGCCACGGCACGGGACTGGCGCGGACCGTCGTAGCGGTCGACCAGCATCTTGAGCCCCGGCATGTAGGTCGCCCCCAGCGCCACGCCGGCGGCGCCGCGCAGCACCAGCGCCGACCAGAACCCCTCGGCGACCACTGCGAAGGCCGCCGCCGTCGCCGCGGCTAGGACCGCGCCGGCGAAATAGACCCGGCGGGCATCGATGCGGTCCGTGAGCGCCACCAGCACGGGCACGCCCGCCGCGTAGCCGCCGAAGTAGACACCGGCGATCCATCCCGCCTCGGTGTTCGAGAGCCCCCATTCGGCGAAGAATGTCGGCAACAGCGCCGGGAACATGAACACGCCGGTCATGGTCAGCACTTCGGCCGCGCACACGGCGGCGATCAGCGGGGCACCGGTCATCGCCCTGCCACCGGTGCCGGCCACGGCGGGCTCACACGTGGATGGCGCCGCCGGCGACGGCGAGGGCCGCCTCTTTGACCGCCTCGGAGAGCCCCGGATGGCCGTGGCTCGACCGCGCCACGTCCTCGGCCGAGCCGCCGAACTCCATGGCCACGACCAGCTCCTGGATCAGGTTCCCGGCCGCCGGACCGACGATGTGGGCGCCGAGGATGCGGTCGGTTTCGGCGTCGGCGAGGATCTTGACGAATCCGTCCGTGTCGGCGTTCGCCCGCGCCCGCGAGTTGGCCGAGAACGGGAACTTGCCGGCGCGGTAGGCGACGCCGTCGCGCTTTAAAGACTCTTCCGACTGTCCGATGGTGGCGACCTCGGGCCAGGTGTAGACGACACCCGGAATGGCCTCGTAGTTGACGTGGCCACGATGCCCGGCGATGAGCTCGACGCAGGCGACTCCTTCCTCTTCGGCCTTGTGGGCCAGCATCTTGCCGCCGATGACGTCGCCGATGGCGAAAATGCCGGGGACCGAGGTCTGGAACTCGTGATCGACGGGGATGAAGCCGCGCTCGTCGGTGGCGATGCCGACCTTTTCCAAGCCCAGGCCATCGGTGTAGGGGCGGCGGCCGATGGAGACGAGGACGACGTCGGCCTTCAAGGTTTCCGCATCGCCGCCGGCGACCGGTTCGACTGTGAGCGAGACATTGCTCTTCGTGGCCTTGGCGCCGGTCACCTTGCTAGACAGCCGGAAGGCTAGTCCCTGGCGGGCGAGGATGCGCTGCATCTGCTTGGACACCTCGCCGTCCATACCGGGGAGGATGGTGTCGAGGAACTCGATGACGGTGACCTCGGCGCCCAGGCGTCGCCAGACCGAACCCAGCTCGATGCCGATGTAGCCGGCACCGACGACGATCATGGTCTTCGGCACCTTCGAAAGCGCCAGCGCGCCGGTGGAGGAAACGATCCGCTTCTCGTCGATCTCGACACCCGGCAGCGGCGCCACGTCCGAGCCGGTGGCGATGAGGATGTTCTCGGTCTTTAGTGTCTTCTTGCGGCCGCCTTTCTCCGGCTTAACCGCGACGGTACCGGAATCGGCGATGGAACCCTCGCCGACCACATAATCGACGTTGTTCTTCTTGAACAGGAACTCGATGCCCTTGGTCAGGTCGCCAACGACCTTGTCCTTGCGCTTCATCATCGCGCCGAGGTCGAGACCGACGTTGCCGACCTTGACACCGTGGGCGGCCAGTTCGTGCGCCGTCGCCTCGTAGTGGTGCGACGACTGTAAGAGGGCTTTCGACGGGATGCAGCCGACATTGAGGCAGGTGCCGCCGAGCGCGCCGCGCATCTCGACGCAGGCCGTGCGCAAGCCGAGCTGCGCGGCGCGGATCGCCGCCACGTAACCGCCGGGGCCGCCGCCGATCACCACCAGGTCGTAATCATCCGCCATCGCTGTTTCCTCACGCCGCCGGTTCAAACCAAGGGAGGTCGTAGCGTAGCGATTTTCTGGCCGGTGTCACGTGCCGGTCTGCTGCCGCCCACGGACTCCGTTGACGCGCTGGTTGGGTAGAACGGGATCCGGATGTGCTTTAAGGGAGTCCGGCGGGCTCTGCGACGGCGCCGTCTTGGCACACAGCGATCGGTCGCGGCGCCATTTCGGCGGGTGTCCGCGACAATGCGTATTACTTGCAACTTATGAAGGATTATTTCACATAGTTTTGAACAGCATTTGGTGTATTCTGATTGTCGGCATTGACCCCGATCCGGGCATTCGATGGGTGGGCGGGATTCCCCGCCCCTTTTTCCACGACCTGGGGCGCAACTGTTTAAGGCGCGAACACGATGGCATTCGTCATAGGTACGTCCGGCGACGACACGATCATCGGGACGACCGGCGACGATGTGCTGTTGGGCGAGGGCGGCAACGACACGCTGTTCGGCAGTTCGGGAAACGATGCCCTCTACGGCGGTACGGGCAACGACGTGCTCGACGGCGGCTCGGGCAACTTCGACGAGTTCGACTTCTACCAAGGCTACATCGGCAACGATACGCTGCTGTTCGGCGGCGGAGGCTACTGGTACATCGTCGACTACGGGCAGCTGGTCTCCTACGCGATCTCGGTGGATCTGGATGCCGGAACCGTCGGCAAGGGCGCGGCCGGCACCGATACGCTGGACGGCCTCGAATGGGTGCTTGATCGAACATTTATTGACATCCGCGGCACGCCGAACGCCGACACCTTCGAAGGCCGTGATGACGTCCCCTATGTCGAATGGCGCCCCGGTGCCGGCGCCGACACGATCCACGGCAGCGCCGCCCTCGACCGGCTCAGCTACCAGGATGACCAGTCGGCCGTCGGAGTGACGGTCAACCTGGCCACCGGTCTGGCGACGGATTGGAACGGCGATACCGACACGTTTTCGGGCATCGACCGTGTCGAATCGGGCAATGGCGCCGACATCCTGATCGGCAACGCGGGTGACAACGAGTTCCGGCCCAAGGGTGCGGTCGATTCCATCGTCGGCGGAGACGGCTCCGACGAGCTGCGCTACTCCAGTGCATCCAACCCTGTCACAGTCGACCTGCAGACCGGCACCGCGACCGACGGCTTCGGCAGCATCGACACCTTCAGCGGCATCGAGAACCTCCGCGGCGGCGCGGCGGGGGACACGTTGAAAGGCGACGCCGGCGCCAATCGGCTCCACGGACAGGAGGGAAGCGATACCCTGAACGGCCGCGGCGGAAACGACGAGGTCACGTACTTCGGCGACGAAGACTACGGGGCCCTGTCCGGCATCGATGTCCGATTGGGGGCGGGAACGGCGGTCGACGGATTCGGCAGCGCCGACAAGCTGATCGATATCGAAAACGCCCGCGGCACCGCGTTCGCCGACACCCTGCTCGGCAGCAGCGGGAACAACACGCTGCGCGGCGAGGGGGGCGACGACACCCTGGTCGGTGACGGCGGCCACGACACGCTCGACGGTGGGGTCGGCGACGACGTTTTCGTCGGCGTGCAGGAGCGGGTCCTCGTCGTCGATCCATCCACCGGCCAGTTCGTGCTGACCGGGGTCGCGGTCAACGGGGATCCCGGGAATGACACATACATCGGTGGCGACGGCTTCGACATCGTCGACTACGCGGCCCTCGACTATCCGTTCTGGGCCGACGGCGTCACCGCTGATCTCGCCGCCGGTACGGCGATCGGCCTGTTTCATGACGAGACGGCGCTGTTCCTTTGGAGCGATTCCGACACCTTGATCGGCATCGAAGGCGTAAAAGGCAGCGAACTGGGCGACACCCTCGGCGGCGATGCGGGCTGCAACGTTCTGAGCGGCCGTGCCGGCGACG
>Ga0056126_10000371_pt1 | contig 16272 bp, 13 predicted proteins | sample WorMetLIZAISLAND_FD_71117 | JGI IMG/M metagenome (GOLD analysis project Ga0056126, IMG submission 71117) | Marine gutless worms symbiont microbial communities from Max Planck institute for Marine Microbiology, Germany - Inanidrilus manae... ...
GCCGCTCGGACAGCTCGTAGCGCTTGGCCATGCCTCATCTCCAACTGCGATTCAGTTGGAGATCCATGAATCACACAATACCCTCAATGTGAATCATGAATGTCGATTGAACCTAGGCCGGCGGCGCCCGCCGGGAGGCCGATGGCCACGTCGCTGATGGTCCCGCCGGCGGCGATCGAACCGGCAAAGAGCTTTTCGTCATATCCCAGCTGTCTCGCCTGTGGCAGCGCGACCGTCGCCGCCGTGGCGACGCTGGATCCGGACGTCGCCGAAAACAGCGCAGCTGTGCCGACATTGGCGTGAAGAAGGCCTCCCGGAAATCGGGACAGCCAGCTCTCCAGGGTCGCGTAGGTCTTCTCCGCGATCTCGGCCCGGACGAGGATCTCGCCAAGCAGGATGAAGAAGGGAATGGCGATCAATACGAAGCTCTCGCTGCCGGTCCAAAGAACCTCCCCCATGGCGCGGTAGAGGGGAAATGCCGAATAGCCGACATCGAGGACGAGGCCGAGCATGATCAGCGTTGCCGCGACCGGCACGCTGAGCAACAGGAGAACGAGCAGAACGGTGATCGAGACGATGAGCATGAGCTACCCGGCTCCTGTCCTGACCTCGATCTCCGTTTCCAGTTCCACCTCTTCCTCGAGGGTGGGACTGCCAACCAGCCGGGCAGAGACCGAGACGTCGCGTTCCAGAGCCGCGATGGCTGTCCGCATCAGCAACAAGACAACGCAGGCAGTGAACCACAGCAGGCCGATGAACCAGAGAAGCTGCGGAATCCAAAGCGGGGTTTCCAATGGCGTGTTGGAGATCGAGCCTCGGGAAATCGAACCCGCGAGAACCCCGTAGGCTTGCCAGCTCATGAGGACCGTGAAGGCCGAGAGCGCAATGAGCGCCAGTCCGTCGAGCGCCAGGTGAAGGGCCGGCCGCAAGTTCACGTAGACCACATCGATCCGGATATGCGCCTTGCGGAAGGAAGAGGGCGTAGGCGAATCCCCACGAAACGCTGATCGCGAACGCGTACGTCGAAAGCTCGTGCGTGCCTTGAATCGAGGTGTCGAATCCCTTCCGAAGGAGGATCTCGACGGCGATCAGCGCGACGGATGCGAACAGAAGGATGCCGCCACCCCAGACGCCGAGAAGGGAGACCCGGTCGAACCACAGGACCAACCGATCCGCGAGTCGACCGGCTCTTCCAACCATCCGCTCAACTCCTCGGCACGGAAGCTCCGCTCGGCCAGCGCATCACCGGCTCGCCGCGGAGAGCCCGACCACCTTTCCGCTGGTTTCGTTCCAACGCGTCACCCACTTCGGACCAACACGGCCAGCCCATGCAGGCAGGATCGATTCGCGCAGGATCCTGTTGGCCAACACCGTGTCTTGCTCCTGAGGCGCGACGAGGGTCATCTTGCCCGCTTCGCCGAGCGAGCACGCGCCGGTCCCGGTAAGACAGGCGATTCCCTCGCGCGTGCGCTCGACCGCCGAGGTCCACACGGTGTTCTCGTAGGCTTCGCCTTGCTTCGTAAGGAAGTCCTGGGTGGTCTTGTTGAGATCATCCCAGATCTCCAGCCGCATCGCCGTAACGACGTGGTCCCATCCGCCGACGGGCAGAGGATACAAGTGGGTGCTCACTTCGTACCACCCGGCGCTGTAGCCGGAGAGCGATCCCGTGATGGCGCAGTCGACGACACCCCGCTGTAGCGCGGTCGGCACCTCGCTGAACGCCAGCGTCACGCCTTCGGCGCCGAGCGCGTTGACGAACTCGCCCGTCGTTCGGCCGCTCCCTCGCACCTTCTTTCCCTTGAGATCGGCGAGGCTGGAGATCGGCGTGTTGCAGAAGACCACCTGTTCCGGATAGGAGACGACGCTGATGAGCTTGGCGTTGAAGCGCGCCGCCAAGGCTTCGTCGAGAACCGGTTTGTAGGCCTTGGCGACTTCCCATGCCTTCTCCGCCGCGGGCGCAAGCATGGGCAAATCGAGACCCTCGAGTTCGGGGGCATCTTGCACCGTGTAGTCCGCGACGGTCGTTCCGATGTCGAACAAGCCTTTGTCGAGCAGCCGGAAAACTTCGGCACCTTTCAGTCCCTGCTGGTCGAAGGTCGTCAGGTTGATTTTGACCCGTCCACCCGAGGCCTTGGTGATCGTCTCTGTCCAGAACGGCTTCTCGAACTTCTTGTGCAGTTGAAGACCACTCCAACTGCCGACGACAGCCAGGGTCACGTCATCAAGGGTCTCGCCTGCGTGTCCGTGGTCCGGATGCGCCGCGACCAAAGCCGTCGCCAGGAGTGATCCAAGAACCAGCCTCTTCATTTTCCTCCTCCTCATCGCTTTTCTGACGGCTGTCCGTTCGCCTGTGTCTCAGAGAACAGCCGTGTGCGCGCAGGGCACGTCGGTCACGAGCATGCACCCGGGTTTGTGCGTGATGCAGAGTTCGAGCCCTGCGTCTAGGATTGCCATCTGGGGCGTGACGCCGCACGCCCAGAACACCGGAACCTCATCGTCAAAGACGTCCACGGCGTCGCCGTAGTCGGGCTCCGAAACATCCGAAACACCGATGGCCTGTGGGTTACCGAAGTAAACGGGCGCACCGTGGGCGAGCGGGAAGCGCGACGTGACCTGTATGGCCCGGATCGCCTGGTCAGGACGAAACGGACGCATCGACACGACCAGGTCACCCTTGAACGGGTCCGCCGGTTCTGTTTCGCGATTCGTGCGGAACATACCGACGTTCCGCCCCTGATCGATATGTCGCACCGGAAGACCTTCCTCGAAGAGCACCTCCTCCTAACTGAAAGAGCATCCGATCGCAAAGGCGACCAGGTCGTCGCGCCATGTCCCGCGGATGTGCTCCACCTCTTCGACGAGTTCGCCATTGCGAAACACGCGGTACTGAGGGACATCGCAGCGGATATCGATGTCGGCGCCAAGTTCGGGCAACGAAGGGTCCCCCGCCTTGCCGACCGCAAGCAGCGGGCAGGGTTTGGGATTCCTCTGGCAGTAGGTCAGAAAGTCGAACGCGTGCCGATGGGGGATGACGACGAGATTGGCCTGAACGAAACCGACAGAGATACCCGCGGTATTCTCGGTAAACTCCCCGCCGCGAATCATTCGCCGGACGCCGATCGGAGATGCCGTGCGCAACGCTTCTGCGCCAATCCGTGCGTTCTGGCGATGCACGATACCTCCTCCCAACTCGACCGGGTTCGGCCCCGGTTTCTGACGAGCGATCGCTACGTGATGCGAACAGTCATGTTTGGAGAGGAAAGCTTACGGATCCCGCGTCATAAACGCCAATCGCAAATCCTGATGATATTTGATAAGGATTTGTTATCAGCGAAAACGGTCGAAATCGTGTGCCACCTTGACCGCCAGCGCGGCGATCCTCTCGATCAAGAGGCTGTAAGGTTCGCGCGGGTAGGACGCCGTGAACACCAGATCCGAAGGTTTCCAATTGCTTCGAACGACCTTCAGCTGCCCGGTGTCGAGTTCGGAACGAATGTATTTGACCGGGAGCGTGCCAATCCCGATTCGATCCATGGTCATGCGCTTGCAAGCGGAAAGGGACGTCGACGAGAAAATCCTCACCGGCTCCTGGCCCACGGATCGAAATCGGGCACGGATCTCCGAGTAGGGCTGGGTATTCTTGGCATACGTGACGATGGGCCATTGCGTCAGCGTTGCCAGATCCACTTCATCGACCTGTTCGACCAATCCTGTGCTGACGACCCATTCGAGGGGGAATGTGCTGAGCACATGGTTGGCAATGCGGTGCTCCGCGATCGGGCCCAAGAGGAAAACGATGTCGTAGGACCGATCCAACAGATCGTCGCGAAGATTGGGGGTGATATCGACTGTGAGCTCGACGTCGACGAGCGGGAACGATTGATGGAGGAGGTTGAGGAACTCCGGGAGCCACATCTGCACGATCGTTTCGGAAACACCGATTCGAACCAGGCCGGAGAGCGCGACAGCCGTATTCGCCCGTTCCTTGAGCTGTTCGGCCATGAACAGGAACTTCTCGGCGATCGGCAGAAGTTCGTTGCCTTTCTGGGTCAGTGCGACCTTGCTGGCGCCCCGCTCAAAAAGCTTCACCCCTAGGCTGTCCTCAAGCGCAGCGATCCGCGAGGATACCGCGGGCTGAGTCGTGAACAGCTTATCTGCGGTCCTTCGAAAGCTGCCCAGCGTTGCCACCCATACAAACGCCTGGACTTGCTTGAGATTCATGATCGGCGTCCCCGAAACACTGGTGGTCAAACCCGGCTTGGACCGTTTTCCGCTACAGGGTTCCTCGAGCGCTTGATCCAGCGGACGTGTCCCCTAGAGGGAGGTCGCTGCGCGCGCCGCCTGATCGTAGATCCCGGACAGCGCCCGCAGCAGGCCGGCGAGATCTCCGATCTGGCCGTCGTCGTGACCGAGGGCGCAGAACGAACGAACAAGGCACTTCTCCCGGATCTCGCGGTACCGCCCGCAGATAACCTGCCCTTTGGATGTTGTCGAAAAGAAGTTTTCCTTCCGTTTTCGCTCGCTTTCGACGAGTCTCAGCTTTGCCAGTTTTTTGAGTGCATAGGTGACGGTATGCGTGTCCTCGACATTGAGCACGAGGCAGATGTCGGCGAGCTTTTTGGCGCGGGCCCTGTGGTTCACGGTATGCAGGACCAAAATATCGAGCGGGCTCAGGTCGGGGATTCCCGTCGCCGCCATACATCGCATCATCCAGCGATGAAAGGCGTTGTTGGCAATGATCAGACCGAACTCGAACTCACTCAGTTCAGACGCTCGTTCGGAAACCAGATGGGCCGAAGAGACGATCGGTCCGACACCGACATCGGCGTTCTGGGTGTTCGCGTCGCTTTTCTCTACTTTCGTCATTTCAGGGGCCACTCAGTCCAGTGAATCGGGGCACGCTCATTGCGCCATCCGCTCCGGCAGCCACGTTGCCAGTTCGGGAAACATCACGACGAGGGCGACCGCCGCGGTCAGAAGCAGGAAAAATGGCAGCGCACAACGCGCGACATACAGGATGTTCCGGCCTGTCAGGGCTTGCAATACGAAGAGGTTGAACCCGACCGGCGGCGTGATCTGTGACATTTCGACGACGATGACGATGTAGATGCCGAACCAGATGAGGTCGAGCCCTGCGGCTTCGACCATCGGCAATATCACCGACGTCGTCAGCACGACGACCGAAATGCCGTCGAGGAAACAGCCGAGCACGACGAAAAAGATCGTCAGCGCGAACAGCAGCATATAGGGCGACAGCTGCATCGACCCGATCCACGCGGCCAGTTGCCGGGGGATGCCGGTAAACCCCATGGCGACGGTGAGAAAGGCTGCGCCGCCGAGAATGAAGGCAATCATGCACGACGTCTTCGTCGCCCCCATTAAGGCGTCGATGAAGGTCTGGCGATTCATCGATCCCATGAGCAACGACAGCAGCAACGCCAAGATCACTCCGACGGCCGCTGCTTCGGTTGGGGACGCAAAACCCGTATAGATCGTGCCGATGACGCCGATGATCAGCAGCACGACCGGGATCAGGCTGCGTGCCGCGTAGATCCGTTCGACAAAGCCCCTCGCGATGTCGACCGGTGGGATCTTTTCGCGATTGAGGATCGACCAGACGATGACGTACCCCATGAACAGGATCACCAGCATGATCCCAGGAACGACGCCGGCGATGAACAGTCGGGCGATCGACTGATCTGTTCCGACGCCGTAGACAATGAGGATGATTGAGGGGGGGATCAGCAGTCCGAGGGTGCCCGAGCCCGCCAGCGTCCCGATCATCATCCTTTCGTCATAGCCGCGCTTCTTGAGCTCGGGGATCGCCATCTTGCCGATGGTCGCCGCCGTTGCTGCCGAAGACCCCGACACGGCGGCAAAGATCCCGCATCCCAGAATGTTCACGTGCATGAGCCGTCCCGGCAGTCGGGTGATCCAGGGCGCGAGGCCGCTGAACATGTCCTCGGAGAGGCGCGATCGAAACAGGATCTCGCCCATCCAGATAAACATGGGCAACGCCGCCAGTTCCCACGAATTGCTGGCACCCCAGACCGTGGTGGCGAGGATCGGACCGACCGGCACCGACGTGAACATGGCGATCGCAGCCGTGGCGACGCCGAACAGGGACATTGCGACCCAGACGCCGCTGCCGAGAAAGGCAAAAAGCGCGACGACGAGCGTCAGCGAAAGGACAACTTGCTCCATGACACACTCCCTTCGGTCTCACTCGCTGAAGCGCTCTTCGCTCTCGTCGCCGGCCAGACCATGTTCGATGCATTGGTATGAGGGGTCGTCTCCCCGGAGCACGCTTACCAAGTCATCAACAACAGCGATGGTCAGGACGATCAGGCCCAACGCCATGAAGCTTTGGGGTATCCAAAGCGGGACGGGGACCATGCCGAAAGAGACCTCCCCGAACTTGATGCTGTCGAGGACGAGCAGGACCGTATGCCAGGAGAAGAACCCCGCGAGAGCCGCCGCGAAGAAGAGACACCAAACCTCGATCCCGTGACGGACTTTTCCGGTGAACCGCGTGATGAGCAGCGACACCCGGATGTGGCCGTCATGGCGGAGCGTGTACGCGAGCGCAAGAAACGACGCGGCCGCCAGAAAAAACCCGGAGAACTCCGCGGCCGACGGGACGAGAAGACCGATCCTGTGGCCTGTCGCGACGTTCGCAATACCGTCGATGACCCGCCCGGCGACCTGCGCGACGACGATCAAGCAGATGATTGTCAGGCAGACGGCCGCCAGCCCGCCACTGATACGATAGAGGTGGTCGAGAATGGTGCGCATGGAGCTCTCCCGAGAGAGGGCCGGCCGCGGTCGCGGCCGGCCCAGTTTGTCATGTTTACTTGCGATAAGCGTCGAGAATGGCTTGGCCGTCCGAGCCGGCCCGTTCGGCCCATTCGTCGGTCATCGTCCTGCCGATGCCTCCGAGACCCTCGGACAACGCGGGACTTGGCGTGACGACAACCATGCCGTTGCTCTTGAGGATACTGATCTTGTCGTCGGTTTCCGCCTGACTTGCCGCCCAACCACGTTCTTCCGCTTTGCTTGCCGCGGCCAGAACGGCCTCCTTGACTCCGTCGTCGAGCCGCTCGAAAGCCTTCCTGTTGACAATCACCATGTTCTTGGGCAGCCAAGCCTGGGTGTGATGAAAGTGCGACACGTAGTCCCAGGCCTTTGTGTTGGCGCCGGTCGATGGCGAGGTGATCATGGCGTCCACGCGCCCGGTGGTGAAGGCGGTGGGGATATCGGACCTCGACCTGGGTCGGAACGGCTCCGGCGAGCTTGGCAAGGCGCTCCGTCGAGGTGTTGTAGGCACGGAACTTCGTTCCGCTGAGGTCCTTGACCGACTTGATCTCCTGATCCGCGTAGAGGCCTTGCGGTGGCCACGGAACGGCGAACAGCAGCTTGAGGCCTTGCTCCTCGAGCTTCCTTTCGATCGTCGATCTGCTCGTCTTCCATAGCTTCCTGGCCTGATCGTAGTTGCTGGCCAGGAAGGGCACCGAGTCGACCTCAAACACCGGATCCTCGTTGCCCAGCCGCGACATCAGCACTTCGCCGATGGGGACGAGGCCCCGGCGCACCGTGTTCTTGATCTCGGGATGTTTGATCAGCGAACCGGCGCTGTGGACGGTGATCACAAGCCCACCGTCTGTGGCGGTCTTCACGTCGTCGGCGAACGCCAGAATGTTGACCGTATGGAAGTTCTTGTCGCCATACGGCGTGGGCATGTTCCACTTCTCTCCGGCGGCTGCGGGATAGGCCATTCCCAAGACGACTGCACCCGCGAGCATCGTCTTTGCGAACTTGGTCATTTTCTACTCCATCTCCAGTGGGGTCCGGTTGGCCCGAAAGCCTATCACGGTGTCGTGGACAGAAACATCATGCATAATGTAGATGAAATGTCAATAATTTCTTGACAATTTACCATCAATATGCGCACATATCGTTCAAGCAGCCGATCCGGCGCGCATACGTGGAGATGCAGAGGACGCGAGTGATGGGGGCTTGGCCGGGACGGAACCGACGTCAGCGATTTTGCAGTGCGCGCCTGCAGCGGATCGCGGCTCCGATCGTTTGGCCCAAAGAGAGCGACCCGGCGAACCACCCGTTCGAGGCTGCCCTTAAAATCCTTAATAATGAATTCTTATTAATCGCAATCAAAAAAGACGATTTGGCTTTATCGGACGAAGTCCATAGCATCGTCCGGCGAAACGGTGGTTCGCTGATGAAAGGGCGGTCGGTTGGCGAAACAGGCCGTCGTCTCCGATCGCCAAGGGGAGGAAGGGCTGCGCAGAGACCACAGCGCATACTTAAAACAAAACCTCGCATTGGGAACCTCCCACGTCAAACAATAGGCCGTCTGTCTAACGCGGTTTAAATAAACCTCAAAATGACTTCTGTATAGATAGTAAATTTAGTATTTTATCATTTTGTCTTAAAAAGACCCAAAAAGCGAACGATACTGATCAGTTTTTTTGTCAGTTCTTCGCGAGCGTGGATAAGGCGATGGTGAGCGGGTTAGCGCAATCCGGCCGTTGGCAGTTCTGGATCGATCGCGGCGGTACCTTCACCGACGTGGTCGGCAAGCGGCCCGACGGTCGTCTTGAGACTCACAAGCTGCTCTCCGAAAACCCGGAACACTACGAAGACGCGGCCCTGCAGGGTATCCGAGACCTGTTGGGGATCGGCGGCCAGGACCCCATCCCGGCGGAAGATGTCGTCGCGGTCAAGATGGGCACCACTGTCGCCACAAACGCCCTGCTCGAACGCAAGGGCGATCGAACGGTCCTTCTGATCACGCGTGGATTTGCCGATGCCCTGAGGATTGCCTACCAGAACCGGCCGCAGATCTTCGCCCGCCACGTCGTTCTGCCGGACGCCGTTTACGAACAGGTGATCGAGGTGGATGAGCGGATCAGCGCCCAGGGAGCGGTTCTCGAGCTACTCGATGCCGATGCGGCTGGCAAGACTCTCAAAGCCGCGTTCGAAGAGGGCATCCGTTCGGTCGCCATCGTCTTCTTGCACGGCTATCGCTACCCCGACCACGAGAAAGCGGTCGGGCGCCTCGCGCGCGAGATCGGCTTCACCCAGGTCTCGATGAGCCACGAGGTGAGTCCCCTGATGAAACTTGTCAGCCGCGGCGACACGACCGTCGTGGACGCATACCTGTCTCCCATTCTGCGGCGGTACGTCGACCGCGTCGCCGCGCAACTGGGCGACACGCAGCTGATGTTCATGCAATCGAGCGGCGGCCTGACGGACGCCCATTTGTTCCAGGGAAAGGACAGCATCCTGTCGGGGCCTGCCGGGGGGATCGTCGGCGCCGTCAAGACCATGGAAATGGCAGGCTTTCCCAGAATGATCGGTTTCGACATGGGAGGAACGTCGACAGACGTTTCCCACTACGACGGCGAATACGAACGCGCCTACGAGACCGTGGTCGCAGGCGTGCGCATGCGTGCTCCGATGATGCTCATCCACACCGTGGCCGCCGGCGGCGGGTCGATCCTGAATTTCGACGGATCGCGGTATCGCGTCGGTCCGGAATCGGCGGGCGCCGACCCCGGTCCGGCCTCCTATCAACGGGGCGGCCCGCTGACCGTGACGGACTGCAACGTCATGCTCGGCAAGCTCCAGCCGGTGTTCTTTCCCAACGTGTTCGGGCCCGATGCCGACCAGTCGCTCGACGTCGATACTGTGAAGGCCCGGTTCGAGAGCCTCGCAGCCTCGATCCGCAAGGCCACCGGCGATACCCGGACACCGGACGACGTCGCCGAGGGGTTCCTGCGGATCGCCGTCGAGAACATGGCCAATGCGATCAAGGAGATCTCCATACAACGCGGATACGACGTCACCGACTACACGCTTTGCTGCTTTGGCGGCGCCGGCGGCCAGCATGCCTGCCTGGTCGCCGATGCGCTCGGCATGACCCGCGTGTTCATCCACCCCTTCGCCGGCGTTCTGTCCGCTTATGGCATGGGACTGGCCGATCTCAACGCCATGCGCCAGCGCTCGGTCGAGGCCGTCGTCACCGACGCTCTGATCGGCGACCTGGAAGCGCTGTTGGCGGAACTGGAGGAGGACGGAAGGGCTGAATTGCGGGCCCAGGGGGTTGGCGATGGTGACATCCGCGTGTCCCGCAAGGTCCTCGTCAAGTACGAAGACACGGACTTCGCCCTTTCCGTCGATTTCGCCGACCGCGCCGGGATCGTCGAGCGGTTCGAAGCCGCCCATAACCACCGCTATGGTTTCGTCGTGCCGGATCGAGCGCTTGTCGTCGATTCCGTTGTCGTCGAGGTGATCGGGGAAACCGAGCCGTTGACAGAGCCCGTCGCAGGCGGGGCCGGAGCGGCGCCAGTTCCGGAACCCGTCGCACAGGTCGGAATGTACACCGGCGGTGCCCGTCGGGACACCACCGTCTATCGGCGCGAATCCCTGCGAACGGGCCACGACATCGACGGACCGGCAATCATCGTCGAACCGACAGGCACCAACATCGTCGAGCCGGGATGGCGTGCGGCGCTCAACGACCGCGGCGACCTCATCCTGACGCGCGTCGATCCAATCGAGCGGGCGTTCGCCGTCGGCACCGAGGTCGACCCGGTGATGCTCGAAATCTTCAACAACCTGTTCATGTCCATTGCCGAGCAGATGGGCTCGACGCTGGAGAACACCAGCTATTCGGTCAATATGAAGGAACGCCTGGACTTCTCATGCGCGGTCTTCGATGCCGACGGGAACCTTGTGGCGAACGCGCCCCATATCCCCGTGCACCTGGGATCCATGAGCGACAGTGTCCGGGTTGTTCTCGACGCACATTCGGAAACGATGCGGCCCAGCGATGTCTTCGTGCTCAATTCGCCGTACAACGGCGGAACCCATCTCCCGGATATCACCGTCGTCACGCCGATGTTCGATGGCGATGGAAAGAACGTTCTGTTTTTCGTCGCGTCACGCGGACACCATGCGGACGTCGGCGGCATCACGCCCGGATCCATGCCGCCAAACAGCCGTACGGTCGACGAAGAAGGTATCCTCTTCGACAACATCAAGCTCGTCGATCGAGGCACTTTCAGGGAAGAGGCTGTCCGCGACATCCTCGCGTCGGGGTCGTGGCCGGCGCGGAACTCCGACCAGAACATCGCCGACCTGAAGGCGCAGATCGCCGCCAACGCCAAGGGAGTCCACGAACTCGAACGGATGGTCGGCCAGTTCGGGCTCGATGTCGTGCAAGCGTACATGCGCCATGTCCAGGACAATGCTGAGGAGTCCGTCCGCCGCGTCCTCGACGTTCTCAAGGATGGCGAGATGACGTATCGGGTCGACAACGGCAGCGAGATCAAGGCGAAGGTCACGATTGACCACGTCGGGCGCACCGCGAAGGTCGATTTCATCGGAACGACGCCGCAGGGACCGAACAACTTCAACGCCCCGCTGTCCATTTGTCGGGCGGCCGTCCTCTATGTGTTCAGGACGCTGGTGGACGGCGACATCCCGCTGAACGAAGGGTGTCTCAAACCCCTCGACATCGTCGTTCCCGAGGGCTCGATGCTCAATCCGACCTATCCGGCGGCCGTTGTCGCCGGCAACGTCGAGACATCGCAGTGGATTACCAACGCCCTCTACGGTGCCCTCGGCGTCATGGCGGCTTCGCAGGGAACGATGAACAACTTCACCTTCGGAAACGCGACCTATCAGTACTACGAGACCATCGCCGGCGGCTCCGGTGCCGGTCCCGAGTACGACGGGGCGTCGGCGATCCAGACTCACATGACCAATTCCCGACTGACCGACCCCGAGGTTCTGGAGTGGCGGTTCCCTGTCCTGGTGGACGCCTTCCGCATTCGCCAGCGTTCCGGGGGATGTGGGCGATTTCGAGGGGGAGACGGGGCTGTCCGACGGATCCGATTCCTGAAGCCGATGACCGCGTCCATCCTCTCATCCCACCGGTCCGTTGCGCCCTTCGGGATCAACGGTGGTGAACCTGGCGCTCCGGGACACAACTGGGTCGTGCGCGCCGATGGAACCACGGAAGACCTGTCGGCGACGGCGACGGTCGATATGGCCGAAGGTGACGTCTTCGTGATCGAAACGCCGGCTGGCGGCGGATACGGATCGGTTCCAAAAAAGACGTTGTCCCAATAAACGAAATCGCAGGCGCCGCACGCCGCGCAAGGGCCGTTATCGATGCATCGTTACACCGAAAACTCAAAGGTTGCCTTGATCGAACAAGCCGTGGAGACGGCGCGCCGACGCATGAACGCGGATCAGGGCACGGTATTGGGCGACTTCCTCCGCACCTACTACGCTCATGTCGCACCTGGAGACATTTTCGGCGAGTCGCCGGACAACGTGCTCGGCGCGGCACATGCCCACTGGAAATTTGCCGCCCGCCGCCTGCCGGAAACGGACTTGGTGCGGGTCTACAACCCGAGCCTCGACGAGCACGGTTGGCGTTGCGAGCATACGGTTGTCGAGGTCGTCGCCGACGACATGCCGTTTCTTGTCGACTCGCTGGCGGCCGAACTCCAGGAGCACGGTCTCGCGATCCACGCTGTGATCCACCCCGTGATCCGGGTTGATCGCAACGCCGACGGACAGCTTCTCTCTTTGTCGGACAGCGACGCGGACGGCGCGGGCGCGGCCGGCGAGGCGTTCGTGCACTTCAAGATCACCTGTCAACCGCCATCGGCCCTGGACAAGATCGGCGGCCGGCTCGAACGGGTCCTCGCCGACACCCGCGCCTTCGTTGCCGACACGGTTCCGATGCGGGATGCTCTCGGAGCCGTCATCGATCGCCTCGACATCGACGCCCCCCATCACGCCCCCGACGACGTCGCCGAAACCCGCGCCTTCCTGTCTTGGGCGAGGGACAGCCATTTCACCCTTCTCGGCTACCGCGAGTACGCCTTCGAGGGGTCGGATGGAGGTTCTCCATTGCGTCTGGAGCCTGTGCCTGGGCTCGGCATCCTCCGCGATCCCGACGACTCCGCCTTCGACGATCTGCATGGCGCCGATCCCGCACCGACGGCGGTGCGCACGCTCATCGAGTCCCCGGACCTGCTGACCGTCGCGAAGGCCGATCGGCGATCAACGATCCATCGGCCCATCCCGATGGACGTCATCGGCGTCAGGCGCTTCGGTGCGGGCGGCCGGCCGGTTGGGTTCCACATGTTTGTCGGCCTGTTCAACAAATCGGCCTATGTCCGGCGCCCGTTCGACATACCGCAGCTTCGACGCAAGATTCACCGGGTGTTCGAACTCGCCGAACTCGACCGGTCCGACCACGAGTATGAGGCTCTGCTGGATGTCGTCGAGCGCCTTCCCCGCGAGGAGCTGTTTCAGGACTCGCCGGAGCACCTCCTTCAAACGGCGCGCGGTGTCCTCTATGTCCAGGTTCGCCGACTCCCCGCCCTGTTCCTGCGCCACGACGACTTCGGCCGGTTCATCGCCTGTTTGGTCTACGTGCCGCGCGACCGCTACACCACCGACCTGTGTCGAACGATTGAACGGATCCTCGCACGCGGGTTGTCTGGAACGGTTGTTTCTCGCCAGACGGAAGTCGGTGAATCTGCGCACGCCCAGCTTTACATCATCGTTCGACTCCAGGCGGAGTTGGTGCCCGACCACGATCCCGCGCGGATCGAGGAGGACATCGCCGAAGCCACGCTGACCTGGTCCGACGGTCTGAGAACGGCGCTGGCTAACAGCCACGGCGAGGAGATCGGGCACCACCTTTTCGGCCGGTACGCGGAAGCCTTCCCGCTCGGGTATCGCGATCGGTTCACCGCCGACGAGGCGGTCGCCGATATCGCCACGGTCGAGGAAATTCTGGCGTCGAACGATATCGGCACGTCGCTCTATCGAGCGTTCGATGCGGCGGAGCACCAGCTTCGCTTCAAGGTCTTCCATCGCGACAGACCGATCGTCCTGTCCCACGTCCTGCCGATGCTGGAGAACCTGGGCTTGTGCGTCGTCGACGAAATACCGCACCGCGTCCGGGTGGCCGCGGACGGCAAACCTGTCGTCATCATCCATGACTTCGGCATCGACAGCCGCACCGGAGAGGCCATCGACCTGGGCGCGGTCGGCGACCGGTTTCGCGAGACCTTTGACGCCATATGGCACAATCGGGTGGAGAACGATTCCTTCAACGCCCTCGTTCTCACGGCGGGTCTGACATGTCGCCAGGTCACCATCCTCCGGGCCTACCGCCAAGTACCTCCGCCAGGCCGGACTCGCGTTTTCGCAAAGCTACGTGGAGCAGGCCTTTGCCAACCACCCGACGATGGCCAGCTTGCTGATCGATCTGTTTTTGGCTCTGTTCGATCCGTCCCGACCTCCGCAGATGTCGGGCGCGGCGGATGAGCTGCGCACGTCCATTCAGAACGGCCTCAATGACATTGAGAATGCCGACGAGGATCGCATCCTCCGGCGCTTCGTAAACGCCGTCGAGTGCACCCTGCGCACCAACTATTTCCAGCGCACGGCCGATGGCGAGCCAAAACCCCACCTGTCCCTCAAGCTTGACAGCCGGAGGCTGGAGGAGCTGCCCCAGCCCCGCCCGATGTGCGAAATCTTCGTCTATTCGCCGCGCATGGAGGGCATCCACCTGCGCGGGGGCAAAGTGGCTCGCGGCGGCATTCGCTGGTCGGATCGTCGCGAGGATTTCCGGACCGAGATCCTTGGTCTGATGAAGGCGCAGATGGTCAAGAACACGGTCATCGTTCCGGTCGGTTCGAAGGGCGGGTTTGTTGTCAAGTGTCCGCCGGAGAACGGGAATCGCGAGGCGGTTCAGGCGGAGGGCGTCGCCTGTTATACGGCGTTGATCCGGGGCATCCTCGATCTCACCGACAATGCGATCGGCGGCGTCGTCACGCCTCCGCCGGACACGGTCCGCCTCGATGACGACGATCCGTACCTCGTCGTCGCCGCGGACAAAGGGACCGCGACATTCTCCGACATCGCGAACGAGATTTCCGCCGACTACGGCTTCTGGCTCGGCGATGCCTTCGCGTCCGGCGGAAGCATCGGCTACGACCACAAGCGCATGGGAATCACGGCGCGCGGCGCCTGGGAGTCGGTGAAGCGCCTTTTCCGCGAGCTGGGCACGAACGTCCAGGAGGAGAGCTTCACCGTCGTCGGGGTCGGCGACATGTCGGGAGACGTTTTCGGCAATGGAATGCTTTTGTCCCCCGGGATCAAGCTGGTCGGCGCCTTCAACCACGCGCACATTTTCATCGACCCCGATCCGGATCCGGCAACCAGCTTCGCCGAACTGAAGCGTCTATTCGATCTGCCGCGTTCGGCCTGGACCGACTACGATCGCCAGGCGCTGTCCAAGGGCGGGGACATCTTCGATCGCCGATCGAAGACCGTGCCCCTCAGCCCCGAAGCCCGTGCCCGTCTCGGAATCGACGGCGACACCGCCACTCCCGACGCGCTGATCAGGGCGCTGTTGAAGGCGAATGTCGATCTTCTCTGGTTCGGTGGCATCGGTACGTACGTCAAGGCAAGCGATGAATCGCACCTTGAGGCCGACGATCGTACAAACGATGCCGTCCGCGTCAACGCGAGCGAACTCGCCTGCAAGGTCGTCGGCGAAGGCGCGAACCTCGCCCTCACGCAACGGGGCCGCATCGAGTTCGCCCGCAACGGCGGCCGCATCAATGCGGACTTCATCGACAACTCGGCAGGTATCGATTGCTCGGATCACGAGGTCAACATCAAGATCCTTCTCGATGCCACGGTTACCGAGGGCGACCTGACGAAGGCGAGGCGCAACAGTCTCCTGGCGGCCATGGCCGACGAGGTCGCCGCCCTCGTTCTTCGAGACAACTATCTTCAGACGCAAGCGATCTCCGTGTTTGAAGCCACGGCGGGCGAGCGCTTGGAGATCCAGATGCGGCTCATGCGGATGCTCGAGCGCCAGGGTCGCTTGGTCCGCGAGGTCGAGGATCTCCCCAGCGATGACGCGATGGTCGAGCGAGTCGCAGCCAAACAGGGGCTGACTCGATCGGAGATCGCCGTCCTGTTCTCCTACTGCAAGCTTTGGATTTACGACGAGATCCTGGGCTCCGATCTGCCCGATGATCCGTACCTGGCAGGCGAAGTGCAGCAGTCTGTACAGGTACAGTATTCACCTGGACACCTTGAAAAACCTCCGATTTGACTCGGGCAGTAGACCACCAATGGCAGAGCCGGGAAAATGGGCATTCGGCGGAAACGCCCCCCAAAGAGGTGGCAATACCCGCTAAATGC